>Ga0299912_10004959_pt1 | contig 10919 bp, 10 predicted proteins | sample RVTome_2_FD_207667 | JGI IMG/M metagenome (GOLD analysis project Ga0299912, IMG submission 207667) | Soil microbial communities from uranium-contaminated site in the Upper Colorado River Basin, Wyoming, United States - RVT95D214 (version 2) ... | reverse complement strand
TGCCGGGGCTGATGGTCGAGAACTGGACGGTGTGATGACCTTCTTTGCCACCGTCCTCACCCTCTACCCGGAGATGTTCCCCGGGCCGCTGGGCGTCAGCCTTGCCGGGCGGGCTCTCAATGAAGGCAAGTGGTCGCTGGACATTGTCCAGATCCGCGACTTTGCCATCGACAGGCACAAGACCGTGGATGACACCCCGGCCGGCGGCGGGGCGGGGATGGTGCTGCGGGTCGATGTGCTTGCCGCCGCGGTGGATCACGCGCTTTCCCTCCATCCCGATTGCCCGATCCTTGCCATGACGCCGCGCGGGAAGCCGCTGACGCAGGCGCGCGTGCGCGAGCTGGCGGCTGGGCCGGGGGTCATCGTCCTGTGCGGCCGGTTCGAGGGTTTCGACGAACGAATCTTCGAGGGGCGTCCCATCGAGGAAGTCTCGATCGGCGATATCGTGCTTTCCGGAGGCGAACCGGCGGCGATCATGCTTCTGGACGCTTGCATTCGCCTGCTTCCCGGCGTAATGGGCGCCCCTTCCAGCGGTGCCGAGGAATCGTTCGAGAACGGGCTCCTTGAATATCCGCACTATACCCGACCTGTCGAATGGGAAGGGCGCACGATCCCTGAAGTGCTGCGATCGGGGGATCATGCGAAGATCGCCGCCTGGCGGAAACAAAGGGCGGAGGATGATACACGGTTACGCAGGCCGGACCTTTGGGAGCGCCACAGTGGCGCTCGGGTCCAGTCTGCCTCTGGCGCGCGGCATGAAAATGGGGACCAGGGCAAATGAACCTGATTCAGCAGATCGAGGCCGAGGAAATCGCGAAGGCGACTTCCGTGGCCGGCAAGGAAATTCCGACCTTTCGTCCGGGTGACACGCTGCGCGTCGGCGTGAAGGTCGTCGAAGGCGAGCGCAGCCGCGTGCAGAACTATGAAGGCGTGTGCATCGCCCGTTCGAACAAGGGCATCGGTTCCAACTTCACTGTCCGCAAGATGTCTTTCGGTGAAGGCGTGGAGCGCGTTTTCCCGCTCTATTCGCCGAACATCGACAGCATTACCGTCGTCCGCAAGGGCATCGTGCGCCGTGCCAAGCTTTACTACCTGCGCGGCCGCACCGGCAAACGCGCCCGCATCGCCGAGCGCCGGGACATCAAGACCGGCGCCGCTGGCCAGGAATGAGCGGAGACTGACTGAAACGATCAGTCTGACGAACAGACCAAGACGGCCGGCTCCACACACCAGGGAGACCGGCCGTTTCCTTATCAGAGGTATCGAATAATGGGTTATCGGGTAGTCGTCGTCGGCGCCACCGGCAATGTCGGGCGCGAAATGCTGAACATCCTCGCCGAGCGCGAGTTCCCCTGCGACGAGATCGCGGCGGTCGCCAGTTCGCGCTCGCAGGGCTCGGAAATCGAATTCGGTGAAACCGGAAAGATGCTCAAGGTCCAGAACCTCGAGAATTTCGATTTCACCGGCTGGGATATCGCACTGTTCGCCGCCGGTTCCGGCCCGACCAAGATCTATGCCCCCAAGGCCGCTTCGCAGGGCTGCGTGGTGATCGACAACTCGTCGCTTTACCGCATGGACCCGGACGTGCCGCTGATCGTGCCGGAAGTGAACCCGGATGCGATCGATGGCTATACGAAGCGCAACATCATCGCCAACCCGAATTGCTCGACCGCGCAGATGGTGGTGGTGCTCAAGCCGCTGCATGATGCGGCGAAGATCAAGCGCGTGGTGGTTTCCACCTATCAGTCCACTTCCGGCGCCGGCAAGGAGGGCATGGACGAGTTGTTCGAACAGAGCCGCGCAATCTTCGTCGGCGATCCGGTGGAATCCAGGAAGTTCACGAAACAGATCGCTTTCAACTGCATCCCGCATATCGATGTCTTCCTCGACGATGGTTCGACCAAGGAAGAATGGAAGATGGTGGTGGAAACCAAGAAGATCCTCGATCCCAAGATCAAGGTGACCGCCACCTGCGTGCGCGTGCCGGTGTTCGTCGGCCACTCGGAATCGATCAACCTCGAATTCGAGAACGAGCTTTCGGCCGAACAGGCGCAGGAAATCCTGCGCGAGGCGCCAGGCATAATGCTCGTCGACAAGCGCGAGGACGGCGGTTACGTCACCCCCATCGAATGCGTCGGCGATTTTGCGACCTTCGTTTCGCGCGTGCGCGATGATTCGACGGTGGATAACGGCATCGCGCTGTGGTGCGTTTCCGACAACCTGCGCAAGGGCGCCGCGCTCAATGCGGTGCAGATCGCCGAACTGCTGGGCCGCCGTCACCTGAAGAAGGGCTGATCGGATACGCTGCTGATTTTTTTGACCTGAGACATGGCGCGGCACACGGATGTCGTGCCATGTTATCAGGGAAAAGGAGCAGGCGGATGGCAAAAAGCAATTTCAAGGACTGGCCGGGCATGGCCAAGAGCCTCAATCCGGCGGTCGGAGAGCTGCGCCACAGTGCGCCGGGGCCGATGCAGGCCTTTGCCGAAATGGGCAAGGCGGCGCTTGAACCGGGCGCGCTTGATACCAAGACCAAGGAACTGATGGCGCTGGCGATCTCGGTCGCGGTGCGCTGCGATCCTTGCGTCACCTATCACGCGGCGGCGGCGCAGAAGCAGGGCGCCACGCGTGAGGAAATCGCCGAAACCATGGGCATTGCCGTCTATATGGGGGCTGGTCCTTCCGCGATGTATGCCGCGCAGGCGCTGGAAGCATTCGATCAATGGACGGACAAGGCCGCGGCGCCGAAGGGATGACCCCTCCCGTGCCGGGTGGCGGGCACGCAGCGGCTTGCCTGTAAGTATCAGCGCGTTAAGGGACGGCGCATGACCGCACACGACCCTGCGCTGCGCAGCAGCTTTTGCGAAGGCTATTCCGGCACCCGGCTGGCCGTGCACCGCATGGGAGAAGGCAGGCCGGTGCTGCTGCTGCACGGGCTGTTTTCCAGCGCGGAAGTCAACTGGATCAAATATGGCACCGCCGCGCGGCTGGTTGCGGCGGGTTTCGAAGCGATCATGCCGGATCTGCGTGCCCACGGGCAGAGCGAGGCGCCGCACGATCCCGCAGCCTATCCCGAAGACGTGCTGGTGAAGGATGCGCTGGCGCTGGTCGAGAGGCTGGGGCTTGATGACTACGACCTTTGCGGTTTCTCACTGGGGGCACGCACGGCGGTGCGCGCGGTGCTGGCGGGGCTTTCCCCACGGCGGCTGGTGTTGGGCGGCATGGGGCTGGAAGGGCTTTCCGGCTGGGCGCGGCGCAGCGCCCACTTCATCGATGCGATCGACCGTTTCGGCAGGATCGAGCGCGGCGATCCGGCCTTCATCGCGCAGGCTTTCATGAAAACGATGAAAGTGGACCGGGTGGCCGCCCGCCTGCTGCTCGGTTCGGTGGACGATACGCCGGAACACGCACTGGCCGCCATTACCATGCCGACGCTGGTGGTTTGCGGAGCGGATGACCGCGACAACGGCTCTGCACCACGTTTGGCGGAAGTTCTGCCACACGGGCATTATGCCGAGATTCCGGGCAATCACATGTCATCCGTGACCATGCGCGAATTCGGCGAGGAAATCGTCCGCTTCCTGACGGCTTGACCGGCGCGTCCTCTGCGGCCAGCCTGTGCGCGGTTTCCCTCGCATGCTGGAGTTGCTCTTTTCCATGAAACATCTGGCCATGAAGCAGCTGGTCTCGTTTGCCGCGCTCGCCACGGCGCTTTCCGCTACGCCGGTTCTGGCTGAACAGGTACAGGACAAGGTCGAGGCGGCAGACGATTTCGTGGCCAGGGCAGAGGGCGATTTCGCCAGGGCCATAGTCGAAGCCGGCCAGGCCGAATGGGTTTACGAGACCTATATCAATCAGGATACCGAAGCGCTGACGGCGCGGGCCGGGGCGGCGCTGACTTCGGTGCAAGTCGCCAATGCGTTGGGCGCGGCGCAATATGCCGGAACTCCCGGCCTGTCTTATGACACGCGGCGCAAGCTTGACCGGATGCGCACGCTGATCGTGCTGCCGGCGCCCACCCGGCCCGGCGCGGCACAGGAAGTGACGACGCTCAACGCGCGGCTGCAGGGCCTATACGGCAAGGGGCAGGGCACGCTGGGCGGCAAGCCGATCAACGGTTCCGACATCGAAGCAGCGATGGGCACCAACCGCAATCCGGCCGAACTGAAGGAGATGTGGGCCAGCTGGCACGACAATGTCGGCAAGCCGATGAAGGAGGATTACACCCGGCTTGTCGCGCTGACCAACGAGGGTGCGCGCGAGCTGGGCTATGCCGATCTGGGCGCGCTGTGGCGTTCCAATTACGACATGACGCCCGAAGATTTCACCGCACTCACCGAAAAGCTGTGGCAGGAAGTGAAGCCGCTTTACGAGGAACTGCACTGCTACACGCGCACCAAGCTCAATGCGAAATATGGCGATGCGGTGCAGCCCGCCAGTGGCCCGATCCGCGCCGACCTGCTCGGCAATATGTGGGCACAGGAATGGGGCAATATCTATGACGTGGTGGCGCCCGAAGGCGCGGGCGACATCGGCTTCGACACCACCGAACTGCTGACCGCCAGGCACTATGATCCCTTGAAAATGGTGAAGGCGGGCGAGGGCTTCTTCAGTTCTCTTGGTTTCGAGCCTTTGCCGGCAACATTCTGGCAGCGCTCGCAATTCACCAAGCCGGCTGACCGTGATGTGGTCTGCCACGCGTCCGCCTGGGATATCGACAATCTGAACGATCTGCGCATCAAGATGTGCATCAAGGTGAATGGCGACGATTTCGTCACCGTGCATCACGAGCTGGGCCACAACTATTACCAGCGCGCCTACAACAAGCTGCCCGCGCTCTATCTCGATGGCGCGAATGACGGTTTCCACGAGGCCATCGGCGACACCATCGCGCTTTCGATCACGCCGGAATATCTCGCTCAGATCGGTCTGCTGGAACGTGGCAGGATGCCGAGCGCCGACAAGGACCTGGGCCTGCTGCTGCGTCAGGCGATGGACAAGGTGGGCTTCCTGCCCTTCGGCCTGCTGATCGACCGCTGGCGCTGGAAGGTGTTTTCCGGCGAAGTCGCACCCGTCGATTACGAGAAGGCGTGGAACGACATGCGGCTGCAATACCAGGGCATCGTGCCCCCGGTGGAACGCGGTGCGGATGCCTTCGATCCCGGCGCGAAATATCATATCCCGGCGGTGGTGCCCTATACGCGCTATTTCCTCGCGCGCGTTCTGCAGTTCCAGTTCTACGAGGCGGCATGCAGGCAGGCGGGCTGGAAAGGACCACTTCACCGCTGCAGCTTCTATGGGAACAAGAAGGTGGGCGAGAAGCTGAACGCCATGCTGGCCATGGGCGCTTCGAAGCCCTGGCCCGATGCCCTGCAGGCCTTCACCGGCAGCCGCGCAATCAGCGGCAAACCGATGATCCGCTATTTCGTCCCGCTGACGAAATGGTTGAAAGAACAGAACAAGGGGAAGCAATGCGGGTGGTGAGGTAAACTACGCCCGCTCAGCCTGAGCTTGTCGAAGCATGTCCTGAGCTTCGCTGAAGGGGCCCGCGATGCGAGTGCCTGAGTCGTAAGGCCGGTTTAGGCGGGAAGCGGACTGCGCCTCATCGTCATGCTGAACTTGTTTCAGCATCCATCGCGCCGCCGGGTGCGGCAGTGCGAGAGGAGAAATGGACCCTGAAACAAGTTCAGGGTGACTGGTTGAGTCGACGTTTGCAATTAGTCACGAGCAGACTTTGGGTTTGGTGATTTCCCCCTACCGGAACGGCGGCTCGTTGAACGCCCGCAGCTTGCGCGAATGCAGCTTTTCGCCTTCCGCGCGCAGGAGTTCGCAGGCCATGACGCCGATCTTGAGGTGCGCGCCGATCGCCGCTTCGTAGAAGCGGTTGGCTTGTCCCGGCAGCTTGAGTTCGCCGTGCAGCGGTTTGTCGGATACGCAGAGCAGGGTTCCGTAAGGCACGCGGAAGCGGTAACCTTGCGCGGCGACAGTGGCGCTTTCCATGTCGATGGCTACGGCGCGCGACTGGCTGAAGCGGTGTGCGGAATGGGTGTAGCGCAGCTCCCAGTTGCGGTCGTCGGTGGTGACGACCGTGCCGGTGCGCATCCGTTTCTTGAGGTCCATGCCCGCCGTGCCGCTGACGATCTCCGCTGCCCTGGCGAGTGCCACCTGCACTTCGGCGATGGCCGGGATCGGGATTTCCGGCGGCAGCATCGGATCGAGCACGTGGTCGTCGCGCAGATAGGCATGGGCAAGAACATAGTCGCCGATGCGCTGCGTATCGCGCAAGCCTCCGCAATGGCCGATCATCAGCCATGCCTCTGGCCGCAGCACGGCAAGGTGGTCGCAGATCGTCTTGGCGTTCGAGGGGCCGACACCGATATTGACGAGCGTGATGCCTTCGCGATCCGGCGCGATCAGGTGATAGGCGGGCATCTGGTGGCGGCGCCATGCCGTGTCCGAAAGTCGTTCGCGGGCGTGGTCGACCGGCTTTTCCAGATAGAGGCCGCCCGCGCCGGCCAGCGCGCTGTAGCCGCCCGATCCCAGCTGGTCGCCGGCCCAATCGACGAATTCGTCGACATAGCGGTGGTAGTTGGTGAACAGGATGAAGCGCTGGAAATGTTCGGGCGCCGTGCCCGTGTAATGGGCGAGCCGCGCCAGGCTGAAATCGGTGCGCAAGCCATCGAAAAGCGCCAGCGGCATCGGCTCGTCCGGCTGGCCGAGATCATAGCCGTCGGCCAGTTCGTCGCCGATATGGGCAAGCTCGGTCGAGGGGAAATGGCGGGCGAGTTCGACAGCGGCGATGCCGCCTAGTTCGGCGCCGGCATCGAGTACATAAGGGAAGGGGATTTCCTGGGATGACCGGCCGACCTTCACGGTGATGGCATAGCTGGAGGTTAGAAGGTCGATCTGTTCGGCAAGATAGTCTGCAAACAATGCGGGGCGCGTGATTGTGCAGCCATAGCTCCCTTTCCGGTCCAGGCGTCCGAAGGCGCGGGAGACGTCAGGCCGGTGTTCCTGTCCGCTGTAATGGATGATCAGTTCGGGATAGCACCACTCATGCCCGGTGCGCCGCGTGGGCGGCGGCAGGGTGCCGTCTTTCACATAGGCGGCGATATCAGAACGCAGAGATGCGACCGCTTCGTCATAGATGCGGATCAGTTCCGCGATAACGGCTTCCGGTGTTTCCATCTTCATGTGGATAGACCGGGGGCATGGCAAAACAAAGGGGGCGCGGGACAAGCGCTGTTGTATCGCTTGCAAACGTGCGGCGCAGCGAATGCCTGCTTGCGGCCAAATCCTGTCATGCCAGCGAAGGCTGGCATCTCAGGCGAGCTAGCACAATCCGGCCTGAGACCCCAGCTTTCGCTGGGGTGACGAATGGTTAGAAGCATCCACTCCTCGCCCCATTTCAGACATTTCGTCGGCGCGTTTGCAAACGGTATAATCGCCAAACAAAAGGGGGCGCAAATCGCGCCCCCTTCGTGTTTCGGCAGCAAAGCCTGAAATCAGGCTTCAGCTTCGCCTTTGGCCGGAGCTTCGGCCGCTTCCTCGGTGGGAAGCGTGCCGGGTTCGGCGTTGGGGTCGAAGGCTTCGGTGAAGCCGGCGACGTCGGTTTCGAACATCGCGGCGAGCACGTCCACGCCCTGGGCCTGTTGATTGGCTTCGTCGGTCGAGCGGGCCACGTTGACCTGCACGGTCACAGCGACTTCGGGGTGCAGGTTCACGCGCACGTCGAACACGCCGATCGTCTTGATCGGGCGTTCCAGCACGATCATGTGCTTGCCGATATTGGCGCCCTGTTCGTTCAGCGCGTCCACGATGTCGCGGACCGAAACCGAACCATAGAGCTGGCCAGAGTTCGACGACGCGCGGATCAGCACGACCTGCTTGCCGTCAACGTTCTGGGCGTGGCCTTCCGCGTCGGTGCGGCGAGTGGCGTTGTCGGATTCGATCTTCGCGCGGTTGGCTTCGAAGACCTTGCGATTGGCTTCGTTGGCGCGCAGCGCCTTCTTGTTCGGCAGCAGGTAGTTGCGCGCGTAACCGTCCTTGACGGTGACGACGTCGCCGATCGTGCCGAGCTTCTCGATGCGTTCGAGGAGGATGATTTCCATGGGGATGCCTCCTTACTTCACGATGTAGGGCAGCAGGCCCAGGTGACGGGCGCGCTTGATCGCCTGGCCCAGCTCACGCTGCTTCCTGGCGGAAACGGCGGTGATGCGGCTGGGAACGATCTTGCCGCGTTCGGACATGAAGCCCTGCAGCAGGCGGATGTCCTTGTAATCGATCTTCGGCGCGTCCTTGGCCGAAAACGGGCAGGACTTGCGACGGCGGAAAAATGCACGGGCCATGGATCAAGCCTCCTCACGTTCGCGGCGACGGGTGCGTTCGCGGTCGCCTTTGCGCATCATCACGGACGGGCCGCCTTCATGTTCGTCCACGCGCACGGTCAGCCAGCGGATCACGTCTTCGTTGATCGCGGTCTGGCGCTCCAGCTCGGCGATCACGCCGGCGGGTGCCTCAATGTTGAGCATCACGAAATGCGCCTTGCGGTTGCGCTTGATCTTGTAGGCGAGATTCTTCAGGCCCCAGGTCTCGGTCTTGACGACCTTGCCGTTGTTGGCTTCCACGATCTCGGTGGCGGTGGCGGCCAGAGCGTCAACTTGGCTCTGGCTCAGATCCTGGCGAGCCAGGAACACGTGCTCGTAAAGCGGCACGGCAGCTTCCTTCCATCATTCTAGCCGATCGCTGGCTGATCCGCGGGATTGCGGGGCCCCTCCGGCTTTCTTTGGTTTCCACGGCCCCGAAAAAATGTCCGGGCGGCTGCGGAAGACGCGGCCCTTACCGGATTTCCCGAGTATTGCAAGGAGAAGATGCCTGACGCCACGGGCGGAAATCTTTGCCGATGGCGGTTGGTTACAAGCCCCGCTATCAAGCCCCGCTATCAAGCCGCGAATATCGCATCACCTGGAAATGGAGTCCTGAACGCATGCCTACCGGCCTTGTCGCCCTTCTTGATGACATATCGGTCATCGCCCGCGCGGCGGCGGCCTCGCTGGACGATGTCGCGGCGGGCGCCGCCAAGGCCGGCGGCAAGGCCGCAGGCGTGGTGATCGACGATGCGGCGGTGACGCCTGCCTATGTCACCAGCTTCACGCCCGACCGGGAATTGCCGGTGATCGGGAAGATCGCGCTGGGCAGCCTGCGCAACAAGCTGGTGTTCCTGTTGCCGGGGGCGCTGTTACTCAGCGAGTTCCTGCCGGTGGCGATCACGCCGCTGCTCATGCTGGGCGGGCTCTATCTTTGCTACGAAGGCGCGGAGAAGGTGCTGGAAAAGCTGGGCGGCGCCAGGCACGGCGAAACGCTGGAGGACCCCATCGAGGATGTCGCGGCCTTCGAGAAGGAACGCGTATCCGGCGCGGTCCGCACCGATCTGATCCTTTCGGCGGAAATCATGGCGATCGCACTGGCCGAAGTCTCTGGCCAGCCCCTTGTCCAGCGCGCCATGATCCTGGCTGCGGTGGGCGTGGCGATCACGGTGCTGGTCTATGGCGCGGTGGGGCTGATCGTGAAGATGGACGATATCGGGCTGCACCTGGTCGAAAAGCGCAGCACCGCCGTCGAAAAGCGGATCGGGCGCTTGCTGCTGCAAGCCATGCCGAAGCTGCTGCTCCTGCTGGCGGGCGTGGGGACGGTGGCCATGCTCTGGGTCGGCGGCGGTATTATCCTGCATGGATTGCACGAACTGGGGCTGCATGCCCCCACCGAAATTGTCCATGCCGCAAGCCATGCCGTGGAACACGCCAGCGGCGCGCTGGGGGGCGTGCTCGGCTGGTTGACCGGTACGGCGATCTCGGTTCTTGCCGGGCTGGTTCTGGGTGCGATTACGGCCATGGTTGCCCATGGCGTGCTGCACGGCCTGGGCGGAAGGAAAACCGCCGCTGAATGATGCCCGGCAGTGGTTGCGCGCAGTGGTTGCGCGGATCATGACTTCGGTATCAGCGCAGCCGTGCCAGCAGGTCCTTCGCGAATTGCGTCAGCGTATCGTCGCGCGCGCCCATGATGACCACGCGGTCGCCGGGGCGGGCGAGTTCGGCGATCCGCTGGGCGCAATCTGCGCGGGCGGGGACGTGCTCCGCCCTGACGCCATCCGGGCCGCCGGCCTCACCGATCAGCTGCACGATTCGCTCGCTGCCCTGGCTGCGGTCCACCGTGCCGCCGAAATAGACCGGATCGCACAGGATGGTCACGTCGTTCGCGCCGAGCTTGCGGGCGAAGACTTGCGCCAGCTCATGCCCCATCTGCCGCAGCGGGCCATAGCCATGCGGCTGGAAGAAGGCGATGATGCGCCCGGGATGCGCCTTCAGCGTTGCCAGCGTGGCGGAAACCTTGTCCGGATTGTGGCCGAAATCGTCGATCACGGTGATGCCTGAAGGACTGGTTCCGACAATGTCGAAACGGCGGGCCAGCCCTGCAAAGGATGCCAGCGCGGCCACTGCATCGGCCAGCGGCACTCCGGCGGCATGACAAGCGGCGATGGCGGCCAGCGCATTGGCAAGGTTGTGGCGGCCCGGCACTTTCAGGCTGAGCGCATGGGTGCCGCCATTACGCCGGTCGACCAGTGTGGCGGAAAGGGAGGTCGGCGCTTCCACGATGCTGCCCGGCACCACGCCGATCATGGCGTCTGCGCTCTCGATGCCGAAAGTGACGAGCGACCGGGCGCGCAGCGCCAGCGCGGTGGTTTCGGCATCGTCAAGGTTCACGGCGGAAACCTCTGACCGGGAAAGGAAATCGCCGAAAAGCGCGCGCAGCTCCTCCATGCTCTTGTGGTCCAGGCTGACATTGCCGAGCACCGCCACTTTCGGGCGATAGAGTGCTATCGAACCGTCGCTTTCATCGACTTCAGAAACGAAGGCATCGCC
>Ga0299912_10004958_pt1 | contig 10921 bp, 8 predicted proteins | sample RVTome_2_FD_207667 | JGI IMG/M metagenome (GOLD analysis project Ga0299912, IMG submission 207667) | Soil microbial communities from uranium-contaminated site in the Upper Colorado River Basin, Wyoming, United States - RVT95D214 (version 2) ... | reverse complement strand
CTCTTTTCGAGTTTCTTCCTGCAGCTCGGCCACCTCCAGCCCGAACTCCTCGCAGGCGTCGGCGGCGGCCACGGCAGGCCCCCCGGGTCCGGATAAAATCGCCAGCCTTTTTCCCCCTCTCCGGGGTAAATAGTAGAAAACGGTGAGAAAATCCAGCAACTCCTCGGCATCCCGGGCGGTGAGAACCCGGGCCTGATTTTTCAGCGCATCCCAGGCCATCCTGGACCCCGCCAGCGATCCGGTGTGCGAAGAGGCCGCCCTGGCCCCCTTGGGAGTGCGTCCCGCCTTCCAGAGGATGACCGGCTTTTTCCTCGCGGCCTCCCTTAACGCCCCGAGGAAGGCGGGTCCGTCTTTCACCCCTTCCAGATAAGCCCCGATGATTTCGGTCGCCGGGTCTTCGCCCAGGAAAGAAAGGAAGTCGGAACTGTTCAGGTCGCTCTCGTTTCCGCTGCTGATGATCTTGCTGAAATGGACCCCCCTCGTCTCGGCCATCCGGCTGAAGAGGATCGCCAGAGAACCGCTCTGGGAAATCATCCCCACCTTCCCCGCTTTCCTGGGCAGGCCCGGGAAAAAAGCCAGGCGGTGATTCGGGTCGTAAATCCCCATGCAGTTGGGACCGATGAGGGAAATGCCCCGGTTGCGGGCGACCCGGAGAATCTCCTCTTCCCGTTTCTTCCCCTCCCCGTCCCCCGTTTCGGCAAACCCGGAGGTATAAATCACGGCCGCCTTTACCTTCTTCTCCCCGCACTGCTCCAGGGCCGGCAGAACCAGGGGCGCCGGCACGAGGAGGATGGCCAGGTCGATATCTTCCGGGATTTCCTTCACCGAAGGATACGCCCGCAGTCCGTCGATGAAATCCGCCCGGGGGTTCACGGGGAAGATTTTCCCGGGATATCCCTGGTCCAGCAGCCCCTGCAGAAACATTCTCCCGGGCTCAAAACCCCGGGGCACGCCCACCAGGGCGATAGAGCGGGGTTGAAAGATGGCGGACAGATCTTTCGGGCGACTCAAATCAAGAACTCCCTTCTCCGATGGACGGCTCCCCCCCACCGGCAGGGAACGAAAAGGAATAATGGAATATTGGAATGATGGGTAAAAAAATAAAATGCCTAAACCCATTATTCCATCATTCCAGCATTCCAGCATTTCAAATTGCCAACATCCCTATTTAAAATAACAAGAAGCGGCCCCCCCGGCAAGATGAAATTCCTCCCCCCCGGGCCGGTCAACTTTTTAGGCTTGAATAATTTCCGGGCCTGCTATATAAAAAACTCAGGAAGGCAACGCATGAATACCCTGGATATCATCTTTCTCGTCCTCATCGCCGCCTCGGTGATCTACAGCCTGGTCAAGGGATTGGTCCGGGAGATTTTTTTCTTCCTGGCCATCATCCTGGGTTTTTTCGGGGCCAGCTACGGGTACTCCCGGGCGGCGGAATGGCTCAAAGGCTGGCTGGAGCAGGAAACCCTGGCCCAGATCTTCGGTTTTGCCGTCCTCTTTCTGCTCGTGGCCATCGCCGTGAGCCTGCTGGGCATCCTGCTTTCCCGGCTGATCCACAAGGGGGGGCTCGGCTGGGCCGACCGCATGGGAGGGGCCGCTTTCGGCCTCCTCAAGGCCGTTCTTCTCATCGCCATCATCCTTCTCGTGCTTACCGCTTTCTTGCCCCCCCAGAGCAAGGTCCTTCTGGAGTCGAAAATTTCCCCGGCCGCTCTCACCATCGCCCGGGGGCTTTCTTTCCTGGTTCCGGAAAAGTTCCACAGACTCTACGCGGAGAAAGAAAAGGAGCTCAAAAAATATTGGGCCCTCCGGGATTTTCTTCCGGATAAACCCGAGACCAAAGGATTGAAGAAGCCATGAAAAGATCTCTTTTCTTCGGGAAAAAGAAAGTGCCGACCGAAAGGAATCGGGGCATGACGACTCCGGGCTGCTTGTTGCTTCTAATCCTCCTGGCGGTCCTGGGATTTGCGGGATACCGGGTCGGCACCGCGTACTGGGACTATTACCAGGTGCGGGAAGGGGTCCGGAACGCTCTGACCTGGACCGTGGCCGGGGAGCCCAAGCATGAAGCCGCGGTCGTTAAAAGGGTCATCGCCCGGGTCGGCGATGAAGCCGGACTCCAGTTGACCCCCAAGAATATCCGCATCACCCAGACCGCCAGCTCCCTGACCATCAGCGTCTTCTGGACCCAGGATTTGGATTTTCTCGTTTACACCTATCCGCTGGACCTTGAGGTCAGCCTGACCGAGGCCAAACGGTGGGGGGGCCGGGGGCTGGTGATCAAATAATTTTCTGGGACGCGGATGAACGCGGATGAACACGGATGGGGAAAAGGAAGAATCGAAAAGATCCCGAAAGAATAAAAGGGAAAGAAAGCTAATCAAAAAGGGGTTTTAGATGAGGAACTCGGCCACGTGAATGTTGTATTCGTTCGGGTCGAGGGTCTTCACGATGGACTGCTTAAAGTTGCGGCTCCCCTCATCCATCTCCCGCAGGTCCACAATCCTTCCCTTCCGGTACTCCCCCTCGCCGTACTGGAGCAGGCATACCTTGGGCCGGTCGATCAGGTCCGGATCTTCCTGGGTCTGCACCACGATCCCCATCTCATTGGTGTTCAGCAGGACCAGCGTTCCCAGGGGGAAAATCCCGATCATGTTGATGAAGACCTTCACCAGGGCCGGGTCAAAATCCTTGCCGGCCCGCTCGAGCATCAGCCCCAGGATCTTCTCCGAAACATAGGGGTACTGACGGTAGACCCGGGGCCTCACCAGGGCGTCGTAGAAATCGGCGATGGCGATGATCTTGCCGAAGAGGGTGACATTGCGCTTGCGCGCCAGCTTGGGATAGCCGGTCAGGTCAAACTTCAGGTGGTGTTCGAAGGCCGCGTCGATCAACCGCGCCGAGAGCTCTCCCCACTCTTTCAGGCGGATCACCATCTCCGCCCCCACCACCGGATGGGAGCGGATCATGGCCCATTCCTGGGGAGAGAGTTTATCCGTCTTGTTCAGGACTTCCTTGGGGATGCTGATCTTGCCGATGTCATGGAAGAGGCCGGCCATGCCCAGGTGGGACAGGTGTTTCTTGGGAATGCCGACCCGCTGCCCCAGGGCAATGGCGTAGATGGCCACGTTGACGCAGTGGTTGAAGGTGTAATCGTCGTAGTTCTTGATGTTGGTCAACCCCAGGAGGGCGGACTCGTCCTGCATGATGGAGTTGACCGCGCTCTGCATCAGGTGCTTGGCCTTGCGGATGTTGATCAGTTTCTGGGTCCGGATTCCCTCGGACACCTCCTTGACCATGTTGACGGTCTTGAAATAGATCTGCTTGGAATACCGCTTCTGCTTTTCCGAGTCGATGAGGAGATCCTCATCCCGCACATACTCCAGCTTTCCCACGCTGATTCCGTGGATCCCCTTGGACTCCAGCTGCCGGTTAACGTAGAGGTAGTTGCTCTCGTTGCCGTCATCCAGCTTGGCCAGGAGGAAAACAAAATCCTTGAGCTTCGGCCCTTCGATTTCCTCGCTGAATTCCAGCTCCCCGAGCATTCGTTTGCCCATTTCCTGGGAGAAGATTTTGAAGATGGAATAACGGTCGGCTTTCACCGGGATCCGGATGCTGTTGAAAAAGAAATTATCCCGGACGAGCTTGAGGTACAGCTGGCCCTGGGACTGCACAAAGGGGTTGACCGTCTGGAGCACTTCCCGGGTCAGCTTTTCGATGGTGGCGTTGTTGCGGTCGTACAGGGTGGCGCCCTTCAACAGGCGGTAGAAACGAAAGATGAACTCGGTCCCCACCATCTCGGGAAGATGTTCCTGGCCGGCGGGGATCCGGACGTCCATCAGGTCATCGCTCCTGCTCTTCCCTCGGCTTTCGGCGCACATTAGAACCTCTGTTCCGTCGGAACCTGCCGCCGGAGGGCCTGCTGAGAGGCCTTCCGGATGTGGGCGTTCTTGGATTCCTGCCCCCGTTCCAGAACCTCCTTGGCTTCCCGGGAGGCGATCAAGGCCAGGGCGCTGGCCGCCCCCTGCCGGAGTTCATCCACTTTTTTCCGGTGGAACCAGGCTTTCTTCATCAGGAGTTTGCGGAGCAGGGGGATGGGGTCGTTGGAGCCGGCCAGGCCGATGGCATCGAAGAAGGCCTTCTTCTCCGCCGCCTCCTTCCGGGTGAACTCTTTGGCCTGAATGACCTCCAACAGGTAAGGCAGACTGTTTTTGCGCCCCACTTTGCCCAGGTTCAGGGCGGCGGCGCACCGGATCCGCACATCCACATCCTGCAAGGCCTTGATCAAGAGATGGAAAGCCTTGGCTCCCCCGATAGACCCCAGGGCCTGCACCGCCTCCCGGCGCACCCGCATCTCCCGGTGGCCGAGGGCCTTCTGCACGGAGGGAATGGCCGGCTCCTTGCCGATGCGGCCCAGGATGTACACCACGTTCCGCACCAGGTACCAGCGGCGGTCTTCCATGAAGGGGAGGATCTGATCGATCTGGTTCTTCCCGATTTCACAGATCGCGTCACAGACGGTCCGGCGGGCTTTGGGATTTCCGAGATCGCCCAGCACTTTCATCAGGGGCTGGAGCGAGCTGGGATTCAACAGCTTGAGGTAACCGCGCACCTCATCCAGGCGCACCCCTTCCCGCCTCTCCAGGACTTTGCCGATCCGCTCGATCCTCTGAGGGTCGCCGGCGCTCTCCGCCAGCTGCTGAATGGCTTTGAGCTGCCATTCCTGCAGGGTATACGTTTTCAGGATGATAAAGACCCGGCTCAAAAGGTCCGTGGCCTTCTGGAATTCCCCGAGGGTCAGCAGGGCATCCAGAAGCTTGTTGAGAACCGTGACCGCGTCCTGGTACGGCTCCGGCTTTTTCTCCAGACCCATGATTTCGAAGAGGATGTCGATGATGTTGAACAGGAAGATGGGAGAGGTCTCCGTTTCCACTTCCTTCCGCAGCCCTTCGAGTTCCTGCGGGGTGAGAAAGTAAACGTCCCGGTTCATGGCCACGGAGGGAGGGCTGGCCGCCCGGTTCATGGCCTCATAATAGTTGACCTCTTCCCCGGTCTCTTCGTCCAGGTAGTCGGGGTCGACCTGGTGGGCCAGCGGTTCGAAAATGAGGTTCTTGCGGAACTGTTCGATGTTCTCCGGAATGATGACCGCGGTGTCTTCCAGATATTCGTCCGTGGCCTGGTAGCTGATATGGACAAAGTCCCGCTCCCAGATCATGGTCACCAGGTCGTCTTCCAGCTTGTTGACCTGGTCCCCCCGCTTGATGATGTCGAGGAACCCCTGGATTTCCCATTCCTCCAGCCCTTCCAGGAAGCGAAATTCCCGCAAACCGTCCTTGTAAAGGAAAAAGGCCAGGCTGCCCTTCAGGTCTTTGTTTTCGTACAGGATCCGGCTGTTGAAGCTGAACTCGTACTCCCCGATCTTGAAGGAAAAAACATGATACCGTTTCAGGAAAAATTGAAACTTGCGGAAGAGAAGTTCGCGGAAACCGACCAGAGAAGGGTTTTCCGGGGGGAAGATGCGGAAGGCCTTGATGGTCTTGACAAAAATATTCATCAAGTCCCGGGCATGGAGAAATACCTCATCGACCTCTTCGCCTTCGAAGGAAGCGATCTCGTCGCTGACGTCGATAGTTTTTTTCTCCCTTTCCAGATCTACCGCCATCAATCCTTTCCCTTTTCCCTGATTTTCTCCTATCTTCTCGTTTTAAAAGCGATTTGTCAATCTTTTTCCTCCCCGACGCTTACCGTTCGTAGGGCGGAATCATCGGGGAGGGAGTATCCTTTAAAAAAAGTTGACCTGCCTGGGGTTTCAATGATAATTTATTTTTAAGCGTGGGCGATTAGCTCAGATGGATAGAGCGTTGGTCTCCGGAACCAAAGGCCGTGGGTTCGATCCCCGCATCGCCCACCACCGCACTAAAAGACGCATAGCGCAGAACGCATAGAGCATAGCGGTAAGGAATGAAAACCGTAAATTTTGCGGCCTTTACACTATGCCCTCCTATGCGTTTTTTTATCACCAAGCATAGAGTCAAAGCTGGATCTTCTGGATTTCGGGATTTTACTCTATGCCCCCTGCTCTATGCTCTTTGCTTTTCTATATGGTCAGGTATCCCCCATCCACCGGAAGGATGATTCCGGTCACATACGTCGAAGCCTCCGAGGCCAGAAAGACCGCCGCCCCTTTTAATTCCTCCCCCTCGCCATACCTCTTCATGGGAATATGGCCGAGGAGTCGATCCCGGTGGTGATCCAGTACCCATTGACTCATGTCCGTGGGGAACCATCCCGGCGCAATGGCATTCACCCGGATGTTGTACTTGGCCCATTTGGCGGCAAGATCCTTGGTAAAGGTGATCACCGCCCCCTTGCTGGCGCTGTAGGCGATGGCGTCCGCCACTTCCGCTTCCGTTCCCACGATCCCCATGACGGAAGTAATGTTGATAATACTTCCGCTCTTCTGGCGGATCATGGCCCGCCCGGCAATCTGGGAGAAAAGGAAGAGGCCGTTGATGTTGGTGTCCATGACCTTCTGCCACCCTTCCAGGGGATACTCCTCGGGGGTGGCCCCCCAGTTGGTTCCGGAATTGTTCACCAGAATGTCCAACCGGCCAAAGGTCCTAAGAGTCTCATCGACCACCGCTTGGATTTCTTTAGCCGATTTTACATCGCAGCCCCGGGCCAGGGTTTTGACTCCCAGTCGGGCCAGGTCCCCTGCGGCCTTCTGGCAGGCCTGCACTTTTCGGGAGCAGAGGACGATGTGGGCCCCTGCCTCGGCCAGACCCTCGGCCATTTTCAGCCCGATCCCCTTTCCCCCGCCGGTGACAATCGCCACTTTGCCTTTCAAATCAAACATTTCCCTTACATTCATTTTTTCACCTCAAAAAAACCATTAAATGGGACGCGGATGAACGCGGATTTACACGGATAAGGCCCGTAGTCCGTTCTCCGTCCTCCATTGTATGTTGTCAGTTGCCCCTTGTTTTTTGTCTTTTATCTGTCATCCAGTAACTGGGAATCATCCCTTTTTTCTAATCCGTGTTTATCCGTGTTTATCCGTGTTTATCCCTGTGCAATTCAGCTCTTAAATTTTTTTAGATAAAACGAATCATCCGGATTCCTCTTCTCTGATCCAGGCGGCGGATTCCTTCTTCGAGGGCGATGTTCAAGGCTTCCTCGTACTCCTTTCCGGTGATCCTGCGGTTCAAAGGAGGATGCTCCATGGCGTCCCCGCAAGGGTGGTACTGGGCCATGACGTTGACATAAGTATCCGGCGATACCTCCCGGGCCAGGAATCGCATGGCCTCCCGCGTACCCGCTAACCCCCCCGGCAGAACCAGGTGCCTTACCAGCACTCCCCGCTGCGCGATGGAGCCAGCCTCCAGAGCGAGGTCTCCCACCTGCCGGTGCATCTCCCGGATCGCCGCCCGCGCTCTCTCCGGATAGTCTTTGGCCCGGCAGTAGCGTTGAGAAACCTCCCCGTCCATGAATTTCAGGTCGGGCATGTAGAGGTCAAAAACCCCCTCCAGGAGCCGGAGGGTTTCCAGGGAATCATAGCCTCCGGTATTATACACCAGGGGAACCTTCAATCCTCCCTCAATCGCCATGGGGAGAGCGGCCAGGATCTGCGGGACCACATGGGAGGGAGAGACGAAGTTGATGTTGTGGCACCCCTGTTCCTGGAGGTGAAGCATCACCCCGGCCAGTCGATCCGGGGATACTTCCCGGCCTTCTCCCAGATGGCTGATCTCGTAATTCTGGCAGAAGAGGCACAGAAGGTTGCAGTGGGTGAAAAAGATCGTTCCCGATCCCCCGGTCCCGACCAGGGGGTCTTCTTCGCCGAAGTGGGGGCTGTAGCTGGAAACCACGCTATTCCGCCCGGTCCGGCAGAACCCCCTTTCGTCCTCCTGTCGGTTTACCCTGCATTCCCGCGGGCAGAGCCGGCAGGATTTCATCCGCTCCCGAGCTTCCGCCGCGCGCTCCTGCAGGATTCCCTTTGCATGCAGATCCAGGTAGGAGGGGCAAAAACCTGTCTTGTCCTTCGGCGCCATGCTTCAAATTTTATCCTTCCCCTCCTCGGATGAGGCGGAGGAAAGGGTTCCGGCGGGATCCTTCTTTTCCATAAACTGCCTCAGTTTATCGGTCATCTGGTAGCGGACCGTCCTCCCTTTTCCCGCGGGGATGAAGTATCCTTCACTCACCAGATCGCGGATGAGGGCGCGCGCTTTTTTCCGGGAAAGGGAGGGGGGCAGTTTTAACTCCTGGAAGGTGAAATACCCTTTTTCCTTCAAGAACTCCATGACCCAGGTCAGCCCGGGAAGAGAGGGCCCTGCTTCCCGAATCTCCCGAACCCGGTATGCTTTCCCGTGTTTTTTCAGGGGCTCCACCAGCCCCTGCCGGACCAGGGCCTTGATTTCCACGTAAGCTCCATCCCGGTCCACCCCGAACTTCTGATAATCCGAACTGCTGAAGATCCCGCCGTGAACCCGCGCGTAGGTGAGGATCCGTTTCTGCCTGGGACTCAGGGGATACAGGCTGAACTGTTTGAGCCATTCCAGGGTCGAATCATCCAGAACCGGGGTGTTCCGGAGAACCAGGCAGCAAAAATCCCCTTCCTCGCGCCATTCCGGGGGATTCAATCCATGGCGTTCCATTTCCTGAAAAATCCGCAGGATCCCTTCTCCCAGCGACCTCATGTACCCGGCGTCCGTCAAAACCCGACTGATCAATGGATTGCGGGAGTAATGGACCCTCTGGTGTCGCTGGATCTGTTCGGCTCTGACCGGGTGCGGGAGCCGGCCCGGGCTGCGGATTTCCAGACGGTCATCGAACATCCAGACCGAAACGGCGCTTCCCTCCAGGGAATAGTCCCGGTGGGCGAGGGCGTTGACCAGGGCTTCTTTCCAGATGAAGGCGGGGTATTCGAATTTTTCCCGGAAGAAAAGATCCCGCCGCAGGATTCGCTCCTTCACCCGTTCTCCGAGCAACGCCTCCACTTCCCGGATCAATTTCAAGAGGGGGGCTTCCAGGCGGACCCGCTCAACCACATTGTACCCTTCCCCTCTCCGGGCTTCCGTTCCCTCGAAACGAACGAACTCGATTCCCGACCGCGGATGCCAGCGCAGGGGGTCGCGGCCGAAAAGGTAAGCCGCCGCCCGGGTGAGGAGGGGTTTTCCGTTCAGGTATTCGATCAGGCCATAGGGCCGATGGAGGATCTCTTCCGCATTTCCGGACAGGCCGGCCCGGGAGATGAACTCATCGAGCAGATCCTGATCCAGATCTTCCAGGGAGCTGTGCGGCAGGATTTCCCGTTCATGGCCGGTCTCGACCCGGTCCTCCCGCAGGGCCGCCGCTTTCTCCCGGGAGAGAGGAACATTCTGGAAGGCGACCCGGAGAAAGCACCTGCCGTTCTTCAAAAAATGAAGGACGGGGCTGGCCGGAACCCGGAAGCGAAGCAGGGTTTTTCCCAGGAGCTCTTCGGAAACAATCTGAAAGTCCAGGGAAGGTTCGAAAACTCCCCGCAGGAGGCCGTGAAAGAGCCGGCGTTCCTGTTCGGAGAAATAAACCCCCAGGGTCTCCTCTCCGGTATCGACGCCCATAAGAACCGTGCCCCCGCCCGCGTTGGCCATGGCCCCCAGAGATTCGGCCACCGCCCGGAGAAGGTCCTTCCGGGACCGGGGGTAGATCTTCCCTTTCGGGCCTTTCTGGAAACAGCTTATCATCTGAAAAAACTGGCCGTTTCCCCGCTGCAGAAGTTGATTCCACTCCTCTTCTTTCATTTTTTTTCCCAGGGCTGGGTTAGCTGAAAAATCTCGCTTGCGTTCCGGTACGTGTGCCGGGCCACCTCTTCGGCCTTCAACCCTTTCACCTCGCTCACCGACTGGAGCGTCTTCCGGAGGTCCGCGGGTTCGCTCGGGACTCCCCGGTACACTTCGGGCGCGTCGGTTTCCAGCACCAGCTGAGACAAGGGAGCGGCCTGAATGGCCGCCCGGTGCCTTTCGCTGTAGGCCGCCGCCGGAGTGGCGGAGATGAAATACCCCTGTTCAAAAACCCTCTGCAGAACATCCAGGGGGCCGCTGTACCAGTGGAAAATCGCCCTTTCCAGGGGAAAGGATTTCAGCAGTTGGAAGGCCTCTCCCCAAGCTCTCCGGGCATGAAGAAGCACCGGTTTCCTCTCCCGGAACGCCAGGGACAACAGTCTTTGCAGGACTTCTTCCTGTTTTTCCCGGGGAGTCTTGACGGCGAAATCGAGGCCCACCTCTCCCAGGGCAACACATCGTGAAAGTTCTTTTTCGATGAACCGAGCATGGGCTTCGAGATCGACCCCATCCAGACGCCAGGGATGGAGCCCCACTGCGGGAAGGACAAAGTTGGGAAACCGGTCAGCCAGCTGGAGGATTTTTTCATTCGATGCCAGGTCCGTCCCGACTCCGACAATGGCCAGGACCCCGGCGTCCTGCGCCCTTTTCAGGGCTCCCTCGAGGTCTGGAACCTCATCCAGATGAGCATGGGTGTCGATGAGCTTCAAGTAAGGTTCCTCCCTCTATCCATGCTGCCCCATTATCCCCAACCGGCGCAGACGGGTCAAGGAGTTTTTGATTGGGACACGGATGAACACAGATTCTATATTCGCAAAAGACTTAAAGACAAAAGACCTAATGGGACGCGGATGAACGCGGATAAACACGGATAAGAAATTGTAGGGGCACGATGCGTCGTGCCCCTACGTTGCCGGTTGCCCGTTGCCGGCCAAAGTCCTCTTTTCTTTGTTTTGAACTGGCAACTGGGAACGGGAAACGGGCAACGGGTATTTAGTCTTTCTCCCCGATTGCGTACTTCTTCATCTTGTACCGCAGGACCCGCTCGCTGATCCCCAGTTCCTCCGCCGCCTTGGTCTGAACGCCGTGGCTTTTCTCCAGGGCCT
>Ga0299912_10004957_pt1 | contig 10921 bp, 12 predicted proteins | sample RVTome_2_FD_207667 | JGI IMG/M metagenome (GOLD analysis project Ga0299912, IMG submission 207667) | Soil microbial communities from uranium-contaminated site in the Upper Colorado River Basin, Wyoming, United States - RVT95D214 (version 2) ... | reverse complement strand
ATGCCGCTTATTCGGATGGTGCCGGCGTCCGGCCGGGCCAGCCCGGTGAGCATGTTGATGGTCGTCGTCTTTCCCGCTCCGTTGGGCCCGAGGAAGCCGAACAACTCCCCTTCGTTCACGGAGAAAGCCGCCGAATCGACGGCCGTTACATCGTCGAATCGCTTGGTCAAGCCCTCGACGGCGATGGCGGCCCGGCTCCGTTCGCGCGTATCAGTCTCCGAATTAATCATGGAATTTCCCCCTGCTCCCTATCCCGCAGCTCCTCGGCCAGCCTCCTTCATCAAGCCACGTAGTATCTTGGTTGATCCGGAAATGATAGGACAGCGATGACCATGGAATTCAAATGAGCGATCGGGAGGAATACTTTTTGCGGCTGTGATCGGATTTTTTTCAAACATTTCGTTCTCCTTTTCCTGAAAGATTCTTAAAAGCGAAACCACTCTGTTTCATCGTTCTTTTACTTTTTTTAATCTTTGCTTTTCATCGAAAATATCTGATCTTAAATTTCAAGGCCACGTTGACCAGCCCGATCATAACCGGGACCTCGACAAGCGGACCGATGACCGCGGCGAAGGCTTCCCCCGAGTTGATGCCGAAGACGGCCACGGCCACGGCGATGGCCAGTTCGAAGTTGTTGCTGGCCGCCGTGAACGACAGCGTCGCCGCCTTGGGATAGTCGGCGCCCGCCTTGCGGCTGAGGAAGAAGGAGACGAGGAACATGACGATAAAATAGATGAGGAGCGGCACGGCGATCCGCAGAACGTCGAGCGGGATCTTGACGATGAATTCGCCCTTGAGCGAGAACATGACGACGATGGTGAAGAGGAGCGCGATGAGCGTCACCGGGCTGACGCGCGGGATGAACTTCGTCTCATACCACGTCCGGCCCTTGAGCTTGAGCAGGCTGAAGCGCGTGACGACACCGGCGATGAAGGGAATGCCCAGATAGATGAAAACGCTTTCGGCGATCTGGCGGATGGTGACGTTGACGGCGGTCCCTTTGAGGCCGAGCCAGGTCGGGAAGACGGTGATGAAGATATAGGCGTAAACGGAAAAAAACAGAACCTGGAAGATCGAGTTGAAGGCGACGAGGCCGGCCGCGTACTCCCGGTCCCCCTGGGCCAGGTCGTTCCAGACGATGACCATGGCGATGCAACGGGCCAGGCCGATCATGATCAGGCCGACCATGTATTCGGGCTTGTCGCGGAGGAAAAGGACGGCCAGGGCGAACATCAGGAGCGGCCCGATAACCCAGTTTTGGACAAGGGACAGGGAGAGGACTTTGACGTTCTTAAAAACGTCGCCGAGCTCCTCGTACTTCACTTTGGCCAGGGGCGGGTACATCATCAGGATGAGCCCGATGGCGATGGGGATGTTGGTCGTCCCCGACTGGAACTTGTTGATAAAGCCGACGACGGCCGGGACGAGGTAGCCGAGCCCGACGCCGACGGCCATGGCCAGAAATATCCAAAGGGTCAGGTAACGATCGAGGAACTTGAGCCTGATGTTCCCGGGCGTCATGCGTTTCTCCTTCCCTCTTCCCCGCTCATCCTCTCCCGAGCAGGAAATACAGCCCGATGGCCAGGATGAGAACGCCGGCGGCCTTTTGGAGAACGGTGTTCGCTTTCCTCAGGCCCTTCGATTCGAGCAGCTTCTTCGCCGCGCCGATGGAGGTCCCGGCGACCAGGATCAGCAAAGAGTGTCCGAGGGCGTAAACGAAAAGCAGAAAAGCCCCGTAGACGATGTTTCCTTTCTGAGCGACAAAGGCCAGCAGGACGGCCAGGATGGGGACCGCGCAAGGCGTCGAGACGACGCCGAAGAGGAGACCGAGCAGGAAGGCGCCCGTTTTTCCGGCGGTCCTCACCCGGAGAGAGGCGGGAACGGCAAAATTGAACTGAAATAATCCTAAAAGGTGAACGCCCATGACGAGGCAAACGGCCGCCACGGCATACTTCCAGAAACGGCCGACGTCGCCGAACATCCTCCCCAAAAGCGCGGAGACAAGCCCCAAGGCCGTGAACGTGACGGCCAGCCCCAGAACGAAAAAGAGGGAGAAGACCAGGGATCGTCTCAGATTCGAAGTCTCCTTATTCCCGGCGACGACTCCCATCAGCAACGGGACCATGGCCAGAACGCAGGGATTGGACGCCGTCATCAGCCCCCCCACGAATACCGCCAGCGGCGCCAGCCAAGGACTGTGTTGGAGGAGCTGGTTGATGTCGCCGAAGAGCCTGTCCATGTCTATCCTCCGTCCCGCTTATTTCCTGACTCCCATTTTTTCCAGGACCTTGAGTATTTCTTCCTTGGGATAAAGCCCGACGTGGCGGAAGAACTCCTTGCCTTCCCGGTCGATGAAGATCTGGGTCGGGATGAGCTGGATCTTGTACTTGCGGGCCGGGGCCGGATCCTCCCAGACGTCATAGAAGACAACCAGGACGTCCTCGGGGAACGCGGCCGCAATTTCCCTCATGATCGGCTGCATCTGGCGGCAAGGGATACAGCGGTCCGAGCCGAGCTCGAGAAAGGCGGCTTTGTGTTTGGAGAAATCGATCTCGAGGCTTTTCGTCTTGAGGACCGCGCCCTTTTGCTCCTTGTCGTTCCCTTTGGACGCCGCAGAATCCTGATCTCCCGTCGCCCGGCCGCAGCCGGAAACCGACAGCGAAAGCCAGAGAATGATCAGCCCGCTAAGCCAATTTCGTTTCATGGGGAGTTCTCCTGTTCAAAATCCGATTTATAAGAACGCCGATCGCGATAATACATGTCAGGATTAGCGCTTTCACCTGACCTGGATCGCCAGGACCGTCATCCGGCTTTCCGCGGACAGGGAACGCGTCTCCTTTTCCTTAGGCACGAACACCCAGGAGCTTTTTCTGAGGGGACGCGCCTCCCCGTCGATAATAATTCGCCCTTCACCTTCGACGACAATAAAAATGACATCCTGTTCCATCCGGCAGGGAGGGATTTGCTGCCCCGGCTCCAGGCCCATGACCTGGGCCTTGATCTTCGAGGATTCAAAAAAAACGGTCTTCGTGTGTTGAGCCGCGGAAAACTTCGCCAGGGTTTCGATCTCGAAAATATCCATCCTCGCCTCTATTACTCCCCCCGAATCCAATCTTTGATCTCTTCGGGGCGCGGGATGCGGCCCGAGCTCTTGACCTTGCCGTCGATGACCAGGCCGGGCGTGGCCAAAATCCCGAAGGCCATGATCTTCTTGATATCGGTGACCTTCTCGACGTCCGCGGCAACGTTGAGTTCGGCCAGGGCGTTTTTCACCCGTTTTTCGACCTCTTGGCATTTCGGACACCCAGTTCCGAGGACTTTGATTTCCATGAAAACCTCCAGTCCTTAAGTTTTAATCAATGCACGAACGCGCCAAAAATCCATCCCGTCGCCGTCGCCATGACGACAACGAGAAGGATGTAAACGAGCGCTTTCTTAGCTCCCATGATCCTCCCGATGACGATCATGCTCGGGAGCGATAAGGCCGGACCGGCCAGCAGGAGCGCCAAAGCCGGGCCCTGGCCCATGCCCGAGCCGAGCAAGCCTTGGAGAATGGGAACTTCGGTCAGGGTCGCGAAATACATCAGAGCTCCCGATACCGAAGCGAAAAGGTTCGCCCACAGGCCGTTCCCCCCGACCAAACCCGCGACGGCGGAGCTCGGGATGATCCCCTCGTGGCCGGGGCGCCCCAGGAGGAACCCGGCCAGCATCACGCCTCCCAGCAGAAGGGGAAGAATCTGCTTGGCGAAGATCCAGGTGGAAGACGTCCACTCTTTGAGTTCATCCTTTTTAAACCACTTCACGATCATCCAGGACAGGGCGGCCGCGAATACGGCCGTCAGAATCCATTTCGCCTTGTAGACCGCATACCAAGCCTTGACCGACGGGTCGCTCTTCGCCCAGTTCATGAAGACCAGGATGGCGACCATCGCGCCGATATGGAGGGCCGTCTTCCAGAGGGGCCTCTCGTCCTTGCCGGATTCATCCTGGACGAATCCGGCGCCGTTGCGGGCTTGGTCATCGTGCTTTCGGAAAAAGACCTGCATCAGCAGGCCGATGACGACCGAGAAGCCGACGGCCCCGAGGACCCTGGCCAGCCCGATCTTCCAGCCCAGGACCTTGGCCGTCATGATGATGGCCAACACGTTGATAGCCGGCCCGGAGTAGAGGAACGCCGTCGCCGGCCCGATGCCCGCGCCCCGCGTATAGATCCCAGCGAAGAGGGGGAGCACCGTGCACGAACAGACGGCCAGGATGGCCCCCGAGACCGAGGCCACCGAATAGGCTAGGAATTTGTTGGCCTTGGGCCCCAAGTAGCGGATGACCGACTCTTTCCGAACGAACACGGAGATCGCCCCGGCGATGAAGAAGGCCGGGACGAGGCAGAAAATGACGTGAAGCCTGGCATATTCCTGGACCATCAGGAACGCTTCGATGAGGGCGTTCTGGATCCCGGTCTTGGAGAAAGGGATGAAATAGGCGGCCAGGAAGACGAGGAGGAGGATGAGAAAAATGCGCGGTTCCTTCACGGCACTACTATCTCCATTCGCACTTGCTCACGATCTTGGCCCGGGAGGCAGGACTCCTCCGGGGGCTTTCCCGAAGGCAGGGCCCGAGCCTCTTCAGGTCGCGGCCGACCGCTCCCGTCCCGATCGCCCCGGCGCGGACCTGCTTTACTATGAAAGAGCCCAGCCCGCACCGGACCGGAGCCGGGATGTGATAGATGATCCATTTCCCGTCCCGGACGTCCTTAACCAGCCCGGCGGCGCGGAGAATCCGGAGCTGATGGGAGATCCGCGACTGCTCCATGCCCAGGACGGCCACGAGCTCGCAAACGCACAGATCGCGCCGCAGGAGGAGGACGACGATCCGGAGCCGGGTCGGGTCCGAGAGGGCCTTGAAGGTCTTAACGAGATTGTTCATGTCCGTTGTATTTACATATGAAGGTTTTATCATATATAGGAAGGTCCGGGCTGTCAACTAAAAGAGCTAGGCCGTCGAACGATCTCCGGTTTTCGATATATCCCTACATTTTGCATGCGGCGAAGATGGCCGTCCTCAAGCCCCCGTAGCGGAGGGGGGCCCCGCACTCATGGCGCCATTGCCAATAATCAGATGGAGAAGACTAATAACACGAAAATGGCTCCGTGAGTACCGGGGCCCGGGGGCGGAGGACGACCTCTTCGCCGCCAAACGGAATTCAATTCATTCGCCGAGGGCGGCGCGGCGCTGGGTTTTCTTCTCGGCGAAGGAGCGCGGGACGAAGACCGGCTTCCCCGTTTCGGGGTTCTTCCCGGTGTGGTACATACAGGTCGAGCGGGTCATCGGCGTCGGCGTAAAGACCTGGATGCCCTCGGCCGGCTTGTCCCCGTCCTTCTCGAGGGCGCGCAGCGCCCGGCCGAGCTCGCGCGCTTCTTTGTCCCCACTCCCCGGGTGGGCCACCATGAAATAATAGGCCAGGTGCTGCTGCTTCCCGCGATTGATGCGCCGGAACAACCGCCGGAACGCATCGAGCGACCCCCGGTCCTTATTCATGGCCCGCAGGACGGCCGGCGCGACGTGCTCGGGGGCGATCTTGAGCAGACCGCTCAGGTGGTGGGCCGAAAGCTCTTCGAGATACGCGGGGCTGTCCATGGCCAGGTCGTAGCGGATTCCGCTCCGGACAAAGACCTTCTTGACGCCGGGGATAGCCCGGGCTCTCCTCATCAGCCGGATGAGCCGGCGATGGCTCCGGTCAAGACGCCGACAATCCAGGCAGTCGCCGTCCGCGCAGCCGGGGCTGCAATCCATCCCGTACATGTTCGCGGTCGGCCCTCCCAGGTCGTCGATAAAGCCCCTGAAGTCGGGATGACCGGTCAGGCCGCGGATTTCATCCAGGATGGACTCCTCGCTCCGCGAGACGATCCGGTCTCCCTGGTGCAGGGAGAGGGCGCAGAAAGAGCAATTCCCGATGCATCCCCGGTGGGTCACGACCGAGAACCGGGCCATCTTGAACTCCGGGAAATCCTTGGGGATCATCCGCGAAAAGGGAAGGCCGTAGATTTCATCCAGATCCTTGGTCGTGTAGACCGGCATCGGATATTGGATGACGAAGCGGTTGGCGTGTTGTTGAGCCAGGCCGGCCCGGTTCGAAAACGCCCGCTGCGCCCGGCAGAACAGATCCGGGTCCGCGCTCGCCTCTTCGAATGAGGGGATATCGCGGAAGCCGGCCGGGGCTTCATGGCGGACGACGCAGGTCCCGGGGATTCCGTCGAGCCCCAGCCCCTCCGTGAATCTCCGGGCGATCTCGACGACCTGGAGCTCTCCCGGCCCGTAGACGAGGATGTCGGCCCGGGAGTCGAGCAGGATGCTCCGCCGGACCCGGTCCTCCCAGTAGTCGTAGTGGGCGAAGCGGCGGAGCGAGGCTTCGATGCCGCCGATGACGATGGGCGATCCCGGGAAGAGCTCCTTGAGCTTGGCGCAGTAGACGAGGACGGCCCGGTCCGGGATCCCCGAGGCGCACGGGGCGTTAGCGTCCTTGGACCGCCTGCGCTTGAGGGAAGTCGTGTTGACGAGCAGGCTGTCGATGGAACCCGCGGTCACGCCGAAAAAGAGGCGAGGCCGGCCCAGCCGCAGGAAATCCTCATCCCGGGTCCAATCCGGCCTGCCGACGACGCCGACCCGGTACCCTTGGGCGTCCAGGACGCGGGCGATGACACCGACGCCGGATAGAGGATGGTCGGCGTAGGGCTCCCCACCGACGAGGATGACGTCGAAGTCCCGGCCCGAAGTTGAGATCACCCGATCCGTCCCCGCTTAATAGCGCTGGCGCTCGAAGATAACATAGCCGAAAAGGGCGTTCCCGACAAGGACGGCGCCGGCGGCATAAAACGCGGCGGGCAGTCCGGCCCGGGCGCCCAGCGACGAAAAGAAGAGCGCGCCGCAGGCCTGACCGGCGATTTGGAGGGCGACGAGCAGTCCCGCGCTTCCGCCGATCGTCCGCCGCTCGAACAAGCGCGAGATGAAGATGACGACCAGGGCGGCCAGCAACCCGTCGCCGATCTCGTGGAGAATGCGGAAGGCCAGCGAGAGATAGACGTTCTCGCGGACCATGAGGATGAGCCCCGCCCCGGACATCAGCATGGCGGCCGGGACCAGCTTCCGGTTCAGCCGCTCGTCGAAGCGGAGGCGGCTGAAGACAAGGGCCGTCAAGGCCAGGAACAGGAAGGGGATGGTAATGTACAGGGCGAGCCGGACGTCGTCGAGACCGAAGTAGGTCCGCAGGAAGGGGCTGTAGACCGTCGTCTCCAGGCCCCAATGGAGGGCGAGGACGACGATGAAAACGGAAAACAGAAGCGTCCGCTTTCGGGCCAATCCTGGGCCGTAGGCGCGGAGCGGAACCGCCTCGAACTTCTCATGATCCAGGCCCCGGAGAACGAAAAGGCCGGAGAGGAGGATCAGGGCGTTGACGATATAGAGGGCCCGGAATCCGGAGAATTGGGACAGGGGGCCGCCGGCCATGACGCCGATCGACATCCCCAAGGCCATCCAAAAGGCGTATAACCCGTACTTCCGGTTCTGGTCGATCCGCGTCTCGTCCTTGAAGTAGAGGCTGTTCACGGACACGTCGAGGGCGTTGTTGGTCGCCCCCAGCAGCAGAAAAATCAGGATGGCGACTGGGAACGAATGTGTCCAGGCCAGGGCGGCGACGACGGCCGCCTGAACGACGATGGCCCCCCGGATGACCCCTTTGATCGAGACGCGGTCGTTGATGAGCCCGGTCGGGAAAGAGACCAGGAGCGGCGCGAAAGCGAAGACGGACACGGCCAGGCCCATCCGCCACCCGGTCCAGCCCAGGCTCATGAAGTAAAGGGGCGTAAAGAACAGCGCGGAGTTGAGGACGAACTTGCGGATGAAGTTCAGGGCGTGAACCGTTCGGACCGTGGCCATGGGACGGTCTATTATATACGGCGCGTCCCCGATAAAAAAGGGGCGCTCCCTCCCTCGGCCGGGAGAGGGACCGCCCCTCGAACAAGCCTAATCGAAGGGTGAGAGCCTCAATCCTTCTTCAACATGAGGCCGCCGCTCTTGATGGAGACGCTTCCGCTGAAGCTCTTGGCCGTCACCAGGGCGCCGCCCTTGTTCACGGTCCCCCGGATTTCGCGGGCGGACATCTTGCCCGAAACCTTGATATCGAAATCGGTATCGATATCGCCGCTGAAGGTCTCAATCTCCAACTCGAAGCTGGAGTCCGAGGGCAGGGTGATCGTGACGTCCCCGCTGTGGGACTCGAGGGTGTAACGGCCCTTTGGAACAGTGAGGCTTTCGAAGACCACATCGCCGCTCACGGTTTTGGCCTTGACCATCTCGGCCCCGGAGACGTCCCTGAGGTCGACGCTGCCGCTGACCGAGGAGGCGTCGATCGAGCCCTCGACGCGGCTGACGGTCACGTCGCCGGATACGCTGCCCGCGTCGATGCCGCCCTTGACGTCCGAAGCCTTGACATCGCCGCTGACGCTGGCGCACTCGGCGCCGGCAGCGGCCTTGGTCAGAGTCACGTCTCCGCTGACGGACTTGGCCCGGACCGGACCGCCCATGGCCTCGACTTCGACCTCGCCGCTGACCGAACGAACGTCGACCGATGCCTTGGCCGGGACATAGAGAGTGAAGTCCACGGAAACGCTCCCGGAATCATGGCCCCACCAGCTGCGCTTGGGGTACTTGGTCTCGATCCGGACGGTCCGGCCGTCGCCCTCGATCTCGATCTTGACTTCCTTGGCGTTCTCCTCGGCCTTGGCCTTGGAGGAAGCATCGCTCGTCTTCAGGGCGTCGATTTTCACCTGGGCCTTGTCCCAGCTGAAAACCTTGATGTCCCCGGAAACGTTGCTGAGATAAACCTTTCCGTCAACGGCCAGGTCCAGGGTTTTTTCGAACTTCTCCTGGTAATCGTCGTGGGCCCGGGCCGCGGCCGCCCCCCAGGCCAGGATAAGAAACGCGGCGCAAGCCGATCCCGCCATCCGGATGCTTCTTTTTCGTCCTCTCATGGTCGGTCCTCCTTATTCGTCATCGTTCGTTCCACTCTATATTTTCGGTTCCGCCTTAGTTTGCGGAGACGATTGACGTCCGATTTCGACGGCCGCTTCGAGAAAATCGACTTTGCCGCGGAAAGCGTCAAGCAGGAAAGCCCGCGCTTTCAGGTCGCCCGGATCCCGCATGACGGCGTCCTCGCCGGCTTTGATCAGGGCGTCGATAGCGCCGATCTCCCTGCCCACCAGGTCCGCCATCCCGGGAGAATAATTTCCGGCCTGGGAGGCGACGGCTTCATCGAGGGCCTTGATGGCCAAACGGTAGTGGTTCTCGGCCTCGGCCAATTTGGCGAGCGTGAAGTCCATCCCGCCTTTCATCGGGACCGCGGGCCCGCGGCTTTTAAGGACGCGCTGGCCCAGGAAAGCCCCGGCGGCGACAAGGACGAGGGCCAGCAGGCCGGCCGCCGCCAAGCGCAGAGCGGGCGGGAAGCCGGGGAGCCAGGCCCGTTCCTTGAGCCTAGGCGCCGCGGCCGGAGTTTCACGCCGGGCCGCGGCCAGCCCGGCCTTGATTCCCGCCCAGGGGCGATCCGAAGGCTGCGGCGTTTCAATCTCCCGCGCCTCCCGGACGAGGGACGTCAGGTCCTCCCTGACTTTCCGGCAGGCGGCGCATTTATCGAGATGGCGCTCGAGACGCCGGATTCCGGCGGCCCCAAGCTCTCCGTCGATGTGCTCGCTGATTTTCCTTTGAGCCCGCGCGCATCTCATGGTCATTCTCCTTCAGACGGCCCGTTTCCGCTCGAGGTGCTCCCGGAGCTTCATCCGGGCCTTAAAGAGCTGGGACTTCGATGTCCCGACCGAACAGCCGAGCGTCCTGGAAATCTCCTCGTGCTTGAATCCCTGGAGGTCGTGAAGAAGGAACACGGCCCGCAGCCCCTCGGGAAGGCCGGCGATGGCCTCCTCGAGCGGTTTGCGGGCTTCGGAGGGCCGCTCGGACCCGCCGGCGGCGGGCAGGATCCCTTCGATTTCGCTGAGCGAGACGGTCTTCCCCCGCCCCGACTTGACCTCCCGGAGATAGCTGAAGCACGTATTGACGGCGATCCGAAAGGCCCAGGGCTCGAAAGTCTCGGGTCTGTCGACATCGTCCAAATGGGAAAAAATTTTCAGGAAGATGTCCTGGAGCAGATCCTCGGCCACGGTCGCGTTCGAGGTGTATCGATAGGCCAGGCCGAACAGGGGGCCTTTCAGGCGGGTATAAATGGTTTCGAGGGCCTTCTCATCTCCCCGTTTGGCGCGCCGGATAAGATCGACTTTTTCTTCCCCGGTTCCAATGCTCATATCGATCGGCTCCCCGGCGGGCAGAGAGACAACGCCGAGAAAGTTATTATCCCTGATTTCCGGGGTCGGCGCCAGCAGGAGTTCGGCCATCTTTCGCCTCACCCTATAAGATGAAGGAGGAGGCGAAAAGGTTGCCAAAAAAATGGACTAAATCGGCCCCCAGCGGAGAAGAACGGGCGGAATCAGGCTAAGCAGGCCGAATAAAATCCAGGCGGCCAGAAGGGGGAGGAGCCACTTGGCCCATTTTTCCCAGCGGAGTTGGGCCAGGCCGAGGACCCCCATCGTGACGCCGCTGGTGGGGAGCACGGGGTTGATGTACTCGGCGAGCTGGAAGGCGTAGACGGCGGTCTGGCGGGTGATCCCGACCAGGTCGCCCAGGGGGGCCATGATGGGCATGGTCAGAGCGGCCTGGGCCGTCCCCGAGTGGACGAAGAAGTTGATGACGCACTGGGAGAGGAACATGAGCTGGGAGGAGATGACGGGATGGACGTGGGCGATCGTCCCCGCCATGGCGTGGAGAAGCGTATCCAGGATCTTGCCGTCCGTGGCGACGACCAGGATGGCCCGGGCGCATCCGATGA
>Ga0299912_10004956_pt1 | contig 10924 bp, 11 predicted proteins | sample RVTome_2_FD_207667 | JGI IMG/M metagenome (GOLD analysis project Ga0299912, IMG submission 207667) | Soil microbial communities from uranium-contaminated site in the Upper Colorado River Basin, Wyoming, United States - RVT95D214 (version 2) ... | reverse complement strand
CATGAAGTTTCCCGGTATATTGAAACACAGAGAGAATCGGTTCAACAAATCGTAGGAGGAATAGATTTTTCCAGTGATATGGGACGAGATCTTATCGACGATGATTTCGCTTTCGAAGAACAGCTCGAAGAGTTACAAAGAAAATATAGACGATTGTATTACAAAACCGCCTACGAGTATAAGCTGCCAACACCAAGAATCGTGCCTTTTATACTAAGGTTACTTAGCGCCTGACAGTTAATTAATTTTCAAAAAGGACGGGGAATGTTCTTCCCAGCATAGAGCCAAAAACATCTAGGACATTCTAAAAGAAGTTCTAATTTGCTTCGAGAAAGTTTGATCATAACGTGCGGATTTTACCCTTGTCAGGTTGAAGTGTCAAGGAAATTAATCAACAAGTTCGTCTATATCAATACCCAGATTCTCCGCACGACTTAACGCATCGTCTGCATCTCTATTTATAAACTCATCTTTTAGTTCCGCTATAATCTCATCAGGATCTTTTTCGTATCTTTCCTTATCGGTTACTTCTTCTTGATTTTTTCTCGGATCATCAAAGTTTTTCATTTATATAATCCTTCTTTCATGCATTTGTTGAGGGCTGAATCGAATAGTTCACGGAGGAGGGATTTTTGTTTGAGGAGAAGTTTTTTATGCTCCTGCACCGCAGAAAGTTTCTCAACAATATTTTTTTGTTCTTCTAGTCTGGGTAAATTGAATTTAATTTTTAATATTGGCTCTTGGGTTATTTTAGGCTGGCCAGAAAAACCTGCAAATTGGTGAAGATCAAAGCGCAGAAGGAAAAAGTATAAATACTCTAAGTTAATTTCTTCCTTTTTGTACTCCTTTATAAAGATAGCATTATCTGTAACCCAAGAAGGTTCTTTAACGAGATAGGCAACCCCGCAGTAAGCACCAACTCTTCCTATTGCTATTGTCGGATTCTCTATTAATGGTTTGGTGGTGAAACCATTAACTCCGTTTCCGCCATAAACCGGTATTTTTCCATCGGGATCATGGTCCTTACTTGGCTTAAATTTACCACTTGAAAGTTTTATATACCCACCTAAAACCTTTTCCCCTTCATTTACATTTATTTCACTATTTAATAAAACATTAAAAAGTTCTTCGGTTTTGGAGATTTGGAGATCGTTTAGCTCTTGTGCTTTCCTTATCGCATCCAACCTCTCCACAATTTTCTTTTGAATTGTAACTTCTGGCATTGAAATTTCAATGTTCTCAAACTCTCCCTTCGTAATATGCTGCATAGTTCCCCCATGAACCTTAGTTTTCATTTCATCAATTTTTGTCTGGGCCGTGTAAAAAAAGAAGTCCTTGTCAACGATTTTTTCATTGACTAAAACCTTAAATATGTGCTGGTTTAACCACGCTGGTGAGTTCTGCCAGATATAAACGCCTAGCGAAGCAGACCAAGAAATAAGAATATCTCCAGGCTTGACTAAATACTTTTCGTCTACTTCCCCTGCGAAATAATTATATTCTTTTGAGGAATCATTTAGGTTTTGGATTCTTATTATTGGCAACCCTTGAGACTTCCAGTCATCTGGGCTAAATGGATAACCATTTATATATTCTGCAACTTCTCCTAATTTTTTCACCGGCCAATTAGTTTTCATAATCTTTAATTTCTTTTTCCAGAATCTCTAAAAGATAAATTGTCCTACTTGCAACTTCTATGCCCTCAACTGCTTCTTCATTCATCTTTACAATCTCTTTTCCTTGAGAAAAAAGTCTGTGCGTAAATTCATTTCTTTTGTCTACCAACAAACCTAGGTTTAATTTTAATTCCTCAAGTGTATCCTTCATGGTTGGAGCTGTTGATTTACCAGTTTTGAACACAATAGGAACTCCTAATGGCCTTATAAACTGATTAAGTTCTTTTTTAAGTTTACCTAATGTTAAATCATCTAAATCTTTGGGGGACCTTATCTTCCTTCGAAGAAGTTTTGAATGATTTTGAGAATACAGATGTAGATCGAGGGAAAATATGAATTGTTTTAGTTCGAATTCTATTATTTGACACTTAAGTAGGAAAACTGAAATTGCTACTATAGGAAAGTCCTTCAGTTTTTCTAGTTTTTCAATTTGATCTTTTAGAAACTTAATTTTAGATAACCAATTTACTAACTTTTTTCTAGGTTCAGTGTCTTCCATAAACTTCTACTAATTTTTAGCTAGCAGCTCATAGAATAAAAATTAAGCCAATAATACCTGCGATCGCTCCGAGCAACACAATAATTTGGAACCAAGTTTGTTCCCACCATCTTTTATGTGGTGTTTTCTCTTGAACCTGCAAGGATTTTGAACCTTTAATTTCTTCGTCTTTCCCAAGTTTTTTATTTAACTCGTGGTAGTCTTCTCTAATTTTTTTAGAAAAGTCGTCAAACTTTTTACCGACCGCAACTATAACTGGATTGTAGCCCCAAGGATCTCCGTGGTGAAAACCGTCATCGACTTCAAATGAAACTACATCTTTATTTTCTACAGATTTAAGTATTTCCATAAATGGATCCCACTCGGCCAACCCGACAGCGCCAGCTAAATAAAAACAGTTTGTTTGAAATTCTTTTTGTCCTTCCTTGCTTTGTTGTCTCAACTTCTCAACAGCATCGAGTAGACGTTTCTTCTTTAATAAACCGTTTCTTTTTATTGTTAATAAGTCTTTTTCAGCTTCTTTCATTTTTGACATTACTTGACACATTCGACAAGCTCAGTGTCGCCTTGGTCAACCATTGACTCGGGTTGACAAAACTGATAATATCTATTCGGATGAGTGATAAGTCCGATATAGGTTGTTCCTAGTGTTCCCATTCATCTGTTTGGCAATAGCTAGGACAAACCAAATCTATAAGGCGGCTCATCCTTTTAGATACACATCTTCGAATTCTATTTTCTCCTTAAAAATTTCAACCCAATTGGTGCTTCTTCTCTCATATTTTTGAAATATCCCCCAGCAAAACATATCGGCAGCTTGCAACCCTGGGCTTTGTTGAGAATCCCAGTGATACATATCAAGAGTGATTTTTGGGTCTAATCTACCTTGAATTTGAGAACGGATATAAGAATTAAACTCTTCTATTTCAGGTTTACTCTTCGATCTATCTATAATTAGCTCAACTCTCTCGTTTTTGTTTTTCTCAAAGGGAATTTTGTCTATGACCTGTCTTGCGATAAAATTGTAAACCCTTGGCTTTTCTTTAGTAAGCCTCTCGTAGACTCTTTTCTTGTTGAGAGTCATTGCATAGATCTCAAAATTTACAGAACTTATTTGCTCGTAGAAATACTCCTTAACTTCTAAAGTTGTATCTCTGCCTTTGAGTTCTTGGATTATTCTTTTGCGATGTCTTTTGGGGTTTAGTTTCCTTCGCAAAGTAACTCTTATACCCTTAGCTAACTTGCGATTATTGTCTACACCATTTACTGCAAGAATAGAAATTGTGAAAAACTTTGAAGGTTTTTTGTTGACAAAATCAAAACCCAAATCCCCACTTTCGTCAAGATATAAGTACCACATATAAATTGTTTCTGGTTACTTTAACAACTCCTTTATCTTATTTTTTTGGTTCTCTAACTCTATCTCCAACCCCTCTATTTCCTTCAAAATCTCCTTTGGCTCTCGGTGTTCTTCACCACCACCACCAATTCCCGGTTTATACGCACTAGCCGAAAGAATATAATCATTCTCTTCTATAACTTTTCTTTCTGCGGTCCAGTCCTTCGCTGAAGCTTCGGACTGCGCGGCACGATTTTTCTTTATTTGCTCCCAACGCTCAAGCAAATGCGGAAGATCGTTTTTGTCTATTGGTTTCCTTTGTGTACCTTTGGAAAGGCCGTCATTTTCAACTTCGTAAAACCAAACCTTATCTGTTTTCTTGCCATTATTTTCGAAGATTAAGAAACTAGTTTTTACACCTGCGTAGGGATTAAAAACTCCCTGAGGTAAAGAAACCACCGCTTTTAATTCCGTTTTATCGAGAAGATATTTTCGAATCTCTACATTGTCGCGGTTGCGGCCAAAAAGTAAACCTTCATTAACAATCATTCCCGCCTTGCCATTTGTTTTTAATGAATCGATTAAATGTCCGAGAAAAAGAACTGTAGTATCGGTACTTTTTACCGGCAAGGATTTTTTGATCCGTTCCTTATCGATTTTTCCGGCAAATGGCGGATTGGTCAAGATAATATCAAACTGACGAAGGTCGTCATCTGTTTCGCTACCGGCAACTGTGTCTTTTCTTTTTATGTTGGAATTTTCGATACCGTGAAGGAAAAGGTTCATGACAGCAATTCGCACCATATCCGGATCGACATCTTGCCCGTAAAATGTTTCGCTATTGAGAAATTCCCACTGGGTTGGCGAAAGTTTATCGCCCGGACCACGCCTAATACCATTTTCCTCTTTGATATTTTTCGGATCAGAATTTTGTAGACGAATCCAATCATAGGAAGCAAGTAAAAATCCACCAGTACCAACGGCTGGGTCATAAATAGTTTGGCCAACTTGAGGATTGACCAAGGCGACGATGGCTCGAATAATGTGGCGGGGTGTGCGAAATTGCCCAAGCTCACCAGCTGCTTGGATTTGATTTAAAAGATCCTCATAAAGATCGCCTTTCACATCGGCATCAAGATCGGTAAAACGGATACCATCAACAATATCCAAAACATTACGCAAAACAATTTCATCGGGAATTAGAAGCCGGGCGCTTTGGAAAATTAGCTGGGCTGACTCATGACCAGTATTTAAATTTTCCATGAAGGGAAACACTTCGTCACGCAAAAAGTTGTAAAGATCACGACCGGATCGGTGAATCCAAGAAGACCAGCGATATTTCTCATTCTCTCCTTTGTAAATAGAAGTGTGTTTTTGGCCAGTAAGTTTCGCCTCTTGCTCTCGGCTTACATCTTGCTCTTCAAGCATTTTAAGAAAGAAAAGATAGGAAAGCTGCTGGACACGGCTAACCGGATCTTTTAGACCTGAAGCCCAAAGATAATCGTTTAATTTACTTACTTTGGCTTTAAAATCTCCTCTTAGTTGAAAAAGGCTTTCTTGCATAGTATTTACCTCAAAACTTGGCTAGAAAGTTGGCCTAAAGTCTCTTTTAGCTTTTCTGCGCCAAATATTTTCAGCGCTCGATCAAGACCACCTTGTTGAGAAAACGGCGGTTTATTGAAGATACCAACATCTATCTGGGCACCGGCAACATATTGGTTTTTAATCATCCGCAAAAGGGAAACCTGGGCGGGTTCAAAATTATTTTGAATTATCCAAGCATCAAATGCCTTACCAACCCTCTCTTCTTTGGTAGGAAACTCGTATTGCCCCAAAGCCACTTTTATAAATTCCGATAAAGTACCGTCTGGTTGATCGTAGGCAAGACGCAAATTTGCCTCGTTGAAGTAAAACTCTGGACTATTGAGCTTTTCTGATAAACCTCGCATTTCCTCCTCGGCCAATGCTTCATTGTTTTTTACCTTTAGGATGAGGGGGTCTGCTTTTTGAACCCACTTTTTAATATCCTCTTCCCATTCTGTCTTATAATCGCGAACATCTACTTTTTCTCCTTCAGGTCCTACTTCAATTACGGCTCGCTCGACAATTTTATCAATGTCTTCAGGACCACCTTCTGTTACTTGAACAATCTCACGCCTTTTTAGAAGTTCTTGTTTGAAACTTTCTTCTTTCTCTTCGGCCGGTTCTGCAACTGCTGGACCTCGTCTAAAACGAACTTGTGGTTGCTCATACGGATTGTAACTTTCGTCATTGAAATGCTCGCTGTTCCCAGCAAAATCGTAAATGCGGAAGGAGGTTTTGCCGATTTTTGTTGAAAGTCTTGCCCCGCGTCCGCGCATCTGTTGGTATAAAATTGCCGATTTAGTGGGCCTAACCATTACCAAATTTTCTACAACCGGCGCATCAAAACCAGTGTCCAGCATCCCTACGGAAACAGCGATAACTGGTCGATCTTGCCTCTTAAACTTTTTGATAAGAGCGGTTGGGTCCGGAGTATCTGTGGTAATCACTTGGGCATAAGTTTCGGTTGGGTCGTTGTAGACTTGATTGAAAAAGCGAGTCAGTTGGGCAGCGTGTTTTTTAGTAACAGCAAAGACAATTGTTTTTCTTTCTCTTTTTGGATCGCGTTTATCTTCTTCCGCTTTGAATTCTTCTACAATCGCTTTATTTCTAGCCGGGACATTGATTACTCTTTCAAGATCTTGGGGGTCATAGTCTTCACCTTGATAACTAATACCTTCGGCAGTTACTTTCGTTTTGGCGCGATAGATATTATAACCGGCTAAATAACCTTCATCGATTCCGCGGCGAATTCCATAGACAAAGGTGGGATTGCCTCTTTGCTCGCGTTCGTTCCAGCAATCAAAAAGTTTATAAGTATTTCGGTCGATCAACGGCGAGGGGGTAGCTGTTAAGCCAATTTTGTAGGCATCGAAATAATTGATTACCGAACTGTAAACGTTGTATATCGAGCGGTGAGATTCATCAGAGACTACTAAATCGAATGAGCCGCTGGTGAAATTTTCCAGCTGTGAAGCTATGGTGGGAAGGGTACCCACAATAATTTGGCCTTCTTGTTTTCTTTTTCCGCCATACAGAAGGGCTGTCGGCCACTCATCTAAAATCTCGTCAAACTTTTCTTTAGCCTGCCAACCAAGTTCAATCCGATCTACCAAAAACAAGACCCGCTGGGCCAATCCTGCTTGGAAAAGTCTTTTCATTATGAGAGCGATCAAAATCGTCTTACCGGTACCAGTAGCCATTTCGATCAAAAATTTTCTCTTGCCCTCCTCGATTGCCTTATCAACTGTTTTTATCGCCTCCTTGTGGTAGGGAAAAAGTTCTAGTTTTTGACCTTCAAGGGGAAAGGTGTCTGGGATGAGAATCTCCGAAAGTGGCTTGCGAATAGTCCTTAAAGTAAGGATCCTCTCCAAATCTAGTTGAGAGTAAAAGGCTGGAATAAGCTGCGTTGGTCTTTTCTTATAATCCCAGAAATAAGTCGCTTCTCCGTTGCTTAAAAAAATAAATTGGGCTCCAATACTTTCGGCATACTCTTGGGCTTGAGTTTTACCCACGTAGGGATCTTTAGAAAATTTTTTTGCTTCGATAACTGCAAGAGGTCTAGCCCTGCGATCTTTCAATAAGTAGTCTGCTCGGCCGTCTGAAGCAGCTTCTTCTGTAGAAACTTGGGTTTTATCTTCAATATCCCAACCGGCTTCTCTAAGAAGTCTGTCTATAATTATTCTTGCATCTGTTTCCTTGTTAAATTTTCCCATAACTAAAAAAATCCTACCATTCAAGTAGGATTAAGCTTGTATAGTGTACCACTTTTGAAGCTAGAAAGGAAGGTGTGGGTTGCTTGTAAGTGAACAAGACTCAAGAACAGCTTTTAGTACCACCAAAGACAAAATGGGGTTCAAAGAAGTTTGATTTTAAATGATTTTTTAAGTGTGCCTGTTGTGGAGCCAATGTTGTCGCTGAAGATAAGTACAGAAAGAGGAGAAATAAACTTCCACCTCGCTACCATGTTTATTATCATTGCACCAAGCAGGTTAATTACAAATGACCAGAACCGTACATAAACCAGGACCAGCTGGTTAAAGGCTAATCAAGTACATCGACTTTATTGAAACATCTCAACCGCAAGCAATAAAAATAACAGACAGACTAAAGAGAAGTATGGAAAGCTACAAGTGGGTTAGGGACGAGGTACTAATTCAGCAGAATATTGACCCAGAGACAAGACCTCTAAAGATGACTGAGTATGCTAAACATGTCTTCTACAACGGCCGCAGCCACGAAAAACGTAATATTGTCCAGACTCTAGAACAACAAATGTACCTTCACCAACGGAAAATTGTTTCCTCACCCTTAAACTAGGACTTCACAATAGTAACAAAACCATCCCATAAGCGTTTTTGTGCCGTTTTTTTACACTCAGTCAACCACTTCTGGTTCGAATCCATACTCCTTATTTTGGGGTCAAAATCTGCAAAAAAGTGGCTATTTTCGGTTCGAACCTGGGGAATAGAAAAATGAGATATTGCAAGACAGAAGAGGCTAATTTAAGCACTACGAACACCTCGTAGTGTTCGTGTTGGTGAGCCAAACAGGACGTTACTCGAATTTATAGCTTCCTATTTCAAGAGTATAGAAGCTATTAAGTACCCTACTTTAGTATACCAAGAAGTCTTAGACTTGCAAGGAATTCAGACACCATAGCTCCTTTTTAGTGAAAAAGTTCGTGTAGAGGGGTCCTGAGGGCCTGGGAGATCTTGAAAATCGTATATACTGGCGGGTTAGCTTCTCCGCGTTCTATTCTGCCTAAGGTCGTGTAATGTAAACCTGATTTATCTGCTAGCTCCTCTTGCGAAAGTTTATTTTGTTTTCGAATCCTCTTAATTTTCTCACCTAATTTGATACAAACTTTATACTTCATTAAACCTAAGTTAGTGGAATCAAACCCCAAACTCTATAGCGCTTGACGCTTTATTTAGCCACAAAGTCAGTCTTGAAAAAAGCGTTGCAGAGAAATATAATCACCGAACAAGGTACTGGTCGGTTAATAAACTCGAAGGGAGGTGTTTATGGCTAAAAAGTGGCTTTTACCGATTTTAGGAATTATCGGAGCAGTGATAGTAGCAGTAATCTTTATTGGCACTGGATCAGAGAAACCGTCCTCCTCTTCTGAGAAACAATCTCCAGAAACCAAATCAGCAGATAATAGAAATGGGAAAGAGGAAGAGGAAAAAGCTAAAATTGAGGTTCTCTCCCAAAACACACTAAGCGGTAAGGAAGTTTACGAATGGGATGATTCTCTTTATGTTATGGGTGAGGTTAAGAATACTGGTTCGAGCGAAATAGGGTCAATAATAATAACGGCGAAGTTTCTTGATAAATCTGGGGTTGTTGTAGCGTCTGGAGAAAGCGGTGGTGTCGAAGCCGAGGTACTTAAACCAGGCGAGGTTACCCCTTACAGAATTAGAATAGAAAATCCTCCAAAGTACGAAACATATAACGTAGATGCCTCCGCACAATCTGGAACAAGCGGACTTTCTTTAGCCGTGCTTAGTAAGAGCGTACGAAACGATGAGAGTGGGCATTTAATCGTGTCGGGAGAGGTACAAAATCTAAATGAAAAAAAGGTCAGCTCCCCAAGCGTTACTGTCTGGTTTCTCAAAGGAGATAAGGTTGTCTGGGCTGAACGAACTAGTTTAAGTGGTAACCTAACAGAGTTAAATAAGAACCAGAGGGGTTCGTTCGAGGCTAACCTTGTCAATAAGGTGAACTATGATACTTATAAAGTTCAATCGAGCGGCTATTCATGGTGATAATTGAAAGGAGGTGGTTAAATGAAGGGTGCCGTACTAGCTCTTGGCATTCTGGGAGCAGTATTTGGTCTGATAGGAGCAGTTTTTGCTCTTGGACTTGGAAGCTTAGGTAATTCTTTTGGTAGCCAAGAACTCGCTAGCATTAGTAAAAATGGGTTGGTTGCGTTAGTAGCCTCCATAGTGGGTCTTGTAGGAGCTGTTCTGGTATTTAGCAAACCTAGATTAGCTGGATGGTTAATGATCGGAGCAGGAGTAGTCGGTTTTGTGGTGGCTTTTCTTGCATATATAATCGGCGCTATCTTCTTTGTGGTGGCAGGAATTATGGCGCTAACTCTAAAAGAAAAAGCCGCTGACGTTGCTTCTGGATGAGAAATATTGAACATTTGACTAAGCAAATTCAAATAGTAACGGGGCCACAAAGCTGCGTCTCTTTCAAGAAGTAGCTAGTACTTTCGGTGGTTGCTAACAACCTCTATTCATTTACACTCAGCCTCAAAATTCATTACAAATAATCACTTATAAAATGGTTGGTCCAAGGTCAAGAAATCTCCGTTTGTTGGGTGCATCAAGGGCAAACCACTTCTTTTTGTCTTTTCCTTTCGCCGTAACTATCACGTAATAATCGAGGGATCCTTCCTTTACCCTTCTCCAGATTGTTTGTCTTGCAACGCTGCAATATGCTGCGTAATGTTTCGTGCTAACCAGTCTTATTTCCATAAAAAATACCACCGATTGTAATTGCTCTGTCCTAAAACTCGGTGGCTTCTACTATTCCTTGAGCGTGACCTCAGGAGGTCACGTTATTCTTTTTATGCTTTACCAACTAGGCCTAAAAGGTTGCAAGCTAAATTCTGATCACACTTGTGAGGTTTAGACCCCTATATTTTTTGCCTAGGAGTTTGAAACCTAGCCACCCCCATTTCTGGTTTTATTTCGGGGTCAAACCACTTTTTCGTCTTTCCTTCAATAGTAAAATAGGGAATCTTGCCTTCCCTCATGTATCTATAGAACGTCGCGGGTTTAATTTTGGTCAATTCAATATACCGTTTTCCTGTAACCAGCTCTTTTGCATTAGCCATGCTGATAGAAGTGTAACACCAATTACTATCAAAAATCAAGAGATTGATAGTTTCCTATATTGACAAACTATCAGTAAATATGATAGTATTTAACTGTAAAAACTATCAGATTGGAGGTGATGCCGATTCAAAAATAAAAAAATGAAGGCTTTCAAAGTTGCACCTTGGGAGACGCTACTTATCAGCCTTCGTTTGCTATCTTAACCACTTTATTTTCTCCCGTCAAGTTTCAAGGAGGACCAATGCTTTATCGAATTTTTACGGAGAACAAAAACAAACGCGATGTTTTGGCCTTAGCCTCTGGCTACTTTCCAGGTTTTACGGCCTTTGAGGGCCAGGGTTATTGGCAAGGTGCGGCGGAGTCAAGTTTAGTCCTGGAGATCGTCGCTCCGAAAACAAAGAAAAATGATGTTGAATCGTTAGCAAAAAATATTAAAGAAGTCAACGATCAAGAAGCAGTCTTGCTTCAAGAGCTTAAA
>Ga0299912_10004955_pt1 | contig 10924 bp, 8 predicted proteins | sample RVTome_2_FD_207667 | JGI IMG/M metagenome (GOLD analysis project Ga0299912, IMG submission 207667) | Soil microbial communities from uranium-contaminated site in the Upper Colorado River Basin, Wyoming, United States - RVT95D214 (version 2) ... | reverse complement strand
GCGCTGAGGATGTTGAAGAAGCCCTGCCAAAACTCTTTGAGTTTAACCCGGATCTCTTGATCCTAACATCACCTAATACAGCAATGCCTGGACCAGCGAAAGCCAGAGAGAAACTTGCTAGCTGCGGTTTACCCAGTGTTGTTATTACAGACGCACCCGGGAAACGTGTCAAAGCCGAACTTGAAAAACAAGGTTTGGGTTACATAATTGTTACTGGCGACCCTCTGATTGGGGCAAGAAAAGAGTTTTTAGACCCTGTGGAAATGGCGATTTTCAATTCAAACATCAACAAAGTGCTTGCAATTACCGGTGCATACAGAATGGTTCACCAAGAAATTGACAAAGTTATTTACGCGCTTGAAGCTGGGCAAAGCCCCACGGTGCCTAAATTGATAATAGATGTGAACTCCATTCGAGACAATTCTGATTTCAGCAATCCGTACGCGAGAGCAAAAGCGATGGCTGCTTACGCCTTGGCCGAAAAAGTAGCTGAAATAAACGCTCAAGCGTGTTTCATAGAGAAAGAAAGCGAAAAGTACATCCCTCTTGTCGCTTGCGCGCACGAAATCGCTCAAATTGCTGCCAGATTAGCTGAAGAAGCCCGAGAAATCGAAAAATACAACGACACGTTGATGCGAAGACCCCACGCAAAGGATGGAAAACCCAAAATCAAAACTAAACTAATGCTTCAACCAACTTTTGCTGAGGAAAGTTCGGGAAAAGAAAAAACAACTGGACAATAACTGCCTCGAATTCGCGCGCTTCCTCTTTCTCTTGTGTCTACCTGTTTTTGAAAACAAGGTTAATAGTGTTGGAGATTCGAGAGTCCGCCGAATAAGGTTGCCTTTTGGTGTCTGTAATGGTTATGATGTCGCGGATTTTTACGTTTACTTAGTCGGCGTTTGAGAAGAACTCACAGAAGACTCTCTTTTTTTCTTCGTAAGTTTAGTCAACAAATTAAGCGCGAATGTTCCCTCCTCTAGCGGTTTCGTACGTAAACATCCAGCTTTTTCTGCGTTTGAGAATACCTCTTCACCCTTTTCTGTGCGAATAATCGTGAACGTCCAACCGTCCAATCCTAAACCGCCTACTGAAATGTCCGCCAGTTCGGAGCTAAAATCATCGCACACGCCACAGCTTTTTCGTGCGTACTGCTTTATTTCTGCAAGCGGGATAGAGGTGACCCCAGAGTCTGTGGTGACCAGCATTTTTCCCTTAATATTCATTTTCCTTATGTCGCCTAAATTGATGCCTAATTTTCCACGGATGTGATTTTCCATTAATCCTTCGTACATGAAACATTCTGAACACATGAGCCCAATCAAAAATTTCAGAGGAGCAGTGAGCCTCTTTAAACCAGCCATCTGCAGGTTTCTCACGGCGTGAATCTGGCAGGGTGTTCCTACGAACGCAACATTGACCTTTTTCTGCTTGAGAACATCGGTTAAGGCAAGAATGTTGGGTGAGCACGAATATTTTGTGCCAGCAGCTTCCAGAAGGTCCCCCGAAGTTGTGGCCAACTTGGGGGTAGGGTAAAAAGGTTTTTCCGAGTTTGACCCAGCAACGATCGCGCCATCGATTAGCCCTTTTTCCAGAGCAAATGACAATAGTGCAGTGGCAACGCCACCATCTTGGCGAACTTTCAATATTCGGTCATCAGTTGCTTGGGCTATTGCGAGCCTACGTTGAATCCCAAACTCTTCTTCTGGTTTTCTCTCTCTACCAAAGACAAAGTTTTCCGCTCTTGCCAATTCCCACCTGTATCTTGGACAGACTTGGGCGCATATTCCGCATATTTTACATTCCTTCACCAAGTGAGGCTTTTCTCCGGCGTACTCTAGACAGTTATAAGGACAAACGACAACACATGCACCGCAGCCAGCACATTTCCCGGCTTCAATGACCTCAGTCGCTAAAGAATCTTCAAAACTAATTTTGTTGGAACTCATGCAGGTAGCATAAGCATGTAACGATATATAAACTTGAGGCATAAGCCAAGTTGTCGTAAATGATTAGGGGTTTTGATAGCGGGAAAGACTCAACTATGATTCTGCACATCCGAAAAGTGCACTCATTCTTTTGCAAGCTTCTTCTATCCTTTCTTTCGGTTGCGTTAGTGCGATTCGAACGAAATTTTCTCCGTGTGGTCCAAAGCCTATGCCAGGCGTCACCACGATGCCGATGCTGAGCAGTTTAGTTGCGAATTCCATGGATTTGGATTTGCAGTTTAGCCAAACGTAAAATGTGGCTTTCGGCTTGTCACACTTGAAGCCCATGGAACACAAGCGGTCAACCAGCACGTCGCGCCTTTCCTTGTAAATCTGATTAGTCCTCTTCAAGAAATCAGGCTGCTCAGCGCCACTGTAGCTTGCTAAGGCTCTGGCGGCTACTTTTTGGATGTAGACAGGCGGTCCCGAATCGATCTGCGACTTGACCATTGTAAGCCCGTTTATTAGTTGCTTGTTGCCAACGGCGAAGGCTATGCGGTCTCCGGTCATGTTAAAGGTTTTGGAGCATGAGTGAAACTCGACCGCCACGTCCATGGCGCCGTCAACTTCGAGGATGCTGGGCGCCTTGTAACCGTCGAAGCTTATCTCCGAATAAGCGTTATCGTAGCACAGGATGATGTTGTTTTCCTCAGCAAATTCGACAACTTGCTTAAGAAAAGCCTTGTCCCCTGTTGCGCTCGTGGGGTTGTTGGGATAGTTCAGAAACATCATCTTGGCTTTTTCAGAGTTTATCGCTTCGAGGTCTGGCTTGAAGCCGTTCTCTTCAAGTAGCGGCACTGAAACTGGAATGCCATCATTCAGTATGGTGCTGCCGTTGGCGTAGACTGGGTAACTCGGGTCGGGCACGAGAACGCGATCACATGGGTTTACAAAGGCTCTCGCGATGTTCGCTATGCCTTCCTTCGAGCCTAAAAGCGCAACAACTTCCTCTTGGCTCAAGTCGACATGGAACCGTTTTTTGTACCAGTCTGCGACCGCTTGCCGAAAGTCTGGTTCTCCTTGACTGAAGGAATAATTATGATTCTTCAAATCAGCCACTTCTTCCTTGAGAGAAGCAATTATGAAGGCAGGCGGAGGAAGGTCAGGGTCGCCTATGCTTAGGGAGATCAAGTCGACTCCTTGAGCCTTCTTTTCCTTTATCACTTTTTCTATTTCGGCGAACAAGTACGGCGAAAGCCTCTTTACTCTGTCAGCAAACTCGATGTTCATTCGGTTTTCACATCCTCAAAACAGCTTTCCCTCAAAAACTTTCTCTGCTGGGCCATTCAGGAACAGGCGTTCTGTGTATTCCACTTCCAAATCTCCCCCGAGCAAGTGAACCCTAACTTTATTGCCGACCTTTCGGAGCACGTTCCCAGCGGCCACAGCCGCGCAGGCTCCAGTGCCACAAGCCAAAGTTTCTCCGCAGCCTCTCTCCCACACCCGCACTTTCAACTCACTTCTGCTCAGAGCTTGAGCGAACTCCACGTTTGTTCTCTTTGGGAAGAGACTGTGATTTTCAATTTTCGGACCTACACGCTCCACTGGAAAATCGTCTAATGCATCGACGAAGATGACGCAGTGGGGATTTCCCACCGAGAGACAGGTTATTTTGTATTGTTCTCCGTTAACCTGCAAATTCTCGTTTATGCAGGTGCCCGCGCCAAGCATTGGAATCTTGCTCCTATCCAGCGTTGGTGTGCCCATGTCAACCATTACGGATGTAACCGTGTTGTCTTCCACGGTCAGCCATGTCCGTTTTATGCCAGCCAAAGTTTCCACGGTTAACTCGTTCTTTTTGGCGATGTTGTTTTCGTAGCAGTACTTTGCGAAGCAGCGTATGCCGTTGCCGCACATTTCAGCTTCGCTTCCGTCAGCGTTGAAAATCCGCATCTTCACATCCGCCACGGCCGAGTTGCCAACGAGGAGAAGCCCGTCTGCGCCAACCGAGAGCCTTCTTTCGCAGAGTTTCTGGGCTAATTCAGCGGCTTCCGTGTCGCTTATTTTTTCGTTCCTGTTGTCGATTACTATGTAGTCGTTGCCTAAACCGTGCATCTTCCAAAACTTCACTGCAACCACTCCGCTACGCGTTGACCAGACAGCAAATCCTTAAACGTCTCTCGCTCTCTAACCAGAGCGTACTTGCCGTTTTTGACTAGGACTTCCGCAGCCCGTGGTCTAGCGTTGTACTGGGAACTCATAGCGAACCCGTACGCTCCAGCGTTCAGCACCGCAAGCAAATCGCCCTCTGCAATCTTCGGCAAACGCCTGTCCCGCGCCAGCACGTCGCCTGACTCGCAAATCGGCCCCACAACATCGTACATTTCTTCTTCCGGCGAGCTTAGCTTGTCTGCAGCGACCACAGGATGGTACGACCCGTACATTGTAGGTCTAAGTAGAGTGTTGAATCCAGCGTCAACGCCGACGAATTTTTTGAAAGGCGTGGTTTTCACCGTGTTCACGGCGGTTAAGAGGACGCTTGCGTCGCAGACTAAGTATCTGCCGGGTTCCACGCAGAAAAACGGCTCGCCCAAACCATACTCAGCAGTTCTACGCTTGAACAACGTGAGAACTGTGTCGGAGAAAAGTGTCAGGTCTAACTCTTTGTCCTCTGGTTTGTAGGGCACACCAAGCCCGCCGCCCATGTCAATAAACTCGAAGTCCACTCCAACTTGCTCGTGAATTCGCTTAGCTATGCTTAGAAGCTTTTCAAGGGCTAAAACGAAAGGCTCCACGTCGAGGACGCCTGAGCCCACATGCATATGTATCCCGAAGCGTTCAACGCCTGCTCTTTTCGCTGTTTCATACGCCTTCAAGGCGTCTTCTTCCCACACGCCGAATTTCGAGTGTTTGCCCGCTGTGATTACGTGGCTGTGATGGCCCGCTCCAATTTCTGGGTTAACTCTTAGGGAGAGGAGACTGGGTACTGCTATGCTAAGCAGTCTGCCTAGTTGCGACAGAGAATCCACGTTTATGGTCACGCTGGAGTCTACGAGGAATTGCAGCTCGTCATTTCTGACGCTTGTTCCAGTGAACAGAATTCGTTCAGCAGGAAAGCCAGCCTTTAAGGCTATGGATACTTCGCCCGGGCTGACCGCGTCTAAATACGCGCCTTCTGCCCCCAAGATTCCCAGCACAGACAAGTTCGAGTTTGCCTTTGCAGCGTAGTAGATTCTGATTTGCTGGTAGTTGCGGATTAACGCTTTGTAGAGGCGGTTGTAGTTTTCTCTGATTCGCTTCTCGCTGATGACGTATAGTGGCGTGTCGAACTTTGCGGCTAGTTCTCTGGCGGAGACGCCGTCAATGTAGAGTTCGCCGTTTCGGTTCTTCAACGGTTCTCGAAGTATTTGCACTTGTTTTCACCATAACAGGCCTATTTGAGGGATAAATTTCCAAGCTGGCTTAGACCAAGCCTTTTGCCGCGAAGAGTTCCGCGCTGAGAATTCCTGCTCCTGCTGCGCCTCGGATGGTGTTATGCCCCAAGCACATGTACTTTACAGTCATTATCGGGTCTTTTCGGATTCTTCCAACCACTACGCTCATGCCTTTGCCTTCGTCCCTGTCGTATCGGGGTTGCGGCCTGTTTGGCTCTTTCCTCACGACTATGGGGTTTTCTGGCGCTGAGGGCAGCTTCAGCTTTTGCGGTTCGCCCTTAAAGTTTCGGAACGCCTCTTCAACCTCATCCACCGAGGGGTCGCTGTCTAATTTTACAAACACGGATTCTAAGTGGCCATCTTTAACGTGAACTCTGTTACAACTCGCACTGAGCGCGAAATCCGCGTTTTGCACTTGTTTTCCGTTAAAAGTGCCAAGTATCTTGAGGTTCTCAGCTTCCATTTTTTCCTCTTCCTTAGGAATGAAGGGGATAACGTTGTCTATGATGTCCAGTGAAGCTACGCCGGGGTATCCAGCGCCGCTTAAAGCTTGCATGGTTGAAACGATAACCTGCTTTAGCCCGAAACGCATCAGCGGCTTCAGCGTCATGGCTAACTGAATCGTGCTACAGTTAGGGTCTGTCGTGATGAAGCCCTTCCAGCCTCTGGCTTTCTTTTGAAGTGGAATCAAAGCCAAATGTTCCGGATTCACTTCGGGCACTATCAAAGGAACATCCTTGTCCATCCTGTGTGCGCTTGCCTTGCTGAACACAGGGTACATAGCGGCGAATTCCGCTTCAACTGGACCCGCTAAGTCGCCTGGCAAGGATGAGAAGATTAGGTCTACTTTGCCTGCTTTGCTTACTGATTCGATGTCGCTGTTCACGACAGGCATGTCTGCAACTTCTTGGGGCAAGTTTGATTCCATAAGCCAGTTGCAGGCGTCTTTGTACTTTTTGCCTGCGGATCTTTCCGAGGCTGCGAGCACTTCGATTTCGAACCACGGATGCCCTTGCAGCAGCTGGATGAACCGTTGTCCAACAGCGCCCGTGGCGCCTAGTATGGCTACTTTACGTTTCATAGACATTGTTTATCGCTTCCATTGCCCTTTTGAGTTGGTTTTCCTCAATAAAAACGTTAATGGTTGCTTTGCTGGTTGTAACCTCGATTATGTTGATGCCTTCTTGGCTTAGGGCGCTGGAGATTCTGGCAACGCCGCCTGGCGAGTCGATGAACACAGGGTGGCTAATTTGAAGCATCGCCACGTTTTCTCTGTGGCTTATAGCCTTGAAGCTTTTTATGCTGTGCAAGCGGTTTATGACTTCGTGGACGTTGCCGTCGGAAGTGAAAACGGTGATGGATTTTCTTCCAGAGCTAACGCCGTAAACTGCGTTCTGGTGAAGCACTGCGAAGATTTCTCTGAGGTTTTCCGCGTTAACTTCGCAAACCACGTTGATAGCCAACAAGTCTTCGTGGCTTTCCATCTCCGCTGAATTAGGGCGGAAAGACCCAGCGATTTCGGTGCCGCCGACTGCGAGGCTGTCAGAAGCGAAACTTACTATCCGCAGTTTTTGGTTTGGCAACTTGTACTTCAAGGCTTCGGGCTTAACGATTTTCGCGCCTCCTTGGGCAAGATCGAACATTTCGTGAATATCCAACTTGTCAAGGAGTCTGGCGTCAGCTACTATTTGGGGGTCTGCGGAGAGAACGCCGCCCGTGTCCTTAACCAGTATTATCTCGTCAGCGCCTAAGCATTTTGCAAGCAGCAGGGCGGTTGTGTCGCTTCCGCCTCTGCCGAGAGTAGTGACCTTTCCATTGCTGTCTTTGCCGAGGAAACCGCAGACCACCGGTATAGCTGTGCTTAACAGCGGTGCCAAGAACTTCTGCACTAAAATGGTGGTTTTTTCCAAGTTTGGTTTTGCGTCGCGAAAGTGGGAATCAGTTATTACAGGCCAATTATCGTTGGCTGGGTCAATAATCTCAGCTTTGGCGCCTATAGCCCGTAAAGCAGAGCAGAAAACGCGTGCGCTAGCCCGTTCGCCCATAGACACTATTTCCGCGTAGTCCTCGTCGTTTACGTTGCCTAATTGTGAAACGGTGTTGACGAGGTTGTCGGTCATTTTGCCCATGGCTGAGACTACTACTGCGATTTCCTTGTACGGCGATTCGGCAACCATTCGGGCTGCTCTTGCGATTTTCTCGCTGGTGGAAAGGTCGGCACCGCCGAATTTGATGACTACTCTGTTGTTCACTTGGTTTCACCTTGTGCTATGCTAAGCCTAAAACATCCTCCATGCTGAAGATTTTTGCTTCGCTTTGCTTGCTTATCCATTCAGCCGCGTAAACTGCACCTTGAGCGAACACGCTGCGTGAGAATGCAACGTGCTCTATCCGCAGCATCTCGTATGGTCCGGCTACTATGAGGTCGTGGATGCCTGGAACGCCGCCAGCTCTTAACGCTGCGATTTCCAGTTCTTCGGGTTTTCGTGGGCTTATGCCGTCTCTGCCGTGGATTACGGTGGAGTAGCCGTGTGCGTTTGCGATTATTTCGCCGAGTTTCTTGGCTGTTCCGCTTGGCGCATCCTTCTTTCCCGTGTGGTGAACCTCAGTTATGCTGAAATCGTATTCTTGCGGAAAAGTTTTTAGTGCTTTGGCGAGTTGGAAGAGGATGTTGACGCCTACGGAGTAGTTGGGTGAGAACACGGCAGGCACCTTGCCTTGGACGACTTCGCGGAGTTGGCGGTTTTGTTCTTCGGTGAAGCCAGTTGTGCCTAACACTATTCTCTTGCCTAGCGTAGCAACGGCTGGAATGTTGTGCATTTCGGCTGCGGGCGCCGTGAAAGTTACGTAAACACCCGCATTTCCTGCGGCTTCGCTGATTTTGTCTGAACCAACAATTTTTGTGTCTGAGCCGCAGATGCCGAGTTCTCTGAGGCTCTTTCCAATGCACGGGTTGCCTATGGCTTCGACTGCGCCGACTATTTGGAAGCCTTTGGTTGCGGCTTCGCGGATGACTGCGGTGCCCATTTTGCCCGCGGCGCCAGCCACGCATAGCTTAAGCATAGGCTAGTCCCTGCCAGAACCTTTCGTGGTACAAGCGTTCCATTAGGTCGACTGAGAAGAAGTCTTCTATGGGTTGGAGTATTTCGGGGTGGTTTTCGTAGACTTTGCGGGCGTTCGTCAAAACCACTTCGAGTCCGTTGCGCGTCATTTTTCCCAAGGGCTGCCTGCAGGGTCCTGAGGGCATGCCTAAGATGTTCATTAATGTCTTGTAGGCGAGTGGGTTTCGTGCTTTGCAGGTTACTGTGCCGTAGGGTGTTTGTTCTTGTGTTTTTACGGTGACTATGGCGAAAAGCGGTTGCAGTGCTTGAGCGAGCTGGTTGGCTTCGGTTAGGTTGCCGTCAAGTATGTAATGCGTTAGGTCGGCTACGGCGCGGGGGGCGATGTTGCTTGTGACTGAGATGACGCCTGATGCGGCAATGTCAGGCGCAGTCATCATCGCGTAAGTCTTATCATCGTCGCCTGAGAGTATGTTGAAGTCTACGCCGCAGAGTTTGCGGGTTAAGCGCATGTTTTCTAAGTCGCCTGTGGCTTCTTTCACTGCGCTGACGTTTGGGTATTGCTGGTTGAGCATTGCGATGTCTTGTGGCAGAAGCTGGGTTCCTGTTCTGCCTGGAATCACGTAGGGTATGACTTGGACTTCTGGGAACTGCCGTGCGATGGGTTCCACATATTCTATTCTTATTTCCAGCGAGCTGGGACCATTATAATATGGGTCTACGAGGAGGACGCAGTTTATGCCTGCGTGCAGCGCGTGCGCTGTGCCTTCTATGGCTTCTTGGGTGGAGTTGCTTCCTGTGCCTGCTATGGTTAAGCCTTTTCCGTTTGAGTACTCGTGGATTCTTTCGGTGACTTTGTTGTGTTCGTTCCAATCTAAGGTGGGGCTTTCGCCTGTTGTGCCAACGGCGAGTATGCCGCTGACGCCTCCTTTGACTTGGAATTCTACTAAGCTGCGTAACCCTTCATAGTCCACTTCGCCGATGCGGGTCATGGGAGTTACGAGCGCGGTATAACAACCACTGAAACTTGTCATTTTGTTTTCCTCATTTTGGGAGCTAACATTGGGTGATGGTTTATTTAAAGCTTTCCGTTTTCCTGAATAATTTTACGGATTTCGTAATAAAATTAACACTAAGAAAGACAGATTTCCAGCACTGACACGATTTCCGCAAAAATGCACTGCACAGCTTTCATAAAGCTTCAAAACAACAAGCGGGCAACTCATAAATAGTGAATCTGGCTTTCGATTGAGCAACTAGACACGGGAGAAACTAGGAGGCAGTGACCTTAAAATCTGTTGATTCTTTAACTCTGCGCTTTAACCCTATCTGGAAGAATCTGGCGCGTTATTTAGCAGGCAAATGCGAAAAATGTGGACAAGAAAGGTTACTTTCAGTTTTTGACACGTATTCAGAAAGAAAGGGCAGTCACTGCAAAAGCTGCTTGGCGACGACAGCAGCTTTAACCCCGCTGATTCGGCTTTTGTTCTTCAGCTTCAAAGTTGACGATTACGCAGTAAAACAGCTAATGAAAGACCCGCTTACGCGCAAGTGCATGCTCAGCGTGATAAAGGGCGTCGCAAACTTCGGAGTCCGATACCCGCAGCCTGCTGGTGCACCAGTAACAATTGTTTGGAACTTCACCAACAGATGCAACCTCAACTGTTTACATTGTCACCAAGACTCTTCACCCACTTCTTCCGAGCGGGAACTCACTACGTCTCAAGCTTTCAAAGTAATAGACAACATGAACGACGCAGGAGTTGCTATATTGACGTTTTCAGGAGGCGAACCGCTACTGCGCAAAGATCTTTACGCCGCGGTTAAAAGAGCCGCTGACCTTGGCATGCTCTGCACTATCGCCTCAAACGGCACGCTAATGACGCGGGAAACAAGTGTAAAACTCGCTAAAGCAGGCATACGGCGAGTGGAAATAGGCTTAGACGGCGCAACTGCAGAAACCCATGATTTCCTGAGAAACCAGCAGGGAAGTTTTGAGGCAACCGTTAAGGGAATAAAAAACTGCGCTGATTTAGGCTTTGACGAAATCGCAACCACAATGACTTTGCACTCGAAAAACGTCAACGAACTGGAAGAAACCATGGAGTTAGCTGAAAAACTAGGCGCCACACGATTCTACCTCAATCGCCTCATACCCGCAGGCCGAGGAATAGGCGCAGGTTACTTGGATGTGACGCCTAAAGAAAAAATCAAGTCGCTGGAAACATTATACAAAAAATTCCACAAAAGCGTAAACGAAGGATGCGGCATGCAATGCTACGCTCGAGGAATGACCTACTATGCACGCGTCGGATATGAACGCTCAAAAGGGCAGCTATTCACCGTAAGCGAAGCTTTGTCAGGCTATGAAAAAATGTTCCAAAACAAATTCGGATTGGGAGTGTCTAACATTGTGCGGAAAATGGCAAGAGGCTTCAGCGGCTGCTCCGTCGGCTTAACTTACGCGGGACTCACCGCATCCGGCGATTTACTTCCATGCGTC
>Ga0299912_10004953_pt1 | contig 10927 bp, 12 predicted proteins | sample RVTome_2_FD_207667 | JGI IMG/M metagenome (GOLD analysis project Ga0299912, IMG submission 207667) | Soil microbial communities from uranium-contaminated site in the Upper Colorado River Basin, Wyoming, United States - RVT95D214 (version 2) ... | reverse complement strand
AAGCCAAGCCTTGTGAGACCTGAAGCTGAAATATGCCATCTGGAGCCAGGCTGTAAAGAAGATCTAAAATGAATTTTCCAGGTCAAAGCTGAGGGAGGAGAATCAGAAAGTTATTTCTGTCCAATGGTAATTTAAGAAAGGGAACAAAAATATGAAGATAAACGAAATTAGGGAAAAGGCGAAGGCCTTAGGAATCAAAACAAAGGCAATTAAAAAGGCTGATTTGATTCGGCAGATTCAAAAAGGAGAGGGTAATTTTGATTGCTTCGGGACAGCCAAAGATTATTGTGATCAGTGGAATTGTTGTTTTAGAGAAGATTGCTTGCCCTCAATAAAATCTGAAGAAAGGAGGTGATAACTAATGGAATGGATTACTTTCATCATCGCAGTCGTTGCTTTGGTCCTATCCATTTGGGCTTTAAAAAGAACCGGGGGATTGGTTGAGATGAAAACAAAAGTGGATGCTCTTTCCTCGCTTGGACTCAAGGAGATGAAAAAGCAGGTGGACTCCCTCTCCTCTTTGAGTGAATCACTTCGGGAGAAGACAGCAGATATTCTGGATCGATTAGAAAAGAAGGTTAGGGGGGAAGAGAAATAGTTAAGAGAAGTCCCTTTAAGAAGGAGATCGACCTATGAGTGATTTCTTTCAACCTGGAGTGATTACCACACTCCATCGATTAAAAAAGGTGAATCTGGAAAGGATGGAAGTGGAGTTGGAATTCTATTCAAGATACAATCCAATTGCATTGGTTCTTCCTTCCCTCTATTCCGAACTGAAGGAGAAGGCTCTTAAAAACATCATTTCAGAGATTAAAAGGGTCAAATACATCAACCAGGTCATCATCACCCTAGGGAGAGCAGACCGAAAAGAGTTTGATCATGCCAGAGAGTTTTTTTCAGTCCTTCCTCAGGAGACGATTATCCTCTGGAATGACGGGGAGAGAGTTCGTTCTCTTTATGATATCTTAAACAAGAACGATATTTCAGCAGGTGAAGATGGCAAAGGACGTTCAACCTGGATGGCCTTTGGTTATGTGTTGGCCAGCGAAAAGAGCGAAGTGATTGTACTCCACGATTGTGATATTCTCAGTTATGATAGGGAATTTTTAGCCCGGTTATGCTATCCTGTGGTCAACCCAAATTTGGGATACGAGTTCTGTAAGGGATATTATAGCCGGGTGACGAATAAGATGCACGGCAGAGTTACCCGCCTTTTCGTAACTCCCCTGATACGATCCCTGGAGCGACTTTTAGGATACCTTCCTTTTTTAGTCTACCTGGATAGTTTTCGATACCCATTGGCAGGAGAATTTTCAATGATTACGGACCTGGCACGGATTAATCGGATTCCCTGGGATTGGGGGCTGGAGGTTGGTGTTCTATCAGAGGTCTTCCGTAACTGTTCCCTGAGACGGATCTGTCAGGTCGATTTAACGGACAATTACGAACATAAGCACCAGGAACTTTCGTCGGACGATCCCAGTCAAGGGCTTTTAAAAATGTCAATCGATATTGCGAAGAACCTCTTCCGAAATCTGGCCAGTGAGGGTATCGATCTTTCAGAAAGCCTGCTCAAAACATTAAAGGCGACTTACCTAAGAACGGCCCAGGAGGCCATTACTAAGTATCATGACGACGCGGCGACAAACGGCCTCGATTTTGATCGTCATGAGGAAGGAGTGGCCGTCGACACTTTCACAAAAGGAATTGAACTGGCCAGCAAGGCTTTTGTGGAAGATCCTCTCAGCATTCCCCTTATCCCCAATTGGAGTCGGGTCACTTCTGCCGTTCCTGACTTTTTAGAAAGGTTGAAGAATGCGGTCGACGATGACAATACCTAAGCTTGTTATTTTTACAGATCTGGATGGAACTTTACTCGATCGAAATACCTATTCTTTTAGGGAGGCAGAACCTGCCCTCGGTCTGATCCAGTTGAAATGCATTCCTATTATTCTTTCCAGTAGTAAGACCAGGGATGAGATTGAACTTTATCGGAAAAAATTAAAAAATGACCACCCTTTTATTTCCGAAAATGGGGGTGCTGTGTTTATCCCCAAGGATTATTTTTCTTTTCAGTTTCCCTACGATAAAGAATTAGATTGGTATTTCGTTCTGGAATTGGGTACGTTTTATCTCCAAATTATCGAAGTCTTAGAATCCATTAAAAATGAGACAGGGATTAAGATCCGGGGATTCTTTGATCTTACCGAGAAGGAAATTAAATCCCTTTGTGCTCTAAGCCTAAAAGAAGCTGAGTTCGCGAAAAAGAGAGAGTACGATGAGCCTTTTTTGATTGAAGGAGGGGAGAAGGAAATCGAGGCAGTGAAAAGGAAGATAGTAGAAAAGGGGATGAACTATGCCTGGGGGGGAAGGTTTCACCATATTCTTGGGAAAAACGATAAGGGGAAGGCGGTTGAGATTTTGAAGGAATTATATGAGAACGAATTTTTCTCTATCTCTACGATCGGAATTGGAGACAGCCTGAATGACTTACCCATGTTATTAGCCGTGGATCATCCAATTTTTCTCAGAGAGAAAGAAGGTTCTCCACCGGAGATATCATTTAAAAATATGATATTTATCGAAGAGACTGGACCTAAAGCCTGGAACGAAGCAATTCTAAATGTAGTAAAAAAGTTTAAAATTTAATTCTGGAGGTTTATCCATGAAACTAAAATATTTTTATTGGTTACTCGTTCCTGTTTTAAGCTTCTCCATACTCAGTTGTGCAAAAGGAGGGACCTATTCTCTCTATGTTCAATATCAACCTATTAGAGAATTTCCTTCCCTTCAGCAGAAGTTGGGGGCTACCCTCGGCGTTGCCCCAATCCGAGATCAACGTTCAGATACATTATATATTGGTCACCACACCTCCTTTCGAGGAGTCTCAAGTTATTTTAAAAGTGATCCCTTTCCTCTTGAAGACGCAATCAAGGAGTCTCTCTCCCAAGCCGTTTCTCGATATGGGGTGAAGACCGTGCCTGTTTCGGACTGGGATGGGAAACCAGAGTCTTTAAAAAATATGGAAGTAGATTCGATCTTAGTGGTCGAAATCAAAAGATTCTGGACAGAGGGAAGAGCAGTAGCATTTAGGACGAAGGTGAGTACTTCGGTTTCACTTATCATTCATTTGGGGGTGAAAAAAGAAGGTAAAGTTTTTACAAGAAATGTGTATGTAGGAAAGGAGATGACAGTTGCTAGGTTGACACCAGAAAGAGCGGAGGTAACGATTAACCAAATATTGACTGAAATTTTCGATAACTTCTTTTCTAATCCTTATGGAGCGTCTTCGACATAAGATCAGGTGAAATGGCTTCCAGGATTTTTAAAGGAGATGCTCTAAAGGGATCTACTTTATCCCAGGAGGCAAATATGAAAAAGTATGAAGTAGGGATACTCATTTTAGTTTTTACTGCCAGTGTCGTATGGGGAATGATCCTCCCCAGCTATGGGCAAGAAAAAGCCAAACAGGAAGGTACTTCAAAGGAGGCTACCGGATTCACTATCGCCCGCCTGGTTGTTGGAACAGGGGTTGAGAGCCATGAGCCTGTTGGTGTTGTAGGGTCATTTCCGGATTCCACAGAGAGGGTTTACTGTTTTTTAGAGGCGACCAATATTGCTAAAGATACGGATGTTTCATTTGTCTGGTCTCATGGGAAGAATGAAATGAGGAAGATTAGTTTGTTCTTGAAAATGGGTCCAAGATGGAGGACCTATGCTTTTAAGGATTTAAGGGGATTAAAAGGGGACTGGAAAGTAGAGATTAAGGATGCAAACGGGAACTTTCTAAAAGACGTTAAATTCAAAGTGGAATAATCTTGAATTTCATAACGAAATGGCCTAACACGGTGCATCTCCTTTTATCTTTTCCGGCCCCATAGGCTTAAAAGGTTTCAGATGTGCCAGAACGGAGGTTAAAGCTATGCAATTTTTTTTATGGTTAATATTGTTGATGGTCGTTGGTATCGCTATCTTTGCTATCCAGAATTCATCTGTTCCTCTTATTACAATAAAGTTCCTCATATGGAAATTTGAAACTTCTCTCATCTATACCATGTTAGGATCGGTCGGTGTTGGGATGCTCATGACCTTTTTCTTGTGGATTCCAAGGGCCGTTAAGACATCGATTCGATCAAAAGAATTAAAGAAGAAGATCGAAAACCTTGAAACAGTTTTACATGGGCCTACTCCCTCAGGACAGGAAAGAAACAAACTCAAAGAATTATGAAAAAAGCGATTATCATTCCTATCTATCTCCGATTAGATCAACCAGAAGAATTACCCAACTTAGAGGGGCTTAGGTTGACTAAAAGGGCGATCGAAAGCCTGAAGATATTGGAAGACCAAGATTTTACCCTCATTATGCCCGTTTGTTTTGATTTGGCTATTGGAGACGAAAAGTTTTCCTACATTGAGATGGACAGATTCCTCAGAAAAGAGTTACGGAATCTTAGAGAAGGGAAAACATTTCTTTTCTCCACCCATCATCTAAAAATTTTAAGGAGATATTTAGATCAAAGAGGCTTCAAAAAACTTTCCTCCCTTACAAACCTTAAAGGATTTTCAAAAATTCGTAATACAGGTCTCCTACTCGCTCAGGTCCTCTCAATGGATGTAGTTATCTTCATTGACAATGATGAAGTTGTGGAAGACCCGAACTATCTGAAGGTTGCTTGCGAGTATTTAAACCAGAGATGGGATGGAAAGTTAGTGACCGGGAAAGGTGGATTTTATGTCAATCCTAATGGGACGATCCTCCTTCCTTCCCAGCGTTTGTGGTGGAGATTTTTGTGGAATAAAACGAAATGGATGAATCAAGTCTGGGAGAAGATCCTCCAAGCAAAAGATCGATTCGTTTGCTCCCCCATGCTTCTGGGCGGGAATTTCGTCCTCCACCGCCACCTTTTTCAAAGCATTCCCTTTGATCCTTATATTCCGAGGGGAGAAGATACCGATTATCTCATCAATTCCAGCCAATTAGGATTCTGTGTCTTATTTGATAGACAGCTTCGGATCAAACACCTCCATCCCGAAAGAACAGGAGTTTATTTTCAGGAGGAATTGAAATGGGATATTGAACGTTTTCTCTACGAGCGGCAAAAGACGAAGGTGGGATTGGGCATTAATCTTGACCCCTACCCAGGATATTTTCTCCAGTGGACTCTTTACCCAAAAGCCGTCATTACTTCACTCTTTCTCGGTTTGGATTATTTGTGGAGGAATGAATGGAAGAGAGCGAAGGAGTGCATAGCGAACGTCAAAATGATTTTTCAAAAGAGAGATGAAGGCTTGTTGAATTATTTAAAATTTAGGAGAGATTGGGAGACAATGATGAAACAAATCCAGACCCAAGAGATAATTGAAATATTGAAGGGTTGCTGGATTTAGATTTGAGAGGGCAAATGGAACAATCCTTTCAAATTCAACTTGAACAGGTCAAAGAAGCTGAAATATTGATCGGGATACCGAGTTACAATAATGCCCGGACCATCGGTCATGTGGTGCGGGCAGTTATGGCTGGTCTTGCAAAATATTTTCCAAAGGCAAAAGCAGTACTGGTCAATTCTGATGGGGGTTCAACCGATGGTACTCAGGAGGAGGTGAAAAGGGTTCAAATTGAAGACTTCAAGACGATTCTTACCTCCCATCCGGTGCATCCCATTCAAAAAATTGTAACTCCATACTATGGGATCCCTGGGAAAGGGAGTGCCTTTCGAACGATTTTTGAGGCTGCTAAAAGTCTCAATGCAAAGGCGTGCGCTGTCGTCGATTCAGACTTAAGGTCAATCACCCCAGGGTGGGTTGAACTTCTTATCAGACCAATATATGAGGAGGGGTTTGACTATGTTGCTCCTCTTTATGCCAGGCATAAGTTCGATGGGACGATCACAAACAGCATCGTCTACCCATTGACCCGGGCTCTCTATGGGAAGAGGGTTCGTCAGCCTATCGGAGGGGATTTCGGTTTTTCCGGAGAGTTGGCAAAGCACTATTTAACCAAAGAGGTATGGGAGACCGATGTAGCCCGATTCGGGATTGATATCTGGATGACTACCCTCGCCATTGCTGAGGGATATAAGGTTTGTCAATCATACCTCGGAGCTAAAATCCACGATGCCAAGGATCCTGGAAGTGATCTGGGACCGATGTTTACTCAGGTCGTTTCTTCCGTCTACGGATTGATGGGGAATTATCAACATCTCTGGAAGGAGGTTAAAGAATCCCAACCTGTTCCTACTTTTGGATTTCATTATGAAGTGGGACTTGAGCCAATCTCAGTCAATGTTGAGCGGATGATTAGAAACTTCAAATTAGGAGTTAAAGATTTAATGGAGATCTGGAGAAAGGCATTACTTCCTGAGACAGCCCGCTGGCTGGAATCCGTTGGTCGATTATCCGATGAGGCATTTTCATTCTCCCAGGATCTCTGGGTCCGTATTATCTACGGTTTTGCAGTCGCCTATCATAAAGGATCGATTCATCGTGACCACTTATTGAAATCGATGATCCCTCTTTATCTGGGGAAAGTGGCGTCCTTTGTAAAGGAGAACATAGACAGTTCGGCCAGCGAAGTGGAAGAGAAGATCGAGTCCCTTTGTAAAGTCTTCGAAGAGATGAAGCCTTACCTCATAGAGCGTTGGGCTAAGGAAAAAGGAGGTGGGTAGCATGGGAGAAATCTGGCAAAGTGCCATATATGATTCGTTTAACAAATTTTTAGGAAAAGTGATCACATTTTTACCTAATTTACTGGCGATGATCACGATTCTCATCATTGGGTTTCTCATTGCATGGGTATTTAAAATACTCCTCTTACGTTTTTTAAAAGCGATTCATTTTGACAAGGTGAGTGAACGTTGGGGTCTAACCAATATCCTTTCCCAAGGGGGGATTACCTATTTGCCTTCAAATCTTTTGAGCCGTTTTTTCTACTGGGTGATCGTTCTCATTTCACTCATTTTGGGGATCAATGCCCTTGAAGTAGCTGCAACCCAAAATTTAATTGCCCAATTCTTTAACTACCTTCCCAACCTTTTTGCAGCAGTGATCATTTTAGTCATTGGCTATTTGATCGCCATCTTTTTAGGTCAGGCCACACTCATTGCAGCGGTCAATGCGCAAGTGGATTCGGCCAGACTCATCAGCCGGTCCATACGTTGGTTCATCAATGTCTTCGCCCTGACCATGGCTCTTTATCATCTGGGTATTGCAGAGAAGGTGATTGTCGTTGCTTTCTCAATTACTTTTGGTGGTATTGTTCTTGCTTTGGCCATTGCCTTTGGATGGGGAGGAAGAGAATTAGCTAAAGACTTCCTTGAGAAACTTTACAAAAGGAGAGAAAAAGGAGAGGGACCAGACCGCATTTCTCACATCTGAAAATGAAGGGTTGAAGTATGTCGTAGGGGACGGAAAGGAGATGAATAATTAATAAAAAGGAGGAGGAGGAGAAGAAGGAGTCAACACTTCCAATGTGGGTTTTGTTAACAATTATTGGTATAGGAGCGATCTTTCTGGTGAAATTTCTAATTTTTTGGAAATAAGGAAACTTGAACGAGACGAAGACTTGTGAAAATCCATTAGGAAAGTTGAGAAAAGGGTTACAGAAAGGGGTGCCTATGAGAAAGAGACTTATTCCCTCATCATAGATTTGGCGTAAAAACCCTACCTGCCAAATAGGGTCATCTTAAAGAAAAAATACACAGTCAACACAGTCAACCCTATTGATTCTATAGGCTTTTCCATTTAGAATATACGCTGATTAAAAATACCTAAAAAAAGGAGAACCAGATGAACAGGAAGAGAAAAGGTCTGCAATTGTTTTTGGTCCTAGCAGTCTTTGGTCTGCTGCTGGCGAGCGGGTGCGCGACCAATGGCACTCTCTCGGAGAAAATCTTGCAGGGTGATGAAGCGATCAGGAAAGCCTCGGAAAGTAATGCTACTCTGAATGCGCCCGGTGAGCTGAACGCGGCGGAAGGGAAATTGGTTCAGGCAAGGGAGGCTGCTGCCAAAAGGGACTACGACAAGGCCACCCGCCTGGCTGAGGAGGCTTCTATCGACGCAGACTATGCCCGCTCCAAGGCAGCCTCCGAAAAAGCAAGGAAAATGGCCGAGGAGCTGCGGGAAAACATTAAAGTTCTGCGCCAGGAAGTTGACTACTTGTCCAAACAATAACTCTAATAAGGAGGAAATAGACGATGACCTTTATTACGCTTAAATCGATCAATAGAGGATTTGGGTTACTCACTCCCTTAATCCTACTCATTTTCCTCATGGCGGGATGCGGTCCGTCTCAACAGGAAATAAGGGCCAGAAACCAATTAGAGAGCGCCCGCAGACTTTACGGGCAGGTCAAGGCCGATCCAAATGTTGCGGCCTATGCCCCAGATGCCCTGAGCGAGGCCGGAAAGGCCATGCAGACAGCGGAGCAGGCCAAGGATCTTGCGGAGAAGAATAATGCCCAGAATGATTATAAAGAGCTGGAACACAGGGCCTATCTGTCGGGGAAAAAATCCCAAATTGCACTAACTATTACTGAAGAAAAAGTAAGGGAGAAGGAGATAGAGGCACTCAACAAGGAAAAGACTGAGGTTCTACTCCAAAAGCGGGAGCAGGAACTCCGACTGGCGAAAAAGGAAACCGAACAGGCCAGATTGATGGCCCTCTCAGAAGCAGAGAAGGCTGAAAGGGCAAAAAAGGAAGCGGAACAGGCCAGATCGATGGCCCTCTCAGAAGCACAGAACGCCGAACGGGCAAAAATGGAAGCTGAGGCAAGAACCAGAGAAGCGGAACAGGCCAGATCGATGGCCCTGTTAGCAGCAGAGAAGGCCGAACGGGCGAAAAAGGAAGCCGAAGAGGCCAGGTTATTAGCCTCGGCCGAATCAGCAGAGAAGGAAAAGGCAAATAGAGAAGCCGCGATGAAAGCCCAAGAGGCGGAACAAGCAAGAATGCAAGCCGAGGCAAGAGCGCGGGAGGCGGAACAAGCGAGAATGCAAGCTGAGGCAAAAGCGCGGGAGGCAGAAAGAGCCAGGATGGAGGCTGCCGCGAAAGCCGAGGAGGCTGAAAAAGCCAAAGCCGAAGTCGATGAACTTTTAAGTCAGCTCTCCGACCTAAAGGCCAAGCAGACCGAAAGAGGGATTGTCCTGACCATGGGCGATGTGTTGTTTGCCTTCGATAAGGCCACTCTGTCGCCAGAGGCCTTCCGCAATGTCGACAAACTGGCTGATTTTCTGAAAAAGCATCCAAATCGCAGCGTTTTGATTGAAGGCCATACCGACAGTGTAGGGTCGGACGAATATAACCTGGATCTTTCCGAGAAACGGGCTGATGCAGTGAGAAATGCGCTGGTGGCTAAAGGGGTTGGGGAAGAGCGGATTACCCCCAAAGGGTACGGAAAAAAATACCCTGTGGCCAGCAATAATACTTCGGACGGACGACAGCTAAATAGAAGAGTAGAAGTGGTGGTCTTGAACGAAGGAGTAAAACCCGAGACCCAGTTTCGGGAATAAACGTTGTGCCAATGTCCGGCAAGGCCCTTGCGAACGGAGTATGAGCATGAGGCCTTGCCGTAATTGCGCGGAGGCGGGGACCGGCCTACACAATTGACAAATTGATAAATGAAACTCCCTGGCCTGAAGGCCAGGGTTTCTTTTCGGCTACCCGGCTTCACCGGATTACCTACGCTTCGCTCCGGCCGTGTTCTTCTTTCATGCTGGCACAATGCTGCAATTTAACAAGATTAATTTGTACATAGTTGCAATGTTTGTAGCTTTCTTCTCTGCTTCAACTATTGGGAAATTTGTAAGCAATTGGGGCCTGCCCTTGACATTTGACAAATCTATTATTGATTCGGCCTAACACTGAAGTTTCCGTGTTAACAGGTTCGCTGTTATCCCGCAGCTTAGTTTCGCCGTTATGCTCACTTTCAGTAATCCTTGATTGCTTAGTCTTGACGAAACTGCAGCTTTGAAAGAGACAATTTGAATAGAAGAGATTCAGACCTTTCTTCTTAAGTTTTGCATCTCTTTTTTAACGTCCTCCCACATATGGCCGTGGAGGGTGAGGGTTAATTTACAAAAAGGACAGGTCAGGACGGCCCCTTCCTTCAACTCTGTCAATAGGTATTCAGTCTTCCGACCACAGACCGGGCAAGCAAAGGATAATTTGTTTTTCATCTGAAGCCCATTATAAATAAATTTTACATGATGGGTTTATCACCCACGAACCATGAAAATTGTTTTAAGGTTAGGGTTAGGAAGCCCGCCCTGTACCATATCAGGTTCAGGGCCCGTTTGGTTTAGGGTGAAAGGGTTAAGGCTAAAGATTTAAAGACTAATGACATAACCCATTAACAAAACTGGCATCTTTACCCTAACCCTTGGACTAAAGACTTTTGATTTTCTGCGTAATCATTATGATATATTTTACAAAAAAGTGGGTAATAGGTAAAGACTTCTTCCTTCTACTATTAATTGTTTTATAGGGGAATCAGAGAAAATTAAATTGGCCACAAAGAAGGAGTTGAAAAACTATTTTAAAAAGAGATACTATAAAATTACAATACGCAAAAACGAGATATGGCGACGCAGAAGATATTAACCCGTGATTTCGTCCTCTGTTTTTTTGGACAATTCACATTCACATCCGTTTTCCACATCCTCATTCCCACCCTTCCGATCTATCTTTCGAGATTGGGATCTACGGAGGTAGAGATTGGTATTCTTATTGGAATCCTCGGTATCTCCTCATTGGTCTTCAGACCTTTTGTCGGAAGAGCCCTTCTAAAAATTCCTGAAAGAAACTTTATGATCGCTGGTACCTTCCTCTTTGCTCTCACTTCCATTGCCTTTCTCTTCGCCTCCCCTTTTTGGCCCTTTTTGATAGTGAGAGTCGTACAAGGCATTGGCATCGCTTTCTTCTATACTGCCTCCGT
>Ga0299912_10004952_pt1 | contig 10928 bp, 9 predicted proteins | sample RVTome_2_FD_207667 | JGI IMG/M metagenome (GOLD analysis project Ga0299912, IMG submission 207667) | Soil microbial communities from uranium-contaminated site in the Upper Colorado River Basin, Wyoming, United States - RVT95D214 (version 2) ... | reverse complement strand
TCACCAACGATAATTGTTGGGCAAGCTCCTTAGCTTTGAGGTGGTCTTCTTTCAACCGATCGATGTTGTGGTCAAGGGCATAGATCCCCGCCGCTGCCAATATACCCGCCTGGCGCATTCCGCCGCCGAATATTTTCCTGTAATGACGTGCTTCACTGATAAATTCAGCCGACCCAGCAATCACAGAACCAACGGGAGCTCCAAGCCCTTTTGAAAGACAGACAGATACGGAATCAAAAAACTTCGCGTAATCTCGTGGGGCGATGCCCGTTTCCACCGAAGCGTTCCACAAGCGGGCCCCGTCGAGGTGAAGCTTGATCGCTTCGTTCTTTGCCAGTTCGCTGATCTCCCTCATTCGTTCAAGAGGATAGATCGTTCCCCCTGCCCGGTTGTGCGTGTTCTCAAGGCAAATGAGTCTGGTACGCGGCATATAGTAGAGCTTCGGGCGGATCACCTTCTTGATGTCATCCGCAGTGAACGCGCCATGAACACCGTCGATGGTATGAACCTGCACCGATGACAGAAAAGCTGCCCCCCCCGTCTCATAATTGAAAATGTGTGCCCCGCCCTCAGCGATGATCTCATCGCCCGGTTGTGTATGCACCTTGATGCACGTCTGGTTTCCCATGGTGCCACTCGGTACAAAGAGCCCTGCTTCCTTCCCGAGGAGGGCTGCCACCTTTTGTTGAAGGAGATTGACTGTCGGGTCCTCGCCAAACACATCATCGCCCACCTCGGCCCGAGCCATTGCCTCACGCATGGCAGGCGAAGGCCTCGTCACTGTGTCGCTGCGCAAATCTATGAAGTGCTGCTCGTCCATAACGATTGTCGTTGTTTGTTCCTAAATCTTTCTCCGACCCCTGCCGCAAGAAACATACCGCTCAAGAACAGGGTCGCAACTGCCAGCCAATCTCCGTGGTCTGTATAGAATGATAACTCCGTGCTCCGGCCAATCGTCTTCACGAGAGTCGCCTGTGTGAAGAGATCCGTTGCATCATAAACTCGGCCGTAGGGGTCGATGAAGCAGGAGATGCCGCCGACGGCACATCGGGCAATCCACCGTCGATTCTCGACTGCCCGAAAGATTGCGAACTGTGCGTGCTGGTATGCGCCGGACATCTTGTCCCACCAGCTGTCAATGGTGATGATCGCAATGAATTCCGCCCCCTTGCGGACAAACGATGCAACGAAATCGGGGTACGTCGATTCATAGCAAATCATTGTACTGAAACGCGTTTCGGTTTTCGCCTCAACAAAAATCGTCGAATCGGGCCCTATTTGCCAACCGCCGATCCCAACATTCCATTGAAGCAAGTCCAGAAAATGGAATGCCTCGGCATACGGAACGCGTTCGGCAATAGGCACCATTTTCATCTTTCCATACCACGGGATATCCTGCACGCCCGGTTGGATGAGCGCAGCGGCATTAAACGTGTCGTATCGTTCACCTGACTTCAGGAGTTGCCTAGCGCTCTTCGGGGCGCGCTCCGAATCTGCGTACATAACCATGTGAGGCAAGCCGGTGAGAACCGCAACCCCGATACTGTCAAGTCTCTCCCGGATGTACGCGAGCAACTCGTGGTTTGAAATCTGCAAGATGTAGTACGGAATGGCAGTCTCCGGCCAGAGAACAAGATCGGGCTTGTGTCCCTCACGTTTCTCACGCGCAACGAGAGAGCGTGTGAGATCAAGGTACAGCTGGATCGCCGCAGGTCCCGACAGCTTCCACTTCTCCCAGGGATCGATATTCGACTGCATCATCCCAACCCTGATCGTCTTTGGGGACCGGCCGCCTTCAAGCTCAACGCGGGCATTCTGCGAAAGGACAAAGGCACCGTGGATTGAAGGAGCGAAATAGCACACCACCAGCAGAATGACAAATGATATACTCTTGCTTGAGAGAGCCGTCCACCTTTTGTGGGCCAGCCTGGAATACAGTACAAACGCAAGCACGTTGATGAGGAGAACCCAGAGAGAGAGTCCATACACACCCGTTGTGCTGATGAACTGCATCCGGGCAATGTCGTAGGACTGGCTATTTCCGATGGTCAGCCACGGAAAGGACCATTCCGTGAGAGAATGGGAATATTCGTAACCAACCCAGAAAAAAGGGAGCGCGATCAGCGCCGCGCCGGGTCCCAGACAGCGACGCGTGAAGACATATGCAGAGATGGGAATGAAATAGAACACCGGATGCACGATCATGGTAACTGCACCGGCAAACATCATGTAAATGTCTTTCCCGTGAGCATAGCCGCCCGTCCAGTTGAGCGTTATGACATGAAAAACGAAAACCGCAATGTAAGAATACCGGAGCGCACTCCCCAGTGTCTGGAGATCAGCAAGCACCACCAAAAGCGGAACCAACCCGAAGCATGCAAGAACGCCCAATTGACTCGGTGGGAACGAGAGTCCAAGCATGATTCCCGATAAGACACATAGGGCAACTCGGACTGCAGGAATCCTTCTTCCGTCCCCGGGATGTTTCTGTATATCAGGTAGAGCCCTTGATGAGGGAAGCAGTTGGTTCACCGCGTGTTCTTGTCCGGTTCAACATAGTGGTGATGAGGAACGTACCGTTTCTCAATTGCCTGCCAGACCCAAATAACGAGCGCGGCAACGAGGATTCCGATGATTGCGCCGCCGAGGATGTCGGAAGGATAGTGGACACCGACCGCAGGGCGAGAGAGCGCAACAAGAAATGCCCATGCGACAAATGCCCAAGTCCACTTACGGTAGAAGAACGAAAACAGAAAAGCCGCAGCAAAATTGTTTACTGCATGGGATGAGGGAAATGACTTGCCGGGGCCGCAGTTGACAAGCATGTGGATACCCTGAACTACTGTCATGCCGTTGATTTCGTGGCACGGACGCGGCCGGTGGATGAGTGCTTTGATGACGGAACTACTCAATGTGTCGCTCAGGAAGATGATGGGAATCAACAGCAACGCTGCAGTTCGACCTCTTCTACCCCCCTGAACCATCAGCCAGACCCACACAGCGAACAGGATAAGGCGCACTCCCCACGTCTTGCTGTAATCCGTGATCAACGGCCAGAGGAAGTCGCCTACGGGGTTGCTCAACGTCTGGTTGATAAAGAGAAAGAGTGCTTTGTCGATGGAATACAGGAAGTCAATCATCCCGATTCAACCCGGTTCTTCTTTCGAAGGAAGTATCTTACAACCCACACGACGACGACAATGATTATGACGGCTGTGACAATCTCACTATATGTTCGAAGATAAAATCCAATCCGGTGCCAGTTGTTCCCGAGATGGTAACCGCTTGTCAGAAGAATGCTGTTCCATGCGCACGCGCTAATGAACGAGAGCACGGTCGTGCGGACCAGATCCAGCTCCGACATGCCCGCACAAAACGAGACGATTGCCCGGGTTCCTGCAAAGAACCTGTTGGCGACGATCAGCCAGTATCCATACCGCCGGAACCAGGATTCCACCTTTCTCACTCCCTGGATGGAAACAAACTTCAACCTGCCCTGCTCCAGAATCCTGTCACCGAACCAATCCCCGATTTTATACATGACGATGAAGCCGATCGCGCTTCCGAAGGAGGCCGCCAGCAGCGTCTCGACAAAGCCGATCTGCGAGAGGCTCACCAAAGCGCCGGCAAACACAACGACCACGTCGCTCGGAGATGGAGGAAACACGTTCTCGACGAACGCAATGACAAACACAGCAGCGTAAACGAGGAGAGGATTGATGGAATGAAGACTGAGAATGAATTCTTCCAACGGCGGTCGCGGGATTACTGTTGAATGATCGACACTACGGCGTACGCCACAGCCCCCCGACCGTCGCCTATGAAGCCGAGTCCTTCCTGAGTGGTGGCTTTTATCGAAACCAGGGTCATGGGGATTTTCAGGACCGTGCCGACATTCTCTCTCATGGCGTCGACGTACGGAGCGATTTTGGGCCGCTCGAGCACCACCGTGGCGTCAATATTCACCACGGCGAAACGATGTTGGGTCAGCAGCTCTGAGACCTGTTTAAGGAGCAAAAGACTGGAGATTCCCTTGTATCGAGGGTCGGTGTCCGGGAAATGCTTGCCGATGTCTCCCAGCGCAGCCGCGCCAAGAAGAGCATCAGACACGGCATGGAGAAGGATGTCGGCATCGGAATGCCCTTCGAAGCCGAAGTCCGACGGCACTTCGACTCCACCGAGCATCATCTTCCGTCCCGGTATCAATCGGTGCGCGTCGTAGCCGAATCCGAATCGAGCTGCAGTATGAATGGTGTTATCTGATTTCAAAACCCGTATATCGCCCTGACGTGTCCGCTTCCCGCAGATCCTCCCACTCAAGGCGCATGTTGGTGACGTGTGCCGAGCGCGGCCCTACCTTCACTTGGCCGATGAGCTCCTCCAAAAGGGACCGATCGCCCTCGGCCTTGATTTCCACATTCCCATCATACAAGTTGCTGACGAAGCCACGCACCCCAAGAGCCTGAGCGCGCCGCGCCACAAACCAACGAAAACCGACTCCTTGAACTAACCCCTCAACAATGATGTGAACGCGTGCTTGCATTGAGGCCACGTGGCGCGGAATCAAAACTCCGGTGAGAGAAAATACGAGGAAGGGGATCGAAAGTCAAGGAAGGCTGAAATCCCTCTCACGAAGACGTCAGGGGGAAACATCGATGTTCTGTTCGGAAAGCTCGAAGGTCCTGTTCAAGAATGGCAACGAATCGGACACCTCGGAGAGCAACACTCCTCCAACGATAAGTCCACCGCCGAGAACGCCCAGGCCGCCGAGCTGCTCTCCTAGCACAAGATAGGCGATGATCGATGCAATCAGTGGCTCGATGGTAAAGATGATCGCCGCCCGCGTCGGCGTTGTGTCCTTCTGGAACCGAGTTTGTATATATGTCGTGAGCACCGTCGCGAAGAACGTCAAATACACCAGCGAAGCAAGGAGACGTGTTGTCGCATTCAAATGAACGCCTTCGAACACAAGCACACAGAGCACAGAGAGCAGTGCAGTGATTGCCGTTTGCAGGAAGGTAAGCTGAATCGCGGTCATTTCGTGTGAAATGACATCGAGATATACAATGTAAATGGCGAACAATAGCGAAGACAGCAGGGTCAACGCATCTCCCACGGTGAACGCAGATCCAGCGGGCATAGTAAGCAGCCAGAGCCCGATGGACACTATCGCAATCCCAATGATATTGCCAAACGTCGGCGAACGCTTCTCAACGATGAACTGCAGCACGGGTACGAAGACCACCATCATGCTCGTAATGAAGGCGGATTTCGACGCAGTTGTGTAATTCAGACCGATCGTCTGCACGATAAAACCAAGAAAGAGGAATAAGCCGAGGATGCTTCCCTTGACCAAGGCAGACACTGAGATTGGAAAGATCCTCCGCCAGAACAAGAAAAGAAAAACACAGACGGCGACTGAAAAGCGGCAAGTTACGAGCATCATGGGAGAGATGTCGTGCAGACCAATCTTCTGGACTGCGAACGTGCTACCCCAAATGAGAGTCGTTGCAAGGAGCGCTGTCTCGGCCTTGGTCTTCTTTGTCACAGGGGAAGGATAAAAGAATTGATGAATTCCGCGGTATCAGCCGGAGAGCGGTGAAACCGTTCGCTCCTTGGTGGGGTCTTCCTCCCACACCTCCTGAGTTTCGTATTTCTGGAAAAGCCTTCCCCACGGGGTTGTGGATTTCCAGTCATCGAACACCTTGCGGTCCTTGAGCGGCCAACGATAGTAATCATGGTACGCCTCCGAACCGAAAATGAACGCATGAACGAGCGGCGTCCGGAAAAAAAGCTTCTGCATCCCTCTGAGAGGACCAAACCATGCAAGGTTGCCAAACAGACTCACGCCATTGTTCCCTACGGCGAAGTCCCACGATTCACCCGAAATATCGGAGCCAACGATTTCAATTTCCCTCACATCACCCACGCCAAGTCCGTCGTTGTGCGCAACATTAATGTACTCAATGGTCAACGGATCGAACCCCATCATCTTTGCAGCAACTGCGTCGATCGCCACCTGGTCGGAGCTTGCGAGAATGAAGTCCTTCACCACGGGGTACATCGTCCGCGGGCCAGGACCGTTGCCAGCGGTCGTTCCATCCATCACTGCAAATATGCCGGCATGAATTTCCCTCTGGATGGAAAGAAGGTCAACCAGAGTTTTGTGAATCCACGAGTGGGTGTAATGGCGCTTGGTGTTCAGCAGCCCGCCGAACGCATTCTTCATTGCCCCGGTGGTGGTCGTGTAAATGTGGCATTTCATCGTCGGAAGATGCACGATGTTCTTGCCCATGAAGTAGTCCGGGATCCTGATACCCTCGGGATAGATCATGTTCAAAACGCGCATCTTCGATTTCGGCCTGTAGTCCACCCATTTCATGTCCTCCTCTCTGAAATTGAAGAGAACGGGGACCTGATGCCGTTGAAAGATCGGCCTGTAGTTGTTCAGGTCCTCCCCCTTGAAGGCATCGGTGACAACTGTTTCATTTTGAACACAGGCGATATCCACATAGCCAAATTTTTGCAGGGCAAGGATCGTTCCCTCAAGCTGCCACGGCGTCGTGTTTGCGGCGGGGAATGGGAAGTGCCATGAGATGTTGTCTTTCAGGATCGTTGTCACACCCTCCTGCAGCGCCGACGAAATCCCCGCCAGGTCCACCAGACGCTCGTAATCCTGCAACACGTTGGCAGGCGTGGTTTTCAATACTGCTACTGTAGACTTTGTCATACTGGTTCCCACGTCTTGGAAAAAACCTACGTTTCAGAACACCGCTGCTTCTTCGTGTATCCCGAAGACCTGCGCAAGCGTTGAGCACATTTCACCCAGCGTCACATAGGCCTTGGTGCACGCAACCAATGGAGCCATGAGGTTTCCGCCTTCTGCACCGACCCGTTTCAAGTCCGCGAGTGTTTGTCTCGCCGCTGCATGGTCGCGTGAGGTTCTGACCTCCGCAATCCGCTGCTTTTGTTTTTTTTCTACCTCGGGAGAAATCTGGAGAATCGGGATGGTCAACTGTTCGTTATCCTCCATGAAGTCGTTCACACCGACTATGATCTTCTCTTTCTTGTCGAGCTCGAGCTGATATCGATATGCCGCAATGGCAATCTCGCGTTGGAAGAAACCCGCTTCGATCGCCGGAATGACGCCACCGAGTGCATCGATTCTTTCAAAATATGTTTCAGCACCCTGTTCCATCTTGTCCGTAAGCGCCTCGACGAAGTAGCTTCCACCCAGAGGGTCGACGGTATTGATGACCCCGATTTCGTGCGCAATGATCTGTTGCGTTCGCAACGCGATCTTCACGGCCTTCTCCGAAGGCAGAGCAAGTGTCTCGTCCATTGAGTTCGTATGAAGCGATTGTGTTCCGCCGAACACGCCTGCCAGGGCCTGAAAGGCGGTGCGGACGATGTTGTTCTCCGGCTGCTGCGCAGTGAGAGAGCATCCCGCGGTCTGTGTGTGGAAGCGGAGTGCCAGCGACCTCGGGTTCCTTGCACCGTATTTCTGCTTCATACGTCGTGCCCATATGCGACGTGCCGCACGGAATTTCGCGACCTCCTCGAAGAAATCAAGGTGGGAATTGAAAAAGAAGGACAATCGTGGAGCAAACTCGTCCACCTCCAACCCGCGTTCGATGCCTGCTTCGACATACGCGAACCCGTCGGCCAGAGTGAATGCCAATTCCTGGACAGCAGTGGATCCTGCCTCACGGATATGGTAGCCGCTGACGGAAATCGGATTCCACAACGGCATTTCGCGTGTGCAGTACTCGATCATGTCGGTGATGATACGCATCGAAGGGTGCGGCGGATAGATCCATTCCTTTTGCGCGATGTACTCTTTGAGGATGTCGGCCTGGATTGTGCCGCGAAGTTCCCTTTTTTCCGCCCCCTGCGCTTCCGCGACCGCGATGTAGAGCGCGAGCATCATTGCCGCCGGGGCATTGATGGTCATCGAGGTGGAGATGTCTCTGAGCCGTATCCCTCTGAACAAGATTTCCATATCAGCGAGTGAACTTACAGATACTCCGCAGATACCCACTTCACCGTCGGATTGTGCGTCGTCGCAGTCCCGTCCCATGAGCGTCGGGAGGTCGAACGCGACGGAAAGCCCGGTCTGCCCGTGATCAAGCAAATAATGATACCGCGCGTTTGTGTCCTCTGGAGTTCCGAAACCGGCAAATTGGCGCATCGTCCAGAGCTTTCCCCGGTACATGTCGTGATGAATACCCCGTGTGTAGGGATATTCCCCGGGGAATCCGAGGTCGGTAAGATAGTTGAGATGAGCGACATCATCGGGAGTGTACAAAAGGTCGATCGGCTCACCACTGACAGTGGTAAACTCGGTGCGACTCGGCCCCCCGGCGACGGAAGGAGAAGATGAGAAGGCTGCAGCTTTCTCATCCCAGAGCTTTTTTTCAGCTTTGATCTTGTCGAAACCTTTAGAATTCATTGGCTTCCCCTCGGAGAACAATGATGCGACAGTGTCCAACACTCCCCGAAAAATTAAACACTTTTTCGACTGAATTTCAAGGAACGGAAATTGCTCTTTGCATCGTCATGTCCGACCAAACCTTCGGTCAAACTCTTCGGTGGAGATCTTCAGCACAATTGGTCGGCCGTGAGGACATACAAAGGGCATTTTGGTCGAAAACAACTGGTCGATGAGTGACTTCATTTGCTGCTCACTGAGCTTGTCGCCGGCCTTGATCGCAGCTTTGCATGAAAACGACTTCGCCAGGTTGTCGCGTACTTCCATCGGCGACTCCTGGTGGTATTCCTTGTACAGGGAGAGGATTTCCTCGATGATCTTCTCGTTCGATCCCTGTCGAAGGTCAGGGGGCACGCCCTCGATCATCACGGTGTTTTTTCCGAAAGGCTTGATGGCAAAGCCGAGTTTTTCAAAGTATGGAAGCAACTCGATGACCAACGCATGATCGCCGGCCGTGAGCTCCAGCGTAAAGGGAAAGAGAACCTGTTGAGGTGACCTAGGAGTGTTATCGAAACGCTCGAGCACGCGTTCGTACAGGACCCGTTCATGCGCCACATGCTGGTCAATGATCATCAGACCGTTTTCTATCGGCGTCAAAATGTACTTGTTGTGAAGCTGCCACACGACGTGCGCACGTTCGGCCGATGCCGCGGTGTCTTCCTGCGCGAGCAGCAGCTGCCTGGCAAGCTGGGTACCGTCAGGAACAGACTTCGAAAGAATGATTTCTCCCGTGGCGCGATCGATTGTCGCAGACCCCTCAAACCCAGTGATGCTCCGAATGTCAGCCGCCGACGGCCAGGAATGCTGGCGATCAGTGAATCCGAGTCCGATGCCCGATGACGATGTGCCTTCCCCCCCAAAAGATAGCGCGGGGACGAATTCCCTCACGGCAAGTGCCTTCTTTGCCACAGTCGAGACAAAACGGTAGATGTTTTGCTCGTCGTCGAATTTGGCTTCCATTTTGGAAGGGTGTACGTTCACGTCGACACGGCGGGGATCGATGTCAAGAAAAAGGAGGAAAAACGGAAACGACCCCTTGACCAACAAATTCTCGTATGCCGAGAAGACTGCATGATTGATGTTGCGATTCACGATGTACCGGCGGTTCAGGAAAAGATACTGGTTGGCGCGGCTCTTTTGCCCGAACGTCGGCTTCCCGATATAGCCGTGGAGCGAGATGACCTCCGATTTCTCTTCAAACCAAATCATCCCATCGAGCTGTCGCTCGCCGAAAATATCGAGAACCCTCCCCTGGAGAGTTTCCGCCTTGAGATCGAGAATAGTCTCATCATCGCTGACAAACCGCATTGCGATCTCGGGGTGGCTGAGCGCCACCCTCTGCACTGCATCGTACACGTGGCGGAACTCGGTGTTTGTACTTTTAAGGAACTTGCGGCGCGCAGCGACATTGTAGAAAAGGTTCTGAACAAAGACAGACGTACCTGGTTCACGCCCTTCCCTCGTGACACGCGGTGTACCTCCTCCATCGATGTGGACAACAACTGCTGCCTCGTCATCGATGCAGCGGGTCTTCATAGTAACCTGAGCCACGGCAGCAATCGACGCAAGTGCTTCACCTCTGAACCCGTATGTCGTGATCTCCTCAAGGTCCTCATAGCTGGCAATCTTGCTTGTCGCGTGCCGCAGAAACGATGCCACGGCATCCTGTTCGTCCATGCCGGTGCCGTCGTCCACGACCTGGATGAGCTTCTTCCCTCCATCTTTAATGACAACTGCAGTGTCCTTCGAGCCGGCGTCGAGAGAGTTTTCGAGCAACTCCTTCACAACCGATTCGGGGCGCTGGATCACTTCGCCTGCTGCAATCTTGTTGGCGATATGGTCGGGGAGGATATGGATTTTGTGTTGAATCATTGTGGAATTCTTTATGGCACCATGTGTTACGGTTGTTCAAACATCGCATCAACGAATGCATGTTTGTCGAACGGCTGCAGGTCGTCAATTTTTTCTCCGAGGCCCACGTATTTCACCGGGATGTTCATCTCGCGAGTAATGGCCAGGACTATCCCGCCCTTCGCGGTCCCGTCGAGCTTTGTGAGGACGAGACCTGTGACTCCAACGGCGCTGCCGAAATGCTTAGCCTGCTGCATCCCGTTCTGCCCCGTGGAAGCATCGATGACAAGAAGTACTTCATGTGGGGCTGCTGGGTTCAACTTTTGAATCACCCGCTTGATCTTCTTCAGCTCTTCCATCAGGTTGACTTTGGTATGGAGTCTGCCGGCAGTGTCAATAATGACGACGTCTGAACCACGAGCCGAGGCTGCCTTGACCGCGTCGAACGCGACTGCCGCGGGATCCGAGCCGTGGCGTTGCTGCACCATTTCCGCCCCTGCGCGCTTGGCCCAGATATCAAGCTGTTCATTCGCAGCCGCACGGAATGTATCCGCCGCGGCGATTATGACTGTCTTTCCATCGGAGA
>Ga0299912_10004951_pt1 | contig 10931 bp, 7 predicted proteins | sample RVTome_2_FD_207667 | JGI IMG/M metagenome (GOLD analysis project Ga0299912, IMG submission 207667) | Soil microbial communities from uranium-contaminated site in the Upper Colorado River Basin, Wyoming, United States - RVT95D214 (version 2) ... | reverse complement strand
CGAAAGCGCGGGTCTTGACGTCACGACTTCGGACTGGATTCTGGAAGGCGGCGCGCTGGACGGGGACGGCACAGGCCTCGTCGCCACAACCGAGCAATGCCTGCTCAATCCCAACCGCAACCCTCAGCTGTCGCGCGACGACATCGAGGCACGGCTGAGCCGCGACCTTGCCTGCGATCGCGTGCTGTGGCTGGGCCAAGGCCTGATCAACGATCACACCGACGGCCATGTCGACAATCTCGCCCGCTTCGTCGCCCCCAATGTGCTGGCGCTGCCGCGTGCGACCGGCGCCGACGATCCCAATGCGGCGATCTATGCAGATGCGAAGCACCGCGCCGAGGCTTTCGGCGTGACGGTGCGCGAAGTGCCCTCGCCCGGACGCGTCGAGACAGATGGCCGGATCGAGCCGGCCAGCTATATGAATTTCGCGATCACCACGAAGCTGGTGGTCGTGCCGACTTATGGCACACCGCACGACGCGGACGGGGTTGCGGCGATTACCGAGCTGTTCCCGGACCGGGAGGTTGTCGGCATCCTGGCCGATGCCGTGCTGGCTGGCGGGGGCAGCTTCCACTGCGCCAGCCAGCAGATGCCGAGCGCCTCGGCGGTGGTCCACACAGGCCCCTCGTCACCCTGAACTCGTTTCAGGGTCTATCCCACCCCACTGGAAACAGAGCCCGGAGGCGCGATGGATGCTGAACCAAGTTCAGCATGACGATATTGGTAGTACCTGAGAAATGGGCCTTAACCCTTCGGTAACCGGCGGGGACGCATACTTCCACCATGGCCCGCTCCCTTCACCTTGCCACCCATGCAATGCGATTCGCATCCGGCAAATGGCTGCGCGCGCTCATCGTCTGCGGCTGCGCGCTCGCACTGATCCTTGCGCGGGAAGCCCTTCCTTTCTGATCAGACGCGCAAGTCCGGCGCCTGCGCTTCCGACTTCAGCATGGCGATCGCTTCTTCCAGGCTCATCACCTTCTGATGTTCGGCGCCCAGCGTGCGGACGGCAACGGTGCCTTCCTCTGCCTCGCGCTTGCCGACCACCAGCAAGTGCGGAACCTTCTTCAGCGAGTGTTCGCGCACCTTGTAGTTGATCTTCTCGTTGCGCAGGTCGGTCTCGACGCGGATGCCGGCGGCCTTCAGCTTAGCCGCCACTTCGCCCGCATAACCGTCGGCATCGGACACGATTGTCGCCACCACCGCCTGCACCGGGGCCAGCCAGACCGGCAACTTGCCGGCGAAGTGCTCGATCAGGATGCCGATGAACCGTTCATAGGAACCGAAAATCGCGCGGTGCAGCATGACCGGGCGGTGCTTCTCGCCATCCTCGCCGATGTAGCTCGCATCGAGCCTTTCGGGCAGCACGCGGTCCGACTGGATCGTGCCGACCTGCCAGGTGCGGCCGATGGCGTCGGTCAGGTGCCATTCCAGCTTGGGCGCATAGAAGGCGCCTTCGCCCGGCAGTTCCTCCCAGCCGTATTCCTCGCCGGCAAGGCCCGCCGCCCTTACCGCATCGCGCAGCTCGTTCTCGGCCTTGTCCCACATCTCGTCGCTGCCGAAGCGCTTTTCCGGACGGAGCGCGAGCTTGATCGAATAAGTGAAGCCGAAATTCCTGTAGACCCGGTCGGCCAGTTCGCAGAACGCCCGCGTTTCGGAAACGATCTGGTCTTCGCGGCAGAAGATGTGGGCGTCGTCCTGCGTGAACTGGCGCACGCGCATCAGGCCATGCAGCGCGCCATGCGGCTCGTTGCGGTGGCAGCAGCCGTTCTCATAGATCCTGAGCGGCAAATCGCGGTATGACTTGATGCCCTGGCGGAAGATCAGCACGTGCGCCGGGCAGTTCATCGGCTTCAAGGCCATCCAGTCTGCCTCGCCCGAGATGACAGGGCCTTCATCCTCGGTATTGGGCACTTCATCGGGGATGACGAACATGTTCTCGCGGTACTTGCCCCAGTGGCCGGATTGCTCCCACTGGCGCGAATCCATCACCTGCGGAGTCTTGACCTCCTTGTAGCCGGCGCCATCGATGGCGCGGCGCATGAAGGCCTCCAGCTCGCGCCAGACCATGTAGCCCTTGGGGTGCCAGAACACCGAACCGTGCGCTTCCTGCTGCAGGTGGAACAGGTCCATTTCCGCGCCCAGCTTGCGGTGATCGCGCTTGGCCGCTTCCTCCAGCCGGTGGAGATGGGCATCGAGCTGCTTCTTATTGAGCCAGCCAGTGCCATAAATGCGCGAAAGCATCGCGTTCTTCTGGTCGCCGCGCCAATATGCGCCCGACACGCGGGTAAGCCTGAAAGCAGCGGGATCGAGCTTGCCGGTGGAGGGCAGATGCGGCCCCCGGCACATATCCATCCAGTCATCGCCGGACCAATAGACGGAAAGCTCATCGCCCTCGGGCAGTTCGCCCGCCCATTCGGCCTTGAAGCTTTCGCCCGCCGCCTTCCACCGGGCGATCAAGGCATCGCGGTCGACCACTTCGCGGCGCAGCTTCTTGTCGGCGGCGATGATCCGTCGCATTTCAGCTTCGATCGCCGGCAGGTCTTCATCGGTGAACGGCCGGTCCTTCGGAGCGAAATCGTAGTAGAATCCGTCTTCGGTCGCCGGACCGAACGTGATCTGGGTGCCGGGGAACAGCGCCTGCACCGCTTCGGCCAGCACGTGGGCATAATCATGCCGCGCAAGGTCCATGGCATCCGCCTCGTCCCGCGACGTGACGAGCGCCAGGCTGGCGTCGCCCGTGAAAGGCCGGGTGAGGTCCACCAGCTCGCCATCGACGCGCGCGGCCAGTGCCGCTTTGGCAAGGCCGGGGCCGATCGCGGCGGCGACATCGGCGGGGGTCGATCCCTGCGGCATTTCGCGGACCGAACCATCGGGAAGGCTGATCTTGAACATCTGAGACATGGCCAAGCCACTAGAGCAGGCCCGCCACGGCATCAAGCAGGCTTGCGGCCTGCCTCTCCCCGCCATGCCAGCATTTCCGCCAGCAGCAACGCACGGCGCGCGATTTGGCAAACCTGCCGATCCGGCCGGGGGGAGCGGTCACTCCCGGCCCGTTGCGCATCCACAAGGCGATGCAAAGACCAGAAATATATCGTGGCTCACCGCGTCAATACGACATATTTATGACATTTGTTACAGAATGCTGCACTTTTTTGACATTAAAAATTTTCCTCGCGCAATATTATTTGCAGAATTTCTAAACCTTTTCCGCCTATTCGGCCTCGTGTCACTTACCTGAACCGGTGGCCAGACAGGCTGCCGGACAATCTCGAGGGATCGCAATGAGCCGGGTCGGTCTGCACCATTTCAAAGCTGCGCTTGCGGCGGTTTTCTCGTCTCTGGAAAAACGGTTGATCGGCGCCTTGTTGCTGATCGTGATATGTACGGGCACCCTGCATTTCATTTCACAAAACCGGGCGGGCAAGCTCCGCGCGGTAAGCGAGGAGCTGGGCGCGACGGCAGGCAATGCCGAACGCGCCGCTCAACTGCTCAAATCCGTAAGCCAGTTCCGCCTTGCGACGCGTTTGTATCTCACGCCCAGCCAGGGCGACGAGAAGGCCCGTGCCAGCGATGAGTTGACCGATGCCGCGATCCAGATCGGCGATCAGCTCAATGCGATGCGCCTCAGCGGCATGACGCTCTACGAAATGCCGGAGGACGCCCCTGTCTTCAACGATCTCGACCGGCAGATCGGCAGGATCACACGCGCGGCCGACAGGCCGGATGATTCGCAGGCCGCGCGCAACGACCTTGAAAACAACAATATGCAAATGGTGGCGCTTGCCGGTGCGATTCAGGCCAGGGCCAACGCCGCGCGCGATGAAGCGTTCGATCGGCTGAAGCGATCGACCCGGAGCTGGCAGGCCCTGGTAACGACGATCGGCAGCATCACCGTGATGCTGGTCGTGCTCATCCTGCTTGACCTTGTACTCAATATCCTGCCTGCCTTGCGCCGGATGCACGCGTCATTGCGGCGCCTGGCCGAAGGCGATCTCGATTTCGAAATCGAGAATTTCAAGCTGCGCGAATTACAAGCGCTTTCAGGACCGCTTGAAACTTTCCGCCGCAATGCCCACGCGGTTCAGAATCTCGCCTTTACCGACCCTTCGACCGGCCTGCCCAACCGCCGGGCCTTTTTCGAGCGCACGACGGCACGGCTGGTAATGCCCCGGACGGAAGGCGAGTGCGGCTTTGCGGTGATCCTGGCCGATGTGGACCGCTTCAAGCATGTCAACGACGACTATGGCCATGCCGCGGGCGACCAACTCGTCCAGCTGATCGCCAAACGCATGGCCGACGAACTGGGCGAAAGCGCGATCATCGCGCGCATGGGAGGAGATGAATTCGCGCTTTGCGTACCCTTGCGCGAAGGCATCCTGGCCGCCGCATTGGGCTCGCGGCTGGTTACCGCGATGCGATCGCCTTTCGACCTCGGCGATTTCAAGGTCGCCGTGACCATGTCGCTGGGACTGACGGAAACCGAAGGCGGCGGCAGCGACTGCGATGTGAACGCCTTGCTCCACCGGGCCGACCTGGCGCTCTATGCATCGAAGAATGGCGGCCGCAACCGGGCAACGGGCTTTACCGAGCATCTGGCGGAAGAACGCGAACTCAATCGCGCGCTGGAACGCGATCTGGCCAAGGCTTTCTGCGAAGGCCAGCTGCGCATGGTCTATCAGCCGATCCATGCGGTGGAGAACGACTGCAAGGAAGTGGAAGCACTCGTGCGCTGGCGCCATCCCGTGCTGGGCGACATCCCCCCATCCCGCTTCATTCCCGCCGCAGAACGCAGCGGCATGATGGTGCAGCTTGGCGCATGGATCATAGAACGGGCGCTGGGCGACCTGACTCGCTGGCCGGACCTTTCGATGAGCCTCAACCTCTCCCCGCTGCAACTGCAGCAGGATGGCTTCGTCGGCTTCCTGACCGAGCACTGCCGCAGGAACGGCATCACGTCCGACCGCGTGATTCTGGAAGTCACCGAATCGCTTTCGATCGAACGGAATACCCGCGCGCTGCTGACTCTCGAACTGTTGCGCAATTCCGGCTTTCGCATCGCGCTCGACGATTTCGGCACGGGCTATTCCTCGCTCTGCATGATGAAGACCTTCAAGTTCGATCGCCTGAAGCTCGACCGCAGCCTCATCAGCGACCTCAGCAAGGATCCGACATCGCGGGCCGTGTTCGAGGCCGCGGTAACCATGGCCCTGCGCATCGGCGCGGAAGTGGTGGCCGAAGGCATCGCCGTAGAGGAACTGATCGATCCTGTCCGCTCGGCCGGCTGCACGCATCTCCAGGGCTATCACTACAGCGAGCCGATCGAAGCCGATGGCGTGGAGGCCTATTACCGAAATCTGGAAGCAGGCGTCCGCAAGGTCGCCTGACGGGGCCTGTGCGGAGGGGACTGTGTGCGGGGGGCCTGTGACGGGAGCCGCTGACGCGTCGTCCTGCTCCCGCAAAGCCCGGCACATCCTCTCGCGCACTTTCCCGAAGCCGGGGCAAGGCCTATGAGCCCTGTCATGATCGACATCCGCTTTCACGCCATGCCCGGCGGGCGCCGCATTGCCTGTCGCTTCACCCCCGCCGCTCCGGAAAAGGCGGGGGGGCCGGCGCTGGTGTTCCTGCCCGGCTATATGTCCGACATGGCTGGCGGCAAGGCCTGCGCCGTGTTCGACTGGGCGCGGGAACACGGCCGCGCCTGCCTCTTGCTCGACTATTCGGGCTGCGGCGAGAGTTCCGGGGATTTCGCGGACGGCACGCTTTCCCGCTGGCGCGAGGAAGTGCTGGCGCTCGTCGAAGTCCATTGCCCCGGCCCGGTGATCTTCATCGGCTCTTCGATGGGTGGCTGGCTGATGCTGCTGTGCGCCCTTGCCCTGCCCGCAGGGAAGCGCGCCGGCCTGATCGGCATCGCGCCGGCTCCGGATTTCACCACCTGGGGCCGCAGCGAGGAAGACAAGGCCCGGCTGGCCGGCGGCGAAACGGTGCATGACGACAATCCCTATGGCCCGGAACCGACGCCGACCCATCCCGGCTTCTGGGCGGACGGACAGGCGAATCTGCTGCTTGGCAGCGAAATTCCGCTCGATTGCCCGGTGCGGCTGCTGCACGGCCAGGGCGATCCCGACGTGCCCTGGGCAATCTCGCTCGAACTGTCCCGGCGACTGCGTTCAGCCGATGTGCAGGTAACGCTGATCAAGGATGGCGACCACCGCCTCTCGCGCGATGCCGATATCGCCCTGCTGCTGCGCACAATCGCAGCGCTGGTCAGCGAAGCGAACTGACGGAGCTTGTCGATGTCGTTTCTGCTTGCCTTGCTTGCCGCCCAGGTCGGCCCTTTCGCGACATCGGGGTCGCAGCCGGTTTCGCCCCTGCCCCCGGAAGTCGTGGAGCAAAAGGCTCTGGAACGGAAAAAGCGCCGGGAGGCAGCCGGTTCGGCACCCGTGCAGGCGCCGCCGGTTCCCTCGCGGCTTGCCTCGTGCCTTTCGGCAGTGGATGCGGACCCCGCCGAAGCCGCGCAAGCCGCCGAAGAATGGGCGGGCAAGGCAAAGGCCACGGAAAAGGCGCAAGCCGGGCAATGCCTGGGCCTGGCTCTCAGCCGGCTCAACCGCTGGGACGAAGCCGAAACCGCCTTCCTTGCCGCGCGCGACGCCGCGGCGGAGAACGATCGCGCCTTGCGCGCAAGGCTTGGCGCCATGGCGGGCAACGCCGCGCTCGCGAGGAACGACGCCGTGACCGCGCTCACCGCGCTCGACGCCGCCCACCGGGATGCGCAAGCAGCCGGCAATGCGCCGATGGCGGGCGATATCGCCATCGATCGCGCCCGCGCGCTGGTGGCGCTAGGCCGCAGCGGCGAAGCTGCCGATGCCTTGGCAGAAGCGCGCGCAGCCATGCCCGGCAATGCGCAGGCCTGGCTGCTTTCCGCCACTCTGTCGCGCCGCATGGGCAAACTGGCGGAAGCGCAACAACAGATCGAAAAGGCGGCGGAACTTCTGCCCATCGACCCCGTGATCGGGCTGGAAGCGGGCCGGATTGCCGTGCTGGCCGGCAAGGACGAGGCCGCGCGCAAAAGCTGGCAATCGGTGATCGACGCCGCGCCGAAAAACGAGTCCGCCGCGCAGGCCCGCGCCTATCTGGAACAGCTCGGCCCGCTTCAAGGTCCATAACCCCGGGATCGCAGGGGCGAATTTGCGCCGTGTCAAAGCCACTCCTGATCACCCCTGCCATTGACCTTGATGAAAATTTGGCCAAATGGGCAAGACATGAAACACGCTGACGTCGTTATAGTGGGAGCGGGCCATGGCGGGGCGCAATGCGCCACGGCGTTGCGCCAGAACGGGTTTACCGGCAGCATTGCCATGATCGGGCGCGAGCCTGAGCCGCCTTACGAGCGACCGCCGTTGTCCAAGGAATATTTCGCCCGCGAAAAGACCTTCGACCGGCTCTATATCCGCCCGCCCCAGTTCTGGGGGGAAAAGGGCATCGAGCTGATCCTGAACATGGAAGTGACAGCGGTAGATCCGGCGGCCAAACAGCTGACCCTGTCGGACGGTTCCGGCTTTGGCTATGGTTCGCTGGTCTGGGCGGCGGGCGGCGATCCCCGGCGGCTCTCTTGCCCCGGCGCCGACCTGGCCGGCATCCACGCCGTACGCACCCGCGCCGATTGCGACCAGCTGATGGGCGAGATCGATGGCGGCGTGCGCAATATCGCGGTGATCGGCGGTGGCTATATCGGGCTTGAGGCAGCCGCGGTGCTGACCAAGCTGGGCTGCAAGGTCACGCTGCTGGAAGCACTGCCGCGCGTGCTGGCCCGCGTGGCCGGCGAGGAACTCTCCGCCTTCTATGAAGCCGAACATCGCGCCCATGGCGTCGACCTGCGTACCGGCGTCGCCGTGGAAGCCCTGGAAGGGGAAGGCCGCGTGACCGGCGTGAAGCTGGGCGATGGCAGCGTGATCCCGGCCGATGCGGTGATCGTCGGCATCGGCATTGTGCCCTCGGTCGGCCCGCTGATCGTGGCGGGTGCCGCCAGCGGCAACGGCGTGGACGTGGACGAATATTGCCGCACCTCACTGCCGGACGTCTATGCCATCGGCGATTGCGCCAGTTTCGCCTGCGACTTTGCCGGCGGCAATGTGATGCGCGTCGAATCGGTGCAGAACGCCAACGACCAGGCCACCTGCGTCGCCAAGGCGATCTGCGGCAATGCCCAGCCCTATCACGCCTTCCCATGGTTCTGGTCCAACCAGTATGACCTGCGCCTGCAAACGGCCGGGATTTCCATGGGCTATGACCAGACGGTCATGCGCGGCAAGCCGGAAGACCGCGCCTTTTCGGTGGTTTACCTGAAAGGCGGCAAGATCGTGGCGCTCGATTGCGTCAACACGGTCAAGGACTATGTTCAGGGCCGCAAGCTGGTGGAAGCGGGCGCCAGCCCGGATCTGGCGCAGCTGGCCGATCCGTCCGTGCCGCTCAAGGAACTGCTGTAATACCAATACTCGATGAGTCAGGCTCATCGAGTATTGGTCAAGCCTGTGCGGCGCTTGAGCATTTCCAAAGTGTGATGCGTCAGCATCTCAGCACTTTGGTATAAGTTCCTCCAGCGCCCACGCCGCCGCTTCGGCGACAGCCGGATCAGGGTCTGACCGCAAGGCCGTAACCTGAGGCAGCAATGCCGCGTCCCCGCTGTTCCCGGCGGCATAGAGGCAATTGCGCACAAAGCGGTCGCGCCCGATCCGCTTGATCGGTGAACCGGAAAACAGGCGACGGAACCCCGGATCGTCAAGCGTCAGCAAGTCGGCCAGCTTTGGTGCCGACAGTTCAGCGCGCGGCAGGAAAGCGTGGTTTGCCCGGGCCTCCTGCGCGAACTTGTTCCATGGGCAAACCGCCAGACAATCGTCACAGCCATAGATGCGGTTGCCCAGCGCCTTGCGGAATTCCTGCGGGATCGGGCCCTTGTGCTCGATGGTGAGATAGCTGATGCAGCGCCGCGCATCGAGCCGATAGGGCGCCGGAAAGGCCTGCGTCGGGCAGGCGGACTGGCAGGCCTGGCAGGATCCGCAACGGTCGCGCCCGGACTCGTCCGGCGAGAATGCCAGCGTGGTATAGATTTCGCCAAGGAACAGCCATGAGCCATGCTGGCGGCTGACAAGGTTGGTGTGCTTGCCCTGCCAGCCCAGCCCGGCGGCCGCGGCCAGCGGCTTTTCCATGACCGGCGCGGTATCGACGAACACCTTGACCCCGATTTCGCCCAGCCCGCGCTTGCCCGCTTCGGCCGCCAGCCAGCGGGCCAGCGCCTTCAGCGCCTTTTTCACCGCATCGTGATAATCCGCGCCCTGCGCATAAGTGGAAATCCGCGCCAGCTCCGGCCGATCCGCCAGCGCCAGCGGATCGGCGGCGGGGGCATAGCTCATGCCCAGGGCGATCACGCTTTGCGCTTCGGGCCACAGCCCTTGCGGCGAACGGCGGTGTTCCGCGCGCGCTTCCATCCAGCCCATCTGGCCGTGCATGCCCGCCGCCAACCAGGCATCCAGCGCCGCCGAAACCGCGGGCGCTTGCGCTGCTGGGGCAATACCGCAGGCCATGAAGCCGAGCTTGCGGGCTTCGGCTTCAAGATCGGCCCGCAGTCCATCGATGACCGGCGCGTTAACCAAACTTGCTGTGGCTCCTGTTCACACGGCAAGGTTAACGTCCCTGCCCCATGAGGATGGACCTAGGAGATTGGCGAGTGGCGGGCAACGCATCCCATGCGCATGGGCATGCGCCGGCAAGGCCGCTGGCCATCGAAGCGCGCGGGCTGGTCAAGCGATTCGACGGGTTCACAGCAGTGGACGGCATCGACATTTCGGTTCCCGAAGGCACGATTTACGGCATCCTCGGCCCCAATGGCGCCGGCAAGACGACCACCCTGCGCATGCTGCTGGGCATTATCGACCCGGACGAAGGCCTGCGCCGCGCGCTGGGAACGGACCGCCCGCACGAAGTGGCCCACGCCATCGGCTATCTTCCCGAGGAGCGCGGGCTTTACCCGGCGATGAAAGCTTATGAGGCGATCGCCTTCGTCGGCGCGTTGCGCGGCCTGCCGCTGGCCGAAGGGCGCCGACGCGCCCGCGCGCTGCTGGAGGAACATGGCCTGGGCCATGCCGCCGAACGCCAGATCCGCCAGCTTTCCAAAGGCATGGCACAGCAGGTGCAAATCCTGGGCACTCTGGTGCACGAGCCCCGGCTGGTCGTGTTCGACGAGCCCTTTTCCGGCCTCGACGCACTGAACCAGGGCAAGCTGGAACGCATGATTCGCGGGCTGGCGGAAAAGGGAACCACGGTGATCTTTTCCACCCATGTCATCGCCCATGCCGAACGCCTGTGCGACGAAGTGGCGATCATCGCCGGCGGCAAGGTGCCCTTTGCCGGCCCGGTGGACGTCGCGCGCGATCGCATCCGCCCGCAAGTCCGGCTGGAAACACGCGCCCAGCACGGGCCATGGCGCGCCGCCTTGCCTGACGATGCCCGGCGCGAAGGCAGCTTCTGGTATTTCTCCCTGCCCGAAAGCGGCGTGGAGCCGCTGCTGCGCGCGCTGATCGAAGGCGACGCGGGCATCCTCTCGCTCTCGATCGAACGCGCCGGTCTGCACGATGCCTTCGTCGCCATCGCCGGGGAAGCCGCGGCGAAAGCGCTGGAAGAAGCCACGGCTGAGGAGCAGCGGTGATGAGCGGACGCCTTTCCCCCCTTGCCGCCGCCATGGTGGTCGCCCGGCGCGATTTCACCGCGATCCTGTTCAGCCGCAGCTTCTTCTTCTTTCTGCTCGGCCCGATTTTCCCGGTGCTGATCGGGGTCCTGGCGGGCGGGATCGGCCAGAAGGTGCAGCAAAGCGCGGATACGCCTGGGCTGGGCATCGCCATGACGGTGCAGAATGTCGATGCGATGATAGCGGCCCG
>Ga0299912_10004949_pt1 | contig 10934 bp, 7 predicted proteins | sample RVTome_2_FD_207667 | JGI IMG/M metagenome (GOLD analysis project Ga0299912, IMG submission 207667) | Soil microbial communities from uranium-contaminated site in the Upper Colorado River Basin, Wyoming, United States - RVT95D214 (version 2) ... | reverse complement strand
TCCGTCGGCTACGGCGAAGCGAGTTTCAGACAACATCGGTCCATTATCTCGAACGACTAGGTTGTCATTCCATTGGACTCCCATCAAAACCCCCGGTAAGCGGACGCTGCCGGCACACTCCTCTACCCCCCTTTTCCGGACCCGTTGAATCATAATCTTTCAGAATCACTTGACATTTGTCCGGTGGATTCATAAATTGTGACCACTCGGTCACTTTCTGACTAAGTGGTTCTCTTACCGGTCTGCCATTCATCACGTGGACGTCCCATTCACATGACCCCTCAAGGAGGCAAACCCGCTCTTTCCCGCAAAGAGCGCGAGAAATTCGCCAGGCAGCAGGAGATCCTGAAGGCGGCGCGTGAGCTGTTCAACCTGAAGGGATATCACAACGCGACGCTCGAAGAGATCGCCCGGCATGCCGAGTTCGGAAAAGGAACGATTTACAATTACTTTAATAGTAAAGAGGCGCTGTTTTTCGGTATCATCGACCAGTTGGCGAGTGAGACCCTTGAGATCGCGCAGTCATCGATGGAGTCTTCAAAGGGCACCGCGCGCGATCAGTTCACTGTCTATGCCAAGGCCGTGATAAGCCACGCACGTGCTAACGCGGATCTCTTTCACCTGATTTTTCAAGAGATTCACCGGCTGAATTCTGAGGAGTACGAGACAAAGCTGAAGCAACTCAGAGCCCACGCTCGCAAAATCTGGGAGATCATCGCCCGCCCGCTTGAGCGCGAGATGCGCGCCGGAAAAATCAAGCCATCAGATCCGATAAGACTTGCCGAATTCTTTGACAGCATGGTTAGATTGTTTTGTATGAACCAGCATGGCAGGTCCCGAAATCTGACCAGCAGGGAAATACACGATGAGGTGACATTTATTGTCAATATGTTTTTCGATGGGATCACGGAACGGAAACGCAAAGGATAAGCCAATGATGAAGTCAAAGAACGTACTTGGCACATCTGTGCATGCTCTCACTCTTCTCGTCCTTGTGATCTTCTTCCCAATAGCTGTGAGAGCGGGGGATGCGAATTCTCCACAGCTTCCTCTCAAGCTTAGTCTCGAGAATGCGATTACATTGGCGCTTGAACAGAACCGTGACATTCTGATTGCTGATCAGGAGCTCTACAAGGCCGAAGCTCAAGTAGGTGAGGCACGTGCCGATGCTTTTCCCAAAATCACGGTTACCGGGCAATACACACGGAATATGAAAAAGCCGGTCCTTTTCCTTCCTCCCAATAATCCTTTCAATCCTACAAACTCTACAGTAACATTTGAAATCGGGTCTGACAACGCCTATCAGATGGGAGCTTCGATTTCACAAACGCTGTTCAGTAGAAAAGTAGGGGTAGCTCTGGATATTGCCGGTACCTATCGCGACTACTCCGAACAGGCCTTTCACGCGACGGAACATGATGTTGTGCGTCAGGTCAAGAGGTCCTTCTACCTGGTGTTGCTCGCCCAGAAACTGGTCGATGCAAACCGCCAGGGCCTGAACGTGGTCAAGGCAAATGTAGAAAACGTCCGATCGCAGTATCGACACGGGACTGCTGCAGAGTTTGACCTCCTTCGCGCGGAAGTACAGCTTGCAAATACGGAGCCCCTCCTTTTCTCAGCGGAAAACAATCTGGCACTGGCAGTCAACGGGCTGAAAAATCTCTTGTCAATTCCGTTGGATCAAGAGATCACAATCGAGGGAGATTTCACGTTCGAGGAAATTCCTCAGACGACCCTGGACGAGGCAAGGCAAAGGGCCCTCTCAACGAATCCGTCGATTCTTCAGCTCTCGCTCCATGAATCACTACTCGAAAAGAATATCAGCATCGAGAGCGCCAATTTCTTCCCAACCCTGAGTCTCGTGGGCACTTACCAGTGGCAGACACAGGACAACACCTTCCAGTTCAGAAACTACACCTGGGCAGAACTGTTCAACGTGGGTCTCCAACTGTCCTATCCCCTATTTGATGGATTCAAGACAACCCAGCGAGTCCAACAGGCGTCGGTCGATCGAGAGAAGGTCCGCTTTGCACGGCTCAAAGCCGAAGAAGGGCTCAGAATCCAGATTCAATCTGCAGAACTGAGAATGGCTGAAGCCAAGAAAAGAATCACGGGACAGGAAAAGAACATCGATCAAGCCCAGAAAGCCGTCCACATCGCACAGACTCGCTTCACGAGCGGAGTGGGAACGCAACTCGAGCTCCTTGATGCTCAGGTCGCGATGACACGCGCGCAAACAAATTACGCGCAGGCGATTTACGACTATCTAACGGCCAGAGCTGATTGGCAGTATGCCGTGGGGATCCCCAAATGACGATTGAAAAAACGAAGGACCCCTCGCATTTTGGATGTGAGATTCGGAATTCCGTTTTCAATGTGATACCGAACAAAGAACCAACTTCACAGATGACAAAAGAAAACCTATGACCTACATCCGATCGTTCGAAAAGCTCAGGAGTGGAATCCTCCTGGCCTTCCTCACTCTCACGCTCCTGGGATGCGGCTCGCAAAAGAAAGAGGAGCCCAATGCCAGTAATGGACCAGAAATCTCTGCCGCAATCGTGCCAATTGAAGTTGCCGTCGCCGAATGGAGGAATATCTCGGTGTCGAGAACATATTCCGGCACGCTGGAAGGTGAGGAACAGGCAAACATCGTCGCGAAAATTTCGGAACGAGTCACTGGCATTGCGATACACGTTGGCGAAGCTGTCGTTGCCGGGCAGGTAACGATCACCCTTGACAAAAGCGGTGCTTCGTCACAGTACTACCAAGCTGAAGCGAATTTCAAGAATGCAGAAAAGACTCTTGAGCGAATGAAATCGCTCTATGCAGAAGGAGCAATCTCGCTCCAAACAGTCGATGGAACCCAGACTGCGTACGACGTTGCAAAGGCAAATTTCGATGCAGCCCGAAGTACAGTTGAGTTGACTACCCCAATCCCGGGGGTTGTGACCGCAGTACATGTCAGCGTCGGTGATATATCCTTGCCGGGATCCGTTCTTGCGACTGTTGCAAAGATCGCCCGGATGAAGGTCATTTTCAACATTAATGAAACAGATGTGCCGAACCTCTCCATCGGGCAAAGGGTTCAGGTGTACTCAGAATCTACATCGGATGTAAAGGCGGACGGTCATATTGTTCAATTGTCCAAATCGGCAGACATCCGTTCGCGTTCGTTCGAGATCAAGGCCATTTTTCCGAATACGTCCAACAGGTGGTTCAAGCCGGGAATGTTTTGCAGGGTGACCGTTGAACTCTCTCCACGGCAAAAGACACTTGTTGTTCCTAATGCCGCGCTTCAAAGCGACGGTGTCACGAACCGCGTGTACGTCGTTCGAAAAGGACGAGCGTTCCAGCGGGTTGTTCAGGTAGGTGTGACGGATGGACAGAATAGCGAAATTCTGCAGGGACTTGCAGACCGCGACACAGTAGCGACTGTTGGGGTTACAAATTTGAAAGACAGCAGTGTGGTCAGTGTCTCCGGCCGAACACAATAAAGCGACAGTAGAGAACCTCTTCTCTGAACAAGAAAAGGAACGTACGACCTCATGAAACTTGCTGACGTCTCAATCGAAAAGCCGGTTTTTGCCACGATGATGATCCTTGCGCTCGTCGTGCTTGGACTGTTTTCCTATCTGAAATTAAATATTGATCAGTTTCCCGACGTCGATTTCCCTTATGTCACGGTCACAACCGTCCTCCCGGGTGCTGGGCCCGAACAGATTGAAACCGATGTCACAAAGAAAATCGAGGATGCGGTCAACACCATCGGCGGCCTCGAACATATCCAATCGGTCTCGCAGGAAGGCGTGTCCATCGTTATTATCCAATTCAAGCTTGAAGTTGAGGGTAAGCAGGCAGCGCAGGATGTCCGTGAGAAGATCTCCGCAATTCGAGCCGACCTGCCGACAGATATCGAAGATCCGATAGTGCAGCGAATTGACCCCGCCAGTCTGCCCATTTTCACACTGACCGTCGCAGGCGAACGTTCTGAGAGAGATATCACAACCTATACCAAGAACGTCATCAAGAAACGGCTCGAAAACGTCCCGGGAGTAGGAAGGGTCGACCTCGTGGGAGGTGCCGAGCGAGAGATTCAAGTCGAGGTCGATGCCGCACGGCTTCAGGCTTATGGTCTCTCAATTCAAGATGTCATTCAGAGCGTTGCATCGGCAAATGTCGAAATCCCTGCGGGGAACCTTATCCAGGGGCCACGCCAGCTACTACTGCGCACCATGGGAAAATACAGCAATGTGGAAGATTTCGCGCGCGTTGTCGTCGCCACTCCGGGCGGAAAAGTGGTGCATCTGTCCGAAGTTGCACGTGTCATTGATGGTGTGAAGGAACAGGAAAGTCTTTCACGGGCAAACGGAAGGAATGCGGTCGGTCTGAACATCCTGAGGCAATCCGGGAGCAACACCGTCCGGGTTGCAGATGCGATCAAGCAACACATCGAGCGCATCACGAAGGACCTGCCGGGCGATATTCACGTTACAGTCGCGCGTGATAACAGCACCTTCATCCGTGATTCTGTCAATGATGTGATTTTCGATATCATGTACGGCGGTCTCCTTGCGGTCATTGTTGTGTATCTTTTCCTGGCGAATATCCGCTCGACGATCATCAGCGCGATTGCTCTCCCTACATCGATCATCGCGAGTTTCATCATCATGTACGCACTGAACTTCACGCTGAACATCATCTCACTGCTGGCCCTTTCCCTTGCTGTCGGGCTTCTGATCGACGACGCTATCGTCGTGATCGAAAATATCTACCGGCACATGCAGCAGGGTGAGACCCCCGTGGAAGCCGCGAAAGCCGCCACCAGCGAGATCGGGCTTGCTGTCATGGCGACAACCTTCACGATCGTCGCGGTTTTTGTTCCGGTTGCCTTCATGCCAGGCATAGTCGGAAGGTTCTTCTACCAGTTTGGAATCACGGTGTCAGTGTCCGTCCTCGTGTCGCTGTTTGTTGCCTTCACACTGACGCCGATGCTCTCGTCACGCTGGCTCACGAATGCGGACGAGGAACTCTCCAAAGAAGGCAATATCCTCCGAAAGGGTCTCTACTTCTTCAATCACTTCTTCGAACTATTGAGCGCCCGCTACCAGAAAGCCATTGCGTGGTCACTTGCACATCGCAAGAGTGTCGTTTTCGGCGCGCTCGGCGTGTTCATCTTCAGCTTTTTCCTGATGAGGTTTCTGGGCACGTCGTTTTTCCCATCCTCTGATCAGAGCGAATTCACTGTAAGTGTCAATGCAGCGCCCGGGAGCTCCCTCGAACAGACAAGCACTATTTGTTCTACCATAGAGGGAGTTGTCCAGAAACGGCCCGAAGTGATCATGACGCTCACGACTATCGGTGCAGGCAACGATCCGGTCACGAAGGGAAACGTGCTCGTCAAGCTCGTCAAGAAGCATGAGCGGAAGAAAGGTGTCGAACAAATCATGGACGAGCTGCGGGCAGAACTCATGAATGTTGCCGGTGCAAACCTTGGATTCCAGATTCAACAAGGGCCGGGCGGCAGCCAAAAGCCTGTAGTGATGAGCGTGCGCGGCGAAGACATGGGTACCCTGCAGAAGCTCGCGGGCGAGGTGGAGCAAATCGTTAGAATTACCCCGGGAGCGGCGGATGTGGAAAACAGCTATGAAACGTCCAAGCCCGAGGTTCGCATCCGCATAGATCGTGAGAAGGCATCAGACCTGGGAATCAACGTGGGTCTGATCGCAACCACTGCCCGATCAATGGTGGATGGATATGTCGCGACAAAATACCAGGAAGGGGAAGAGCAATACGATGTGCGTGTTCGGCTGAGCAAGGATGACCGTACGTCGCTCGAGAACGTCAATAATCTGACAATCAAAAGCACGAAGGACCTTCCGAACAACCAGAAGCTTCTTGTGCCGATGAGCTACGTTGCCGAAATTCGTCAGGGCTCGGGCCCGTCAAAGATAAACCGGTTCGATCGGCAGCGCGAGATTCGGATCGATGCCAACCTATCGAACCGTCTCTTGGGCGAGGTCCTCGCAGATATTCAGAAGCGGACACGAGCTTTCCATATCCCGGCTGGATACTCCGTCGGGGTGACGGGTCAGGGAGAAATGCAGGCAGAGTCGTTTGGCAATATATTCCTCTCTCTCGGTTTGGCAATCATCTTCGTTTACATCGTCCTTGCTGCACAGTTCGAGAGCTTCAGCTATCCGTTTGCCATCATGCTCGCTCTGCCGATGTCCCTGATCGGAGCAGTCTTCGCTCTCCTTGTCTTCAAGAGCGCCCTCTCAATGATGTCCCTGATTGGAATCATCATGCTGATGGGCCTCGTAACCAAGAATGGGATTCTCCTTGTTGACTACGCAAATGTCCTCCGCGACAGGGGCCTTGAGAGAAGCAACGCCCTCATTAAGGCGGGAGCAACACGTCTCAGGCCCATTCTTATGACGACGTTTGCAATGATCTTTGGAATGGCCCCAGTGGCATTTTCCTTTGGGGAAGGAAGCGAATTCCGCTCCCCGATGGGACAGGCAGTCATCGGCGGTCTCATTACCTCGACGCTGTTGACGCTCTTTATCGTGCCGGTGGTGTATTCGATCATCGATGATATATCGCTCCGAAAGGCGCTTGGTTTTCTCACTCGTATTGGAGTCGCCGGGAAACCGAAGGTGAGGAAGGAAAAGGAGCTCCATGTGTTTCCAGGGGGAGTTGCAGAGCCAAAGACCGAAGTATAGAAGTTGAACACGCGGCCTGCTGTCGCTTGCGGTTCAGGAGAAAAGAGAAATGAAACTTGCGTTCCTAGTCTGTAATGAAGTATTCGCTCCGCGCGTCATGGACATGCTTCATGGGATTGGTATTGATTACTACACCCGGTGGGAACAGGTCAAAGGAAAAGGGCACGGCACCGATCCACACCTGGGTACGCGCAGTTTTCCCGGCATGAATGCTGTGCTCATGATTGCCTTCGAGGCAGAAGCTGCTCTGAACAGACTTATCGAGGAAATTGCCCAAGCAAACGGTCACATCACTCGTGCGGATGACCGGATCAGGTTGTTCCAGGTGCCGCTTGAGCGAATCGTCTGATTACTGCATCCCACGCGAAATCGGGAATCGAGAACAGGGAATTGCAGAACGCGGCGTGGCACAGGTGATTACCTTCCTATGGGTCCATTCGTAGGCAAGCCTACTGGAGTCTGGAGACTCTGATTTGAAGCTCCCCAATGCACCGGCGCGCCTCTTCTTGACTGCGAGCTCCGGCAACGAGAAGAACTCGACCGGCCGGTACGAACATCACGGTTGCCCCCTGCTTATCATGGAGCACCACATCACGATCTGCCCTTGACACCAGAGTAAAACCCTGCGGTCCGGTCAATTCGGTCAGTGCACTGTCGAGTGCCCGGGCACATTCCTCACCGTCGGTGTAGCGGACAATAAGACTGTTGCCGCTCCCACTTCTACCTGTGACGCCCTCTGTCAGGCGGACGATGTTGCCATACCAGAACGTCCAAGCGTTGGCAAGTCCAAGTCCGCCCCGCAGGTACACGATGCCCTGATATGTGGAGTCCGCACCTGACATGAACTCCGCCAGATCGGGCTTCCTGCTGCCTCCCTCCAATCGCCTTTCGATAGCCCGAGCCAGCTCCCGTGCCGGATCTTTCACCCAGCGATCCGCGTCCCGCGCCGTAATCGTCACAAGGAAACGCCCTTTCCACACCTGGATGTAGTACTCTCCCTCCGTTGCTTCCTGTCCGATCTCGATTTTCACTCCTCCTTCGACCGTCAGCAGTGAATAGATCCCAAAGGCTGCTGCCGGGTTTGTCATTTCGTACACTTCAACAGTGACTGCGACACCCAATTCATCAGTATAAACAGTTGAACCAACCTGCAGGAAGCCATATTCTTCGAAGAGGTCAGCTCCTCCATCAAGGAGCAGGTAAAGATCCTTCCCTCTGTAGATGCAGAGAGAATCGGTTATGGTCCATGAGCCCGCCTGGCCCGAATCGGGGAAGCACTCAACAAGCGAATTGTGCAGCGTGATCTTCTCCTGAGGAGCCGGTAGACAACCCTGTGCAAGAGACAGTAGTGCGAGAAGAAGAACAACCGTGGCATTATACTTCATAATGTTGCACCAACAACCTTGAGATTCTCCAGATCCACTCTGCCCAGTCCTGCGTCCCCAGCCATCCTGATCATCATGATGTCCTCCGGATGAAGTCCGACAAAGCGTGTACCGTACGCATCAACGGCAACTCCGTCGATCCCCGCAACGATCTTCCGGGGTTTGACGATCTTCCCTGGTCCAAACGGTCCGTTTGTCATGATCAACTCGGTCGCGTCAGCGATGCACAACGTCGGCCGACGAACGAGATTAGCATCGATGATGCACTCGGAGAGGAACTCGATGTCGTCGTAGTAGCCCTTCGCGTTCGAACCTTGATGGAAGAATTGGTTGGTAGAATATGAAGTCGCTCCCATGATGTTTTTCAGCGTTCCTGTAAACCTTGTCCCTTCGTGGTCTTTGAAAACTGGGATGTTGATAAACACATCGCACTCAAGGAGATCGCGCACAAGCTCCGCTTTCTTGAGACGCTTCCCTTTGGGAATCTCCACCGTCGACCAGCCCGAGGGCTCGCGAATGGAATCTGCCTGCTCTTTCAGTTCGGTCGTGAGCGTCGCGCGACGCCAGTATGACCCGGAGGCGTCTTCAAGGCTGACAATTTCCTTCGCTCCTGCTTCGTAGCACATGCCAACTACTGCAGCCGCGATCTGAGGATTGGCGTATGTCCCCGGTTTGTCAAACCTGGAGTTCACAAGTAGTCCGATCTTTGACTGCTTATTCACAAATCTTCTCATGCCGCCGAGAAGCTCAACGGCCTTTCGCGTTGCATTGTAGTAGCTCGCTCCCTCCACAACGGCAAGGTCGATGTCCGTAAATGTTGATAGCTCATTCCTGATTGTGTTGCCCACTCGGCCGAACACCTGGTCCCCAACGATGAGCGACGTGCCAACGAGCAGGCTTCTCTTCAGGAACGAGCGACGTCCGATCCTATCATCCATGGCTTTCTCTAGAATCTGCAGTGAACAATTATGTGAGTCTGGCAGATCCGATGTACAGGGAGAGCTTGGACTGGCTGAGCTAGTGGCGGCTTCTGACTGAGTCGACACAGGGTCCAACCCCCCACTCGGCCGCAGACTCATGACATAAATAGCGAAGTTTTTCCACTCACGCAAGGGGGACGATGAACGACAACCAACCGGAGGATCAAAGCTGAAGCGTCAGCTTCAAACTGAACGACCAGGTGTTGTAAGTGCTCTGTGGAACCACGAGATCACCGTACCTATTCCAGTCCATGCGCAGCCGGAGAGTGAGCGAGTGCAACGGATAGAGGTTCAAGGTGGATGATGTACCGACCTGGTAGTTCTTATCGATAGGAATTCCGTTTGACCGGCGATAGGTGCCGGACAGGCTCTGCCGCACCTCGACGTGGCGCATCCCCAACCACTGGTCCTTCCAGAGGGCCACATCCAAAATGGATTCCCAGTCGTGCATCAAGAGCGATGAAGCTGCTCCGTTGGTCTCGTTGCGTCTGTAGAGTAGCTGGGCTGTGGTCAGCACATCCTGTGTCCACCGATGCTCCAGCCAGATGGACGGCTCATGCTGCACTGACGTTCGGTTGGCCCCCCGGTCCTGGTACAGCCGTCTGTATTGCGCAACAAAGCGTGTGGCAAACGTCAGTCGCACATCCGCCTTTTCTGTGAACTGCCAGGAGTGCTTATCCATGCGACTGACACCGGCATTGATCTCTTGTTTGTTCCATTCGACAAGCGTGGTGAACAGCCAGTCTGAGTTCGGTCGAAATTCATTCTTGGCGACTGTATTCCTGTCCACGACAAAGGAGCCAGCGGGTGTCTGATCGGGCGCGCTCAGCCGCCAGAGATAGGAGCCCGCTTGTCCACGAATAACCCCCGATTGAAGCACCGCCTCATTGTATGTCAGTTCGAAAAAGAGAGGCGAAAGGGCCGCCCAGATGTACCCAGGAAGGAGCCGAACGTTTGTCTGGCGAAACTGACGAAGATAATAGTTGTTTAAACTATTTTCCCTGTGAAATTCCTGTTGGAGGGAGTTTTCGACGCGCGCGTTAACCTGGACTATTTGCCACTCTGTAAACGAGACATCAGCAAGCAGTCTGTCGGAGCCGGTGATGGGGTCGTGCTGGGCGGGAAAGGTGACATCGTAGAGATCGTTGCTCCTGTAAAAGAAACCCACCTGAAATTGCTCGGTCAGAAGCGCATTCACCCTGTAGTATGTCTGGTTGAAGCGCTGCTTGCCGATACCCAGATCCGATCTGCCGGTCTGCTTGCCAAGCTTCAGGTAATACTCCAACTTGACACCCTCAACGAATAGCAGCCTGCTCCATGATTGAGGAACCTGATATTCCAGAAGTGCCTGTACGAATTCTTTTTTGGCAACCGAATCCTGCACCCCGGTTTCCCCCGTCTGGTAGGTCAGGCGAGCGCTTGGAAGATCCTGGCTGTGGAGGAGTAGCGATAGATCTCCGGTCCTATCGTAAGGGGATTCGGCGGAGCCGTCGGACAGAACACCTCGCGCATCCTTCCACGACCCGGCAAAGCGCAAGTCCCGAGAGATATCGACGGTTGTGGAAAAGGAAAAACGATTCTTTACATCACCGAAGACTGACTGGCTGCGGTACAGGTTTTTGTACGCCCGCGCGTAGTCCTCGTATCTCGTCTGGATTCGCAACCAGGGAGAACTAACAAATGTCTCCAGGCTCTTTCCCGCAAGCTCTCTCTCCCGGGTCTGATAGAGGACTCCGGGGAGTAATCGGACGTCGAATTCACCGGCGCTGTGGCGGATTTCACCGTTCAGGTCGATGAGGAGCGTAGAGTCATTCGATAGATGCTGCACGTCCGTCTGCGCGTAG
>Ga0299912_10004948_pt1 | contig 10934 bp, 10 predicted proteins | sample RVTome_2_FD_207667 | JGI IMG/M metagenome (GOLD analysis project Ga0299912, IMG submission 207667) | Soil microbial communities from uranium-contaminated site in the Upper Colorado River Basin, Wyoming, United States - RVT95D214 (version 2) ... | reverse complement strand
CAAGGATAAAGCTGAAGCCCAGCCTCTGATTAGGCAATTGCATTCCCTTCACCACGAGCTCTACGCCACGGAGGGAACGGCACATATGATTGAATCTATGGGATTCCCGGTAAGAATGGTGACCAAGAAGCTAAGCGAGGGACATCCTAACGTTGTCGATGTTATTCAAGGTAATTCTGTGGCCGGAGTGATCAATACCATCACTGGAGGGCGTATTCCGCTAAAGGACGGGTTAGCTATCAGGCGTGCCGCCGCGGAAAAGAGGATACCGTGCTTCACCTCACTAGACACTGCCCGGGTAGCTATAGAGGCGCTAGCAAGCAGCAGCCAAATCTTTAACATTCAACCACTCAGGGAGTACCTAAGAAAAAAAGGTGACAAAAAAACGTGATAAATCCTAAGCACAAAATTCGAAATCCTAAACAATGACAAAACACTAATAACCAAACTTCAAAACAAAATGGGGTTTGTTATTGGATTTGGAATTTTTGATTTGTTTAGGTTTTGAAATTAGGATTTCGTAGGATTTTGTTTGGGTTTTAGCATGAAACAGAGCTTGGCAATCATATCTTCTAATGTGGAGGTCATGCCCGGCATATACCTCATGTGGATTGAGGCGCCAGATATAGCAGCGGCGGCTCAGCCCGGGCAATTCATCACAGTACGGTGTGGAGATTTCGCATTGCGTCGCCCTTTCAGCGTTCACCAGTCCTCTCCCTTGACCTGCTCGCCGTATGACTCCAGCAGGCGAGCGGGAGATGATTCAGGTGAGGGTGAGATTGCCATTCTATTCAAGGTAACGGGCAAAGGCACCCTCTGGTTGTCACAGCGACAAGAAGGCGAGAAGATAGACATCCTTGGCCCTTCAGGCAAAGGGTTTGCTATCGCACCAAAATCCAGGAACTTGCTGCTGGTGGCAGGGGGAGTTGGCGTCGCTCCGCTCGTTTTCTTAGTGCAGCAAGCTTCATCTCAGCACCAGATAACTCTAATCCATGGGGCGAGCACGGCTGCTCAGCTTTACCCTGATAGCTGTCAGCTGACAGCTGTCAGCTGTCAAAGAGTCCAGTTTGTTCCCGTCACCGAGGACGGCAGCACGGGTCAGAAAGGCATGGCCACCGACATTCTGCCCGACTTCTTGGACTGGGCTGACCAGATATATGCCTGTGGTCCGATGGAAATGTACAAGACAATGCTGCTGACAGCTGACAGCCGACAGCTGACAGCAAAGAAGTGTCAGGTTTCCCTGGAGGTGCGGATGGGATGTGGTTTTGGAGCTTGCTATGGCTGCACTATAAATACCAAAAGGGGGTTGAAGCAGGTATGCCATGATGGACCTGTTTTCGAGTTGGACGATATCATATGGCAGGAGGTAAGGATATGACCACTCACTCCGTCATTGCGACTCTGAGTAAAACGAAGAGGAAGCAATCTCTTTGGAAGGGGGTAAGAGAATGACCGTAGTAACTCAGGATATCACCCTTCAATCAAGAGGCAACTGCGACACTATCGACATAACCTCTCAGGTGGCCAAGAATGTCGAGAGGTCCGGGATTAATAATGGAACAGTCACATTGTTCATAGTCGGTTCCACGGCCGGAATTACCACCATAGAATATGAGCCGAATCTACTTTCCGATTTCAAGGATATGTGGGATAGGGTGATACCCCAGAACATCCCTTATCAGCACGATAAGACCTGGGGGGACGGCAATGGCCATTCCCATGTCCGCGCTTCCACGCTTGGTCCTTCTCTAATAGTGCCTTTTGTGAATAAGAGGTTGACTCTAGGCACATGGCAGCAGATAGTCTTCGTAGATTTCGATAATCGCCCCAGGTCCAGAAAAATCGTAGTTCAGATACTAGGCGAGTGACCTTGCCTCAGCCTCAAGATGGGGATTGATTGGAGCCTTTTTCCTGTAACAGCTCTTCACAAACTCGCAGCGTTCCCGAAGCGAATGGCGGATTTAGAAGTCGCAATCGTTGGCGGTTGCTGCGGAACAACACCCAACCACACCGCTGCCATGAGAGAAGCTCTGCCTCGGTGATCACAACCGGGGCTCATCGCTCGGATGGTTTTTTCCCACTCAGACTCGCCCACCGGGCTTTACCCACCTCCCAATACATGCCGACACGGGCGGTGAGGCCGCGTCTGTACCCTACTTTTTCTTCCTTCATGACGTGGCTGACGCCATGAAGCATGACAGTCTTAACTCGCCAATGGTGCTCGCTGGCGAACTTACTGAGGGTGGCCTCTAATCCGTAGCCTAAGTCGGAGAAATCTGGGAGCTGGTGCAACCGCTCCAAAGGGAGCGCCCGCTGCCCCGTAATCCAAGGTGGAAGGCGATGGAATAAATCCGTCCAGATCCGCCCGCCCTTAAAAATCCCTAGGGTCATATCCACGCTGTCAACAGCAACGGGACGCGCCAACGCATCTACATGATCAGGGCGCAAGCCTTTCAGGTCGGCATCCAGCAACACCACAATGGGTTGGCGAATTTCCTGCAACCCTACCCATACTGCCCCCGCCTTGCCACGATTGTGTGCCAACCGAATGACCCGCACACCAAATTGCTCTGCTACGCGTGCCGTATTGTCCTGTGACCCATCATCCACAACAATCACTTGACGAACGGAAGGGCACGCGGGCACCACGCTCAAGACACTCGGTAGCCGCTCTTCCTCATTGAACGCCGGAATGATTATCCCTATATCCACGCCTGATCACCTGCTTGTCCCGGTCACCATCAAACCCGTCAAAACGAAGCCGTTAGGATAATGACCCACTGTATGCCAAACCCAAGCGGCCTAATTTGGCAAGCTGAAGACTTAAGTCAGAAGCATGACGAGTGGCACCACCTATATCAGGGTAGTACTCGTCACCGACTAATGCTACGTGCATCTTCGCTCACCTTTGACCTTTCAGGTTTCGCTGCCATCTTAATTCCCAGATAGGAGAAGACTACAGCACCTACTATAGTGCTCAGAGCAAACGAGATTCCTCGTTCGATCAATGTCGCTGCCATTCCTATATTCAGAGGAACATCGAAAAGGGCAAACACCGAAATGAATGACCCTTCGACAAGAACCAGGCCTCCCGGGAGGAACGGAATCATCCCAACGATTACCGGAAGCGAGGAGGAGACCAAAAGCATGGGCAATGTAGGATGATATCCCAGGGCGAGAAATATGACATAAACTCGAAGAACGTCAAGCGCACCGATTAACAATGTCCAACTCGCTATTGCCAATACGTGCTGCCATTTGTCCATTGTAGCGTAAGTGCTTGCATAGAAAGCCTCAATTCCCGTCACTAATTCTCGAATATTCCGACGCCTTCCAAACCAACCGAGAACACGCCTTGTAATGCCAGTTATGCCCTTGATCGCGATCCTTTTCTGGAAAAAGAAGCGAGGACCAAAAACTGCTCCCAGGGCAACTAGAGCCCATACCACCGCCAGAATCAAAGTCAACTGGAGCGATCCTTCCCCGAACCGCCAAATCAGGCCCGCCATCAGAAACGAGACAATGACCAGGGGAGTAAGAGCATGGTCGCCAATTATGGACGCCATGCCCGACGAATAACTGATATTCCCGAGCGCACGCATCATATAGGCTCTGCCAAACGGGTCGCCACCGACACGCACGCCAGGAGTAATACTATTCAGGAAAATGGTCGAACAAATTATCAGGTAACGAATGCCGAAGCCCATCCTGCAGCCTACGAACTTGAGTGCTGTTTTCCAGCGGGCCGCCCAAACTGCCACACTGATGAAATATATCGCTATGGCTGATGCGATGAGCAAATGGTTGGCACTTTTGACAACGGCAAACATCTGATAGAAATTCTCTCGCGACAAAAGCCATCCGGCTACTGCCATGAGAACAACGGCGAGGACTATCAAGCCGACCGTCTTGCGCAAGTTTATCTTTGGCTGATACTCATTCATACAACACCCGATTTGCCATCGGTGCCAGATTTTGGCAGGAGGCCGCTAGAATCACGAACAACATGTGCCTTAGGTGCAGCTCGAAACACCAGTCACCACTTCAAGGCTAATTCTCATCGTGTTTGTTAGTTTTGGCCGCCATACTTGTTTTGCCTCCGTATTATAACCTGCCTAGGCAATTCATGAAAGGGGACGAATTGAGTCATTTATTTCAGTTCTCGAAACCCTGGCGCTGCCCTCGTTCCTTTCCAACTTGCCAACTCCTCCTTTTTCAATTCCCCGAATGTCTTGCCTCCTCTTTGCCTTGGTTGTCAGTATGAACCAAAACTGATAGATTTGTGTCAATGTCTCACCTTCGGATAGTGGCGAAATTCGGTACGAGTCTCCTCACTTCAGGCAGTGACCATCTCGACTTGCAAGTTATGTCAAGTTTGGTGGAGCAGATAGCCCGACTGCATGGCCAGGGGACAGAGATAGTCATAATCTCCTCCGGAGCTATTGCCTCAGGAAGGCAGAAGCTTAAGAAAGTTCCGGAACGCAAGAATACCCCGTTCAAGCAAGTCCTGGCTTCGGTGGGACAAAGCCACCTCATGTATATCTACGAACAACTTTTCGACCGGTATGACATAACCGTGGCCCAGGCATTACTCACGAAGGGAGACCTCTGTGACCGTAGTGGCTATCTTAATGCCCGTAATACTCTGCTGGCCCTTATTGAGCTGGGCATAATCTGTATTGTCAATGAGAATGATGTGGTCGCAATTGATGAGATTGAAGAGCTCAAATTCGGAGATAACGATAATCTTTCCGCCATGGTGGCCAACCTGGTTGATGCTGACATTTTGATCATGCTCACCGATATCGGCGGTTTGTACACTGCCGACCCGCATTACAATGTCCAAGCTCAACTTATTCGCCGCGTGGACAAGATTGACGCCGAAATCGAACGCATGGCTTGCGACACTCCTGAGCGAAGTGAAGGACCTCGCCAGGGGACCGGCGGCATGGCCACCAAGATTGAGGCAGCCAAGCTGGCCACTTCTTCAGGTGTAAACGTAGTCATCGCCGATGGGCGGGAACTTGACATACTGGTGAGGATCAACGGAGGAGAAGACACAGGCACTTTCTTTCCCGCCCAGGTGAGCAAGATGGAGAGCAGAAAGAGGTGGATGCTCAGCGGGCTGGCTTCCAAAGGCAGGGTCATAGTGGACAAAGGCGCTGCCTCAGCCCTTAAGGAACACAACAAGAGCCTCTTACCTGCCGGTGTTATGAAAGCCGAGGGCAAGTTTCAGCGCGGCGATATTGTGGATATCCTGAACGAGAAAGGCAAACACATTGGCTTTGGCATCTCCAACTATGGCTCTTCCGATTTAGCTGTTATCGGAGGTAAGCACTCCGATACAATCGGGAGCCTGCTCGGCTACGACTATGGCGACGAAGTGATTCACAGGAACAACATGGTGATGTCGTAAACATTAAGGAAGGAATGAAAGGGTGGCTGCTATGAAATCGGCGATAAAAGAGCTGGAAGAAAAGGGAAAGGCAGCCAGGGCGGCTTCGAAGAAGCTGGCTTTCCTTTCTACGGGAATCAAGAATAAGGCATTGCTCAGTATTGCTGACGCTCTCATTGATAGGCTGAATGAAATCCTGATTGCCAACAAGATTGACTATGAGAAGGCCAAGGCTTCCGGGGTGAGCGAAGCCATGCTCGACAGGTTGATGTTATCGCCATCCCGCCTTGAGGGCATAGCCGAGGACACTAAAACGGTAGCGGCGCTGCCCGACCCGGTGGGCGAGGAGTTCGAGAGGCGGACCTTGTCCAATGGTCTAGAGATAAGCAAGAAGCGAGTCCCTCTGGGAGTTATCGGTGCGATATACGAGAGCCGCCCCAACGTTACCATAGACATATCGAGCCTGTGCCTCAAATCAGGCAATGCCGTCATCCTTCGCGGCGGCAAAGAGGCCATAAACTCAAATCGCGCCTTAGCCAAGGTAGCTCAAGAGGCTTGCGACCAAGCCGGCGTGCCCCACGGGGCCATTCAGTTCATTGAGTCCACAGACCGGGCTCCGGTCAAACATATGCTCAAGATGAAGGGAACAATTGACTTGATGATTCCCCGCGGTGGCGCCGAGTTGATAAGGCTTGTCTCAGAGAATGCTACTATGCCGGTAGTTACCGGCGGCATCGGTGTGTGCCATACCTACGTGGACAAGAGTGCCGACCTCGACAAGGCGGTAGCCATCGCCTATAACGCCAAAGTGCAGCGTCCTACCGTGTGTAATGCTCTTGATTGCATCCTGGTTCATAATCAGATCGTCCAAGTTTACCTGCCGGCTATCGCCAAAGAGTGGGCCAAGGCCGGAGTGGAAATGCACTGTGACAGGCGAGCCATGGCTATCCTCAAAGCTAATGGTGTCATTCTGAACGAAGTGAAGAATCTCTTAGTCCCCGCAAAAGACGAGGACTGGGGGAAGGAGTACCTGTCGCTGAAGGCGGCTATCAAGGTGGTTGATTCTCTGGATGAAGCCCTGGAGCACATCGGCAAATATGGCTCAGGGCACTCCGAAGCCATCGTCACTGAAGACCACTCAGCGGCAACCCGCTTTCTCAACGAAGTGGATGCCGCCTGTGTGTATGCCAACGCCAGCACCCGTTTCACTGACGGGGGTCAGTTTGGTTTAGGCGCTGAGATAGGTATAAGCACACAGAAATTCCACGCCCGCGGTCCTATGGCTTTGAAAGAGTTAACCAGCTACAAGTGGATTATCCAGGGCACCGGTCAAGTCCGGCCCTAACCCGAGGTCATCCAGCCAGAAGCATCATCCGGCCGAGCCGTGTATTCTCAAGAGTTCGCCGCGCGAGAGCCAGACCGCCTTAACCTGTACGGGCTTACGGGAGGTGCTATACCTCCTGAGCCAGGGGATGCTTTGGGACTGCATTAGTGCGGTGATGTGGAGTCGCGCCAGCTTTATCCTCAGGGTGTTCGGTAAATCGACGACCTGGAATCCAAACCGTTTAGCCTGAGCATCAACGGCAGTCCAGCCATATACGGCCACGATGCCATCATATTTCCCATGGGCCATTTCTGCGGCCAGAAGTTGCAGGCCTTCCTTGAAGTAGTTGCCAAATCCCCGTGGGAAGACCCTACTCCCTGACCCTGAGCTTGACCTCCGTTTCTCATCCATCCACGCATTGTCGAAGTGCAGTTTGATGACCGGGTCTCCGGGCTTAACCTCACAACCATCTTCCAGTTTGATAGGACGACCCCTGTGACGTCTCACCTCAACGCAGATGATGCCATGCCTTTCTAGGGTCTTTATGCCAAGTACCATTGCGTGCACCTTGTTTATGATGGGCAACAGAGCCCGTATAACAGCTATTAAAAGAGACTCCATGTATCACCTTGGACAATCACTTTGACCACCTCGCCACACCGCCCTGCACGTATAGGTTTCTCGAACCCTGGGGGAATCCGATCACCCCCGATGTGCGGCTACTGTGTCGGACGAATTTACGTTGGAGATGATGTTCTTCCACTTCCCCATATGACGGGAGCGGTCTTCCAGCGCGGTCACCAGTTCAACACGAATAGATGGGCGTTCAACGCCCAGTGCATGCAACTTCCGTGTCAGTTGGTCCCGGACGCTGCCAGCTACGTGTCCGTTCCCCTGGTCGAACATCAATCGCAAGCAGATGCCATCCGGTTCATGAATTACCTGGTACTGCCGTATATCGGCGTAACTTTCCAGAACGTTCCAAAAGTGGACGGGATGAACGGCAACCTGTTTTCCCCCTCGACCGCGAAGATAAAGAACATCGTCATTCCTGCCGTTGATGGCCAGAATACGGCGGAATGGTTGGCCACACGGGCAGGGCTCGGGGGCCAGCACCATCATGTCGGTTATCTCGTAGCGGATGACGGGCTGAGTGAAACCAAACAGACTGGTGAATAGAATCTTGTGTCCCAGAGTCCCGTCGGGCACAGACTGGTTGTTCTCATCTACCACCTCGACGATGCCCAGGTCTTCAAAGATGTGCATCCCCTGGCCAGGGTTGCACTCCATGGCGCGGAGTCCTTCCTGGGTGCCATAAATATCAAAGACCGAGCTTTTGGGCCAGGCAGCCTGCAGTTGCTTCCTCAATTCGCTGCTCAGCGGTTCGCCGCCACCGGCAATAATAGAAGGATTGATATGCAAATGGCCTTGAAGCACCTCTGTCACAAGCAGCCCCAGCAGGGACGGAAAACCCCGGAGCACGTGGGGTTGGAGGTAATTCAACCGCTGAACCAGCTCTTCAACAAGAGCAGTAGCCGGTAGCACGTGATAACGGTAAAGACCGGTATCCATACTCAAGGGGAGGCGATAGCTATCGTGCAGAGGACTGTGGGAACCGATGGTAACAATCGTGGGGCGTCTCAATGAGAACGGAACCACTCCCATCATGCTTGCAATCCGCATGCTCGTCGCTTCCTGAATACTCCATTCTTTCCGATCGAACACCACCACCGTTTTTAGTCCGGAGCTACCTGCCGTAGTAAGGACACGATACTTGCCCAGGTAATACTCGTCCCCGGAAACGTGGGCCATGTGCTCTTGTAGCTGAGAGAGGCGCAACCGGGGGTCAGTGACGATCTGGTCGAAGGATTTCATGTAGGTCTTCTTGTCCAGGATAGGGAAGTCCTGAAGACTATAGGGCGGACCCAGTCGGTGTGTGCTGCGGAACTCGCGGTAGAAGGGTGACTTTTGAGTTACCCAATCAAGAAGTTTAGCCAGCCGGCGCTGCTGTAATTCCTCAAGCCTGGCGCGGGGCCAGCACTCATGTTTGATTAACGCTTGCCGGTAAACGATGGCTCGGGCCAAGTCCCCCAAGCGACGCACCGTATGCGGCTCTTTCATTCAGTATTGCCCTCGAATTACCTTCAGGGCCATCTCCCTTCCTTTGCCACTCAATTCATCCACAGGCTCAAGGTAACTCTCGGCTAAAAACTACATCGCTATACTAGGTATTTTGCATTATAGACTGGCGGCTATTCGTTGTCAAGTCTGTTGCGAGTTCCTTCACTATTGTGAGAGGCACCCAAGCCCTGAGCACAGCAAACTGAAAGCGACCGAAGAATCTTGTAGCACTGGTTCCAGTAAGGCAGTGACTTAGCTCGAAAAAGGAATCATCAATTAACCCGGTGGAATCAGCTCAATCTCAAACAATTTGGGCCACAGCTTCCCGGTCACAAACAAGCGATCGGCCTCTGCGTCATACGCAATGCCGTTAAGAACATCGACCGGCTCAGTGCGGTCTTCTGCGGTCAGGAGTCCTCTCAGATCTATCCACCCAACCACTCGACCTGTCCCGGGTTCGATCCTTGCGATTCGGTCTGTTTGCCAGACATTGGCATAGATTTCTCCCTGGACGTATTCCAATTCATTGAGTTTGGTTACGGGATCATCATTGGCAAACACCGCAAGCTGACCGATTTCTTCAAAGGTCTGCGGGTCTAAGAAATGCAGTGTTGACGTACCATCGCTCATGATTAGGCAGGTTCCATTATGCGTAATGCCCCAGCCTTCAGTTGAATAGTTGAACTGCTGTAGTAACTCAAAACTGTTCTTGTCGTAGACAAACCCAACGTTGGATTTCCAGGTCAACTGGATGATCTCGTTCCCATAAATGGTTATGCCCTCACCAAAAAACTCATCCGAGAGTTCAAGGTTTTGTAGAACATCTCCGGTCTCCAGTTCCACTCTACGCAATGTGGATTGTCCATAGAGCCCTGTTCCCTCATATAGAACGCCATCTTCGAAAACCAGCCCCTGAGTGAAAGCATCGGGGTCATGGGGATAGGTATTGACTATGTTATAGGAATAGACTGGAATGCCATCCGAATTGCCAAAAAATGAGCATCCCTGAAGATTCAAGCAAGAGAAAACAAGAACTGCTCCTAGCAATGCAAAGAGCCCTACGGCGGATATCTTGAAACGACGGTTCACGAAAGTCACCTTACTCACGACCTTCAATATCATAACAGCGCAGTTGCTGTTCAGTATAAGGCCCTAAAGTCTGCCCATGTATTCTGAATGGCTTGTCTATTCCTTTCTTGCCATTAGCTCAGGCTATTCTATGTCTCTCAGGTTCAGAAACAGCAAACTTGTTCCAGAGCAAGATTCGAAGCTCATTCATTTGCCTTCTACCCCTCGATAATCTCCTTGGTGCTGGGAATCCTGCCAATGAGTCTTTCGTCGATGCGGGTGGCTGAGTCCAGGGCGCGTGCCAGGGCTTTGAACAAGGCTTCGGCTTTGTGGTGGTCGTTGATGCCGCTGAGCACTTTGGCGTGGAGGTTGATTTTGGCTTCAGAAGCAAGGGATACCAGGAAATGGCGGACTAAATCAGCATCGAGGTCGCCTATGGTGGCTTCGTCGAAGTCTGCCTCCACCGTGCTGTAGACTCTCCCCCCGATGTCCACAGCCACCGCTGCCAGAGCTTCGTCCATAGGCACGACGGCATGTGCCATACGAACAATGCCTTGTTTCTCTTTCAATGCCTGCTTGAAGGCCTTGCCCAGCGAGATAGCCACATCCTCAACTACGTGGTGCTGGTCGGGACCCGAGGCTGAGATTTTTATGTCAAATACTCCGTGCTGGGCTAGCTGGGTAAGAAGGTGGTCGAACATCCTTATGCCGGTGGTGATTTGGAATTGTCCGCTGCCGTCTATGTTGAGCTCCACCTTAACATTTGTTTCGGCAGTCTCGCGGACTACTTTTGCCTTTCTTTCAGTCATGTTTAACCTCCAATGTTTTATTCCACCCTCACCCTAACTCTCTCCCATCAAGGGAGAGGGGGGTGACTAAGATTGCTACGTTTCGCTCGCAATGACAGGTAGCGTTTTAAGTGCGTCAATTAAGGCATCGGTATCTTCATGTCGGCCCACGCTAATTCGCAGGCAGTCTCTCAATCTGGGAGTATCGAAATAGCGAACAAATATGCCCCTCCGC
>Ga0299912_10004947_pt1 | contig 10934 bp, 8 predicted proteins | sample RVTome_2_FD_207667 | JGI IMG/M metagenome (GOLD analysis project Ga0299912, IMG submission 207667) | Soil microbial communities from uranium-contaminated site in the Upper Colorado River Basin, Wyoming, United States - RVT95D214 (version 2) ... | reverse complement strand
CCAAAATGGTGATCACGGCGATTGAAGAGAAAAAACCGAATCAGATCCTTGTCACCAACACCCATACCATCGAAATCGAAGGGCAGGAAAAACCGGCCTGCGTTGCCGAAGCACTCGGGATGATCTTTCTGTAGTCGTCCCTACCCTCAGTGTAATAATATGACTATAGGGATGTCGCTGTGCGACGCCCCTACCCCTAGTGGAATGATGCTCCTTTAAATCTTTTAAGGACATCATGCCGTAAGCGGCAAAATACGACTGAAGCCCCGCACCGCTTCGATAAATATCAGAATGTCGTGGTGTCACGCAGTGACAGTCCCGCACATCAATTTAGATTTTATGGACAGCGGGATCCCCCAAAGCGGGGGAGAGAAGGGAGAAAACAAAACCGCTCCCTTTTTTCTTCAACTTCCTGTCTCTTTTTGATCCCCCTTGGGGACTTTCTGTCTTCTGTCTCCTTGTGATCCCCCTTGGGGACCTTCTGCCTTCTGCTTCCCTGCCGATCCCCCTTGGGGGTCGAAGATCCCCCTTGTCTACGATCCCCCCTGGGGAGGGGGGAGCAATGCAGGTACCACCCGCCCCCAACTCGCCCTGCAAAAACGCCGAAATCAAAAACCCGACTGACCCCGATATCCGTCAAAGTTGTATTTGAACCAACGTCCCCCTTTATTCCCTACGATTGAAGGCGCCAAAATGTCCATCAATTACGGATTGAACAAAGTCCGTTTCATCAATCCGGTCCCGGTGGGCTCGCGGGTGCGCTCCAAAATGGTGATCACGGCGATTGAAGAGAAAAAACCGAATCAGATCCTGGTCACCAACACCCATACCATCGAAATCGAAGGGCAGGAAAAACCGGCCTGCGTTGCCGAAGCACTCGGGATGATCTTCCTGTAGTTGTCCCTACCCTCAGTGTAACAATATGACTATAGGGATGTCGCTGTGCGACGCCCCTACCCCTAGTGGAATGATGCTCCTTTAAATCTTTTAAGGACATCATGCCGTAAGCGACAAAATACGACTGTATCGCCTTTCCCGCTGCGGGAGCAGTGACAGTCCCGCACATCAATTTAGATTTTATGGACAGCGGGATCCCCCAAAGCGGGGGAGAGAAGGAAGAAAAGAGAATCGCTCTTTTTTTTCTTAAACGACGTTTTTTACCACCAAAAATATCATTCTAAGGCCCGAATAAGCACCTAATTATTAACTTTCTCATCTGATATCAAATGGTTACCCTGGTCCGACCCCAGGCCAAACCACATATTTATTAATTACCAAAATTTTTTTTTGAGTATGAAGCGGCAACAATTTTATTTTTTTCTTTTACAACTTCTGTTAAATCTGTATAGTTTACTATATCCACGTTTTATATATATAATAATTAAGTATAATGATTAAAAAATGTACAAATTACAAAACTCAATAATCGTCGCTCAGAATGATTTCAAAGTAAGAGCCAAGAACTATGGAGTTTTCGTTAAAACCTATAGGGACCCGGAACTGACACTCATGATGCTTGAAAATCTGAATCTGTCTTCTAACTTAAGGGTATTAGATGTTGCTTGTGGCCAAGGAGACGGAAGCAGACATCTAAGAGCGATAGGAGCCGAAACATTCTATCTGGATGCAACCCTGGAAATGATGGTAATGGGCATTCAAAGAGGGAATATTGAAAAATCATTATGCTCAGTAGCTGATATCTCTCTGGGAAATCTTCCCTTTAAGGATAAGATATTTGATATAGTAACATGTCGCTATGCCTTTCATGACGTCAATAACCAGCATGTTGTTCTTAATGAGTTATCACGGATTATAAAGTGCCGCGGGCAAATGCAGATTATTGATATGTCCCATCCAGATCCCACAGCGGTTAAATTTTATAACAAACTTCACGGATGGAAAACACTTAAGAAGTATCCAAGGGAAACCCATATATTAAGTGAGCAAGAATATGTTAATCTTTTTAAGGACGAGAATTTCGAAGTGGTTAATAAAAGTTGGTACATTAGCAAAGTTAATACCGCGCAGTGGCTCAAAGAGGGACAGATTGATTATAATCGACATGAGTTCTTAAAGAGACTTATAAAGAGGGAGATTAAAAAAAATCCTACATTGGCCCAGCAATTCAAAATAAGTTGTCAGGAAGATTCGCTAACCATATGTTTCCCGGTCTTGTTAATTTGTTGCAGAAAGATCTCGTAAACAGAAAAGAAAGGAGCGTACATTATGATTAGCCCTGATGAGAATAGCTATGCTAAAAGAAGATCAGAACTTAGAATGAATTCTGTGTCAATTTGGAAGAGGAACAGTCATGTATATAATGATTTTTTTGCCAATAGCGAGGTTGTAGCTAGCGCGCCGGGAGTTTTCTTTTGGGCCGGCGAACATGTAGCACTCAGGGGTGGGATATCTATTTGTCAGCATGTTCCACTGCGAGTATATGTTGGATTAGAGCCACTAATTTTTGCAAATGAAATGCTTTTGGGTGATCATTTCATTTACAATGCAAATACTGATTCTTTTGACAGCAAATTAGAGAGCATCGAAATTGATGAAGAGGGCATAATGCAGGAGATAAAGAAATTATGCACTTTTCACGCCTTGAAGAAGGCAGCCTTTAAAATTCATGTGTTAAGTGAACTTCGACCTGCTGCTGGCTGTAACTGGTCTGGTGCTTTCGCCTCGGCATTGGCGACAGCAATTTTGTTCTATAATGGCAAACTAAATCGTGATGAGCTCAACAGGTGGAGTGAGATGGCTGCGTTTCATTTACCAAATGAAGATGCCTTTAATCTTTGTAACGTATTCGCCTGGCATATTGAGTCGGTCATACATAAAGGAAAAGCCTCTGGATACGGAAACTTCTGTAGCCTAATTGATACTAAGCAACCCATTGTGTATTACACAGAAAAACGGGGTCAGCCAGGCTTTCCGCCAATAGATGTTATAAAAGATCCATCTTGGGAGAAAAGACCCTCGGTATTAGATAACATAAGATACGGGGGGTTTCGCTTTAGAGATAAATTGTGCAAGGAAGATGTGAGTTATGACGTAATCCTTGGCCTCATATATTCTGGTATTCTTAAAAATACAGGAAGGCGCATTGAAATAGCCGAGAAGATAGAAATGTCTTTAGAAGATGCTAGGAAAACAATAAAGGAAATTTTCTCATCCGACAAAAATTTAATGGAAAGTTTTAGTTCGGAGGATCTTCTTTTTGCAGATCTCTACAGTAAGTCCACTGGGAAAGAAATGCTTTCTAGCTACTATAGATCATTAGCAATAAGCGGGATTGAAGTTTTCGCCTGTTTGCATAAATTGTTTGGTGCAGGAATCGATGAGACGGGTGTTACTTTAACAAGTCTGGCACGAAGCGTCTGTGGAATTCAGGGAAACCTTATCCAAATAGGACAAGGCTGGTATCTTAGTGATTTAGTATATGAGAAGATTAAAGGGGTTGCTGCCGGTGCCGACGTTGAAGATAAATGCGGAATTAAGCTGACTGGCGGCGGGGGGGGAGGAATGCTTTTTTTCTTTATGCCAAAGGAAGGGAAAAAATCAGAAACCTTACAGGAAGATATATTATCTGTTATCCCCGAGTTGCAGAATATAAATGAGAATATAAGTCTTGATTGGATTTCCACTATAGATGGTTTAGAAAAGGATGGCATACGTATAGAAAAGCCCGTTGATCAAAAGAACGACAGGTTTGGGGTTGTTCCCGATAAATTGATCAAGATTGATAGATTTTACAAAGGTACGAAAAAATCTTTTCGAGTATATGAGACTGATATGAATTGGATTAGTAGAAATGGCGATCTTGTCCTTAATATGCTTAGTTATTATAAAGGCCGCGCAGACCACCCTCTTGTTAAGGGGGACCGAATTAAGACAGATAGTAGTAGATATACGCTTGAGTTATTGACGCGGCTATTAGATGCTAAAAATATAAGTTTTACGCAGCAGGATATTACAAATCTAAATATTGATTTGGATATTGAAGGTTACGAAGTATCGCAAATTAAAAAGCTTTTTGCAATGCCTTTAATAGATGCTATTCATGAAAAAACTAATAAACGGAGTTTTGAGATAATCTGCAGTACAAAAACGGATGAAGCTGTCAAGCTAATTACAGGCGAGGTTGAAATTTTTATAGTTGAAAGCGCGAGATAGAGAGAACTTGCTAGTAATATTGAAATAAATTAGCCCTAATTTGGGGCTTTTTATTTTTTTTATTTTTTTGCCTTTCTTCTTTGATCTAGTAGTACGAGAGGTGTTTAATATTGGGCATCTACGATGTTAAGTGGATGCTCTTTTTTTAGGTCTGCACTTCACAATGAAAGGAGGCGTCGTCAATGGAAAAAATAGTAGCAATTAGAAAGATTAAAATTTATGTGATATCAAGAATTTCAAAAGATGCCCACAGTTGGACTGATAGCGTATGTAATCATTTAGATGAGCTTTTTGAAGTATTTAAACCTAAAGACCATAATCCTTGGAATATGAATAATGAGTTACTGTCAAAGAGCGTTTTTGACATTGATCTAATGGCAATGAAAAAATCCCATCTGGGGTTAATGTTGCCAGAATATGGGAATGATTGCGCATGGGAGGCTGGATGGTATGCAAATTCAGAAAAACCGCTAGTTGTTTTTGTTGATGGACAAAGACAATGGCTAAGAGATTGGATGGTTAAAGGAGGAGTTGACCATGTAATCACAAAGAATTATCTAACATTCAGATTCCTTCTAAAAGATCCAATACTGAAATATAAAAATATAGTCTTAATCCAGCAAATGAGAGAACTGAATAACGCACTTAAGGACATCTACATTAGTCATTATCATAACGATAAGGGCTTTAAAAAATTAAGACAAATGAAAGCGGGATAAACTTTCAAATTAACATTTTGTTAATTTCGCCCGATCCCGCACTTAGACATGGATAAATCATGCAGAAAGGTCAGTGTTAATATCTTTCCCCCGCGAGAGATGATCATAAGGCAGACTAAAAAATGGCTCGGATGCTCAACGAAGAGAAGTAAAATTTCAAGTCAAAAGTTCAAACGGCGCCACCCATAGGAGAAAAAGATATGGAATACGACAATCAAAAAAAGATGTGGCTGAAAGAACTCATAATGCTTGAAAAAAAGGCCAAGTTGGGCGAATGTACCGCAGAAGAACATCGCCTAATTTTTATATATCGTTATCTTTTGCAGTTAATTCCAGCATATATTTATTGGCTCAGTGAAGTGTAAAAAAGATTACTTGGAGGGGTTTGGCAATGTAGATCAGAACTGACCCGTACTTCCAGGCGCAGTCCGCTTTTGAATACTTAATCACCCTTTTTTACCACAAAAAATATCATTCTAAGGCACAAATAAGCACCTAATTAATAACTTTCTTATCTGATATCTAATGGTTACCTTGGTCCGACCCCGGCCAACCACTCTTCCCATCAAATCCCCTTTTACTTCTTTAATCCTACCTCAACGCTATTTTTTAGTTCTGGTTTCCCTACCTTTACTTTCATTAACGCGCTGACCAAAGTATTTGATTTCAAATGCTATGTACCTGTCTAGCGATGGCGATACAGATATCTCCCTATAGATTGGAAAAGCCAGATCAGCCCTTTTCTTGTGAAGATACAGGCGAGCTATAGCGTGCTTGAGCCGAATGGATGATGGGAACAACTCAGAACCTTCTTGCAGCACTTTATAAGCTTCTTCATATCCTTCCGATTTGAGGATGGCATAAGCAAGAATAATGTATGCCGCCTCAATTACATTTGCGGGATGTTGTTCACATTTATTTTGAAATCCCAGGTGGTGGTATTCTGGCAATCTAAGTCTCAGATACGCTGCCCCGCTCTCAATGGGGCTAAGTGTCAATAAAAGCGCCGCTTCAATCCTTTCAATACATTTTTCATAGTTTCCTTCGTCCGCGTCCAAATAGCTTAAATTTATCAATGTAAGTGGAAGTTGCGAAAAATGAAGATCCATAGCTGTTTCTAAGTCTTTGCGGCCTTGAAGCTTATTTTTTAATTTATTTCCACATCTAATGTAGCCTAAATCATTGTAAAATCTGGCACGTTTGTTCCTTTCATCCGTTTCCCTAATCTTTTGAAGAAGATATGTTTCAGCTTTTTCTTCTTCGCCCTTTTTATACAAATCTATCCATTTGTGATCCTTATCATCCTCAGCCGGAGAGGGCTGATCTTTACTCTTCTCTTGTTCTTGCTCTCGAACCGCATATTGTATTGATGATAAGCGCCATGTAAGTAATTGGGGAAGTCTTTTCAGTAAATCCTCAAAACGGATTCCCAGGGAAGCCAATAAATTTTCCAAGCTCGGCAATTCGACCCAAAAACCTTGATAACCTTCAATCAAAACTCTAGCATCTTCGGCCTGTTGGTTCAGCAGTGTAAAAAGTGAAATCAAGTCAACTGTATAGCCTTCGTTCAGGTCGAAATACAATTCAACCTGTATCAACTCACGAGGATTATCTCGACTTCGTACCGATAGACACAATAAATAATAATTTCCTTCCTTGCCAATTAACTCACACAGGTTGAAACACTCATAGAGTAGCTCATTAATTTTTTCACCCTCTTGCTTTTTACCAGATTTCAAGTCATCAAGTACCAAAAATCTCTGTTTTACTTTCTCAATAATATCGCCAAAATCTCTATGGTAATGATGCAGTATAAGGCTTTGAAGCTCCGGTGACTGTCCCAAATGATATGCAAGAGATCTTACAAGTTTTTCTGTAGTTTCTCCAAATGGGGTCGGCGGCCCCTTCCCCAAAATCAATTTTTTTGCAAGTTTACCATTTTTTTGAGTTTCATAAAAGAATCTAAGATAGAGTGATAAGAACTCACCACCTACAAGCTGATATCGTTCTTTATCATCGACCATTAGGCACAATTCGATAAAACGCTTTTTTTTATCTTCCAAACTTCGTCTACGCCTCGCGATCGACAACTTTGATTTGCACTCTCCTCTGAAGGACTCGTCCAGGTCAATAATATCCTGTATATGCCAGTTTGGATATCTGGTCATGTTGTAAAGTAACTCTAGGTCGATGCTATCAAGACGGTGTATAGCATCAACTCCATCTTTTAGGTCAGTCTCTTCATATACAGCAGCAATATTTTCGAGTACATCATCTAGAACATCAATGGTAATATTCAAATCATCTTGCTGAGTCTTAGAATACCTCTTATAGATGCTGTTACAAATGAGTCTTACTTGATTCGGCTTTCCTCTGCTCAATCTGGCAATGTAATGAATTGTCATAGGGTTCATAAGTTTTAGTTCATCATCCCTTAAAGGTAGCAGGGCGCACTCCGCCACATCATCTATAGCTGTAAAATTTTCCAATCGAATGACCGTAGCTTGGCCGAAAAAAGGTTCGGAAGGCTCCATAAACATGTTGGCCAGTCCTGTCTCGCCCGCAAATATAAGTCCACAATTTGCAGTGCGTTGTATTACGTTTCTGATTTGTTGTTTAATTTCTTTTGCATTGAGTAAAACATGTGCTTCATCCAGTACCAATATAAATCCTACGTATCCGATTTCTCGAAAAATCTTAGAAATTTTCTCTAAGTCTTTTTCTATAATAGAGCTAGATGGACTGACTCTCGCGCCAGAGATATAAAAATTATATTCATCGTAAAACTCTAAATCTTTAAGAATAGGTGGTTCGGGTAATTCAGGCTCCCTTGTTCCCAACTTAAAACCAATAGGTCTTTTGCTTTCACCCGTTATGTTAGCGCCCTCATCCTGAGCTGCTTTAATCAACCTCGAGAGTACCTCACGCCAGAATTCCCAAATATTATTTGCCATCTCGTACTCTATGGATACAATAATTGCTTTTATTGATTCCGTCTTACACCTTTCCATTATTCTAAGTAGCAAACTTGTCTTGCCAACGCGTCTTTCACCGGAAACAGCGATAAGTGGCTTTATTGCTCTCTCGTCTTTGATTCTCAAGATCTCGTCCATGACTCGTGAGAGCTCCTCTTTTCGGCCAGCAAAGAGCTCCGCCGATTCAATTGGATTAATCCAGTCATAGGGATTTGCGGCAGTTGTTCTAGTTTCCATCAGAACTCCTTTGACATTTTAGCATCACAAGGCATGTTGGCAAACTTATGAGGTTAGACTCCATATTAGAAATTGTCTTTGCCTAAATTCTTCTCTTCTGGTTGTGATAACCTGAAGCTCCGCACCCGCCTTATCTGCACCAAACAAAAAGGGGCGGTTTGGCCCCTTGAAGATTTAACCTTAATTGTCACTCTGTGACATCACAACATTTAGATTTCTATACAAAATGGAGCGAGATTTTACCCCTATGTCGCACAGCGACATCCCGTCAATCATTTTTTTATACAAAGCGACCCCTCCCTTTCCTATAAGAATATAAATGATGGGATGTTTCGCTCTGCGAAACAGTGCGGGACTTTTGCATCACCCCTCGAACCCCCCTTGAGGCGGTACAGCTTAAACCTGTTTACATTCTCTTATCCCCCACCTGTTAGATATCTCTATGCCGAAGGTGGCCCTTTGGCCAGAGGGGATGTCGCAAGGCGACACTTGTCTTAAAAACAGCTAGATTATGCCCCTTTTTCACAAAAAGTCGATCCCATCATTCTTTGGAGGCGAAGAAGGCTTTGGCAACGCAGGCACCACTTGCCCTCAAATTCCATAACGGAACTACCGGACCTACGTCCCCAATTCTCTCCCTGAAGCAATTAAGGGACTAGGGTAAATCCTACAGAAAAATAACTGACCGCCTCAATGCTCACGGCGTAACTGCAAAGAAGGGCGGCAAATGGTTCAGCAAAACCGTAAGGAGCATACTTAAAGTAGATGTATCTATTTAGAACTTGATACTATCTCTTAAAGAGTAGACAACAGACCTCTGCAACAATTCCAACTACCTGACCTATAGTAAGTTTTCCTAGCAACTCGAGTATCTCCACAGGCAGATCAAATCCCCATAAGTGGAATCCTTGGAGAAAAAAAATGCTTATAGTAGCAAGCAGCGATACGCCAAGGGCGCTACTAAGAAACTTTACCAAGTACTCACGCATTGAAATATTACTACGTGCCTCTGCCTGCTTGATGTAATTTTCTACAGAGACGCTTTCTAATTCAACTTTGAATGGTCCTATGAGACGCTTTTCCCTCATAAGGTAGTCATAGATAAGGGGAAGATTTAACCCTTCCCCTTATCTATCTCCTGTCTTTACGCTAGCAAATACCGGCATAATCAGCTCTTTAAGCGTCTTTTCTTGCTCATCGACCGAGGCAATAATTTTCCCTTCTCTCCTCTCATTAATCGCCCATTCGAGGAATGTCAAAGCGTTATTAAGAAGCTCCTTTTTGGTCTTTATGCCGCTCTCTTTCATCAAAGTCTCTAACTTATCGACTTTTTCTTGCGGGAGCTCTAATTGTATTCTAGCAAGTTTATCTTTCATTCTAAACCCTTTCTCATTTGTACTTGCTTTAAATAAAATTTATTAGCTAGTTTACAAACTGATCCCCTTCCCCCTTGTTTAATCAGTTTACAAACTGGCACTTATATCTCCAAAATATACCTTTTTATGTTTCTACTATATAGGTTGAAATTATTTAGTTGTATCGAGAAACTTCTCCTCCCTTATAATACATTCAATCTCATATACATTTGTTATGAATTCTTCTAGTTCTAAGAATTCTATCTCCTTTTTAAATCTCGAAATATCAATACTCCTAGCAATGCCACAAGATTGATCCTCGACACCCATCATTTTTCCCCTTCCTAATGTTTAAATTAGGGGGGTGAGCTTAGTGTTTTCCCAGAGATCCCTTTAAAGCATAATATTGGCGTGATTCTCATGCCTTTCCAAACACTAAGCATCACCCCCCCCGCGATGCTTTCTAAACGGGCCGTTTTCATGTTATCCTCCTTTTTTTGACAACCCAAGACGTGTGTGCGCGCGGCTACAATTAGTGCACCTTGCTCTCCCTATAAGTCCTCCTTTGCCGCGCCCGCCTTAACCAAATTATCCTTCTGCTAAATTAAGTGCCAATACCACCTCCTTTCTCGGTGCTCATTTTACACTCGATTTATACTCGGATTGTGCTCAAATTGCAAGTGTCAAGGAAGCCTAAAATATAATCTGAAAGAATTTTTTCATTAGAAATTTAGTAAATAACATTACTTTTTATAGAAAAATGCTAATTTTCGCTATTTTTCTGCTAATATCTACAATATTAATCGAGCGGAGCTGTCGCTCTGCACGTGCAATGGAAAATTATCAAATTATAAGGATAAATAAGCGCATAAAATGGAACGTAAGGAAGATTTTTAGATGGACTTCGGGAAAAAATTGGAAAAACGTTTTGAGGATGTAAATTTAGATGGTCAGAATTAATATTAGTGCGGCGATATATTATTATTTCTTTTCGAGCTTCTTCCTTATTTACAATTCCCTTCCTGGCAAGGACCTCAATTAAGGTATAACTTTAGCAAGGGGACCTTGGGGATCCAAGTACTGTTTAACAGTGCGAATTGGCAAGAACACCAGGGTGTCAGGCCTTGAAAGATGAAACATAGAGCAACTTACAGTGTCAAAACTCAACTTTGACATTATCTTTCCCTGAACCTTCTCTCCGCTGGCACCGCCTTATGTTCACCAAATAAAAAGGGGCGAGAGTGCCCCTTGAAGATTAGTCCTTAAATGTCACTCTTCCCGCTTCGGGATCCCGTCGTCCCTATTTCTATATTGAAGAGCGGGAGTGACATCTGGCCAAAGGGCCACTGGCCGTCTAACCATGCTCTTTCCACGGATTAATAATATTCACTCCGGTATGTTGAAAATCATGCTCATTGCGGGTGGCAAGGCAGTAATTGCCGTGCAGGGCGACGGCAGCGATGAGGGAGTCGATC
>Ga0299912_10004946_pt1 | contig 10936 bp, 18 predicted proteins | sample RVTome_2_FD_207667 | JGI IMG/M metagenome (GOLD analysis project Ga0299912, IMG submission 207667) | Soil microbial communities from uranium-contaminated site in the Upper Colorado River Basin, Wyoming, United States - RVT95D214 (version 2) ... | reverse complement strand
AAGAAAAAAAAATGTTTCGATGTAGAAGAACCAAGCGAAAAATATCCGTATAAAAACCCAAATAATCCAAATAATCCAAAGAAATGTATCTATTGCGGAGATGTGTTATCATCTCGCAACGTTTATATGTGGAAATCGCGCAAGGATATTGTTGATAAATGCGAACGATGTACCGATAAATTAGAATCGGGACAAGAAATGCGTCCCTATTAAATAATTTAATTTGTATTTAGTCTACAATTGCTTAACGCTCTTAAGCAACGGACAAAACAAAATAAAATAAAAAAAAGAGGAAGTAAATATTTAAAAAATAAAAAAACCAAACAATAAAGGAAAGTTGAGAAAATTCGATGGAAAAGATTATAGATATAGATTTACCGTCGAAGGAAAAAAAGCAATGAGTCAAACAAAGAAGGAAGGAAAAGAAGTGGGTTGGAGCGTTAGAACAATTAAAGGAAAAAAAAACGAATATGATATTTACACAAGAAATAAAAAATAAAAAACAAAAATAAAAGAATTGTAAAAATATGGCAAAAAAGAGAAAGAATTTAAGAGGTATAGCAAGAGCGGAACAAATACAACACAAACGCTCGAAAAGATCCAAAAGTGCCGATACGAGTAAACGAGCGCAAAAAACGGTTCCCCCTACGAAAGCAGGGATCGAAGAATGGCAAAAAAAACCTAATAAAGTGGATATTTATTCGGTAGATACTCCCGAATATTGTAGTAAATGCGGAAAACACATTCAATCGAGATGGAAAGGGTTATGTTACAAATGCTATCACAAACAAAAAGGCGATTTCAAAGCTCAAAAACTCCAAAAAATGTACGGAGGAACAAAATAATTCTACTTTAGGTTATGACGCAAATACCTTCGAATAAAAAAATAGTGAGGAAAAAGATCGAACCTTACGATTATATACGACAAGGTAAGGTAGTAATCGTTAAGAAACCGTTTAAAAGAAGGTATTATAAAAATTACGCTCAAAGAAAAAAAGTCCGTAGAGTACAACAACAACCGAGACAAAAAAAACCGCAACCAAAAAGATTACCGATTAAAAACCAACCGATCAAAAAAACGCTTAAGAAAGAACGAGCGTCCGAGAAAATAGAATTAGACGAAGCAAAAGCGATTTTTGCGAAAAGACCGGATAAAAGCAGAATTCCCGATCTTAAACACAATTCGAAACTAATGTTTTCCGTTCCTAATAAATTATGGGCCGACGCTCCAAATAAATTCGATATATGGGGGTTAGATGGGTTTGATGCTCCAACTGTAAACGAATTACCCGTACGAAGCTTACCGTTTCAATTAGTCAAATATCAAAACGAGATTTACGAGGCCAACGCTAGTGGATTTTTTACAACTCCTGATATTAAAGTTGTCGATTTAGATCCTGAAGACTCAAAAAACCAAGAACAATTCAAAGCGGAGAATCCTACCCAAGAAGCGTTTCAAAACAACGGAGAAACAACGGACGAATACGAGAAATGGTTAACTCAAAACGCGAAATTAGAAGATTTAGCGAGTAAATTAGATTATACTAGTTCTAAGAACAAATTATACAAAATTCGCGAGTTATACAATTCGTTACAATTATCCCAAGACGAGCAACGCGAACTAATGCTAAACGTATACAATAAAATCTACCAAAACAAAATAAAAAGCTACACGAAAGGATTTAACGAATTTTACGAGCATAAGTTTGACGACAATTTAGAGCGAAAAATACGCTCCGAAGAGAATCGATTGAAAGAAATTAACAAAGATCCCGCTAAAACGAAAAAAGCGCAAGAACAATATAAAACTTCTGAATTACGAATGTATAATTTAGTAAGTATGTTAGAAAGCAAAGGATATTACGGATACGACACGAATTCGTTGAGAGAAAAAATGATCGAACTAAAAAACGGAGAGAACGACGAAATAGTGAACGATTTTATTAATACTACGTTGAAAGACGAGTACGGAAACGATTCTGATATGTTATACGTAGACGACAAACGAATTAAAGACGATTACGATAAAACGAGAGCGTATTACGAGCAGAAATCCTACAACGAGTATTTAGAATATTTAGAACAAGAACAATTAAATATTACGAGGTAATTAAAATATGGTTGAAAAGAAAAAAACTGAAAAGTTAAAAAACACGAAAATACGCGTTAAAAGATACGAGCGAGACGGTAAGAGCGTAAAAGGACACCCTAAATGGGTAGATAAATATCCTAAAAAATATAGAACGTTCAGAAAAATAAATAGACATGTACGATTCGTAGAAGTCACCCGAACGGGAAAGAAATATCGCGTTAAAATATTGGATGGTAGAGTAGGACAACCCGTAAGAGCAAGCGTACTTGAAATAAATCAATCTAATAAAACAAAACACTTCCTTCCGAACAAAAAATTCATGAAAAAAGAATTAAGTAAGCGAGAGATCGAAGCTTTTATGAAGCTAGCCGAATCTTCGGACGAGAAGAGTTTTGCGTTAGATTTCGAGCGCTATTTGAACAATCCAGAACGAATTGCTATAACGAAAGGAGGTCGTACTTCCACGATGAAATTAGACGATTTTGAATTATTTGGACATTCTCATCCTCTTACTAGTAAAAACCAAAAAATGCCAAGTATAACGGATTTAAGAAACATGAAAACGTTATATCCTGAATTTTTAATTGCGTACGATCAATATGGGTTAGATAAAACGCCTGAAATGTATTTTTTTCTCGTTGAAGACGTCGAAAAATACGACGCTTGGACGATCCGAAAAGTGCATACCGATCCAAAAACAGAACATCCTATTTCTGATTTTGAACTTAGTTCTGAAAAAGCTAAATTAAAAGCGTTCGAAAAAAACGGTAAAAAGAAGGAAATAATCGATTCAATCACGATGAATACTATTTTTGAATCGGAAGAAGGAAGAACTATATTCTACAATTTAACGGGAGTCAAGATATATCCTTACGATCCAACGATCTACGGCGTTAAACTTGAGCTTCCCGACGATCCTAAACGAGAATATGCTCTTATTCCAAGCGCATCGAAAGAGAGTCTTAAAGACTGGACGTGGAGCTCGAACCCGTACAAAAGCGAAGCAAAAACAAAAGAAATGATTGCACAGAAAAGAAAAGAATTTACGGATACCAGTATTAATGTGCTTCATCCTCCTGGTCTCGAAGAACAACTAAACGCTTCGCAATGGACATTATCGTATCTAAGAGACCAACAAAAAGAAGGAAATATGAACGATTATGTGGTTCAAAAAGAGATCGAGCAGGAAGTGGCGCATTACCAAGAATTAGTTCGCAAATTAGAAGAAGAGCAAAAAAAGAGCGAAAAAGCGTTTGAACTTGGACTTAAAGAGCACCAAATAAACGAAGAGCGGAATCAAGAGCAATTAAAAAAAAGAAAAAATTACAAAAAAGAAAGAAAAATAATTACGGATATACCTACTTTAAACGATAAGGATTATCTCGATTATATTAAAGGACGCGATATTGGAGGTTGCGGAGCTTCTGCAAAAGTTTTAGCAGAAAAAGGATACGGAACGTTAGTATGTGGACATTATAACAAAACGGATCACTTCTGGGTAAAAACACCCGATAATGAGATTATAGATTTGTTCCCCCTAGAACCATCACCAGAGTACGCAAAATATCGCGAGCTTAATACGATGGATTCAAAAGAGAATCCCGATCCTAACTGTTGGGACGAGAACGATTTTGAATATTGGCGAAAACGTATACCATTAAAATAGAAAATTAAATTTATTCCCATTCTAACGATACGAACCCTAATAGGGAATTTATCTTTTTCTTTAAGTTAGATAAGAACGCGTACAATTCATTTCTGGTAACTCGTTTTTGTTCTATTAACGCGATTACCTTTTCTACTTGTTCTTTTAATACTCTAAATTCTTCTTTTAGATCAACGGTAATTTTGATCGATCTCCTGCTATTTTTATAAAATATTGTGTTCTTATACGAAAAGTACGATCTAAATTCGATTTTATAAATTTATGTAAAAAAAAGAATAGAAAAAATAAAAAAATAAAAGTAATATATAAATCGTTATTATACCTTAACCTTCGAAACATTGCTTCGTTTTCTAACGATAGCAACAACGCCTACGACGATAATTATCCCTATAATCGAGAACCCTATGATTAAAGCGATCCACCACCAATTCTCCACGAGATAAGCGTTTTCGAGTTCGATTTTCATTATTATATCGCCATCGTAAGACCATTCGTAATAGAGTAAAATACCGTCTTGCGAATATCGAGATATAGATTCGTGATTCTCGCATTCGCTAGAAAAGTCAGGTTCCCATTCTGTATTGATCCCGCATTTCTGTTTCTGAAAAAAGAGCGTTGTTGTTTCTACGCTTGCGCTTCCGTCTTCGTGATCGTCGTCCATAACGTCCTCAAACTCGTCTACTAACTCGCTCCAGTCCACGTCTTTAGAAACCCAAAATTTCATAAGTCCCCAACTTCGATACATTGCGTCCAAATAAGCGTCTTTGTCGTATTCTACCACATTTCCATTATCGTTTTTCTCCTCTGTATGCCAATCTTTTTCGTCCCATTTGTTTGTAGTATACCAATTTAACAAAACATCTACGTAATTAATGTCGTCTCCGCTATAGTCTCTCTCTTCTTCTTCGTAGATCTTAAGAATATAAATTCTCCATCCTTCAACATCCGTATCGAAAGGTCCGTCTAACATAGAATCAACATATTCTTCCACAAACGATTCGTTATATCCGCAATCTTCTAAATATTCTTCTAACGGATCGTCGTCAAACTCCGTTTTCCAAATTACTTCTTGATTCTCTTTTAATCCTACGTAGCTCGGAAGATTATTGTTGTCAGCAAACACTATTCCTGCAATCAAACTATTTGTTATTAATACCATTATTAAACTTGAAATTAATTTGCTCTTATTCGTTTTTATAACCTTTTTTTTGTCAATTTTAACTTTAGTGTTAAATATTATTCTTGTTGAATTTTTATTTAAAGGTTTTCACTTTTACCTATCTCTCTCTCCCTCTCGCTTAAGAACGCTCTTTCTTTTAAAAAGAAACCGAGAGCGAAAAGTCTTATATAGCCTTCCTTACTTTTTTGTCTTATGGTTAAGGATTTACTTTTTCGTATAAGAACAATACAGGGGGGAATATATAACGAAAATTGAAATTGAACTACCGGACGAATTTACTCCTTTTTTTGAATATCTAGAGATTTATTTTAAGGTAGAAAAAAGAGAATATATTAAGAATATAATTATCGAAGAAATTAAAAGCAGGAATCAAGAACTTAATTTTTTTTAATTTTTATTCTAAACTTTTTAATATATCTAACATCTCTTCTTTCGTATATGTTCCTTGTTTTAACGCAACCGTCTTCTGATCCGATACTTTTTCTCTAAAATCCGTTAATTTTTTCGCGTGGTCTTGAATAATATGCAAAATATATTGCGAAACTTTTCTATAGTCTAGTTGCGGATTCTTCTTAATATAATCCTCTAAAAAATCTGCTAATTCGCGTGGTATTTTCATATTATAACTTTTTGTAGTATAATTATCTTCCAAAATAGATCCACTAATACTATAATAGTAGTACGCATAAATAATAATACCCGTTATTTAAAACCTTTTTCTCAATATTTTAAAAGATTCTTTTTTTAAAATTATGATCCAAGCTTTAAGCAAATAATAAGAAAAAGTTCGTAAGGTTTAAATATAAGTTTTTAGATAGAAGATCATAGTGACCTAATTTGGATCAAACAATATTATCAAATAAAAATCAAAGTGATAAAAAATTGAGTACCGATATAAACCTAAAAATCGATAAAGAACTTGTTGAGATCGTTAAGAAAATATCCCAAAACAAGTTTCCTGAAAGAAAGATAGAATCGTACGCTTCTGCTGTCAAAGAAGCGTTGTTTGAATTTGTAAAGAAAAATCGAAAATATAGTTATAAAAATAACAATCCTGAAAATAACGCAATTAAAACGGAGACGGAGGCTTAGAACTTAAAAATGAGCAAAACTAAAAAAAGCAAGGAAAACGAAATTCAGAAGTACAAAACCTTAGATCAATTTTTAACTCCAATTATCGAGAAATTTTCGTTTAAACCTGACAGAGATTTTGCTCGTTATCTTTTCGGTATTTTTAACAATCAAGAGATTTACTATTATGCAATTAACGGTGAGATGTGCTTTACACTTCAAGAATTCTCTAAATATATTAAAACTAATCAATCAACAGTTAAGAAAGCATTTCAGAGAAATAATTTAAAGGAGAAAAAACACTATTTTGAGATCAATCTATTTAACGCTTCTTCTCAAGAAATATTAAGAGACACTTTGTCCCCTAATAAAAGAGGTAGAAAAGCATCAATATTCCTCACATTTTTAGGCGTCTGGAAATTATTGCCTACTTTTCGAGGAGACCTTCCTCAAGAACTATACGATTGGTTTGGAGAGAAACTATACACTTTAATGAAAACAAATCAATTAACTTCGGGAGAATTTCTTTTTATGAACAAAGTGAGAGAATTGGTTACTCAAGTGATAGGTGATAAGAGCAAATGTTTTGTTGACGAAGAAGGGTTTATGTATTCTTCGAAAGGCGAAATGATAATTGCAAAAACATTGCGACAATTAAACGTTTCTTTTCAATATAACGCTCCGATCAATTTACCGCTTTGGCTTATAAACAAACTAAACAAAGATTATCCAAAAGAGATTTTAATCGAAGCAAATTGGACGCGGATTCCTTCCTATATTACTGCTGATTTTTTATTAAGAATTATTCCAAGAACTGTCGTTGAATATTGGGGACAAATGAATCAAGTTGTTTACAACGCTAAAAGAGAGATTAAGGAATTTATTTATCGCGAATTAAAAATTAAATGCGTATCCATCGAAGCTAACGAAGACCATAACATCCCTATGTTAAAACAAATGCTTATTGAAAAATTAGAGGGGGTATCTAATTAAAAATGGTAGAAAGTAAACAGATTAAAACGCAAGAAAAGGACGTAATAGAGTTCGAATATCCTCCAAAAAAGATTGATTGGATGATCGATTGGACAACGAGAATTGAACAAAGATTCGTAAAATATTTTTATAGAATATTAAAAATATTTCCACAGGAAAGATCAAAAGAAACTACGATAGATAGATCAATAGATCTCGGAACGAGCGACGGAAAAAGAGAACTGAACGATGTTTATATTATCTACTCTTCGAAAAAAGCGGTAAAGTTTGCCGATATTATACCGTTACGATTATATTACACTAGTTATAGCCTACGATTCATGATCCCGAACAAACACGTGTTAAATTACGAAAGCGATAGACCAGGAATCGAGCAGAAAATCGAGATAACGAATTGGTCTTATTTTAATTGTTATCTTTATTCAATAGATAAAATTTTAGAAGATTTTGGTAAGTTTGTCTATGGGTTGTATTTCTGCGGTTCTAATTGTCCATCAATAAAAAATAGTTTATACAATAATTTTATCGAATTATTAGATGTAAAAGAAGCTATAAAAGCGTTAAAAGAAAATGGAGGCCAAAGTAAATGAGTTCTGAAAGCGAGTTTTTGAATCCAACGTTCAAGGTTGGCGTGTGTTACAACGAGAACAAGATTAATTTTAGTTGTTTAGATTGCGCAGATCTCTGGGAATGTACGCTTCAAAGAGCCATCGAAACAAATAATAATTACAAAAATCCGTTTGAAAAGTTAGAGATCTATATGGATACGTTCAAAGTGCCTCTTTTTCGTAAAATAAAATCGTATTATAATTTTAAAATAAAACCACGTTTAGAAAAAATAAAACAATACGCATTTAGCGTAAAACGAGAGATCAAGGGAGCGATCTCTTTTTTTGAACGCTTATCATCCCAATTTAAGAATATTTTCAGAGATAATTTGTGTTTTTATAGCGTTATAAAGCGTTCTTTACCCTATTATCTTAATTATTATCGCTCTATTGACTCGAATTGTAGTAATGTAATTAAAATAAAAATAAAAAATAAAGAGGTTGAATAAAAAAAATGATCTTAAAAATAAAATTGAACGACGAGCAAGAAGAAGCGTTTGAAATAACGAACTTTTACAAAGAAATACACGAATTTGAAGACGGCGCTAAGTTGCCTTATATAGAAGCAGATATCGAATCGGGTGAGAACGGCGCAAGAGGTATAGGGCAACGACAGATCATATTAGAAGCTAACAATTATTTAGACGAGACGGACGATTGGGCCGAGATATCAATTATTACAGATTCAGGACTCGAACTATTAAAAATTAAAAATAATAACGTGGTGAGCTAAAAAATGTGTAAAGTCGTTATTTTATCTAAATTAACCGAAAACAACCAATTATATCGCGTTAAAAGTTTAGTAGTATTCCGAAATCGATGTGCCAAAATAGAGATATATTCGACGGTTTTTGACAATCCAGCTTACGATGACATCATTCGTAAATCCGTTTCGTTAGATCCGTTAGAAATAAACGCAATGTTGGAGGCTTTGAGCTAAAAATGTTATCTAATAAAATAATTGAGAATCACCAAGCGAGTTATCAGATTAATTCAATAGCGTTCAAACCGATAAAAAGATATTACGAGGTAATAGACGATATATGTAAGAATCCGTATTATGTTCCTTTAAAGAAAGTAACGTATAACGATCCGAGAAAATATTCTAAAATCAAGTTCAATATATTCAACTTAACACAATTCGAATATCAATTTGAAATATTCGAGTTAGACGCTTACGAAGTGCCAAAATTCGAGTTCATTTTACGAGAATACGGATATTCGCAGGCCATACGAACGTTCAAAAATAAAATAGTACCTAATTAAAATTTTAAAAGGAGGAATTGAAAACAAATGACAATAAAAGGAAAACAAATTGATATTTCTAACCGATGTCCTCATTGTAAAACATCGAGGAGACTGGGATTTGAAGGTAAAAAAGGTAATAGACCTGCTATTGTATGCGTTTACGCTAAAATAGCGGATGGGTCCAAGCTAACTTCTAAAGACAACGTAATCGGCTGGATCTGCCGCAATTGTGGAGAACATAAAATCGAGGTGTTGAAATAACGATCTATTACAACTTTAGATTGTATTGCGATTTAAACAGTTTTAGCGATTTTAAATCGATGTATTCGCAATTGAAATTGTATGATTTAATAGAAAAAATAAAAAACGAGGTAAACTATAAATGAACGTAAATCGAAGTCATTTCGAAGCCATTCAGAACGATAAATCGTTCGTATGTTTTAGCGATAGAATCGTACGAGCGGATAATTTAACGTATCAAGAAATCTACAAACGAAGAAAATATATCGTTTTTATTTGTAAACTTGCGTTTTTGAACGAAATAGCTACAAATCTCCAGAATATGAACCCTATTTATAGAGCAATATTGCAAGACCATCCTCTTCTGAAAGAAATCGTTCAAGAACAGTTCTCGCAATTAAACTTAAAAGAGGAGGCGATAATATAAACGATGTATTCAACCATAACTTTAGAATTAGACGCTACAAAACCTATAATCCCTCAAATCAGAAGAAACGCAAAGAAAGAAGGGATTCGAATGTCCGAACTACTTACAAGTCCTGCGTGGAAGCAATTAGAACTTTTACAATGGAAAATCGTTGAAAACGACCTGAAAAAAAAGGAGGCGAAGGTATTATTACTAAAATAGAAAACGTCAACACAATGTCAACACAAAAAAAAGAAGATGTCAACACAAATGTGATCACAAAAGAAAATGTCAACACAAAAAATAAAAAACGTGATCACGTTCATATCCGAATTTCTAACGAAAACAAACTCAAATTAATCGCTATCGCAACAAAGCGAGGTAAATCGGTCTCAAGTCTTCTTTTAGATGTGATCACAAACGTGATCACAAATCAAGAAAACAATCATAAGAAAAATTTCAATGCAAAAAACGTCAACACAATGTCAACACAAAAAAAAGAAAATGTCAATACAAATATCAATACAAATTCTACCTCGTTAATACCAAATCTTACGAAGTTCATTTACGACCTGAAATCCATAAAAGGCGTTTTAATCACCGTTTTTGAAAGCAACGATAATAACAGAACCGAAACTATCGCGGACGCAAAACGCTACATAAACGCGCTAATAGAAAAATACCGCAAAATCAAAAATGAGGGGGATATATGAACTTATTTGAAAAATTAAAATATCTCTTAAAACGTCTCTTTAAAAAAAGCGACGAAAAAAGGGTTTCGAGAGCGTTTTTAAAAGAGAAAAAAGCAACCGAGAGCGATTATTTCGTTCAAAAAGCGAATAGAATATGGTTTAACAAGTGGATTAGAACCGTCAGGATAATTTGCGAAGTGTGTAAAGAAACTCGTCCTGACGTGTTGGTAAACGAAAAACAATATCATTTTGTATGTTATATGAAACGCGTAATTGAAAGTTAGGGAAGCGGAAATCGTTGTCTCGTATCGAGAGAGGTACGAGCTAAGTCCGACGCGAACAACGACCGCAAAAAACCAATTTTATCTTAAAACAAAAAAAAGAAAATAATAGGAGGAATAACAATAAAATGTCAGATTTTATAGCAGAAATATTTCAACGTAAAAAAGAGATCGTACCAACAATCTTCGTTGAAGCGTTAAAATTAACCAACGAACAATTAAACGAAGATAATATGATGGATTTCTCTAGTTTATACAAGAATAGAAAACGATACGAGCGCGAATACAAAGAAGCAAAAAACATATTAGCGTTTACTATTAACGAAATAGCAAAAACGCTAGAAAAAGAACTAAGGGAGGCGTTTAATTATACTTTCAACGAAAGCGAATAAACCAATAGATCTATTCGAACATAAACTTAGTATTATAGATAAAATCAGAGACGAAGCGTTAGTGTTA
>Ga0299912_10004944_pt1 | contig 10936 bp, 8 predicted proteins | sample RVTome_2_FD_207667 | JGI IMG/M metagenome (GOLD analysis project Ga0299912, IMG submission 207667) | Soil microbial communities from uranium-contaminated site in the Upper Colorado River Basin, Wyoming, United States - RVT95D214 (version 2) ... | reverse complement strand
GACTTGGTCCACTTCTGCCAATCGCTCAAAGGTACGCCGTTCGTCACCGTGGACACCGAGTTCATGCGCGAGAACACGTATTATCCCATTTTGTGCCTGGTGCAGGTCGCCGGCCCCGACAGCGACGCGGCCATCGATGCGCTCGCCCCCGGCCTTGATCTCGCGCCGCTGTTCGATTTGCTGGACGCGCCCGAAACGCTCAAAGTGTTTCACGCCGCCCGCCAAGATATCGAAATTTTCTATCACCTGATGGGCCATGTGCCCGCGCCCCTGTTCGACAGCCAAATCGCCGCCATGGTGTGCGGCTTCGGCGATCAAGTGGGTTATGAAAACCTCATCGCCAAGCTGACCAAGGCGCGCATCGATAAATCGTCGCGTTTTACCGATTGGTCGCGCCGCCCGCTTTCGGACAAACAAATCCAATACGCGCTGGCCGATGTCACGCATCTGCGCGACGCGTACCGCAAGCTGGTGGCCGAGTTGGAACACAATGGCCGCGAAAAATGGCTGGAAGCCGAAATGGCCATTCTCACCTCGCCCGCCACTTACGAAGCCGACCCGATGCAGGCCTATAAGCGCATCAAAGCGCGCAACGCCAAACCGCGCGTCGAAGCCTTGCTGCGCGAATTGGCGGCATGGCGCGAACGCGAAGCCAAACGCCGCGACGTACCGCGCAACCGCGTGCTGCGCGACGAAACCTTGCTAGAAATCGCCCACCACGCGCCCAAAACGCCGGGCGAACTGGAACGCACCCGGGGTTTGGGCGAACGCTTGGCGCAAGGCCCGCAAGGTCAGGAAATCTTAAAAGCCATCGAGCGCGGCCTAGCCATACCCGAAACTGAGCTGCCCAAAGCGGAAGAGCGCGACGATCTGCCGTCGGGCATCGGCCCGGTGTCGGATTTGCTCAAGGTGTTTCTCAAGATGATCTGCGAAGAAACCGGCGTGGCGCAAAAGCTCATCGCCAGCGCATCCGACATCGACAACATCGCCGCCTATGGCGCGAAAGCCCAAGTGCCCGCGATGGAAGGCTGGCGCTATGAAATGTTCGGCCAAGCGGCGGTCAAACTGCGCTCGGGCGAAATGGGCCTAGCGATCAAAAACAAAAAAGTCGTGCTGCTGGACAATACCAAGGCCGAATGATCCGAGCTTAGAATTTACCTTTAAGCGATCGAAGCTTTTAGGTTCATCGCCCGCGCCAGCGTTTTAAGGCGACGTTCCACGGCTTCGCTGAGCAGCGCCACGCGATCGACTTCGGCCACCGTCAGCACCACATTTTCGCCATCGATACTGAGCTTGGTGCGCGACAACAATCCCGGCGCACTGCCGGAAATGGTGTGTCCTAAGCGTAGCGCCAATCCGGTTGTCCGAATCCACGACAATTGCCCCGCATCCAACAGCCCTAAAATAGGGCTCAACAGCGCGTCGTTCATCTCGCCGTTTTGACGCACATACAGGGTCGCGGCGAGCACCGCACGGTCAGCGTGGCTCAGCCCCGCATAGGGAATGCGCAGCACGCGGATGAACGTGTGCTCGGCGCGGTAATCGGGATGTTCGTTCCAGCCGACGTCGCTCATCAAACACGCGGCGTAACGCAAGCGGTATTCGGCTTTGCTTTCGTTTGAATAAAGCGGCGCCATCCAATCGCGGATCTCGCGCCCTTGCAGGGAAAAACGCCCGGTGCGCTCGGCCATGGTTTTACACGCGCTCAGCAATGGGTCTTGATGACGCAAAGCGTCGGGCAGCACCGACAGCAACACGCCTTCGCGCATGCCGAAGCCGGTGAACTGCAGCTTGGCCGCACCGCTGACGGCCAGCAAGCCTTCCAGCGCAGCAGCGGCGAACGGCAGCGTTTCCACGCGCTTTTTAGGGATACCCGGAATCTGCACCAGCGACGAAGGCCCCGCCCCGCTGATCAACTGCAAAATACCGAGCGCGGTTTCCGCTTTGATGGCGAAATTGTCCACCACGTGTAAAGGATGGTGGGTGTGTTCAATCAAAATTCGCGCGATGGCGCGCCACGACCCGCCCGCCGCGTACAGCGTGCGGCCCTTAACATCCTTGAGCCAATAAAGGCCCTTAAGCGCCTCATCAACCATGGCGCGGGCTTTTTGCGGATTGCCGTCCGAGGTTTCGGATAACCGCAAATGGCCGAGCGCAAACGTCGCCGAATGACCGAACTGGCCCTGATCCAGTCCCACCAGATCGAGCGAACCGCCGCCCAAATCGCCGATCACGCCATCGGCATCGGGCACGCCCATCAACAGACCCAACGCCGCAAACTTCGCTTCGTCTTCGCCTGAGAGCACCTGAATGTCGTGATTGATGATTTCACTGACGCGCCGGGTAAACTCTGGCCCGTCGCTGGCTTCACGCACGGCGGCGGTGGCGACCATATCGAGCGTTTCCACCCCCATGGCGTGGGCCAGACCGTAAAACCGCGCGATGCTTTTCAGCGCGCATTCGACGCCTTCGGGATTGAGCTTGCCGGTCTGGCCAAGGCCGCGCCCCAACGCGCACTGGGCCTTTTCGTTGTACATCGGAATAGGCAGGCGCGTCGGCGCGTCGTACACCACCAAACGCACCGAGTTGGAGCCGATGTCCACGACCGCGAAACGCCCCGCCGGAGAGCCCGGCTTAATCAGCATAAGACCCGCCATTTCGCTCTGCATCCCCATGCCCTAGGTCCGCTCGCTTTTGCCGGGTTTGCCGCTGTCGTCCTTGGTTGGCGACGCCTCAAGCTTCTTGATCTTGAAGGTATCTTTATCTTTACCCTTGGCTTTGCGTCCGCCCGAACCGCGCCCCGAAAGGCTGGGGCTGGTCATGAAATAGTGATGCACGTTGACACGGTTTTCCGTGACCCGAACCCGCTCGTAACTGCCGTCGGGCAGCAATATCCAGCTTTGCTCGGTATCGCGCAAATTCATGACCAAAATTTCGTCGAGCACCTGGCGATGCACGGTGGCGTTTTCAATCGGCACCAGCGTTTCCACGCGACGAAACAGGTTGCGCGGCATCCAATCGGCGGACGAAATATAAACCTTGGCTTGGCGCGACGGCAGATCCTGGCCGTTGCCAAACGCGATGATGCGTGCGTGTTCCAGATAGCGCCCGACGATGCTTTTGACGCGGATATTTTCGCTCAATCCCTTCACGCCGGGGCGCAAACAACAAATGCCGCGCACCACCAATTCGATCTTTACGCCCGCGTTTGACGCCTTATACAGCGCATCGATCAACGCCGGATCGACGATGGAATTCAACTTCGCCCATATGGCGGCAGGCTTGCCGGCCTTGGCGTTTTTGATTTCGTCGTCAATGCGCGCCAGCAAATATTCGTGCATGGTGAGCGGCGAAAACACCAGCTTTTGCATGCCTTCGGGCTGGGCGTAGCCGGTCATATAATTGAACAGCCGCGCCGCATCCGCGCACAATTCCGGATCGTCGGTGAACAACGAAAGATCGGTATAGATCTTGGCCGTAATGGGGTGATAGTTGCCGGTGCCATAGTGCACGTAGGACTGCAGCCCCTTGCTTTCGCGCCGCACCACCAGATTCACTTTGGCGTGGGTCTTTTTATCCATGAAGCCATAGATCACCTGCACGCCTGCGCGTTCCAGATCGCGCGCCCAGCGGATGTTGGCTTCTTCGTCGAAACGCGCCTTCAGTTCCACCATCGCAGTGACGGACTTGCCCGCTTCGGCAGCCTCAATCAACGCTTCAACGATAGGACTATCGTTGGAGGTGCGGTACAGCGTCTGCTTGATCGCCACCACCTTGGGATCGCGCGCCGCCTGACGCAGGAACTGCACCACCACGTCGAAACTTTCATACGGGTGATGAACGATCAGGTCTTTCTTGCGAATGGCTTCGAACACGTTGCCGCCGAAATCCCGCACCCGTTCGGGGAAACGCGCATTGAACGGCGTAAACAGCAACTCCGGGCGATCCTTGACGATCAACTGTGACAAATCCGCCATGCCCAAAATGCCGCCCAGGTGGAAGACGTCGCTTTCTTCCACGCCGATTTCATCCAAAATCAGGCTTTCCAGTTCCGGCGTCATTTCCATGTTCACCGTCAGGCGGATCACGGAACCGCGACGGCGACGCTTGAGCGCGGTTTCGAACGTGCGCACCAAGTCTTCGGCTTCTTCGTCGATTTCCATTTCGCTGTCGCGGATGATGCGAAAATTGGCGATCTGAATGGGGTCGTAATCGGGAAACAGACGATCCAAAAACAACACCAACAAGTCTTCGATCGGAATAAAGCGGATCGACGCACCCGGTAAGCGCACGAACCGGTCGATCAAATGCGGAATGGGCAACAGGGCGCGCAGAATTTCTTCCGATTTGCGACGCTTCAACAGCATCACCAGCGAAAAGCCTAAGTTGGGAAGAAACGGAAACGGATGCGCTGGATCAATAGCCAGCGGCGTCATCACCGGAAAGATGTGATCCATAAAATAGCTGTCGAGCCACTTCTTGTCGCGTTCGGAAAGTTCCGCCGGATCGAGAACGCGGATTCCGTGGGTATTCAGCTCGCCCTTCAAAAACGCCCAAATGCGCTGCTGTTCGAGCATCAACTTTTGCGCCGCCTGATTGATGGCGAGCAACTGCTGCTTGGGCGTCAGACCGTCTTGGCTGATGGACTGCACGCCCGCACGATCCTGGCCCTTTAGACCTGCCACGCGCACCATGTAAAATTCGTCCAGGTTGTTGGCGGAAATGCTCAAAAACCGCACCCGCTCCAGCAGCGGATGATTTTCATTCATCGCCTCTTCCAACACCCGGGTATTGAAGGCCAACCACGACAATTCGCGGTTAATGAAACGATCGGTAGAGTGCAAATCGATGTGAAGTTTTTGCGGCGGGGTCATGTACTTAAGTCCTGTGCGGCCTGTGCGGGATGAGCAACGCAAGCGTCCTAATTTTCACGACAGCTTAATCACTTAATAGCCCTTTGTCATGACTGGGGGATGATAATTGCGTGTTGTAACACGTTTTTTTCAGGCTTTTCATTCAGAAGCCTGAAAATTGACGTTGAAATTTTCGGCGCCCTTCCCCAAGTGCTCTTATAGCTGACTAAATTAGTGTGGTATTGTGAGGCTCTGCACCAACGCCAACCCACGCCGAAATCGAAGCACACGGCGAGATTGGGTAAAATCCCTCAACATCGTGCTTCACACCTCTGCCGCCACCTTCCACCCGTCCCCCCGGAAGGTGGCGGTTTTTTTGTCCTTTATCCGCACTCAGTCCCCCTGGATTCGCTTCCGACATTAGAATCATGACAAGTTGCGCATCGTATGATAATACAAATTAATTATAAAAAGCCATGATACGGCGAGAAAGGAAACATCTTGGACAAGGCCTCTTGGTGCAAAGACAAAACCTGTCCAAGCCGCAAGAGCTGCTGGCGATTTATCGCGCCGCATAGCGAGAACAAGGAATATCGGTCCTTCGAGCAAAACCGAAACGGGGCGGAGCAATGCGATATGTATTGGCCCGTGCAATCCGACCGTGACGAAGCAAATTCTTAAACCGATCGGTCGCCCGGCTTAGTGCTCGTGGTGGTGCGCGATCTGGATATCATTCACCGACGCGTATTCCACCGTATTCAACGAGCCATCCAAATCCACGATCACGATATCACCCGTAATAACGCGGTCGGGTTGGGGATTGGTGTTGAAAAAATTCCAGATGTAACACGCCGCCAGAACCTCGCCCGGACCTTGATCGACGGTTTCGTCGTCGCGGGCGCGAAACATGAAATTGTCGAGCAAGGTGCGCGCCTTCATCAAATCGGTTTCGCCATAGCGCTCGATCTGCCCGGTGGCCTCTTCCAAATCGCTCAAGAACTTGTCGAAGGCTTTGTCGCTGATGGCGAAATCGGCGACAAGGCCGCCGCTGTAATAAGTCACTTTACGCATCTTGTTTCCTTAATCGTGTTCCAATACCCGGCGCACCAGCGGAATGGTGATGGCGCGTTTTTCCGCCAACGCCGCTTCATCGATGGCGCGCACCAAATCCTGCACCCCCGCGAACGAACGGTCCATGCGCGCCAGCATATACGTCAACACGTCTTGGTCCACGGCCAATTGACGATCCGCGAACTGCTTGACGATCAACGCACTCAACAACGCATCGTCGGGCGGACGGATTTCCGCCACCTGGGCGGTATTGAGGCGTGAACTTAAATCTTTCAGACCGATGGCCCAGCGCGCGGGCGGCGTCTCGGCGGTGAGCAAAAGCTTCACCCCCGCTTCCCCCGCCAGATTGTAAAGATGCAGCAATTCTTCATCCAGACCCGCACCGATGAACGCGCCTAAATCTTCCAGCACCAGGGCCGGTTGACCATCAAGCACGCGGTCCGCGCCCTCTTCACGCAAAATGGAATGGGTGATGACCGGTGCATGGCTGAGGGCTTGGAACACATGCGCCAGATGAGTCTTGCCCGCGCCCTTAGGACCGACGATCACCAGCGCCGTGCCGGGCCAATCGGGCCAGCGTTCCACCCATGCCACAGCTTCCACATTGGAAGGCGCGACCAAAAAATCTTCGCCGCCCAAGGCTGGGCGAGGATCGAAATCGAACGGAATTTGTTTAGGAGGTTCGGCAGTCGGCGACACGTCACCCACCCGTATACAACGAACTGACGCGATACCGTCCGATGGCGAAACGCACCAGCACACCAATCACCGCAGCAGTCGGAACGGCCAACAGAACGCCGGTAAACCCAAACAGCGCCCCGCCCGCCATCAGCGCAAAAATGATCCATACCGGATGCAGCCCTACGCGCCCACCAACCAGATTGGGAGTTAAAAACGCAGCGTCCAGCGCCTGTCCACCGGCGAACACTGCGCCCACCAAAATGAACGGCAACAAATCGGAATACTGAATCAGCGCCACGGCAAACGCAATCGTAAGGCCGATCAACATGCCCACGTAAGGAACGAAGGCCATCACCCCGGTAAGCAACCCGATCAACAAGCCGAAATCCAAGCCCACAAGCGTTAGGCCGACGGCATAAATCGCACCCAGGCACAGGCACACCGTGGCCTGACCGCGCACAAAACCGGCGATGGTTTCATCGATTTTTGTGAACTGTTCGCGAATGGTTACCGCCGACGCGCGGGGCAACAGCTCATCCACCTTGGCGACCAATTTGTCCCAATCACGCAACAAGAAAAACGCCACGATCGGCATGATGAACAACAACGACAACGTATTGACTACCGCCTTGCCGCCCAAAAACAGGTTTTTGAGCATATCCAGCACCCACGACGCCACATTGCCCGCAAAGGCCCCTGCGCCATCTTTCAACTGTTGAATATCGGCTTCACCCAGACTGCTTTGAATCTGCGTCAGCCAAGGGTCAACCAATTCGTGCGCCGCCACCACCGCTTCGGGCATGCGCGCCACCAAACCCGCCACCTGCGCCTGCAACAGCGGGAACAAGGCCGTGCCAAGCCCCGCAACGATGGCAAAGAAGGTGAACAAAAGTAATGCCGCCGCCGCCGTGCGCGATTTCAAGCGCAGTTCCAGCTTATCCGCCACAGGATCGAGAAAATAAGCAACCGCCATACCGGTGACAAACGGCGTCAAAACGCCCGAAAGCACATACAGCAGGACCAGAAATACCGCCAAACCCGCCAACCAGAACCACATCTGCTTTTCACGGCTCATTCTTGGCTATCCTCCAACTGCGCCCAGCGCTTGATCCACACAATAGCATAGGCGACTCCCGAGGCGATCGTCGTGGCGGCGGTCGCCAAAACCAGCGCCTCCATCCCACCATCCAGTTCGATACTGTATCCCGCATCGGCCATCACCGCCGCCGCAAACACGATTTGCACGGTAGTATTGACCTTACTGATCATCAACGGTTGCATGGTAAGCGAATGCGTCATGGTTTCAAAGAGCAGCGCGCCGCCGACGATAAACAAATCGCGAAATACCACCAAAATCACCAACCAACTGACGATGTAGCCTTCAATGCCCAACGTCACGAAGACCGACACCAACAACGCCTTGTCCGCCAAGGGGTCCAGATACTTCCCCAATTCGGTTTCCATATTGAAACGCTTAGCGATAAAGCCGTCTAATGCATCGGAAACGCCAGCCGCCACAAACACCCAAAACGCCCACATCAGGTAATCTTCCACGATCAACCACACGGCAAACGGCACCGCGGCGATTCGCAAAAGCGTGATGATATTGGGCAGGTTCATCAGTTTTGTATCTTTTGCCCGAGATACCAGTTTCCGGCCTCTTCCCACAGCACTAGATCCGCCTGATCCAGCGAAAGGGCCAGTTGTTCGGCATCGCCGATAAAATGCAAATTCACCCGCACCTGATCGCGACGCATCAGCACCAGTTCCATACGGCGAATGATCGCCACGCCGTTCAACCGGCTTTGCACACTCACCCAATCTTTAAGGCTGTTGACCCGCACCTGAATGGGCAACACCTGAGCATGGCCCGCCTGAATTAGGTTATCTTGTTTCCAATTGTCTTCCACTTGGGCCTTCAAGGCATCGGCGGCGCGATTCAACAACTGGGGGACGGCCTCGCCCGGCGTGGCGGAAAAGGTTTTCACCATCGTATGTTCCTGCAACGCGGAACCAAACCGGGTCAAATACACTTCCAATTCGGGCAAGCCGCCAAATGAATCCATGCGCAAGATGGCATGTGCCACCACCACGTCGCCGGTGTCGTACCGTTTGGCGAGATCTTCCAAGCGCTGCATATCGCCTTCAATGGCCTGTTCCGGGCCGATGAGGCGCACATCCTGCAAATCACCCAACGGCAGCACCATGGGCACCAAACCGCCAGCGTTGCCGACGCCGCCGATGCTCAGCGCGCGCCATGCATCACGCCACGGATTGGGGTCGTCCCACAACAAAAGCGCGCCCGCCGATTGATAAACGGGCAAGATCAACACCGGCTTGGATATCGTTTCGGCATAGGGAATGCCGTGCGTTTCCAAAAGTGCCCGCACCCCGGCGGCGCGAAAATGATAATTGAGCTTAGCGATATACCGCACGCGAGAAGCTTTTTCGTCGGTTACCGAAAAATCCACGACCAACGCCGTAATTTCGGAAGGAGACAAAGCGGGCAGACGATCATGATACGCCTGCAGGGTTAAGCGCCGCAAAAGCTGGTTGAATGCCTCAGTCTCCCCCTCGGCCAAGGCCTGGACACGGGCGACCTGAGCCGAATCGGCGGTGACGTCGACGGCCACGCCCTTGACCTCGAACTGGGTCGGTTGCGCGGCTTGGGCGGCCCCACTCAGTACGGCGCAAACCGCCAGCAGCGCAAGGCCCATGGCCAGATGCACGCCTAGCCGCGTCTTCCCCTGCTTAGATGCCTCGTTCTGCGCCATTGCAAAGCGTCCCGGAATGGTTATGTTCTCGTCTATTGCACTGTTTTTACCACGTTGAGCCATCATTACCAGAGCGGCGTGAAAATCCCGCAAGGAGGCAGCCATTTCCGGGGCAAGCTATAAAGACGCGGGCGTCGACATTGACGCCGGAAATCAACTGGTTGAGGCCATTAAACCCGCCGCCAAATCCACGGCGCGCCCGGGGGTGATGTCCGGCCTGGGCGGCTTCGGCGCCATGTTCGATTTGAAGGCTGCGGGCTTTACCGACCCCATTTTGGTGTCGGGCACGGATGGCGTCGGCACCAAGCTGAAAGTCGCCATTTCCACCGGCAAACACGATACGGTCGGCATCGATTTGGTCGCTATGTGCGTCAACGATCTGGTGGTGCAGGGCGCGCAACCTTTGTTTTTCCTGGATTATTACGCCATGGGCAAGCTTGACGTGAATGCGGGCCGTCAGATCGTCGAAGGCATCGCGGAAGGTTGCCGCCAGTCCAATTGTGCGCTGGTCGGCGGCGAAACGGCGGAAATGCCCGGTATGTACGGCGGCGGCGATTATGATCTGGCCGGATTTTGCGTCGGCGCAGTGGAACGCGACCAGGTGCTCACCGGCGACAAGGTTCAAGACGGCGACGTGGTGTTGGGTTTGGCCTCCAGCGGCCTGCATTCCAACGGTTTTTCCTTGGTGCGCAAGGTTGTGGCCGATGCCGTCATCGGCGGCCCCGCCGACACCAAGCTGCAAGCGGCGGTGCGCGACCACGTTGTCGATAAGGCGCGTCTGGCCTATGCCATTGAAGCCCCTTTCGCACCCGGCAAGACCCTGGGCGAGGCGCTGTTGGTCCCCACCAAAATTTACGTCAAATCATGCATGGCGGCGATCAAATCCGGCGGTGTACATGCGCTGAGTCACATCACCGGCGGCGGCGTGGAAAATATCCCGCGCGTGCTGCCCGACACCCTGGCCGCCGAAATCGACGCCACCGCCTGGCACACCCTGCCCGTATTCAGGTGGTTGCAAAAGGCCGGCAACATCCAAGCCAGCGAAATGGCGCGAACCTTCAACTGCGGCGTGGGTATGGTCGTCATCGTCGATAAATCCGCCGCCCAAGACGTACGCAAAGTGTTCGAAGCCGAAGGCGAAACCGTCTTTGACATCGGTCGCATCGTCAAACGCCCGGCGGGCAACGACGGCGTCATCTTGCTCAATGCCGACAAAGCCTGGGCCGACGAGGCAAAGGGTTGAACGTGGTGGGAGGCATAGGCCGATGAAACTCGCGGTGCTAATTTCCGGACGCGGCTCCAACTTACAAGCGTTGATCGATGCCTGCGCCGCAAAGGACTTCCCCGCCGAGATCGTGCTGGTGTTGTCCAACAAAGCTGACGCCTTGGGCCTGAAACGCGCCCAAAAGGCGGGCCTCGCCACCCAGGTTTTAAACCCCAAGGATTTTGCCGACCGCGAAAGCTATGACGCCGCCATGAGCGACGCCATCGTCACCGCAGGGGCAGAATTCGTCTGTCTAGCGGGTTACATGCGCCTGCTTTCGGATGACTTTGTAC
>Ga0299912_10004943_pt1 | contig 10936 bp, 10 predicted proteins | sample RVTome_2_FD_207667 | JGI IMG/M metagenome (GOLD analysis project Ga0299912, IMG submission 207667) | Soil microbial communities from uranium-contaminated site in the Upper Colorado River Basin, Wyoming, United States - RVT95D214 (version 2) ... | reverse complement strand
CGCGTGGCGATCTCAGCAATACATAAAACGTCAGCAATAAAGATGAGATTGCCATGGTCCCGATTATAGCGGGACCTCGCAATGACACAAAAAACCGTTCACCCTGAGCTTGTCGAAGGGTAAAAATATTACTTCTCCCTTAGGAAAAGGGAGATTGTGAGGGATTTTTTACCTGTCATCGCGAGCCCTTCGTAGATAAATCTACTCAGGATAAACTCCGCGTGGCGATCTCAGCAATACATAAAACGTTAATAATATAGACGAGATTGCCACGGTCCCGATTATATCGGGACCTCGCAATGACACGGAGTAAAAAACGGGGAGTTTAAGAGGGGCGAAGCCCCTCTTAGAAAAACCTCTATGCCCTCTCCCTTGAGGGAGAGGGCAGGGTGAGGGTGAATAGACTAAACTAACAGTTTAGGAACATCCCTCAGAATGGCTTCCGCTTCCCTGACGATTTCCTGCACCATATCGTCAACTTTGGGCATGTCTTTAATCCGCTGAGCCGCTTCGCCGGCAGCCAGTAGCGCCTTTTCCTTATTTCCTTCGAAGGCAGCTTTTATCGACTCGATCTCAAACTCAATCAAAGACATGTCGATCGTCGCGTAATCATCGGGAGTACCCAGGAAAACGCCGGGCGATTTCTGCAGAGTATTTTTAGCATGTTCCTGGCTGCGGGGTGTTTTCAACCACCGGGCCGGCCCCACAAAGCCGCGCGCCACAAGAGTTGCCCTGTCGCCTGCTTCCACAACCCCCTCCTTCCAGATCTGATGGAAATCGCTCTCCTGTGTTGCCAGAAAGCGGGTCCCCATCAGCGCGCCGTCTGCTCCCATCACCAGCGCCGCCGCCAGTGTCTTGCCATCGCAGAACCCGCCGGCACCGGCAACGAGAGTATCCTTATCGGACACCGTCTCCACCACGGCTGGAAGCAAAATCATCGAGTGTACCGGTTCCCACGAGGTATGGAAACCGCCTTCATGGCCGGAGGCTACTACCACGTCGACGCCGGCTTTCTTACAGCGCAGAGCTCCCCTGACAGATGGAACAATATGCATCCATGTAAATCCGGCTGCCTTTATTTTGTCTTTCCAACCAAGAGGGTCGCCGGCGGATGTAAATATCACTTTAAAATGCTTCTTCATGTCAGGGTTCTCTTCGCGGACCTTGATGGCCGTATCAACCATGACCTGCGAATGCGGCAGAACTTCCGCTGAAACCATCACGTTGATGCCGAAAATACCGCCTTTATCCTTGACCAGCCTGTATGTCCGTTTCAGCACCTTTTCCAGGACTGTCGCCATATCGTCATCGTAGTTAGCCTCCGCGGTTCGCACAAAGTCGTTGTAAATCCATGGCTGATCATCTTTGTTAAAAACTCCGCTGGTAGAAAGCAGCCCCAGGACACCTGCATTCGCTGCCGCCACACAAAGATTGTTGTTGCTGAAGGGTCCCATTCCGGCCTGTATAATGGGATATTTAATTCCAACCAGGTCACACAATCTTGATTTAATCATAGAAGCTCTACTCCATATTTTTATTGTTTTTGCAGAAAGGGCAATGCCTTATTAAGCAGAATATTATATCATAAGCCAGTTCTGCGGGCTCGTTATGGGACTAGCCTCCTGGAAAAACCGATGGAAGCCAATCGGGCAATCGAAGCGTTTTTAAATAACTTAAATATGGGTGATAATTTCTAACTTTTTACTTTTTATTGCCCATGCTTTTAATCTTTTTCATCCTGAGCCTCCGTTTAAAGTAATCTTATTTACACCGACCCCTTTAGCTTAGTCGCATTTAGATCTGATCAATAAAAACAAACCTGTTATGATACTCCAGAAAATCTCTCGCAGGCGGGAATCTATGTGGTAATCGGATTTTCTCACCTTCCAACGGAAGGAAATGTTCCTGACAGAAGGCACGTGGGTTTTTCAGCTTTTCTGAAATCCTGATCCTATATTCAGGGGTTATTGTAATCAAACCATTATCAAAGGCCTTGTCATGAAGTGCATTCAAACATAAACCGTTATGCGGATTCATCCTATTCTTTTCGTCCACAGACCAAGGGATAATATGACTCGCAACTAGCAATTCTGGAATTCTCATCCCTGACATACAGCATATGTTATTATATGAAGCTAAAATCATACGTCTAAAGAACTGCTGATTTACTCTAGTTTTCACGATTGTCGATCGTTCCTTTCCTTCCCTCGGCAGGTCCGAAGTATTAATAGCTGAAGTTTCCTCAATATTCTTATCTTGAAATCGAGCAAGTACTTGTTCACTTTGAAAAGCCAATTCATCCCAGTTCTCATTGAATTCGTTCCAGATGTCTGATTCTAATTTGTTTCCATGGCTCATGCCCTTAACGTTTCTTTCTTTGAGTGCTGGGTCAAGGCGAGCAAAATTTAATAGCTTCAATGCAATTGATGACGGAGTCCGGTCCAGTATGCGGGCGAGTTCAATGATGGACGGTAACCGCCGATCAATCTTTGAGAAAGGAGTCTTACAATATAGGTTGAAAGCCACCATCAACTCCTCACGAGACCATACTCTATTCACCAATCTTGAATTCATTTCAACCTCCTCACTCATAGGTCAGGGATGAATAGCATTACCAGGTTAGCTGCAGAATAATTCTATAAAATATTTGTATGATATGCTAATATATGATTAGGGGGAGAGGTTTGCGTAGTGAAAGCAGCTGCAGTTGATCTTTTCTGTGGCATTGGCGGACTTACTCGTGGATTAATTGATGCAGGTATACCCGTCATCGCCGGCTATGACTTAGATGAAACCTGCCGATACGCATATGAGACGAACAACAACAGTACGTTTTACTGTAGGGATATTATAACATTAACTAGCGCTGAAATTATTCATCAATATCCTGTAGATTGCCTAAGAATCCTCGTTGGTTGTTCCCCGTGTCAACCTTTTTCAAAACATACCCAAAAAAACAAAGCGCGGATACAAGGAGACAACTGGAAACTATTGTACTCGTTCTCTCGACTAATTGAGGAAGTACAACCAACAATCATTTCCATGGAAAACGTATGTGAAATCTCTTATACTGAGGTTTTTCTCAATTTTATAGAAACACTGAAAACTCAAGAATATTTTACCTCGTGGAGCAAAGTATATTGTCCAGATTATGGAATACCGCAATCCCGGAGGAGATTGGTATTACTAGCATCCAAGTTAGGAGAAATTCAGATCATTCCACCCACTCACACGCCTGACGAATACCCGACGGTAGAACATACAATATGCAGTCTTTCCCCGATAGCAGCAGGTGAGATATCTCCCAATGACCCTCTTCATCGATCGTCAGCATTGAATGATCTAAATCTGAAACGTATTCGACAGTCTCAGCCTGGAGGGACTTGGAGAGATTGGGATGAGGAACTACTATCTCCTTGCCACAAAAAAAAGTCGGGGAAAAGTTATAGTGGTGTATATGCGCGTATGTCGCGGGATAATCTGGCCCCCACTATAACGACGCAGTTTTATAATTATGGAACAGGCCGATTCGGTCATCCAGAACAAGACAGGGCACTATCATTAAGAGAAGGTGCTTTGTTACAGACTTTTCCACCCGACTATGAATTTATTGATCCAAAAATGAAAATCTATTTTAAGAGCATTGGAACGCAAATCGGGAATGCGGTTCCAGTACGTTTAGGCTATATAATTGGAATATCTATCATTGAACACATAAAAGAGTGTTATAAAAATGAAGAATAAGAATGAATTTACATTTGCAATCTCTTTGAGCGTCTTAAATCATTTAGGAAGGAACTTGTACAGAAGTTTTGTTACTGTACTTGGGGAGGCAATTTCCAACGCCTGGGATGCTAATGCTGAGAATGTGAATATCTATATTGATAAAGACAATAATAGTTTCATTATCAAAGACGATGGCATCGGTATGTCAAGAGATGATTTTCAGAACAAATTCTTAAAGATAGGATATTCGAAAAGAAAAGAAGGAGAAACAAAATCTCCCGATAAAAAAAGACCTTACATCGGCAGGAAGGGAATAGGGAAATTAGCCTTATTATCCTGCGCAGATAAGATTACCGTGATATCCAAAACAGCTGGGGGAGGTTATGTAGGTGGAACTATTGATAACACAGGTCTGGATAACGCGATAATAAATGACCTGACCCCAGATCAATACAAATTGGAGAGCGTGGACCGGGGAGTATTCGGTAGTTACGTCGACGGTCATGAGCATGGGACACTCATTTACTTTGAAAACATCAAAGAAGGAATAAACAAAAGCTCCGATTATTTGAAAAAAATACTTGCTCTTTACTTTCGCTTTTCGCTCTTAGATAATTCATTTAATATATTCCTTGACGATGAAAAGATTACTACCGCTCATTTGAAAGACCTTGGCGAAAACACGCAGTTTTTGTGGAAGATTAATAAATACGATGATCCTTATATAGAAGACCAACTTAGTAATTTAAAGGAGCAAAAAACGATAAAAGTAAAGGGCCGTTTTAGCGGTTTCATAGCTTCTGTGAAAAAACCGAGAAACTTGAAAGTAATAAGTACTGAAGAAAGAGTAAGCATCGACCTTTTCACTAATGGAAGGTTACGTGAAAGAGATATCTTAAAATATATGCCATCGGCCAGGATAGTTGAAAGTTATTTATATGGACAAATTCATTATGATGGACTGGACGATGAAAAAGACAGGTTTTCTAGCAGCCGAGAAGGTGTAGTCGCGGAAGATCCTAAATTTATGAAGCTTATTTACAGCTTGAGAGACAAAGTATTAAACAAAATTATTGAAGATTGGGATATATGGAGATTAAAGAATAGAGAACAGGGTGACTCGGATAATACTCGAATATCTTTGAAGGAAAGAAAGTCGTTAGAGCTTTATGACTCTGTGTCAATGGAATATGTTTCGCTAGAAGGTACAAAAAACAAGCAGAGGGTTGACAATTGGATTTCCCAACTAGCAGATGATGCAAAATACAATTTCTGGTCTTATGCAGAATGCTTCGTTTCGGAAAATCTAATTAGAAAATACATTGGCGAGGAACAGATTAAGCTATCTAAAGAAGCACAAAGGGATATAACGAAATGGAGAGAAAAAGAAAAAGACAATAAGCAAAGGGGAAATTGCAGCATTGATATCAGACAAGAAGACAGCGACGTAAGCTATTTGGATATGGCAGACCTCGCAAATTTGGTAGACAAAAATCCATCCGGTCAAAATTGTCTCCCTGCGGATGCTAGGGGGTATAAACCTATTAGAGACGCACTTATGCACACAGCACTTTTAACAAATGAAGCTAAGACCAAGCTAACTTCAATATATGACAACATAAGGGGAAGAGTAAAGACTTTACTATCCGGATAATGATATCTTTCATTGGTTCTGCGGCGTATCACAACTGTTCGGTATTTCACACTGTATTCTGTCTGAATTGAGCCAAACTTCAAGTACATTCATGTTATTATAAAAAGTCTCCACATTTTCTAATCCACATTGCCACAAAACAGCAACTCGCCAGCCTGCATTAATCAGTTCGGATATTTTGCGAGCATCGCGTTCAAGATTTGCTCTGCGTTTATCTTCCCAGAAAGCGTGCCTAGTCGTGGGGAGGCGGCTTTTTATGCAACCGGAGTGGCCATGCCAAAAACAGCCATGTATGAATACAGTTACTCTGTATTTAGGAAGAACAATGTCGGGACTGCCAGGTAGCCTGGCGACATGCTTACGGAAACGATAACCCTTCTTATAGAGATAAGAGCGTACCTTTATCTCCATGGCTGTATCTTTGCCATGAACTTTGGCCATTAGTTGGCTGCGTTGTTCAGGAGATAATGTATCTGTCACACCGATATCTTAGCAGGGAGATGTTAGTAATACTACTTAAGGTCACGATATGACAAATTGTGTAGCAACAGGATAATAGCTTAGCACTTCTGGCGAAAGAACAACTACTCGAACCTGGTCAACGGCGAGAGGAGTTCCTCGTCTTTGCGCAGCTCTATGATGCGGTCGCGGAGTAAGGCTGCCTTCTCAAATTCCAAATTTTTGGCGGCTTTCCGCATCTGGGCTTCCAGGTCTTTAATGAGCCGCATGACCTCCTCTTTGGATATGGGCGTGGGCGAGTAGGCGGCTCTGGCTTCAGCTACCACCTTGACCCGCTCGGTGATGTCCTTAATCGCCTTCTTTATGCCCTGCGGCGTGATGTGGTGCTCTTTGTTGTAAGCTTCCTGAACCTGGCGGCGGCGCTGTGTCTCCTCGATGGCTTCATGCATGGCTCCGGTCACGGTATCGGCATACATGATGACGTGGCCGTCAATATGGCGGGCTGCCCTGCCCATCGTTTGGATGAGCGCCTGCTTCGACCTTAAGTAGCCTTCCTTGTCGGCATCGAGTATAGCTACCAGGCTTACTTCGGGTAAGTCCAAACCCTCGCGAAGCAGGTTTATGCCGACCACCACATCATAAACGCCGAGGCGGAGGTCGCGCAGAATCTCCACCCGCTCAAGCGTGTCAATCTCCGAATGCAGATAATGCGTCCTTATTTCCATCTCCTTCAGGTAATCGTCCAACTGCTCAGCCATGCGCTTGGTCAGCGTGGTCACCAGGCAGCGCTCGCCTTTGTCCACCCGCGTCTTAATCTGGTCGATGAGGTCGTCGATTTGCCCTTTGCTGGGCTTAATCTCAATGGTCGGCTCGAGAAGGCCGGTGGGCCGGACCAACTGCTCCGCCACCTGCTGGCTGTGGCTGTACTCATATTCGCTGGGGGTAGCCGAGACATAGACCACCTGATTAAGGCGCTGATTGAACTCATCGAAGTTAAGCGGACGGTTGTCCAGCGCCGACGGCAGGCGGAAGCCGTAATCAATAAGCGTCCGCTTGCGGGAAGTGTCACCATGATACATACCCCGTATCTGAGGCAGGCTCATGTGAGATTCGTCGATGAACAGCAGGAAGTCATCTGGGAAATAGTCGAGCAGCGTCCACGGCGGGCTGCCCGGCGCCCGACGCTGCAAGTGCCGGGAATAGTTCTCCACGGCATTACAGTAGCCGACCTCACGCAACATCTCCAGGTCGTAGTTGGTCCGGGCATCGAGCCGCTGGGCTTCCACCAGCTTGTTCTGGTCTTTTAGCTCTTTCAGCCTCTGCTCCAGCTCAACCTTGATATCCTCGATAGCCAGCAGAAGCTTGTCATGCGAGGTGACGAAGTGCTTGGCGGGATAAATTTCCACCGTATCGCGCTCGGTCAACAGCTCACCGGTAAGCGGGTCGACGTCAACGATGCGCTCGACCTCATCGCCGAAGAACTCAATCCGGATGGCTATTTCTTCGTACGCCGGCTGCACTTCCAGCGTGTCGCCGCGGATGCGGAACCGGCCGCGGGTGAAATCGAAGTCATTTCTTTCATATTGCATGTCCACCAGACGGCGGACGAATTTGCCGCGGTTTAATTTTTCGCCCCTCTTAATAGTTTCCACGAAGCTGCGGTATTCCTCCGGCTCGCCCAGGCCGTATATACAGGATACCGAAGCCACGATGAGCACATCCCTGCGTTCAAGCAAAGACCGGGTGGCGGCATGGCGCATCTTATCGATTTCCTCGTTTATGTCTATATCCTTTTCGATGTAGGTGTCGGTGCTGGGGATATAAGCTTCCGGCTGGTAGTAGTCATAGTAGCTGACGAAATATTCCACGGCGTTATCGGGGAAATATTCTTTGAACTCGGTGGCAAGCTGGGCGGCCAGCGTCTTGTTGTGGCAGATGACCAGCGTCGGCTTCTGGACCCGTTCCGCCACGTTGGCCATGGTGAAGGTCTTGCCGGAGCCGGTGACACCGAGCAGTGTCTGCTGCTTGTAGCCTGAGTTCAGGCCTTCGACAAGCTTGTCTACCGCCTGCGGCTGGTCGCCGGTGAGGCGAAAGTCGGAGGAAATTTTAAAGTTACCCATGTTTCAAAACCAAAGACCAAAATTATAATTTGTCATTGCGAGGCTTTCCGCAGAAGGCCGTGGCAATCTCCGCCCACCACCGAGATCCTTCGCTACGCTCAGGATGACAAACGTGTGAACTCAAAGATGAGATCGCCACGTCGTCCTTCCGGGGAAGGACTCCTCGCGATGACAGGTCTAATTATACAACCAATGTGGACGGGAGCGGAAAAGAAACGAAATGTAGGGGCGGTCCTTTAGGTCCGCCCGCGCGGAGCAGATGCTCCGCGGCACCCATGTAGGAACGCAAAATCAAAGGTTAAAAATTAAAAACCAAAATGACAGATAAAAATGCAAAAATGCAATATTATTATACAACCTATGTGGGCGAGAGCGAAAAAGGTCCTTTTTTGTCATTCTGAGGGAGCAGGGCGACCGAAGAATCTCGGTGGTGGGAGGAGATCCTTCGCTACGCTCAGGATGACAATTTAAGAGCTGAGATCGCCACGGGGCTGCGCCCCTCGCAATGACAGACGGGTAAAACACACTTATTTCTGCGGTATCTTGGAAATGCGGTCGAACTCGTCGCGCAGCTTTTTATAGGACCTATCCAAATCTGCGGCTCTGTCCACGGCGTTCTTTAAATGCGTCTCGTAGAGCAGCCGCCACTTATCATCGATTTCAGTAAAGCCTCGTGAAATACGCAGCAGGTCGTTTTTAACATCTTCAGCCTGTTCCGAAAGCTTCTTGGCCTGTATGCCGGCTCTAATCAGCTCGATTTTGGCGGAAAGCGTCAGTGGCGATACCACCTGAACGCCAGACCTGCCGTAATGCCGCAATAACTCATAGGCTTCGGTCAACAGAAAGTAATAAACGCTCTCCGATGGAATGTAGGCAAAGGCAAACGCGGCAGAACCTTTATCAGGACATATATAATCAACGCCTATCTTGTCCAGACAGCGCCTGACATCGGCAATAAATTCCTTCTTAAGCCGCTGCTTCTCATTCGGGTCTGGCGTGGCCAGCATAGCAGCGTAATTGTCCAGAGCAAACTTGGAGTCGATGCAAATAATGCCTTCCGTCGATTTTATGTGCGCATCAGGCTTCTTGCCGTCGAAAATCATCTCTCTAATGCCGTACATGTCAGGCGGAATCTGGTCGGCCAGTATCGTCTCCAGCGCCACTTCGCCGAAGGATGCCCGCTCCTTGGGCACGCGCAGCATCTGTTCGAATGACCGGTAGCTGTCTTTGATGTCTCTGGCCTGAGTCTCGATGCTGCCTATCTTTTCGCCCAGCCCCAGCTCGGTCCAGGTGCTGGAAATGACGTTCTTGAGGTCGGTCGGCTCCACCCGACGGCTGCGGATGACGAAAAAAATCAATATACCCAGAAGCAATATAACAAAAGCAAGCAGGATGATAACAAGCTCGTTCATAATAAACTACCTCGTGGCCAGCTGCCTCAAGGCTAACCTGACCTTTTCCTCCAGGTCGAGCTCTTCAGCATTCGGCAGACCGGCTACGGCCTGGGTGGCTTCCTTCAGGGAATAACCGAGTGTGGTTAGTGCAGCCACGACATCGGCATCTTCCGGCGTCAAAGCCGGGGTTAGGGCACCGGCCCATCCCTTCTCCAGCTTGCCCTTCAATTCAAGTACCACACGCCCGGCCATTTTCTTGCCGATGCCGGGCACCTGAGTCAGCAGGTCGACGTTGCCGCTGACGATGGCCGAAGCCAGCTGCTCTACATTTAAAGTGGACAGAAATGCCAGCGCTGCTTTAGGTCCGATGCCGGAAACGGAGATGAAGTTCTGGAAAAGCGCCAGCTCGTCGGCAGAAGCGAAGCCGTACATAGCAATGTTATCTTCCCTGACATACAGATGGGTATGGAGATGGACCTTATCGCCTATGGTGCCGAGCCGGCTTAAAGTAGAGCCGGGGACAGATACCAGCAGGCTGAGGGGGCCGACTTTGACCACCACCGAATCGATGCCGCGGTTTTCGAGTATTCCATCTATGGCTACTATCATACGGTTAATTCCTCTTTAAAATTCCCCTGTCATTGCGAGTCCTTCCATCGAGTGGAAGGACGTGGCAATCTCTGCCCCACCACCGAGATCCTTCACTGCGCTCAGGATGACACGGTTTTCCTTTGTCATTGCGAGGCCATTCGTAGAAGGCCGTGGCAATCTCGACTTGCCTGCCTACTACTGTCGAGATCCTTCGCTACGCTCAGGATGACACGGTTTTCCTTTGTCATTGCGAGGCCATTCGTAGAAGGCCGTGGCAATCTCCGCCTTACCTCCCACCTCCGAGATTCTTCGGTCATCCTTCCTTGGAAGGATTCCCTCAGAATGACAGAAAGGGCGAAATGTTGCCTCAGGATGACAACATAACATGATATCATCTATTTACCTCTGGCCAGTAAAATCTCAATATGCTTTTGATGCAGGTGGCAGATGGCGACGGCTAAGGCATCGGCGGCATCGGAGGGTTCAGGCCGTTCCGCCAGCCCGAGCTGAAGCCTGACCATCTCCTGTACCTGCTCTTTGCCGCTGCCTCCGTAGTCGGTTACCTGCTGCTTCACCTGCGTGGGCAGGTAGCGAAAGACCGGTATATTTTTATTAGCAGCGGCTAGTATGGCTATGGCCTGGGCTCTGCCTATAGCCAGCGCCGAGCGCATGTTTCCAGCCACAAACGGCTCCTCGATAGCTACCTCGTCAGGCTGATGGCGGGCTACGATTTCAACGAGCTTTTTATACAAGGAGGAAAGCCTTTTTTCAACAGGGATTTTGGAGGGCAGGCTCAATACTCCGCAGTCTATCATGGTCATCTCACCCGCATCCTCGTCCACCACGCCGTAGCCCAAGTTCAAAGTGCCCGGGTCGATGCCGAGAACACGCATAATTATGCCTGAGCCTGCAGCTTCTCCAGGACAGCCTCGTCGTAATCGAGATTAGCGCAGACACTCTGGACGTCATCGAGCTCTTCCAGATGGTCGAGC
>Ga0299912_10004942_pt1 | contig 10937 bp, 14 predicted proteins | sample RVTome_2_FD_207667 | JGI IMG/M metagenome (GOLD analysis project Ga0299912, IMG submission 207667) | Soil microbial communities from uranium-contaminated site in the Upper Colorado River Basin, Wyoming, United States - RVT95D214 (version 2) ... | reverse complement strand
CCTGCGAGGTCACGGCGAAGGAGATCCGTGCCGGGAAGTTGGCCTTGATGAGCCCGGTAACCACATCCACCGAGGGACGCTGGGTGGCGACGACCAGGTGTATGCCGGTGGCCCTGGACATCTGCGCCAGGCGACAGAGGGAGCGCTCGACTTCGTCGGGAGCGGCCATCATCAGGTCCGCCAGCTCATCGATGACGACCACCATGTGGGGCAGGGGCCTTCCTCCATAAGCAGCCCGAACTTCGTTGTAGTGGTCGAGGTTGCGGGCGGCAGCGGCGGAGAAGAGCTTGTAGCGGCGATCCATCTCCCGCAAGACCCACCTGAGAGTGCCCACGACGCGCTCCACCTCCACCAGCACGGGCGCCAGGAGATGGGGGACGCCGTTGAAGTTGATCAACTCCACCATCTTGGGGTCTATCATCAACAGGCTGAGATCCTCGGGCGTATTCCTCAAGAGCAGGCAGGTGACGATGGAGTTGAGGCATACGCTCTTTCCGGATCCTGTGGCGCCAGCGATGAGGAGGTGAGGCATCTTGGCCAGGTCAGCCACCACCGGGCTACCGGAGACGTCCTGTCCCAGGGCGATGGCAAGCCCGGAGGTCATGTTCTCAAACTCGTCGGACTCCAAAATCCGCCGCAGGGGGACCAGGGAGGCCTCGTCGTTGGGGACCTCGACTCCGATCATGGAGCGGCCAGGGACCGGAGCCTGGATGCGCACCGACTCCGCTGCCAGGGCCAGGGAGAGGTCCTTGGCCAGAGCGCCGATCTTGCTCACCTTGACCTTGGACCGGGAGACGCGGCCATCTCGTTCTTTCCGCTCCACGTACCCCGGCTCCACGCCGAACTGAGTGACGGTGGGACCCTGGTTGACCTCCACCACCCGGCCAGGGAGCCCAAAGCTGGTCAGGGTCTCCTCGATGAGGCGTATCTTGCGCCGGATCTCTGCCTCGCTGACCTCTTTGGGCACCTTGTGTTCGAGGACATTCTGCACCAGAGGCAGTTGCCATTCCCTGCGTGGCGACGGTTGTCGCGCAGGCCGGTGGCCGTTTCCCTGAGGGCCTTCACCATGGCCTCGAGAAGACCCGGAGGGGCTGGTGATCTTGTCTTTCCACTGGGAGATCACTCCCAGGCCCGTCGACTCCGGGCGGCGGAATGTGAGGCGAGGGGAGTGCCTTCGCCAGCGGTCCGCGGCTGTGCTGCCGGCCCGTTTGAGGCGTGTGCCCCATAGAGACAGGGAGACGCCGGAGAGGAGGATGAGGCCGATGGCTGCGGCGGCCACGATGGTGACGTAGGCGCCGACGGTGCCGGCGGCCGCTATCAACGCCTGGCTCAACGCCCATCCTACATAACCGCCTCCTCCCCCTTCGATCGCGAGCTGCCTGGGATCCTTGGGGAAGGAGAAGAGGTGAGCGGTGGAAAGGGAAACGGCGAAGAGGAGTGTCGTGGCCAGGGGGCTTCGCCATTGCAGTCCGGGTTTCCTTCCCATGCTTTGGAGAAGCATCCAGAAGCCTACGATGCCCACAGCGAGCGGGATGAGGTAGACTCCCCAGCCGAAAAGACGGCGCAAGACCGTGAGCAGTCCTGACGTGACGGGGTCCCGAGTGATGGAGACGAGGCTGAGCCCGGTGAGGGCGGCCAGCCCCACTAGGGCAAAGGCGGCTATCTTCTGTTTGGATCCGCCCGCTGCTTTTCGCGCAGGTCCGTTTCTGGCCACTTCTCTAGAACAGACTCAACTGCTCCGCGTCCTGCGGGAGCTCCACGTCCGCGATCCTATCGGCTTGAGACAGGACTTGGGGAATCCTGGACATGTCGTCCTGGACCACCTGGCGCCACTTAGGCTGGTGGAGCGCGGCAGCAGGATGGTACATGGGGTAGTAGATGATGCCCCCTATCTTGCGTGGTTGGCCGTGCACCTGGGAGATCTTGGCGCCAGGGAAGTACCGCTCCATGGAGAAACGACCCAGGGTCACGATCATCTGGGGTGAGATGATCTCGATCTGCCTGTCAAGGAAGGGCTTGCAGGCCTCGATCTCTTCGGGCAGGGGGTCTCGATTCTGAGGAGGGCGGCACTTGATGACGTTGCAGATGTAGACGTCCTCTCTGGTCAGGCCGATCTCTGCCAGCAGTTCTTCCAGGAAGTGTCCGGCCGCACCGACGAAGGGCCGGCCCTGCTGGTCTTCGTGGAAACCGGGGCCTTCTCCGATGAACAGTACCTGGGCGTTCTGGGGTCCCTCGCCGGGCACGGGGTTCTTGCGAGACTGCGCCAGGATGCAGCGCTGGCACTTGGCGATCTCTGCGTAGAGTTCGGTAAGCGTGGACACGGATGCGCCTCCTCAACAAACTGTAATCCGCGGTGCTCCGGGCAGTTCGCGGCCCTTCCTCTCGACGCCTGGCCATTGTATCATATCGCTGGGGGTTTGGCTAAGACAAGGAGAGGGCGCTCCTGCTGAGGCGGGATTTGTAGTCCAGCCCCGGCACCGGGGCCTCCTTCCCGATCACACTCCTGGCCGCCATCGTAGCGACTGGCGTGGCGAGCCTTGTCCGCGTTTACAAAATGTGATACAATCACGGGCGCAGGTTCGAGCCGGGGCCTTTACCCCTGCGCAACAGGAAAGGAGCGAGGCCGTGTCTCAGGACGCGAAGAGGAAGGAGTTTGCGGCTGCAACGAGAGACTGGGTACAAAAGGGTGAAGACCTGCGCCGCTGGTATGAAGAGCACTTTGCCTCTTGGTGGCCGAAATCCGGGCAGTCTCCGCCCCCCGAGCCGAAGGTGGTCGACCGGGAAGCTATGGACGAGCTAGAGAGACTGCGTGCGGAAGAGCGGAAGGCCCAAGAGAAATGGGCAAGACTCAATGGGGACCTCTTGGACCTGAGCTGACATTCGGTTACAGCACCCCGGAGCCAACAGTGATCAGGAGTTAGGCCTTGGGCGAGAACCTGCTGTACTACGGCGACAACCTCGACATCCTGCGACGGTACGTCAAAGACGAGACCGTCGACCTCATCTACCTGGACCCTCCCTTCAACAGCAACGTCACCTACAACGTCCTCTTTGGTGAGCAGAACGGCTCCCAGGCCGCGGCGCAGATCAAGGCCTTTGAGGACACCTGGCGCTGGGACCAGGCCGCGGCGCAAGCATACGAGGAAGTAGTGGAAGCTGGCGGAAAGGTGTCTCAAGCCATGCAGGGTTTCCGCACCTTCCTCGGCGACAGCAACATGCTGGCGTATCTTGCCATGATGGCCCCGCGCCTCGTGGAACTGCGCCGAGTGCTCAAGCCCACGGGAAGCATCTACCTACATTGTGACCCGACGGCCAGCCACTACCTGAAGATGCTGATGGACGCGGTGTTTGGCCCGACGAACTTCCGTAATGAGATTGTCTGGCGGCGTTCACACCCGAAGGGGCATGCCTTCACGCGCTTAGCTTCCACGCATGACGTGATTCTAGCTTTCGCCAAGAACATCCAGTTTGTTTACTGGTCGCCGATTTACCTCCCCCATGACCCTGAGAAGGCGGCGCAGCAGTACAGTAAGGTTGACGAAAACGGGCGCCGCTACCAGTTGACAAGCCTACTGAATCCCAACCCTGATCGTCCAAACCTGACCTATGAGTTCAGGGGGGTGACGAAGGTTTGGCGATGGACTAAAGAGCGGATGATGGAAGAGGACGCGAAGGGACGCATTGTCGTCCCCAAGGGCGGCAAACGCATCCCGCGATACAAGCGGTACCTTGATGAGCAAGAGGGTGTCCCGCTTGGCGACTGGTGGGGAGACATAGAGACCGCGTCGGGCCGTGAACGCCTCGGCTACCCAACTCAGAAACCCGAAGCGCTCTTGGAGCGCATCATCCAGGCCAGTAGCAACGAGGGCGACTTGGTGATGGACCCGTTCTGCGGCTGCGGCACGGCCGTCGTGGTGGCGCAGCGGTTGGGGCGTCGGTGGATTGGGATAGACATCACGCACCTGGCGATCACTCTGATGAAGCACCGCTTGCAGGATGCCTTCGGCGATGAGGTCACCTACCAGGTTATCGGTGAGCCGGTGTCGCTGCCCGATGCACGGGCGCTGGCCGAACAAGACCGCTATCAGTTCCAGTGGTGGGCGCTGGGCCTGGTTGATGCGCGGCCGGTCGAGGGGAAGAAAGGCAGCGACAAGGGTATAGACGGTCGACTATACTTCCACGACGAGGCAAACGTGGACACCAAGCAGGTCATACTGTCGGTGAAGGCGGGGGCGACCGGCGTGGCGCACGTGAGAGACCTGCGCGGGGTTTTGGAGCGTGAGAAGGCACAGATCGGAGTGCTAGTAACCCTGGAAGAGCCCACGCACGGCATGCGCGCCGAAGCCGCCAGCGCCGGTTTCTATGAGTCCCCCGGCTGGGGAACAACCCACCCGCGTTTGCAGATCCTGACGGTGGAAGGACTGCTCGAAGGCAAGAAGATCGACATGCCCGCCGTAGGCCAGCAGAGGGCCACCTTCAAGCAGGCTCCGAAGGGGACGCCAGAGGGCCCCGAGCAGTTGCCCCTGGACGAGTAGAGCCATGCGGAGGACCGCACGGTTGGACGCGCACCGGTTCCGGCGGCGAATCTCCAGGAGCTGGAGGCGTGGTCAGGCCCTTGGTGCGCTCCATGGACGCGGAGGAGCTGAACGAGTGGATTCACTTCGGGGAGATGCTCCTGCTGCGACGCCAGCGGCTGATTCAGGAGCACGAGGACGAGTTCGCCTGGTTTATGCTCATCCTCACCGGGCTGCTCGTGCTCAGGTTCGTGTTGGAAGCGCTCGGGGCGTGGCCTTGGGAGTGATGTAGGGCAGAGATGTTGGTTGGGTCTCTGCCCTTCTTTGTGTGGGGGGTGGTGAGAGTTGAGGGACCTGCGTATCAAGGACTTGGTTGATCTTGTAGCGGCCGACGTGCCTGACGCAGAGGACAGGATCGAGAAGATGTTCGACTGGCACCACGACCGCTCCATGAGGATGTCGCAGTGGGCGCTGGGCGCGAGTGTGTCGCTTGTGGTGGGGCTCGCAGCGGTCTTCTTCCGGGCAGATCTCAAGCTGGCGTGTTGGCAGATCGGGTCGGTGGTGGCTGCGGCGTTCGGCACGGCGGCATACGGTCTCTTTCGTCAGTGGCAACTTCGGTCCATGCACCGGCAGTTTGTGGGGGCGCTGAAGCTGTATCGGCAGCTGAAGGAGATGGCGCCGTTCATCGCCCGCTACAGGGCCAGCACGCCGGAGGTGGAGGGCTAGCGATGGTGGAGGGGTTGGGGCTGCTGCTCGGGTCGGTGGGGGGTGCTATTACAGGGACTGTGTTGTATGTGCTGATGCGGGAAGCGCGCAGCGGCGTGGAGGCGGACATTAGGTCTAGGCGCGAGAGGAAGAAGCAGAGACTGGAACAGGTGCTGGATTCGAGCGACTTGGCGGTCGTCGGGGGATACCTTGACGACGTGATAGGAGAGTTCAGCGTGTACGAGTACGCAGCGAGTGGGCGAGTAGCTTCAGTGGTTGACCGCTACCTGGACAGGATGCGCTCGTTCCTGAGTGTGGACCCAGAGATAGCTCGCCAGGCTCAGGCGGCGGAGGGTCCGCCGCAGGTGGTGGGTGCTGCCGCTCCCTCGGGGGAGCTGGAGGAAGCTCTGTCGGAGGTGCGTTCGGGGCAGGTCTGGAACGGTCTAGCGCGACTCCGTCGCCACATCGAGATGAGGCTCCGGGGTCTTGCTGAGGCGGGGGGCGTGGCGGCGGGGTCTCGTGAGTCTGGTGGTCGGCTGTTGTCGGGACTCTTGGAAGCCCGAGAGATCGATTCGAGGACCTATGAGGCCCTCAGGTATGTGATCTATGTGTGCAACGGGGCCGTGCACGGGGAGGAGGTGGGTCGCGTGACGGCGGAGGAGGCTGTGCAGCTTGCGGCAGCGGCGCTGGCTCGACTGGACTCGCCTGTCTGGGCGCCAGAGGGGTAGGCGGCAGTGAGACGCGTTGCACTCATCTACGTGCGGCGATCCATGGTGCGCTCCGAGCAGGACCGGGCCAGTCCTCAGCGTCAGATGGCCAACTGCATCCGTGTCTGCGAAGACAAGCGTGGACCTCGGGGCGTGGCCGTGGGCGCAATGTAGGGCAGAGATGTTGCTTGGGTCTCTGCGCTTCGCTTTGGCAGGAGGGAACGGAGCATGAGGTGGCACGAGTTAGGGAATGAGAGTTTCGTGACTGGTGGGGCGACGGTGATAGTGGTCTACCGGGAAGCCGTGGAAATGCGAGAAATGCTGATGACATGCCCACTTCGAATTGGGACCGAACTGCACGAGGTGATGCGGCTGGTGGACACGCTGGAGCCGGGGATACTCGACGTATTCAGTGAGGCGAGAGAGAGGGAGGTTCGCGACGAATTGTTGGAAGCGATAGCCCAGGTTAGAAAGTAGGGGGTCGGGGCGCATGGGCGATCGTGGGGCATTGAATGTCGAACGGTAGGGGAATCGAATGAGCGAGGTGGCGCTGATCTACGTTCCCCGCTCCATGCTGCGCGGTGCCATCCCCCTCCGCCTCCTGGATGAGCCGCCGCCCGATGGACAGTAGGGAGGCCGTGAGATGGAACAACCAGCATTCGCGATCCCTCAGAACTGGCGCGACGAACGCTACCTAATCGCCGTCTGGTATTCGCTGCCCTTCTGCCTCTACCTGCCCTACGACCACTACACGGTGACCATATCGCAACTCAACGACGGCAGGCCCGCCCTGATCGAGCTAGACAAGAGGCGCCGGGATCCAGAGATCGCTTTCAAAATGCTACCCTCCGGCAAAGGCGAGAACTGGCGGGACCCCGCGGGCAAGTTCCGCTACTCCACGGCGAATGTCTGGATGCCCTACACGGACGCGATTAGCTTTGGCTCGCGAAACTGGTTCGACCTCGAGACGAGAGAGTCCTACGCATCCTATGCCCTCCAGTACCTGAACCGCCTGGTGCGCGTCTATCGTTTCGTGACTGCGGACTACTACGTCCCAACGCTCAGCATGGAAGACGTTGATAGCTACTTCGGAGTTGCACTGGCCGACACGGCCTCACCACGTCCGAAAATCCATTGGCGCCCGATGGGGCGTATGGCGCCCGACGTCAACCTGCTTCCAGACACGTCAACGGCCCAGTTGCGCGAGATTCGTGGCATGCTGCGGAGTGAGGCCGCCATCCCCGACGAAGAGGAATTGCTCATGAGCGCCAGAGCGCTCCTCGAATCCGGCTCTCCCCGTCTTGCCGTCTTGGATGCCCAGACAGCCTTTGAGGTAGTTGTGAAACGCCTGGTCGCTGCACACTTTCGCGCACGCGGGTACTCCCCCAAACAGATCCAGCACCGCCTCGGCCGCCGATTCAACGCGCTCCTCAAGAAACACCTCAGCCCCGAGGTCAAACGCTTCGAGAAGGGCATGCCCGAATACGACCACTACTGGGCGAGAACCTACCAGGCTAGATGCGATCTGGTGCACGGCGAGAAGACAGAGATCACCCACGAGGACGCAGAGCAAGCCATCCGCGCCGTCGAGGAAGCGCTCGAGTATCTCACCGGGCGCCCCCACGACAAGATCTGGCCCCCGCCGCGTCCCCCCCTCCTCCTCATGTGAGCCCCGCCCACAACCTAGCTACCCGCTAGCGCCGGCTTGTGTCCTGGTCCCCGCCATCCACCACGTCCGCTTGTACCCCGCCGGCCCCTCGATGATCACCACGCGGTCGCTGCGCACCGCCAACGCCACCACGCCTACTCGCACGTCATCACCTCCCAAGCGCAGGTTCTTTTCTTCGTCTAGCGGGGATTTGACGAAGAACCGGTGGGCGAGAGGCGTTTGCCTTTCGCAAGCTCGTGGGCGACAATAGGCGAGCTTGCATGTGACGTAGCAGGCGGCGGAACAGGCCAGCCTGGTGTGCGGTACCCCGTCATTAGGCGGTGAGCCATCCGCATAATCAGTAGTTGGGACGCCTAGTGATGTGTCTCTCTTCACCTACCGATGTGGAAGGAGGTAAGAATGCGCACGAACCGGATGCTTGTTCTAATGGGTGGGTTGATCCTTATTCTTGGATCACGCCTCCCTTGGATGTCGGTCCCCGTTCTCTATGGCGTTGAAGGGCCTACCTTCGAGGCCATTGAAATAGGCTGGGAGGATAATGGCTTTGTCACTGGCGGTATCGGTCTTGCCCTTCTTCTTGTAGGGATATTCTGGAGGGGAAGAATTGGGAAAAGATACTCAATTCCAGGCGCGATCTTGAGTCTAACCGCTGTCTTAGTGGTTATCGGATGTTTCTATAGCATTCTTGAGATCGATCCTGGTGCTGGTTTCTTTGCGGCCACGGACGCAGGTATCTATGTGACACTCATAGGCGCTTTGCTGTCCTTAGTTGGTGCATTATATCGGACATCCGTAGATCAAGAGAGACAGGGCACAACATTACTTTCCAGTTCCTTGTAGCCTAGGTCACCATCTGTCCATTCTCTATTGTCTTTTGGATCCCTTACCCGTAAACGCTCTGGTCAAGTAGGCGGCCCAACATCGTTTGCAGCGGACGGGCGGGGACTGCGCCCTCGCCCAAGGGGATTCTGGCACGAAAGCGGGTTCTAACTTTGGCATTTTCCCGCCAAGTCCCCCAACACTGAGGTCAAGCGTCGTTGCTTCCACTCTGTCCTCGAACTCGACCCCGACAACGAGCCCGCCTCGCTTGCCCTCCTCTTGCTTGACCAGCAGCGGCCCACGAGCTAGCCTCCATTCGCCTCCGGCAACCACCACGTCCGATTGAACCCCACGGGGCCCTCGATGATCACCACCCGGTCACTGTGCACCCGGAACGCCATCACGTCACCCCGCTTGACCTTCAGGGATCTTCGGCATTCGATGGGGACTACGCTAGAACCCACCCTCCGATTCCTCTGCACCATCTGCAAGCCCGTATTCGCCTCTCCCAACTTTCGTGAATCGCTCATCTCGTTCCATTGATTTGACCGCAGTGCCGTAGGCGATACGGCGATCGTCCTTCAGCTTGCCTGCCGCGATCAGGATGTCGATGATGTCGGTGACCTTGGCTCTGCCTCCTTTTGCCTCAAGGATTTCGAGGCATGACTGCGCAACAGTCTGCTTTCTGAACCTCATGAGATCCAATCCGCCGAACTGTTCGTCTGGCGTCGGCTTGCCAACTACCCGGCGAAGCACATTCAGCCCCAACTCCAGCTCTCCCACTTCTCTCAGCGCTGCTTCCTCTTCACGTGCAGCTTCCTCCTTCTTGTCGCGCCATCGGACTGCCAACGCACGCTTCTCGGCGATTCGATCTCTTATCGCCGCTTCGATAGAGTCAATCGTACCCTCAAACTCTTTCATCCTATCCCCCTGCCTGATGTCAGTAGTATAGCATAAAGCATGTAGTTTGTCAAGGCCCAAGACTACTGGCAGAGGCGAGGGCGTTCGGGTTGGGTTGACGGCGAGGTAAGGCACCTATTACAATAGCAGGTGCAATGGAATGGCTCTTCGAGACGAAGGACCGCGACGGCATCACCGTTCGGATGTCAAAGGCCACCTATGACAAGCACCTGCCAATCCATCCTGAGATAGCCCACTATGTCCAAGAAGCCAAACTCACCATCCAAGAGCCCGAGGTAGTCGTACGCGATGATGACGGGTGCCACCATCACCACAGACTGGGACTGGGAAGGGGCAAACACAAGGGCTGCTACCTGCGCGTATTGGTCAACTACCACGGCCGAGGCAAGCGAAAGTACGGTATTGTAGCATCCTACTGGATGTCGAGGAACATCTGTCCCCATGGGGAGGTCATATGGGTGAGCAAATCCAAATGATTCAAGAGCTTCTACAGGCCAACAAAGACCTCGAAGAGCGGTTGCGCAACAGCCCGATCAAGGTCGCGTACGATGACGAACACGACATGCTTTTCATCACTATTGGACCCCCGCGAGAAGCCGTCATGGTAGAGGTGGACAAGAGACTGCACTTCAGGGTTGATCCTGAGACCGACCAGATAATAGGCATGACTATCACGGCGTTCAGAAAGGGCTTCCTCTCCGAGCATCGAGATTTCAAGAAGCACTTCGAGACGGTATTCGCGCGCCCTAGAATGGTAGAAACCTGGGAGGTTGTCCCCCAAACGGAAGCGTCCAAACAGGCATCTAGCGCGTTGAGGGCGTTAGTCCCAGCGTAGGGGCACCGGTCTCAAACCGTACGGGCAGGGGGATCCAGTCGTGATCCCCCTAGCGTGTGCCTATCCCCATGCGGCCGTCCGTGGCGCGGACGACCCAATCGCCAGAGCTACCCCAGTCGCCTCCCCCTCCCACCGCTACGGTTTTACACTACCTCATTCCCGCTGCGACGATGAACGCATTACCACCGTCCGACCGTATGGCCTCACACACTAACACCCGGCTAGCTGACTTGCCACCTGAGCTTGGCTACAGTGACGACATTGGGATCCAAGCTCTCCCTCACCCCTCCGCCTCCTGCGCCCCGGGCAACATGTATGTCCGCTTGAAACCCACCGGCCCCTCGATGATCACCACCCGGTCACTGTGCACCCCGAACGCCATCACGTCCTTCCACTCGATCCCCACCCCCGCCACAACCAACACCAAACCCCCCACCCAACCCACGTGTCGGCTGCTGCGCCTCGCTCCGGCTCCCCTCCGCTCGGCTCAAGATGAAGGCTCTATCTTGAGCAGGCGACAGGCCCACACGCGGCGGCACCGTCGGGGTTAGGTGTCGCCCACGCCCCTTCACGCGCTCTTGTGTTGTTTACAGAAGGGTGATATACTTATACATTGGAGCCTGGCTCCTGGCGTCCTTTGCTGTTTTCGTCCCCTGATAAATCGTCTGGGAGTGGGTGGCGGCAGGTTCCGCCCCCATTTCGAAGGAAGAGAAGGGTTGTGAGTCTGCCGTAGCGGGGAGAGGGAATGGGATTGAGATCCGACACCG
>Ga0299912_10004940_pt1 | contig 10939 bp, 10 predicted proteins | sample RVTome_2_FD_207667 | JGI IMG/M metagenome (GOLD analysis project Ga0299912, IMG submission 207667) | Soil microbial communities from uranium-contaminated site in the Upper Colorado River Basin, Wyoming, United States - RVT95D214 (version 2) ... | reverse complement strand
GTTATGAAGATTCTATTGCGTCGTGTGCGGTTTCAAGATCCGACTTCGAAATGTCAAGGGCATCGAGAATCTCGGAAGCCGATGAAGAGGGAGTGATATGAAGCCTGCGATGCGAGGTAGCCCGAGGCAAGTCCTTGCGAGATCCCGCATACGCTTTCTTAGGGACCGCTCTCGAACTTCGTCTTCGAGAGGATCCCTTGGGCTCATCCTCATGGTTGTGGGTCGAACTCTTGCTCATCGTCAGCCTCAATCTAGGGCAGATTCAATCGCATGTTTCGATCCAGGACCAGTGTATTCGGACAGAATGGGACGGTCAAGTCGAGTAGATCCGATTCGGAATTGGGCAGCCAGCGCTGGAATTCTGCGGTCCTAGCGCAACTCCACTTCCGCGACAGCCTCCCAGCCGGTCGCCAACACCAATAAGAACATCTGCTTGCACTTGAGCAGCGGCTGACCTCCCAGCTCCGGTGGGAACTGCAGGCCACGCTCTCCCCGCCAATCCGACAGCCGGCCCAACCACGCCACCACGCACGGGTGCACCGGCTCGGTCGGGGCCAGGCCCTCGAGCGATGCCGCCTCCCCAGACTCCACCTGCTCCGGCCTCGCCTCGGGCGCACCCCCCTGCTGCGCAGCTCCGGCCTCCTGCTGCACCGGATCCGTCCTCTCCAGCCACGGCATCCGCCCGGCCTCAGAATATGGACACGGCTCCCCCTCTAGCCAGTTCCGGTAGCGCCCGGAGCACACCTCCGCGTCCGATTGAGGCGGCTCGTCGGGGAACAGGAACAGCGCCCTGGGTTCGGCACCGCGTTCAGGCATGCACACCCCCTCCGGGTCCCAGGGCGCTGTTGGAGGCCGCTCCTGTCCCCATCACGGAGATAGAACAAATGTCCGTGCTATTGACAGGATACACGGAAACGTGATAGATGTCAAGTTCGATTCAGTCCTGACGGAAGGGAAACGCAGCCTTCTCGGCAATTAAGCTCAGGTGTTTGGAGCGCGCCCGCGTGGGGGCATAGGTCCCACTCTCCCACTCGCTCACGGTCTGCTGCCGCACCCCGAGGACCTCGGCCAGCCCGGCCTGGTTCAGCCCCATGTGTCGCCGCAGTGCCAGCACCGCCTGCCCGTCCCATAGCAGCTCGCCGCCGGAACCCTGCAGTTGATAGCGCAGCCGGGGCCGGGCAAAGGCCACTTCCTGCCGCTCCAGATCGACCTCGGCCACGTGATAGCCGGCCTGCATCCAGGCCGCAGCCTGCAGGGCTCCCTGGCCGCGGTTGCTCCAGAAGGCCTTGCCGGCGCGGGCGGAGCCCGGCAGCCGTGAGGCGATCAGCTGCTCGAGGGTCTGGAAGTCCATCCGGACCTGATCCTCGCCCAGTTGGCGGAGATGCTCATAGAGCGGGTGATACTTCGAGCCGGGCTTGATCGGATCCATCATTGTGATGGGGCCCGCACTGGGCCGATAGGTTGACCTGGCGGCGGGGCGCCGGACTATCTGGACCTCCGGGCTACGGCGCTTTGCCGGCCCGCGTTCGCCAACTTCCTCAGCGGCCCATCGTGGGGCGCTGCTGCGTATAGCGGCTGGCCCGGTAGCCGATCAGGCCGGCGGCCCCGAGCAGCACCAGGCCCACCACCCCCAACAGCGGCGACCGCCCTTGCGCCTCCCCCCGATTGGCTGCCTGCAGCGCGGCGCTGGGCTGAGCACCAAATTCCACATAGTGGATCTCGCCCGGCTTCAACTTGACCGGCACATTCATGGCAGTGGTGGCATTGTGATCCGGCGGAACCGCCGCGCTCACGTTGTAGTCGCCATCCTGCACGTCCGCAAAACAGTATCCTTCGGGGGTCTCATCGGTGGTGTGCTCGCCCGCCAGGGCGCCGCCGCGCTCCACCACGCTCACCTGGCCCTGCGGCAGCGGCCCCTCTCCGCTATCCACCCGGGAGTTCCCATTGAGATCCAGGAACAGCAGCACGCAGATTTCGCCGGTGCCGACCAATGGTGTGGGCGTGGCCTCCGGCGGAGTGGGCGTGACCCGCGCTTCCGGCCCGGGGGTGGGCACCACCGAGCCCAACAGCAGCTGCGCCCCGTTCGACAGGATGTCGGAGGACGAGATTCCATTCAGCGCCATCAGCTCTTCCAGGGTCATGCCGGCGATCGCCGCGATGCGCCACAGAGTGTCCCCGGACTGTACGATGTAGATGATCTGGCCTTGTTCGTTGGGGGTGGGGGTGGGGAACGGCGTGGGCGGCTGCAACGCGTTGGCCGCGCCGGCCTCCGCGGTCCAGCTCCCCGCCAACGCCAGAGCGAGGACTGTCGCCAGTCCAAAGGCCTTCCATCCAGGACGCCTGTTCGCCATGCCCGACCGTGCTCCACTCGCATTATAGCCTCACTGGCCCACCTACCTTCGCGGCGGGGCTACAATGTGCCCCAGGAAAGATCGCGGAGGCGATTGCATGACGGTCACCGACGTCAGCTCCCGGCGGAGTGCGGCACAACCCGGGGGCTCGCTCTCGGGTCTGGCAACCTCTACGCTGATCACCACCGGGCTGTTGATCCTGGTGGGGGGCGTGGTGCGGGTCACCGGCCACGGCCTGGGCTGCCCGGATTGGCCGTTGTGCTACGGGCGGGCTATTCCCCCCGGGCTCACCGGGGCCTGGGTGGAATTCACCCACCGGCTGGTCAGCACCGCCGCGGGCGCTCAGATCGTCCTGCTGGGGGTCTTGGCCTGGCGCCGGCACCGGGCAGAGAAGTGGATCTGGCGGCCGGCGCTGGCGGCGGTGGCCCTGCTGGCTGCCCAGGTCCCGCTGGGCGGATTGCACGTCATCATGGAGAACCCGCCCGAGACCGGGTTGGCCCATACCGCGCTGGCCATGCTTATCCTGGGCTGCCTGGCGGTCGTGGCTGCGGCCACGCTGCCGGTGGGCGACCGGCTGCAGAAAGCCGCGGCCCGCCAACTGGCCCGGGGACGTCTGGCCGGCGGGATCAGCCTGCTGGCGGTCCTCAGCTACCTGCTGGTGCTCACCGGGTCCCTGGTAACCCGCAGCGGCGCTTCGCTGGCCTGCCCGGCGTTTCCCTGGTGCGGCGCGACCTCGATCGCTCTCGGCCGGCTCACCGACATCCAGATGCTGCACCGGCTGACCGCCCTGGCAGTCGCCGGCCTGGCGCTGGTGATGATCGTGCAGATCGGGCGCCGGGCCCCGGCCACCCCTTTGAGCCGCTTCGCCCGGTTGCTGCTGGGACTGCTCCTCGGCCAGTTGGCCTTGGGCGCCGCCAACGTGCTGCTGCGCCTGCCGCTGTGGACGCGGGTGCTGCACCTGACCGTCGCCGCCGCATGGTGGGCGGCGGTCGTCACACTGTGGGCGGTGGTCTCCCGCGGCCGCTCGCTCTCGCGGGCAGAGACCGAGCCAACGGCCTACTCGTGAATTGAGCGCACGAAGGCGATGATCTTGAGGATGTCCTCGTCGGTGAGGAACTCGAACCCGCCCTTGGGCGGCATGGTGATTCCGGTGGTGTTGGCCGGATCGTTGGCCGGCCGGCCCTGCTTCACGTAGGCCAGCAGTTCCTCGTCGCTGTGCTCTGCCACGAAAGCGCTGGTGGTCAGATCCTTGCCCAGGTTGGGCAGCCCCTTGGCATCCGGCCCATGGCAGGCAAAGCACGTTTGTCCGAAGAGCGTCCGCCCGGCCTCGACCATCTCCGGGGGATAAGTGCCCTCCACCGGCTGCGGGCCGGTTCCGCCTCCGCAGGCCGCCAGCAACCCGCCCAGCAGCAGGGCGAAGAGCAGGGCCCCAGCATGGTACGTTCGCATCGGTAGTCCTCCCATCACAGGTCGCGCTACGCGCCGATTCCCCACCCGCGGCGAATCCGGCGGCGCAGGACCGGCTGTCAGGCCGGCGCAGGTCTATTGCACCAGTAAGAGGGCAGAGAAGGCGGTGATCAGATAGTAGTTGGAGACCATATAAACCGAGCGGGCCCGGGCGTGGTTCGGCAGCCGCCACAGCCGCACACAAACCACCAGCAGCACGGCGCCGGCGATAGCCACCAAACCCAGGGGCAGGCCCCGCAGCGCCAGCAGGGAGGCCGCCACGGTCAGGGCGGCGTGCAGGAAGACATACGGCGCCGCCCGTTGGCTCCCCACCACGCTGGGCAGCATCGGGAAGCCGGCCAGTCGGTACTCGACGTCGTGCAGGATGGCGAAGGCCCAGAAGTGCGCCGGGGTCCAAAAGAAGACCGTCGCCGCCAGCGCGACCGGCATCAACCGCCAGCCGACGTCCGCCGCCGCCCAACCCGCCAGCACCGCGCAGCTTCCGGCCGCGCCCCCGATGACGATGTTGAGTACCGAGCGCCGCTTGAGGAACAAGGTGTACAGCGGGACGTAAATCAGGATCCCCAGGGTGATGAAGACCGCCGACCCAATGGGCAGGCTGAGCACTGCCACGGCCACCCCCGCCAGACACAGGCCCAGGCCCCAGACCAGCGCCGCAGCCGGCGGGACCAACATGCCGGAGGGCAGCGGCCGGCCGGCGGTGCGCGGCATCTGGGCGTCCACCTCCCGCTCGAAGTAATGGTTCAGGGCCGAGGCTCCGCCGGCGGCCAGTGCGCCGGCCGCGCCCAGCAGCATCAGCCGGGCAAAGGGCAAGGCCGCGCCACCCCCCGCCATGGCGGTGGCCATGGAGGTGAACACCAGCACGCCGGTCACCCCGGGCTTGGTCAGGGCGAGCAGCTTGCGCAGGTTGACCTGCGTGGCGGAACCGGCGATGGGCTGGGGTTGGGCGGAGGTCATGGCAGGGCTAGATTGTATTCCACCCCGCGCCGGCTCGGAAGAGCCGGCTGCGAGCCGCCAAACGACCGGATACCGACCGGGGAGACCTGGCGGACGCCCGGCAGGTATAATCCTCGATCCAATCCGTGCCCCGCAGCTCGGACGGCGCGGCTGGTCGGAAACCCAGCGTGCAGCCCACAAGCAAGTCCGGATACCCCTCCCGCTTGAAACCTCCGCGACGGCCCCGCAAGCGCTTATGGATCCTGGCAGCCGCCCTGCTTGGCTGCGGCCTGCTGGCCGCCTTCGCAACACAGGTCCCGGCGGTACAGGATCAACTGGCCTTCCGCATCTCCGAGCTGCGGGCCAGCATCAAGTACGCGCTAGAGCCCCCGGGGGAATCGGTATTCACGCCGGACCCCACCCTGGCGGCCATGGTGGATGGCACGCTGGCGGTCTTGCAGCCACCCACCTCCACGAGCCAGGCCGCCAGTCCGCAACCGACGGCAACGCCCGGAATCGCGGGCACGCCCACGCCGACGCCCACCCCGGTTCCCGAGCAGGTGCTGCTCGGCGGCATCCGGCACGAGTACCAGCAGTGGAACAACTGCGGCCCGGCCACCCTCTCCATGGCGCTTTCCTTCTGGGACTGGCAGGGGGATCAGCGGCCCATCGCCAGTTTCACCAAGCCCAACCCGCGCGACAAGAACGTGATGCCATATGAGCTGGCCGCCTTCGTCGAGCAGCAGACCGACTTGCGGGTGCTTTCCCGCGTGGGCGGGGACCTGGATTTGCTCAAGCGCCTGATCGCCGCCGGCTTCCCGGTCATGATCGAGAAGGGCCTGGAGGTCCCCGGGGTGGAGGGCTGGATGGGCCACTACGAGGTGCTGGCCGGGTACGATGAGGAGCAAGAGATCTTCAACGCCTACGATTCCTACGAAGGCGATTTCAGCGGCGGCCAGACCCTGCACCTGCCGTATGCGACGATCGAGGGCTACTGGCGGCACTTCAACTACACCTACCTGGTGACCTACCCGGCCGAGCGGGAGGCGGAGTTGTTCGCCATCCTGGGCTCCAGTCAGGATGAGACCGCCAACACCGAGTTGGCCGCGGAGCGGGCCTCGGAGGAGATCTTCACCACCTCCGATCGAGACCTGTTCTTCGCCTGGTTCAACCGCGGCACCAACCTGATGCGACTGCAAGACTTCGGCGGAGCCGCCGCAGCCTACGACCAGGCATTCCAGCTCTATGCCGGTCTGGATCCGGAGGTCCGCCCCTGGCGGGTGCTCTGGTACCAGACCGGGCCCTACTTCGCCTACTACTACACCGGGCGCTACGGGGATGTGATCAACCTGGCCACCCAGACCCTGGAGAACATGAGCGAGCCGGTGCTGGAGGAGAGCTACTACTGGCGCGGCCTGGCCCGCGAGGCCCTGGGGGACGTGTCGGGGGCCATCGGCGACTACCGCACCAGCGTGCAGATGCACCCCGGCTTTGAACCGGCCATGGCGCAGCTCAACCGTCTGAGCACCTCCCCCTGAGTGCTGAAGCGCCCCGCATGAGACCCGCAACCGTCCGATGACCCCGGATTCCACCCCCTCCAGGCGGGTGGGCCGTTCCACCCTGATCGTGATGGGTGGCATGCTGCTGGCCCTGCTCACCGGCCTGGTCCGCCAGCGGGTGATCGCGGCCGGGTTCGGCACCGGCGCCACGCTGGACGCCTACACGGCGGCCAACGGGCTGCCCGAGCTGCTGGTCACGATGCTGGGCGGCGGGGCGCTCTCCTTCGCCTTCATTCCCGTCTACAGCGGATTCCTCAGCCGGCAGGACCGGCCCGGCGCCGACCAGCTGGCCAGCCAGGTGATCCACGCCATCTTCCTGCTGGCCGCCCTGGCCTCCTCGCTGGCTGCGCTGCTGGCGCCGGCATTGGTGCGGGCCCCCTGGGGCATCGGCCCGAGATTCCCGCCGGAGACCCAGGCCCTCACCGTTCAGTTGATGCGGGTGCTGCTGGTCTCGGTGGTGATCTTCTCCATGAGCAGCATCCTCACCGGCACCCTGCATGCCCACCAGCATTTCCTGCTGCCGGCGCTGGCCCCCATCCTGTATAACGGCGGGGTGATCGTTGGCGCGGTCTGGCTGGCGCCGCGGTTGGGCATCTTCGGCCTGGCCTGGGGCGCGGTGGTGGGGGCCGGCTTGCACCTGCTGGTGCAGTTGCCCGGTGCGGCCCGGCTGCGGATGCGCTGGCACCCCGGGCTGCGCCTGAACGACCCGGCCTTCCGCATGGTGGCAGTCCTCATGGCGCCCAGGGTGGTGGATCTGCTGATGGCCCGCGCCAGCATCGACTGGCTGAACTCCAATCTGGGCTCCGGGCTGGGCGAAGGCCGGCTCTCGGCGCTGCGCTATGCATTCCAGGTGATGAACATGCCCTGGACCCTGGTGGGCACCGCCATCGGCATCGCGGTTTTCCCCACCCTGGCCGCGCTGGCCGCCCAGAATGACTCGGCCGCGCTGCGCCGGGCGGTCAGCGGTGCGCTGCGGGCCATCCTGGCCCTCACCGTGCCGGCCGCCGCCGGTCTGCTGGTGCTCGGACGGCCGATCGTCCAGGTGCTATTCGAGGGCGGGGAATTCACCGCCCGCAGCACCGACCTGGTGGTGTACGCCCTGCGTTTCTACACCCTGGCCCTGCTCAGCCAATCCGCCCTGGAAGTGGTGGTGCGGGCCTTCGCCGCCCGCAAAGACACCCTCACCCCGCTGCTGGTTTCTTTCTTCACCACCGCCCTCAACGTCGGCCTGGCGCTCTGGCTGGCCCGGCCGATCGCCCAGGGCGGCCTGGAACACGGCGGCCTGGCGCTGGCCAACGGCGCGGCGGTGGCGGTGGAAGCCTGCATCGGGTTGGTGATCCTGCACCTGCGCTGGCGCGGGGTGGAGGGGCGCCGGATCTTGGCCGACCTGGCTCGCGCCGCGCTGGCCGCGGCGGCGATGGCCGGCGTGGTGCTCTTAGTGGCCAGGGTGGGCCGGCTGGAGGGATTGCCGCTGCTGCTGGTGGGCGGCGGGGTCGGGGCGGTGGTCTACTTCAGCGTCGCGCTGCTGCTGGGCATGGACGAAATCCGCTCGCTGCCGAGAGACCTGCTCGCCCGCCGAGCCGCTCTCGACTCAAGGGAAACAGGATAGGACGGCCGTGAGACGACCCTGGCCGGCACACCCCTTCATCTTTGCGGGGATGCCTGTCCTCGCGCTGATGGCGTCGAACCTCGGCGTGGTGCCGCTGATCCAGGGCCTTCGGCCTCTGATCCTCTCGTTGACAGCGGCGATCTTGCTGCAGCTGCTTTTCAGCGCACTCCTCCGCGACGGGGGCAAGGCCGCTGTCTTGTCGTTGACCTGCCTCGTTCTCTTCTTCTCCTATGGCCACGCCCATATCGCGGCCCTAGCTACGTTGTTTCTCCTTCTTCAAAGGGTGGTCGGATTCAACGAGGGGACGACGCTGGCCGTCTGGCTTCATCCGTTCCTCATAGCGCTGTGCGTCAGCGTCTTCCTGCTGGTGTTGCGAGCAGTGCGCCGGGGGGCAGGGCAGTCCGGGGAAATCACCCGGCTACTGAACCTGGTGACCGCCCTCTTGCTTCTCTATCCCGCCGTCCAGGTCCTACGGTACGGGCTCTCATTGCGGGAAGACCGGTCGACACCCTCGCAGCCGGAGGTGGTCGGGCAAACCTCCCCAGACATCTATTACATCATCCTGGATGGGTATGGCGCCGAGCGAACCCTGCAGCAGGTTTATGACTACAACAACCTTGACTTCTTACAATTCCTCTCGTCGCAAGGCTTCTATGTCGCCTCGGAGAGCACCAGCAACTATGCTCAGACCATCCTCTCACTGACCTCGTCTCTCAACTTCGACTATCTGGATGAGGTACTCGGGGAGGTGGAGACGACCGACGTCAATATCCTGATTCCGCTGCTGCGCAACAACCAGGTTCGCCGCCTGCTGGCAAGCGAAGGCTATCGGTTCGTGGCCTTTTCGACCGGTTACGGTCGGACCGAGATCCCGAATGCCGATCTCTATCTACAGCCCAGTGTCGACTCGGCGGGCCTCTTGGAGAGCCTTTTGATCGAAACCACGTTCCTGCGGGCGGTGGAGAGTTTCACTTCGGTCGTGGGACTGCGGTTCCCCTATCCAGGTTTTCAAGCCCACAGGCAGCAGGTCCTGTTCATCCTCGACCAGCTTCCCATGGTAGCCGAAATCCCCGGGCCAAAATTCGTCTTTGCGCACATCCTGCTCCCTCATCCGCCGTTCGTCTTCGGCCCAGAGGGCGAGGAACTCGTCCAACGACACAGCTATGAATTGGCCAACGGAAGCGATTTTCTGGGGACCTACGATGAGTACATTGAGGGGTATCGAGGGCAGGTGTCCTACCTCAACTCGAGCTTGGAAGAGATCATCCCGCGCCTCATCGGCGGTTCGCCGGTCGATCCGATCATCGTCCTGCAGGGCGACCACGGCCCCGGGGCCGGGCTCGACTGGAGATCACCAACGGCTGAGGGCCTGACGGAGCGATTCAGGATCTTGAACGCAATCCGGCTGCCGGGTGCAGCCCCCGAACTGCTTTACCCTGCCATTAGCCCGGTCAATACCTTCCGGGTGATACTCAATCAATACTTCAGGGCCAGTCTCGGCTTGCTCCCCGATCGCAGCTACTTCTCCACGACCTCCCGGCCGCTTGAATTCCAGCCAGTTCAGCCATAGCCGCGGCGCGATTAAACCGGCGTTCAAGCCGGTCGAAGGCCCTACTGTTTTTCGTACGGCTGGCCGTCGGCCGCCGGGGGGATGGCCCTGCCGATCAGCCCGGCCAGCACCACCATGGTGGTGAGGAAGGGCAGCATCTGCAGCCACTGCGGCGGCACCGACACGTCCAGAATCTGAAAACGGGTCCCCAGCGCATCCGCGAAGCCGAATAGCAGACCGCCGCCGAAGGCGCCGAACGGGGTCCATTTGCCGAAGATCATCGCCGCCAGCGCGATGAAGCCGCGCCCGCCGGTCATCAGATCGTCAAACCCGCCCACCGTCTCCAGCGAAAACCAGGCACCCCCCAGCCCGGCGATCATCCCGCTGATGATCACGCTGCGATAACGGGTGAAGAAGACATTGATGCCCACCGTGTCAGCCGCTTCAGGGTGCTCACCCACCGAGCGCATCCGCAGGCCCAGCGAGGTGTAGAACAGGACGACGTGGGTGACGATGAGCATCACGAACATCATGTAGAAGATCGGCTTGTTGTTGAAGAGCACGTCCCCCACGATGGGAATCTGCGAGAGGCCGGGGATCTCGATGCTGGGGAGCGTCACTCGGCCGGCCCGGGTGGAGAGCAGGAACTCGCGGCGGGCGAAGCTGGTCAGGCCGATGGCCAGGATGTTGATCACCGTGCCGCTCACAATCTGATCGGTCTTGAAGGTGATCGACAGCCAGGCGTGGAGCAGCGACATCAGCGCCCCACTGAAGACTGCCACCAGCACCGCGAGGAGCAGGGCGGTATTGGTGGCCTCGGGCATGAGGGGCTCCAGGAAGAAGAAGGCGATGAAGCCGAAGCACGCGCCGGTGAGCATCATGCCTTCAATGGCGATGTTGACTACCCCCGACCGCTCCGACCAGATGCCGGCGGTGGCCCCAATCACGATCGGAGTGGCCAGGCGCAGGCTCTCGGCCAGCATGGTCAGCATGTTGGTCTGCTTGCCGACCGCCGCGGCGATCAGGATGGCGGGGAAGATCAGCACGCCGTCCAGCAGCAAAACCGCAAAGCTCAACCGCGGCCAGCGGTTGATCAGGCCCAGGGCGCCACCGGCCATGTAGAGCCCGGCCACCACCAGCAGCACGGCTCGGGTCGGAGCCTCCCACACCGGCGCCTCGGGGCCCAATCCGACGCTCATCTTGCTGATCGCATCGGCGGCAAAGGACCCGGGAGCCCGCAGGGCAATCCACAGCCCCGCGACCAGGAAGAACAGCGAGAAGATGTGCATCCGGGTGAGCCGGAATCGACGGGCGCTCATCGGCCCCAACCTCGCGAGAAGACCACCTCTTCCTCCTGGCGTCGGGCACGAATGCGCCAAATCACCCGCACGATCTGGTCGGCGGCGATGAACATCACGATCAGCGCCTGGATGATCTTCACCAAATCAATCGAGATGTCCGCTCGGAT
>Ga0299912_10004938_pt1 | contig 10940 bp, 9 predicted proteins | sample RVTome_2_FD_207667 | JGI IMG/M metagenome (GOLD analysis project Ga0299912, IMG submission 207667) | Soil microbial communities from uranium-contaminated site in the Upper Colorado River Basin, Wyoming, United States - RVT95D214 (version 2) ... | reverse complement strand
TTTATCCTAAAGATGTCATAGTGAGATTGAGTGATTTTAAAAGCAATGAGTATGCCAATCTCATCGGTGGAATCGAATTTGAGCCTGTCGAAGACAACCCCATGATTGGTTTCCGAGGAGCCTCCCGCTATTATGATGAGGCTTATCAGGAAGGGTTTGCTCTTGAATGCATGGCTATGAAAAAGGTTCGGGATGAAATGGGGCTGATGAATGTAAAATTGATGATCCCCTTCTGCCGAACGGTGGGAGAGGGGAGGTTGGTTATTGCGGAGATGAGAAAGCACGGTCTGATCCAGGGCGAGAATGGCCTCGAAATCTATGTAATGTGTGAGGTCCCGAGCAACGTGATCATGGCAGATGAATTTTCTGAAATTTTTGATGGCTTCTCCATCGGATCGAATGATCTAACCCAGTTGGTGTTGGGATTGGATCGTGATTCAGACAAAGTTTCTCATGTCTTCGATGAGCGGGATCCGGCTGTGAAAAAGATGGTTCAATTAGTGATTGAAAAGGCCAAGAAGAATGGAAAGAAGATTGGTATCTGCGGCCAGGCTCCCAGCGACTATCCAGAATTCGCCGAGTTTTTAGTCCGCTGTGGCATCGACAGCATCTCCCTCAATCCGGATACAGTCATCAAAACCACCGACAGGATATTACAGGTGGAGAAAGAGTTGGGGATACCCCGAAGAAAAGAGTCTGCGAAGAAGGCCTTAGCGGCAAGTTAGGTTTTGAATCCTAAATTTCAAATGACAAATTTCGCACGAAGTGATGAACCAAAGGTGAATAAATGCCAAATCAAACCCAAAGTGTAACTCAACCCTTTAGGGTTGAATTAGAATCAAGGCTAAAGCCTTGAGTTACAACCTTTGACATTCATTTGATCCCGCTTTAGCGGGAGATTTTGACATTTGAACTTAAGATTCCAGCAAGTGAGAGTCCTCCTCCATATCTGCTGTGCCAACTGTGCCATTTATCCCCTTGAACGAATAGAGGAGAGAGGGGATGAGGTCGTTGGATACTTCTTCAATCCCAATATTCACCCTTACCAAGAATATCAGAAGAGATTGGAGTCATTAAGACGATACTCGGAAGAGGTCGGACTGAAAGTGGTCTATCGAGATGAATACCTCCTTGAAGAGTTTCTGAGGGGTGTGTCCCATCAAGTAGAGGAGAGGTGTCGATATTGCTATTCAATCCGGCTCGAAGCCACGGCTCGAGAGGCAAGGAGGAATGGTTTCGATCAATTCTCAACGACGCTTCTTCAAAGCGCCCACCAGAATCATCATCTGATCAAGGAGACCGGGGAGCGCTTGGCCGAGGAGGTTGAGATCCCCTTCTATTATGAAGATTTTCGACAGGGGTGGAGGAAAGGGGTGGAAGTCTCTAAGGCCATGGGATTATACCGTCAACAATATTGCGGTTGCATCTATAGTGAAAAAGAAAGATATATGAATGCGGGACGCAGGAGACATCAGACGAAGTAGATTAGAAATCCGAAATCCGAATATCGAAGCACGAAACAAATCTCAAATCCCAATGAACAAAAATTCAAAACGATATGATTTGGAAGATCGTACTTTTGAATATGCTAAAAAGGTAAGAGCTTTTATAAAAAGTTTGCATAAAAACTTAGCAAACATTGAAGATGGAAAACAGCTGATCCGGGCATCAGGCTCTGTTGGTGCAAACTACATTGAGGCGAATGAATCTCTCAGCAAGAAGGACTTCATGATGAGAATTAAACTTTGCCGTAAAGAGGCTAAGGAAAGTCGATATTGGTTGCTGTTGATAGATATAGACGGTGAGCCAGAAAAGGAGAACGATCGAAGATATTTAGTGAAGGAGGCCACTGAATTGATGAATATTTTTGGAGCCATATTATCTAAGAGTACGTGATGTTTAGAACATTGGAACATTAGAATTTCGAATTTGTTTCGGATTTCGTGCTTCGAATTTCGAGCTTAAAAGGCGTTTCTAGTTGACATTGATTTGACATTTGAGTTTTGGTCATTTTTTTGTCATTTGAACTTTGACATTTGAAATTTGAGAGTTAGACATGGGTGCCTTGGGAAAGCTTCTCATCCTTTTGGGTGTCTTCATTATTCTCATTGGTCTTTTTTTGCTAATCGGCGAGAAGATCCCTTGGTTTGGTAGGCTTCCCGGGGATATCATCATCAAAAAAGAAAAGTTCAGTTTCTATTTTCCCCTTACCACCTGCATCATTATCAGCATCATCCTGACATTATTGTTTGCACTCTTTAGGAAATAATCTAGGGATATTCCCAAACTATGTGGCAACATCCCTGAGGATCTCTACCATCATCCTCATTCCGAATCTCAAGTTTTCTATGGCGATTCGCTCATTATTCCCATGGACGATCATCAGTTCTTTCTCGGTTAATCGAAAAGGGCAGAAATCATAGGCGATGATTCCTTTCTCCCTCAGCAAACGGCTGTCCGTGGCTCCGGGAAGAAGATGTGGCACGACTTGACAATCCGGATCATTCTCGGCGGCAAACTTCTGGATGGCTCGAAAAAGATCAGTATCGAAGGGTGAAGGCGGAAGGGATAGGCTCTCTGATTTCACCTCGACCTCAATCTCGTCTCCTAACCTTTTCTTGATCTCTTTCAAGAAATTCTCTTTCGAGGAACCAGGGATAAGACGACAGTCCAGGGTGGCCGTTGATTCCGAGGGGATGACATTGACCTTATTTCCCCCCTGGAGGATGGTAAGGGAAAGGGTATCTCTTATCATGGCATTATAGATTGGGTTCGATGTCAACCGGTTTGAGAGGGAGGGATCACTGAGACCCTTCTCAATATCCTCAAAAAATTTTCTATCATCAGGCGGCTGTTTCGGAACCATCCTTAAAAAATACTCTTTCACCATAGGAAGGATGTTATAAGGGGTCTCCCATTTCATGAGTCGGTCTAAGGCCTCGACGAGTTTCACATTAGGGTTGTCGGAATGGGGCATTGAGCCATGACCCGAGGTGCCTTGGACCTTCAATTGAAGCTGGAAGATGACCTTCTGACCATTAGAGATTTCGTATCGTTCTGCGACACCCGCCTCATTGACGATGACGTAACCGCCTTCATTGAGGGCATATTCCAATTCCCTCAAAGGAGGAAGATTTTCCATTGCCCACTCCACTCCCCATCTACCTCCGGTCTCCTCATCGGCAGCAGCAAAGAAGAGAATATCCCTTTCTAAGGGAACCTTCTCGCGTTTCAAGATCAAAAGGGCCATCATCTCTACGATACCCATCGATTTGTCATCGAGGGTTCCACGGCCATAAAGATAACCGTCCTTTATGACCCCTTCGAAGGGATCGAACTCCCAACGATGTCTTTCAACGGGCACGACATCCATATGATTGAGGAGAAGGATGGGCCTCTTTTTCCCGCTTCCTCTCAGGGTGGCGAGAAGGTTCCCTCGGCCCGGAGAAGGTTCGAATAGCTGACAGGGGATGGACTCGGCATCAAAGATCTTCTTGAAAAATCTTGCCCCTTCTATTTCATTTCCAGGTGGGTTGACCGTATCAATTCGAAGGTGCTCCTGAAGGTATTGAGTTGCCTCTCCTAAAAGTTGATTCCAATTCATAATGACTCCTTCGACCGCATAGTGCATAGCGCAAAGCGCATCGCATTTATTTTTTTTCGTTTATTCAACTCCGCAATCCCGAAATCCGCAATCCGCAATTGGAACTTATTCTTCTCCAAAGAGAGGGACAATTTTAAACTGGTTCACATCGACCAGGCCTTTGTCTGTGATCTTTAGCTCCGGGATGACCGGAAGGGAGAGGAAGGAGAGTGCCATAAAAGGGTCTGGAACTTTGCATCCGAGGGCTTTTGCAGCACGGTGAAGGGCTGTCAAACGAAAGTTGACCTGTGAGACCGAAGCCTCGGCCATCAGGCCCGCAATGGGCAGGGAAAGGGAGGCGAGCACCTTTCCGTCTAAGACCACCACGAGTCCTCCTCCCATCGTCTTCATCGCCATGGTTGCCTTCAATATATCCCCATCGTTCGTTCCGACGATAACAAGATTATGAGAATCGTGGGCCACGGAAGAACCGATCGCTCCCCTCCTGATGCCGAAACCCTGGACAAAACCGATTCCGATATTACCCGTGGCTCGATGCCGTTCCACGACGACGATCTTAAGAATATCTTCTTTGATGTTGGGATAGGCCACTCCATCCCTGATGAGGATCTTCTTGATTGCCTTCTTCGTAAGGATTTGACCTGGAATCAGTTGGATAATCTTGGCCAGAGGCTGGTCACTCCAGAGAAGGAAAGCATCCCTCTTGATAGTCTTGACTCGAATCGATCCCCTTACTTTGGATCTCCTCTTACTTTCCAGTGAAAATGGGGAGCCTCCGGCCGAACGGGAAACGATCTTTCCATCCTGTGCGACCCATACCCCATCTTTAAAGACTTGCTTAATCTTGAATCGACCCAGGTGATCGAAGCTAACGATATCGGCCCGATAGCCCGGAGCAATAGCTCCGAGATCGTCAAGCCTGAAATATTCAGCGGCATTCAGTGTCGCCATCTGAATGGCTAAAATCGGGTCGATTCCCAGTTTGATCGCCTCTTTGACCATCGTATTGATATGTCCCTCTTCGAGAAGCTCCTTCGGATGCCGATCATCGGTGACGAAGAAAAACCGTCTCGAATTCTTCGGGTTGACCAGAGGAAGGAGATCCTTTAGATTTCTTGCCGCGCTTCCCTCCCGGATCATGATCCACATTCCATTCCTCAATTTCTCTTTTGCCTCCTTCAGGGTGGTACATTCATGATCGGATCGAATCCCTGCTGTAAGATAGGCATAGAGCCCTTTTCCTGAAAGCAGAGGGGCGTGGCCGTCGATTCGTCTTCCCTTCGCCATCTCGATTTTTTTAAGTACCTTGGGATCCCTAAAGATGACCCCCGGAAAGTTCATCATCTCTGCCAATCCAATGGCCCATGGTTCTTTGAGAAGGGGTTTTAAATCGCTGGCCCTGAGAGTAGCTCCGGAAGTTTCCATATGGGTGGCTGGGACACAGGAAGGAAGCATGATAAAAACATTTAAAGGAACGCCTTTCGCGGACTCAGCCATGAAACGGATCCCATCGAGACCCATGACGTTGGCGATCTCGTGGGGATCGATGACCACGGTCGTCGTTCCGCTGGGGAGAACAGCCCGAGCAAATTCAGGAATGGTCACCATGCTCGATTCGATATGGACGTGCCCATCGATCAATCCCGGGCAGAGAAAGTCGCCTTTTACATCGATGATCTCTCTGGCCCGATAATCCCCGAAGCCGACGATCACCCCTTTATAGATGGCTACATCCTTCTTTTCAATCTGACCTGAGAAGACCTCAACCACCCTTCCATTCTTAATGAGGAGATCAGCCATTCCTTCGCCCGAGGCGATACGGATTCTTTCTTCCAGCGAACCCATCTTTTTCCTCCTTCTCTTAATACCTTTCATATCAAATCTTTTGCCTCCGATCAAGGACTTTATGGTTTTTTCCTAAAAAAGAGATAGAAATTTAAAAGGTTAAAAAACCCCCTTTTGGTTTGGAGGTTTCGGTGATATACAATATCACCTGGAAGGTGAAACCCAGATAGCCAAAAGGAGGTCATCAGTATGATACAGCAAACGGTCTTTGGCTTCAAGATCGGAGGGATCGTTATAAATCTTGATGGGTTTGATGGTATGTCATTGGGATAAGAGATAATCCCGAAACAGATGGGGGTTTTGCTCAAAAAATGTCTCTAAATCCTCACGGTCAAATCTTTCGATTTTTTCTATATCGGGATTTGGGTTTTTCGTAAACCTTGACATCCTTGCTTTCCATGATATGATTTAAGTCACTCTAAGCAGGAGGTTTTAGAGGAATGGCTGGTTCTTAAAATAAGGGACCAAGACGCTATTCCAAAAATTGAAGGTGCTGAAATTAGGGTCAAAGAAGTTGTGGCTGCATAAATGGTTTCAGCTCTCTCGAGCAAAGATCTCATTAGAAAGTTTAGGGCGCTTGGTTATTCGGGTCCTTTTTCAGGAGGGAAACATCAATTTATGATTAGGGAAGCCAAAAGATTCGTATTCCAAATCCTCACGCTGGGGATATGGGTGTGAGTCTCATCAAAGAAATACTTCGTCAGGCAGGCATATCTTTTCAAGATTTTGAAAAAGCATAACCTTCCAAAATTTGCTCATTGATTTAATTTAGAAAAAAATGCCGGTGAAACTCAGGCGTGAGCTGAGTCGGATGTTTGTCGAGTCATTGAATTTGAACTTTGACATTCATTTGAGATTGGGTCCCGCGTGGGCGGGATTGACATTTGAACCTATGCAGAAACTTCATTACATCAAGGCGATCCTCTTCGATTTTGATGGGACACTGGCAGTCCTGAATATTGATTTCTCTTCTATGAAGGAAAGGATATTCGATTTGATGAGGCATTACGGCGTTGGAGAGGAGGCGATCAGAGAAAGATATCTTTTGGAGATCATCGACGAGGTCTATCAAATCTTATGGGAGAAGTGTCCCTCCCGTTCAGGGGAGTTTTATCAAAAAGCCCATCAGATCATTCATGAAGTTGAACTTCAGGGAGCAGAGGACGGAAGGTTAATGCCTGGAACACATGAATTGCTAAGAACTCTAAGAGCACACGGGATAAAATTAGGAATTGTAACGCGGAATTGTGAGGAAGCCGTTCGTAAGGTTTTTCCACGTATCGATGACTATTGCGACGTTTTCATTTCGAGAAATTCGATCAAAAAAGTGAAACCCCATCCCGATCATCTAACCTCTGTGATGAAAATACTAAATGTTTCGGGAGAAGAAGCGGTGATGATCGGCGATCATACGATTGATATTCACGCAGGGAAGAGGGTGGGGATGAAGACGATTGGGGTATTGACCGGAAGGACGAAGAGGGAAGAGTTTGAGAAAGCCGGGGCACAGTATATCTTGAAAGAGGCTTCTGAGGTTTGTAGCTTACTCGAAGAATAGAAATCGATAAACCATGGCGCAAGGGCCTCGTTAAGAGTTTTAGCAAATGATTATGTCATGCTGAATTTATTTCAGCATCTCTTCAGGGCAGGCTTGATTCAGCGTCTATTAGAATAAAAGGGCATGAGACCCTGAAGCAAGTTCAGGGTGACAAACCGGGAGCTTTTACGAATTCATCAAGCATAGGTAGGGGAGGAATTATGCGATGGAAAAAAGGGTGATTCAGACGGAAAAGGCGCCGAAGGCGATTGGTCCATATTCCCAAGCCATCCAAGCCGGGAATCTCATCTTCATCTCTGGGCAGATACCCCTCGACCCTGCGACTGGAGAATTGGTGAAGGGCGATATTCGGCAACAGACCCGACAGGTTTTGGAAAATATAAAAGGGATATTGGAGTCTCAAGAAATAAAGATGGAGGATGTAGTTAAGGCCACCATTTTTTTGAAAGACATGGGAAACTTCAATCAGGTGAACGAAGTGTATGCCACATACTTTTCTTCCTTCCCACCTGCGAGGTCAACCGTTGAAGTGACCAGACTTCCAAGAGATGTGGAAATAGAAATCGAAGCCATCGCAGTCATTCAAAGCAGAGATAAGTAATCTTTACAATTTCAACTTGATCTAACAAGTAATGCAGGATTAATTAAAGTCGCAGATTGCACCCACTAATCAGTTAGGATGATCACTGTAGGAACTATTAATTACCGATTCAAATGTTCAATCCCGAGGTTCAAGCTCATTGAAAAAAGAAGCTTAAAGTGATTTAATAAACTTGATTTTACGGAGGCTCGCATCAAATGGGTGATTATCTGATGTAAAATAGAGGGGATTAGTCCTTATGATACAACCGGCACCGAGGAGTCAAAAGATGAACGCTATCTCTCGCATATTAATAGTCATAATAGTTGTGGTGATCACTTGTACCCCTGCATTCTCAGTTAGTCCTACTCAACAAAAAAGAACAAAGGAATCGAAAACGCAGACCATAAAGAGGAGACTGCCCATGTCCGTAGCTGAAGCAATTGAGTCTGTCCGACATAGTATTGTCCAAATAGTAGTTAAATTAGAACCTTCACAAATGCAGCAACCGGGCAATCCTATTCGTCCCATTGGATCAGGATTTTTGATCAGTTCAGATGGCTACGTCATCACAGCGCGTCATGTCATAAATCTCGGTCCATCAATACCCATTAATCAAATGAGAGTATCACTGCCACTACCAATAATAGATTCCAAAACGTTTAGCATGAGAGGTGGCTTTACAGGAGTGGCCTTTGAAGTAGTTGAACAGGATGAACAACACGATCTTGCGTTATTAAAACTTCAGCGAAATCCATTTAAGAATCAAGTATCACCTGGAATTCATGTTGCTGGCGAGGATATTAAACTAATTGTGAGCGTTCCTATTCTTAATCAGGAAAGGCCAAAAGATGGAACTCAGATTGCAGTTTCCGGCTACCCTCTCGGAGAGACCGTATTAATTACTAACGTTGGATACATAGCAAGTTCTTGGGCTACCAACATCGTAAACGTACCAATACCAAATGCTCCGCCCGGTTTCCAGCGTATCGATGTTGCAGATGTTTATTATGCCGATGTGCAGATGAATCATGGCAACAGTGGCGGGCCAGTTTATTCAATTGAAACAGGTGATGTTATGGGGGTAGCTGTAGCGGTGCGACTCGCAGAAGTAGAACTAGAAGGGGGTGGAAGTATAACAACCCCCGATAATCGTAAGCTTCTTTATAATGCGGGAATAGGACTTGTAGTTCCTATGCGGTATGTTCTCGATCTGACCAGAAAGCACGGCGTTCCCGTTGGGGAATAAAGTAAAGGGTACTCCCTTGCGATTTGGAGTTTTTGCCACAACCTGCCCACTGGTCCGGTTATAGTTGTTATTAGAAACTGCGCGTATCAAATCGGTCCAACGGTCTAAAGCCGCTTACACTCCCACGTTAACTTTGATGTTTCCGGAAAGGAATATACGTTATTTCAATTTTAGTAACTTCCACACTTTCAAGAAGGAATACGCAAGGAGAATTACTTTTATTGTTTGGCAGGATTGACAAAGAGGCCATATTGAACTTTATGTTTTCATACCCTTCTGGTCAAGGACATCAATCACAGTTTTGAGCAAGAGGAAGAGAAAACCCTTTTGTTCCTCAGTTAATGCCACAGCATCCTCCCCTCCATTATCCTCTTCCATTAAAGCATCAACTACATACTTCACCACATCAGGCTGTCTGGAAGTCTGAACACCGGCAACTCTATCAAGAAATTTCTCATGAGCGCCCTCTCATCTTTCCATTAGGCTTTCATTATGTTCATAGCACTCAATCATCTCCTCAGAAGAAATCCTTTTGATCTTCCCATGGGCTCCTTGAAACATCCGGTAGACAATAAGAAACATATAGATCGCAAGCTCTCTCACTTCCTGACTCATTTCCTTGGGCGATTCCGTCACGAAGGCCAAGAGCTCTGGCTGGCTGTTGCCAATCCTCATCATTTCTTTCTTTGCTCTATCGGGGCTAAACCCAGCAACTTCCTGCCAGGTTTTTTCCACTATTTCTTCAGCTATTGGTTCCAAGCCAACGGCTCCTTTTCATTCGTACTTCTCAAAGCATACTATTTGATCCAAGCCCTTTCTGGACTTTTGTGAGAGAGGTTGATTTGGATATCCCAAAGGAGTCATGGCCACAACCCGAACGTGCTCCGGAATCTTCAGAATTTCCTTAACCTCATCCTCTTTGAAAGCGCCGATCCAACACGTTCCCAATCCCAGTTCATAAGCCTGCAGTATCATAAACGCACAGGCGATGGATACATCTACCGTATAAGCGGGTTGACCGCAGGCCATGATTGCCTTCGATTCCGTGGCACAGGCAACAAGGACGACAGGTGCTTCTCCGATAAAAGACTGTCCGAAGGCAGCGTTGGCCAGCTTCTTCCTTGTTTCCTTGTTCTTCACAACGATAAATTTCCATTCCTGGCGGTTGCTGGAAGAAGGGGAAAGCCTTGCAGCTTCCAGTATCCTTTTTAGTTCATCCTCTCCGATATCAGTATCTTTGTACGCTCTCACACTTCTTCTTTGGCTAATGGCAGTAAAAACATCCATTTTCTTTTCCTCCTAATCAATCTTTCTGACGGAACTCGGACCCCAGCTACCCGGACTTTTCTCCTAACAAAGGCTAGATCAGCACCTCTTCCATCCAGCCTAGTTTGATCAGCTGAATACGGCTCAAGTCACTGACCCCGAGGTGATATTTTTTATCGGCCACCATGATATGGATGGGGGGAACATCCAGAGCCCGGTCTTCGCCGAAGAAGGCGATCCGCTTTACCTGGATGAGATGAGCGCCTACCGCATCTACAGCCACGGGATCGGTTCCCACGATCAGCCCCTTATAGGGCCACACGTATCTTTTGTCGAAAAAATTGGCTCCCCTCCCATAAAATTGGGGCGTGAGGGCACTGAGGATATTCAGGCGGGTCTTTCCCTTTACAATGGGGTAAGTCCAAATCTTGCCCAGGGGCGAGCAACCTTCATCATGGTAGGCCGAAGGGTTGGGGACAAACTGGATGTAATTTTTCAGGCAGGTACCGACCCCGGACCAGTGATGCGTCCTCAACGGTCGCACATTGACTAGCGCAGTAGCGTTGAGGAAGACCGGATTATTGAGGACTCCCCGGTCATCGATGTCAATATTTTTTTCCGCAACTCCTACATCCAACAGCCGGCGCTTAATCGCCGTTTCCAATTCTATGGGGGTCGGCATCTTCGCCCATACATTACTTTTAATCCCCACCACATCCGAACTCTTGAAGAGCTTCCGCCAGGCTTCCAGGGGTTCATTTATTCCGAGGAGACTCTTAACGGCTTCCTCCAGCATGGATTGCAGGATCTCCCCCTGAATTTTGTCATGGCCTCCCAG
>Ga0299912_10004937_pt1 | contig 10941 bp, 9 predicted proteins | sample RVTome_2_FD_207667 | JGI IMG/M metagenome (GOLD analysis project Ga0299912, IMG submission 207667) | Soil microbial communities from uranium-contaminated site in the Upper Colorado River Basin, Wyoming, United States - RVT95D214 (version 2) ... | reverse complement strand
GCCTCTCGGATCTCCGGCGTCACCCCTGCTGCCATCTCTATCCTGATGATCAACCTGAAGAAACAAGGCTATCTCTAACACTCCACCCTCAGTGTTCCCCTCTCTTCTCAGATGCTGATCGGTTCAAAGTCAACCCTTTCAGTAGCAAAAACATCGAACGAAAGGCGAGGGTTTTTCTCCCATTCCCCGAAGGAGACAACGAAAGGGGTAGCCCTGAAGGGGCCACCCCTTAATCCTACTATTCAAGCAGCTTCCATTGCCCGTTTACGATTTGGACCATCACCATCGAATCCGTTCCCAAACCATTATGATCTTCGGCTGTGATATTGTAGATACCGCTGACCCCCACATACCCTTTTGTATTTTCGATCGCTTCTCGAAGTTTCTCATTGTCCGTCCCTGCCTTTTTCAAAGCATTGGCCACGATGTAGATTGCATCCCACGCATATCCAGAATGCGTGTTGATCGGGAACTGACGGTCATAGTGGAAAACATCTTGGTAAAGGCGGATAAACTCCAAGATGACCTTCTTCTGGGGATCAGAGTCTGCAAGTTGATTGGCGACCATTAACTTCGTGGAAGGCATGATGTTCCCTTCGGAGGCCTCCCCTGCCAGCTTGATATAAATCGGATCGGGTAGGCCATGGCACTGAAAGAGTGGGACCTTGATGGCGAGCTGTTTGACATTCTTTGCCACGATAGACCCTGCTTTCCCGATGGTCCAGCAAATGATCGCCTCGGGGGAGGCTGCCTTGATCTTGATTAATTGTGTGGTCATGTCGCTGTCCGTAGGCTGAAAAGATTCATCGATGATAATCTTCAAACCGTAATCTGGAGCCAGTTTCTCAAGCCAGAATTTCCCATCTTTTCCAAACCCATCGCCTGCTGTAATGATGGCAATTTTCTGGATCCCTTTCTTCTTCAGGTAGGCATAGGTTTTGTGAACAGCCACCGATGTCCTCTGGGGAGATTTAAATGTCCAATGGAAGGGTCCGAATTTTCCTCCCATGATCACCGGATCCCCACCCACGCACATGAACGTGGGAACCTTACTCTGTTCGATAATCGGTTTGGAGGCCATTCCCGTATCTGTCCTTGTGGGTCCGATAATCGCCATGACCTTGTCTGATTCGATGAATTTCTTGGCGATGATCGCGGCCTTAGTGGGATCTCCCTCATCATCTGCAATGACCAATTGCAGGGGCCGTCCATTGATGCCACCTTCATCATTAATCTTTTTCACGACCATTTCAGCAACCAGTTTTGTGGGTGTTCCAATCGCCGACCCTGTCCCAGTGAGGTCAAAAAAAGCCCCTAGTTTGATTGGATCGGCTGCCTGAGCGAATCCTCCAATAAAAAATGACAGAAACAAACAAACGACAAATAACCCTTTTTTCATTGCCTTTTCCTCCTTTTTTTGATTAGCCTTCAGCAACTTGCTGATGGCTGACAGGTGAATGATTTCCTTCTACCGATGATCAAAGACTCTTTTTGACTTCCTCTCTGTCCTGGGGAGGCTTTGGAAGTCAACGATTTCTATCTTCCCGCTGACCAGAATGTGATGGCCGATGAGAGACTCCAGATGAGCGGCTAAAGCCTTATCTTCTTTGGGATCTACACCCTCCGCTCGCTCCACCTTTATGGTCATATAATCTTTCCCATCCGGCCCTCTTTCTAAAAAAACCTGGTATTCACTGCCAACCTGAGGCGTTTGAGAAAGGATGCGGTCAATCTGCCCAGGGTAGATGTTCACCCCCCTGACGATAAACATATCATCCGAACGACCAAGGATTCTATCGTGCCTTGGGAGAATATTTCCACAGGAGCATTTTCCAGTCATCAGGCGAGTGAGATCTCGAGTACGATAACGAATCAGAGGAGCAGCTTCTTTACGAAGGGTGGTCACGACCATCTCCCCCACCTGTCCTGGCAGAGATGGCTTGAGCGTCTCCGGATCGATAACCTCCAGGATATAATAATCAGCCCAGTAATGAATTCCTTCATGGGCGGGACACTCTAATCCTGTTCCTGGACCGTAAAGTTCGGTCAAGCCGGGAATATCGAACGTATCTTCCAAGCCGAGGCACTCCTTTATATTCCTTTGCATCGCTTCGCTGTGCCGTTCTGCTCCGTAAATGACTTTGCGGAGATTGATCTTATCCCTCAAGCCTCGGCGTTTGACCTCTTCGGCCATGAGGAGGCCCATGGAAGCAGTGCAGCAGAAGACAGTGGTTTGAAGATCGACCATGATCTCACAGTGCATATCGATATTTCCTGGCCCCACAGGCACGGCCATTGCCCCCCATCGCTCGCATCCCAGTTGAAAACCAACCCCTGCGGTCCAGAGGCCATAGCCCACAGCGATCTGAACTCTATCTTCCTGACTGAGGCCAGCCATTTCATAGCAGCGGGCGAACATATCGCTCCAGTCTTTAAGATCTTTCTCCGTGTAGCAGAGAACCTTCCTTTTGCCTGTTGTTCCTGAGGAAGCATGGATTCGGACGACTTTCTCAAGAGGGACCGAGAGGAGAGGAAAAGGATAGCCTTCTCTCAAGTCTTCAACGGTGGTGAAAGGGAGTTTCTGAATATCTTCCATACGGCCAATGTCCTGAGGCCGGACTCCAGCAACCTCCAATTTTTTGCGATAAAAGGCTGATCCCTCAAAGGCATGCTTTACTGTCCACTTCAATCCTTCAAGCTGCAATTGCCTCAACTCTTCCTCCGATTTAAATGTTGGCATAAAAGTCTTTGTCATAAGGTTCTTCTCCCAATTAGTTGACAAAAAGGGTTCGAGGATTCAAGGATTCAAAGGGAAAAGTCGAATGTGGAATGTGCTTTTGACCACTTTCTACTCTCCACTGTCCGCTCTCGAATTTCTTCTGCCTTCCGCCTCAAGCCTTTTACTTTTCTCTCTTTACCAGTTCCACTTCCACTCCCAAACCCAATGCCCTGCGAAAGGCATGTTGGACGACCCCTTGAAGAACCGCTTTCTTCTCTTCTCTCTCTTCCAGGATTTCTGAAGAGACCTCCACACGTATCTTCAACTGGTCATTCATCCCTTGCTTTTCCGTCACGATGATAGAATAGCCAGGCCCAATTCCCTTGATGCTGGCCAATACTTCTTCGATCTTTTCAGGAAATACATTGATCCCCCGTACAGATATCATTTTATCCGTTCTCTTTAAGACCTTGCCCATTCTGGCCATTGTCCGACCACAGGAACAGGGTTCGGTACAAAGGGAAGTCACATCACTCGTTCGGTAGCGCAAAAGAGGGTAAGCGCACGCCGTTAAAGTTGTGAGGACGAGTTCACCCTCCTGCCCCTCACTCAAGACTTCTCCTGTGACAGGGTCAATGACCTCCGGAAAGAAATGATCTTCGAAGATATGGAGGCCATTTTTTGCCAAGCATTCACCGGCTACACCGGGTTCGATTAATTCAGTGACGCCAAAGATTTCGTAGGCCTGAATGCTCAAATTTTCTTCAATGAGTTTACGAACCCCTTCCGGCCAAGGCTCAGCCCCGAAAAGGCCGATCTTTAGAGATAGAGCTTTGGGATCCATCCCCTTCCTTTTCATCGTTTCCATGATATGCAGGGCGAAGGACGGGGCAGAGGTGAGAACGGTGCTGCGAAAGTCCTGCATGATCCTGACTTGAACTTCTGCTGAGGCGATCGAGGTAGGAACAACAGCTGCCCCGATCAGTTCCGCGCTCTGGTTAAATCGGATGGCTCCCTGGAAGAGGCCATAGTTGAAAGCCACCTGGATGATGTCATGTTCGGTAATACCCACGCCGACCATCGTCCGGGCTACGAGTTCTCTCCAGATCTTCAAATCCTCTCGCGTATAGCCTATGACAATGGAATTGCCATACATTCCCAGAGGAAACTGCAGACAGACGACATCCCGAAGGGGAACGGCAAACATCCCGTAAGGATAATTATCCATCAGGTCTTTTCGGGTGGTGAAGGGAATTCTTCTCAAATCCTCAAGGGTCTTGATGTCATCTGGGTTCAACCCGGCTTCATCGAATCTCTTCCGGTAAAAATTGACGTTGGAATAGGCCTGGTTGACGACAATCTGGAGCCTCTCGGTCTGCAGCTCCAAAAGTTCTTTCCTCTTCATCGTCTCCATTTCTGGATTGAATATGGGCATTTTCTCCTCCCCTCTACCTTTCCCATTTTCCACGATAATCTTTGCCCAAAAAGGCCCTCTTCACTTCCTCGTTTTTCAGAAGCTCTTCTCCGGTGCCGCTCAGAGTCATCCGACCTGTATCAAGGACATAAGCCCGATGCGATACCCTCAATGCTTCTCTGGCATTCTGTTCAACGAGTAGGATCGTTGTCCCCTGACGGTTGAGTGATTGGATGATACAGAAGATTTCTGAGCTGATCAAGGGCGACAGACCCAGAGAAGGCTCATCGAGCATGAGTAATTTGGGCTGGCTCATTAACCCCTTTCCTAATGCCAGCATCTGACGCTCCCCTCCCGAGAGCATCCCGGCTTGCTGGTCTTTACGCTCCTTCAGAATCGGAAAAAGTTTGAAGACCTTCTCCATCTCTTTTTTGAGTAAAGCCCTATCTTGACGTCTCAGAAAAGCACCGAGTTCCAGATTTTCCTGAACGGTGAGGGGGTTGAATACCTTATCCGTCTCGGGAACTTGGATGAGTCCCATGGCAACGATCTTCTCCGGTCTCCATCCCCGAGTCTCCGCATCGAGGAAAACCCTACTTCCATTCCGTGAAGGATGGAGCCCTGAGATAACGTTTAATAGTGTCGTCTTTCCTGCTCCGTTGGCCCCGATAAGTGAAACGATCTCGCTTGCTCCAACATGGAGCGAAACTCGCCTAAGCACCTGAATCTTTCCAAAAAAGGCATCGATGTTCTTAATCTTCAGCATAAAAAAACCATCAGCAGTCAGCACTCAGCACTTCCATAAAATCCTGGGAAGGCAAGGTTAAAGTTAGTGTTAAGAGAAAAATCTCAGATTGCATGTGTGAGTGCGGAAATCCGCAGTCCCAATCTCTCTCTACGTTCCAAGATATGCTTCGACAACCCTTCTATCTTTCTGCATCTCCTCTGGTCGGCCCTCACCGATCTTCGAACCATGGTGAAGAACGATCAACCAATCTGAGATGCCCATGACCAAATGCATGTTATGTTCTACTAAGATGATCGTTTGACCTTTTCCCATCAGCTTGACGATTAAATCGCCCATGGCTTCTGTTTCCCGGATGTTCAAACCTGCCGCAGGCTCGTCCAGAAGCAGAATTTCCGGATCACCAGCCAGGGCCCGCGAAATTTCTAAGCGTCTTTGCTCTGCGATGGAGAGGTGTCCTGCCATCCAATCGGCCTTAGGAAGGAGGTCAAAAAAATCGAGAAATGCTTCAGCCTTTTCCCTGATCTTTTTTTCCTCTTTCCTCTCCTTGGGAAGATGAAGCATTCCTCCTAAGAATCCAGATTTCGTCTTCGGATGTATCCCGACCATGACGTTTTCCAGTACAGTCATGGTCGAAAAGAGTTGAGTTTGTTGGAAGGTACGGTGAATCCCCAGGACTGCAATCTGGAACGGCTTCAATCCGGAGATGGATCTTCCTCGAAAGAAGATTGCCCCGTAATCTGGTGAATATACACCGGTGATGGCATTCAGGAGAGTCGTTTTCCCCGCTCCATTAGGTCCAATAATAGATACGATCTTATGTGAGGCAACGGAGAAGGAGAGATCATTCAAGGCTTCCACTCCCCCGAAACGAAGTGTAATTCCCCGTCCCTCCAAAATCGTTTGATTATTTTTCAATACGGTCTCCTGCATCATCTCTTTTTTATTGATGTTACCATCTCGATTGAAACATCCTTTGAGATTTCTGAAAAAGTCCAGAAATCTCTGTCATCAAGAGAGCGTGCAGTAGTTTCTCAGCGCTCTCCCTTTTTCCTCTGGCCAAAAACCTCCAAGATCCCTGGAAAGAGGCCTTGGGGAAAGAAAACCATGATCACCATGAGGACGAGTCCGTAAATGAGGACATTATATTCCTTAACAGAATGGAGAAATTCCGGAAGGAGGGTCAGCAAAACTGCTCCAAATATAGAACCCCAGAGGGACCCCATTCCGCCAACCAGAACCATGGTGACAACCTGAATGGAATAAAAGATGCTAAAGGTGCCAGGGCTGATGAAGGTGATGTAATGGGCATAAAGGCTTCCAGCCAGGGACGTCAGGACGGCGCTGATAACAAAGATATTGATTTTGTATGTTTCCGTATCAATACCCGAACATTTGGCGGCAATCTCATTGTGGCTCAGGGCAGCCAGGGCCCTACCGACTCGTGAACGGATCAAGTTCAGAGAAAGGAGGAGAACTCCGAAAGAAACCGCCCAGAAGAGATAATAGATTCTCCGGTCCGAATTGAAAATAAAGCCTCCTATTTGGAGACGGGGAATTCCTGCAAATCCCGATGGTCCTCCGGTCACAGAATCGAGCTGAATCATAATAATATAAACAATCACATTAAAACCGAGGGTGGCCATCACTAAATAATGCCCCTCCAACTTCAGGGTAGGAATGGCAATGACATAGGCCACGATTCCCGTAATGAACATGGCTATCATCATCGTCGGCCAGACAGGAAAGTGAAAGGCAGCCGTAAAGATGGCCGAAAGGTAAGCCCCAAGGCCGAAGAATGCTGCATGACCGAGAGAGATCTGTCCAGCGTAGCCCGTGAGAAGATTAAGACCAATAACAACTATGATATTCAAGGCAGCCACATTGAGCACCATCAGATAGTAATTATTCGACAAGAAGATAGGGAGGATGAGAATGATGAAGGCATAGATGAGAAGGTATATCTTATTCTTCTTTTCCATCAATTGTCCTCAGACCTGCCTCAACTTTCCTTTACCGAGGACCCCACTGGGCTTGAAAAAAAGGACCATCAGCAAGATCAAAAAAGCCAGAGCGTCTTTGTATTCCGAGGAGATGAGCCCAGAGGCCAGCGATTCCAATACTCCCAAGAGAAGTCCGCCGAGTACAGCTCCGGGCATGGAACCGTATCCTCCCAGTATAGCAGCAGAAAAACCCTTCAGTCCCAGCATGACCCCGACGTCATATGAGGTAGTGGTAATGGGAGTGAGGATAATGCCAGCCACAGCCCCTAAGGCTCCGCTGAGAGTAAAAGAGAGAAGGATCATCCGACCCACAGGAATCCCTGTCAGCATAGCGGATCGACGGCTGGCAGCCACTGCTCGCATGGCCTTTCCCATCATGGTTCTTTTGAAGAAATAGTTTAAAGCGACCACAACACAGACGGTAATCCCGAAAATCCAGATACTCTGCGGCATGATCGCAGCTTCCAGGAGAATGAGAGGAGCTTCGCCAGAAAATGGCGGAAGGGTCATGGGGTTTTTCCCCCAAAAGATCATGGTTAAACCTTTTATAAAAATGGAAGCTCCTACGGTGATCATGACCAGGATAAGGATCTCTTTGGACCTGGCCTGGCGGATGGGCCCTCTTTCCAAAAGCAGACCGACTGCCGCCACGGAGAAGACAGTTAAGAAAAAGGCGATGACCATGGGAAGCTCCAAAACACTATAGAACGTTACCATAAACATTCCACCCAGCATGACAAACTCGCCCTGGGCAAAGTTAACAATACCCGTAGCATTGTGGATGAGGGAAAAGCCGATGGCAATCAAAGCGTAGGTGCTTCCTGTGGTTAAACCAGATAAAATGAATTGGAAAAGTTGAAGCGAGAAGGTCATCTTTTATCTCTCAAGTCATCAAAAGCGAACCCCGTTAGAAAGGAGAGGGCTTTAAACCCTGCCCTTTCTAAGAGGACCTAAAGACTCATCGACAGTATGCCCGGCCTAAATGGCGGGGCTTTCTAACGGGGTAAACCCAATCTTAAGGGCTTTAAGATTGATCTCCCTGAACCTGACGGGTGATATTCGCCCCGTCACGGACTCAACGAGTGGATGATCACAGAATAATTTTTTGTGCTTGAGGGCAAATCCCAAAAGGATTAAGTTGGAAATGAGTGGAAAACCCATCCCCGCAGCCAAACCTGTCGCGTCGATAAATGGATAAGAGGCTGATGACGTCGCATTGAGAAAAAGCGCCCCATCTTGAGAGAAGAGAGGAAGAAAGGCCTCCATGGATCCTTCATCCAAAACGAGCATCACGTCCGCTTGGCCACTTCGAATTAAGGGACCTCGAAAGGAACCAACTTTCAGTGTGGAGATGACAGACCCGCCCCGCATGGCCATTCCATGGGTTTCTGATGCAATCACCTCCTGGCCCAAATCCAAAGCGCATTCAGTAAGAATTCGCGTAAGAAAAAGAACCCCCTGCCCCCCTCTTCCAGTAATAGCAATTTGCATATTCATAGCAAAGCCTTTATCAAATATTAAGCGGTCCGCTTTCCGCCATCAGCACTCTCTTTTAATTGCCCCCTGCGCACACACCAGAGCGCACACGCCACATCCCGTACAAATGTTCTGATCAATTCTGGCCAAACCGGATTCCTGGTCCGGGATGATGGCAGGGCACTCAAAGTCTTCGATGCAGGTTTGACAACCAATACAATCTTCCGTGACCTCCATACGATATGACTTCTGCTTTTTCATTGCCTCAGGGTCCAGCAGGCAGAGGTGCCGGGCAATGATCACAGAGATTCCTCCAATTCCTGAACGGATATCCTGATCCGCTTCTTTGATGGCCTGAGTCATCTCTTCGAGTTGATAGGGATCCATGATCTTTAAACTCTTTACCCCGCTCCCCCTGACGATATCTTCAATGGCGATCGCCTTTCCTTGCCGGCCATCGACCAGGAGCTCAAGCCCTGGAGTGGGCTGGTTGCCTGTCATCGCCGTCGTTGAATTATCCAGGATGATCAGGATGAATTTCGCCCCAGTGTGCACAGCATTGATGAGTGCCGGAATTCCAGCATGGTAAAAAGTCGAATCGCCAATGGTGGCACAAATCGAGGGAACCTCTCCTTTCATCTGATAAGCATGGTATAAGCCAGCCGCCTGACTGATAGCCGCTCCCATGCAAAGGACAGTATCGACTGCTCCAAGGTTCAATCCCAGAGTGTAACAGCCTATATCGCTCGGGTAGATTCCTTTCGGCAAAGCCTGACGGATGGCATAAAAAGCGGGGCGGTGTGGACATCCTGGACAAAGGGTAGGACGCCTGGCTTTGTCAGGAGCAGAGGGCTTCTTCTTGCCAGGAATCCGTGCAAAAGTCTGGATGCACTCTGCCAAGGTATCCGGGACGAGTTCGCCTTGAGGAGGAACCAAACCATTCAGTCTCCCTTTGATGCGGCCGCGCATGGCCAGCTGCATCTCGATCACCGGGTACGTTTCCTCAATAACAAGAATATCTTCGAAAGGATCGATGGCATCGAGAACGACCTGGACATTTAAAGGATAGGGCATTTTCACTTGATAGAGGGCAATCTGATCTGCCAGGTTGAGCTCATTGAGGATGTCATAGGTATGGGCAAGGGCAACGCCTGAGGAGATAATGCACTGGCGAGCCTTTGCGCTTCCTAACACCTGACAGAAAAAGTCTTTTCCACATTTTTCAATAATGGCATCAATCTTCCTATTCAAAGCGAGATGGAGATGATAACGATATTTTGGTGTGGCTGCCCAGCGTTTTGGATCTCTGGAAAAACCGGTGGGTAATGAAGCGCTCTTGATTTCCCCGAGAAGAACCCCCTGTCTGGAATGGCAAATGCGAGTCGTGGGCCTGACCATCATCGGAATCTCGAACTCCTCAGAAATCTCGTAGGCTACCTGAATCATCTCTTTCGCTTCCTGTGGTGTCGAGGGATCCAGGACAGGAACCTTAGCCATCATGGCCATCATGCGGCTGTCCTGCTCGGTCTGTGAACTGTGAGGACCTGGGTCATCGGCAGAGATCACCAGGAAACCCCCTTTGACTCCTGTATAGGCTGAGCTCATCAAGGGATCGCAGGCCACGTTCAGACCGACCTGCTTCATGCTGACAGCAGAGCGGCCTCCAGCATAGCTGATAGAGAGAGCGGTCTCAAAGGCCACCTTCTCATTGATTGACCACTCCCCGATGGCCGGAATCCCCTCGGTTTTTGCCATCTGGACAAAGGCCGAGAGGATTTCCGAGGCAGGGGTTCCTGGATACGAGGCCACAAAGCAACAGCCATTCTCCAGGAGCCCCCTGGCAATCGCTTCATTCCCAAGAAGTATACGCTTCAAGAATCATGCTCCTGATGGTCGCTTATTCATTAAAAATGCAAGGATGCTTTACGACCTATTTTGTTAATCCACAAAGATGGAGCCCCACGGGCAAGCCCGTGGTACATTCATGAGATACCCGCCTACGCCCCTGGGGGCTGCAGCGCTTCGGTGCGTAAGCGCCAAGGCTTCGGCAGGTTATCCGCCAACAGCGAAATCCGCCGGAGCACTCAAACACCATCTCATGATGCATTGTACAAAGAACCACGCATTCATCCACGGCCAAAGGCCATGGTCTTCTGCGTAGGTGGACAAAAAAGCCGTGAGCAACTACCGAAGCTGCCCACGGCTCTAAAAATCGATAGACACTATTCAGGCCAGTTTAAGGGCAGACTCTACCTCCTTTTTTGTTCCACCACCACCAGAATTTGGATTGTTTACTGGCCATTAAAAACCTTCCGTTCAATATTGACATCTTTATTAGCATAGATAGAATTTTCTTGTCAAGGATTTTTTGAGAGAAATCGTGACCCCTCAGTCTCGGGTGCGGTTGGATCGGGGTGGTCTCCCCTCCGAAACCTTGAAAAGCGGATCATTAGAGAGAGGGGAATCGGCGGGTGGTGCTGAAGAGGCCGTTTTAAGGGTATCTGCGCCTTGGCTCATCGCTCAGATGTTCCGCTTCAAGTTTTCTCCGGAGAGACCACCCCGATCCTGGGCATAGGATCTCCGC
>Ga0299912_10004936_pt1 | contig 10943 bp, 7 predicted proteins | sample RVTome_2_FD_207667 | JGI IMG/M metagenome (GOLD analysis project Ga0299912, IMG submission 207667) | Soil microbial communities from uranium-contaminated site in the Upper Colorado River Basin, Wyoming, United States - RVT95D214 (version 2) ... | reverse complement strand
GGTTGTGCCGGCCTGGGAACCTGTCCCTCAGGCTCCTGGGGGTATGGTGATTCAGATGGACCCTGGACCTGCTTTTGGAACGGGGGCTCACCCCACCACCAGGATGTGCCTTGAGAGCATAGAAAAGTCTCACATCCCCGGTGCGTGGACCATGCTCGACGTCGGAACAGGAAGCGGCATTCTGGCGATTTATGCGGCCAAACTCGGTGCCAGGAGAGTCCTCGCCATCGACACAGACCCTGAAGCGCTCCGCTGGGCCCATCGAAATATTGACCTGAACCATGCATCCCGATTCATCGAGCTAACTTCAAAATCAGTCGCCGAGTTGAACGATGTTTTTTCTATCCTCGTTGCCAACCTTACGCGCGACGCCCTCATGGAATTCCTGCCTGATTTCCAGCGCCTCCTTGAAAAAAATGGAACGATGATCCTCTCCGGCCTATTAAGGGAGCAAGTTTCGGACGTCAAAGAACCGCTTGCACTCTTGGGCTATCAGAAGTGCCAGGTTGTCACTCAGGCCGAGTGGGCGTGCATCACAGCACAAAAGAAGGAATGAGGGAGGATTGGGGGACTGGAGTAATGGAGTATTGGAGTAATGGAGTAATGGAGTGATGGGAAAACCAGAGATCAGAAGTCAGAGGTCAGAGATCCAAAGTTATTGTGGCATTTAGATTTTGTGTTTGGCATTTCCAACTTTAGACACTTTAGGTACTTCTTCATGCGTCGTTTTTTCGTTGATGAGATCCGAAGCACCCAAGGCTCTTTTGCCATAACCGGCGCTGAGGCCAAACACATGACCAGGGTCCTGAGAATGGAACCTGGCGAGCGCATGGTCCTCCTTGACAGCAAAGGGACTCGCTTTCAGGCAGTGATCAAAGAGGTGAGCCGCCGCCACGTGCTCGTTAACCTTGAGAAACCTCTCCTCGCCCCGGCTCCCTCCCCTGTCCACATGACCCTTTGCCAGTCCTTGCTCAAGTCTCAGCACATGGATCTTCTGGTGGAGAAAACCTCCGAGCTGGGTGTGGACCGAGTCCTGCCTTTCATTTCAGAGAGAACAGTGGTCAAAGTAAATGGCGACAAAGCTCAGGGCAAGCTCAGGCGTTGGCAAGAGATGGCCAAGAGCGCTGCCAAGCAGTCCGATCGAGCCATGCCCGCCGAGATCGGTCCGCTTTACTTTTACGACCAACTGCTGGCGGCTCTGGCCAAGGAGTTGGCCCTGAAAATCATCTTGTGGGAGCAGGAAGGAATCAGAAGTCTCAAAGACCTTCTCCGTTCCAACTCTCCGGCACCCAGGGTTCTCGCCATGGTAGGCCCGGAAGGCGGCTTTACCGAACGCGAGGTGAAGCAGGCTTACGAAGCGGGCTTTGTATCGGTTTCGCTGGGCCGTCGAATCTTGAGGGCTGAAACCGCGGCCATCAGCCTGGTCACGATCATTCAGTATGAATGGGGAGATTTGGGCCTTTCAGGCCATGGAATGATGGAATAGCTGAAGGGCAGCATTGGGTATTGATATCGATGTGAAAGCCTGCTAAGAGTGGACGAGCTATCTTCTGAGGGACATCTTCTATGAGCAATCCTGTTCTGCTCCAAAACCTGAAAACCCTCTTCAATCCTCATGCGGTTGCGGTGATCGGCGCTTCAGAGAACCCCGACAAGCTGGGGTTTCACGTGATGAAAAGCCTGACAACGGGTCGATTCAAAGGGACGATTGTTCCGGTGAACCCGGGCGCCAAGTCGGTCATGAGTCTTCCCGCGTTTTCATCCATGGGGGATTTCCCGGGTGAAATCGGTCTTGCCATTGTGGTCTTGCCTGCAAAACTGGTTCCCGGGATATTTCAGGAGTGTTCCCGTAAAGGAGTAAAAGGCATTGTGCTGATCTCTGCCGGCTTCAGGGAAATCGACGATTCCCAGGGAGCCCTTCTCCAGAGCACCCTGGCCGATCTGGCCAACAAGGCCGGAATCCCGGTCATTGGCCCGAACACTTTCGGCATGGTCAACCTTCACATCGACCTGAACGCCTCCTTTACGCCTGAGTTCTCCCGGCTTCCCAAAGGGGGTATCGCCCTCGTGAGCCAGAGTGGAGGCATCTCTCATCTCATGGGTTTCATGGCCATGAGGCAGAACACAGGCGTCAGCAAGATCGTGGGTCTAGGGAACCGCCTTAATGTCGACTTCCCCGAAATGGTCACCTATTTGATGGACGATCCGGACACACGGGTTATTGCCCTTTATCTTGAAGGTCTCGATGAACCGAGGAGGCTGATGGAGGCGACGAAGCAAACCCGTTTCGTGAAACCTGTTGTCGCATACAAAACCGGGAGTTCTCGCACTGGCGATCACGCCTCTCTTTCTCACACAGGCTCCTTAGCCGGAAGGCACGAGATCTATGAAGGGGCTCTCAAACAGTCCGGGGTCCTCTACGTGGACAGTGCAGAAAGACTTTTGGATACCGCCCGGGCACTGGCCCTCTGCCCGCTTCCTAAGGGCAGAGAAGTCGCAATCCTTTCCGGACAAGCAGGCCCCGGGATGGCGGCCTCAGACGTCTGTGAGGCCGAGGGAATGGAGATCGCCACGTTCCATCCGGGAACTCAGCGAGTGATCAACGAACTCCTTCCTCCTCTCGCCCTGCGGTCCAACCCCGTGGACATGGGGCCGGCATGGTACAACGCTTCGGCGATGGAGGGAATCATCAGAGCGGTGATGGAGGATGGCGATGTGGACGCCATCCTGATTCTCATGATGTTCGCATCGGCAAACAGAGCCGCAGTGTCCGGCTTCTCCGAGCTCTTGCTGAAATGGAAACAGCAGAAACCTGTTGTCGCCTGTCTGATCGCTCCGCCTGGGATTTGGGATGAGGAGGTGCGCCGTCTAGAAGAAGGGGGTGCTCTGATTAATATCCCCACCCCTGAGAGAGCGGCAAAGACTGTTGCTGCGCTCTGGGAATACGAAAAAATGAAAAGACGGAATAATGGAATAACCCCTTACCCCAAGTGACTTTCTGCATGGAGACTGAGATGGATAAAACAACGAAGATCATTCAAACCGCTCTGAAGGAGGGCCGCAAGACCCTGTCCGAATACGAATCCAAGGATGTCCTCAAGTCCTACGGCATTCCCGTTACCCGTGAAATTCTCGTTCACAGTCGAGAGGAATGCATGAAGGCGGCCCATGCCATAGGCTATCCCCTTGTCTTCAAGGGCTGCTCCCCTCATCTCGCCCACAAGACAGAAAAAGGCCTGGTGCGGGTGGACCTGCGCAGTGAGGAGGAAGCGATCCTGGCTTTTGATGACCTCACCTCTCGCATGGAAGGGAATGAAAGAGACGTCCTGGTTCAGGAAATGATCAAGGGAACCCGTGAATTGGTCGTTGGGATGACCCGTGATCCTCAGTTCGGGCCGTGCGTGATGTTCGGCTTGGGAGGGATCTTCACGGAAATTCTCAAAGACATTGCTTTTAGAGTGGCTCCTCTGGAGAAACGGGATGCCCTGGACATGACCCAAGAAATCAAGGCTTACAAAATCCTCGGAGCAGTGCGCGGCATGCCTGCCGCCGATATGGATCGCCTCTGTGATATCCTGGTCAAAGTGGGGGAGATCGGCATGGAAAACGAATGGATCCAGGAGATCGACATCAACCCCCTCATTCTCTCCGGGGCCAAGCCCGTGGCGGTCGATGCCCTGATTGTTCTCAAAGCGGCCGGCTAGCTTTTCTTGCCCTCTTCTGCCACCTCGCCTTTCCGATCCTTTTCAAGGGATGGAATCATCATCACCATGGCGGCGATGAACCAGAAGGGCTCCATGATCCTCACAATGATAAAGGTGTTCGCTCCTATGGCATGAAACACAAGCCCTGTGAAACCTGCAAGGAAACCGATGGCCAGCCCCTTATCAAAAGGATCATGACTCACCTTGAAAACCCGGTAGGATTCTCTGAGGATTGTACCGAGCAAAAGGAGAAATATGAGCAGACCCAGGAAACCGGTCTCCGCGGCGACCCGGACATACTGGGCATCCACAAAACGATATCCTGTGACACCGAATCCAAGCACAGGATGTTGGACCAGGTCTCTAATCGCTTCTTGCCAGCTCAGGATTCTTGCGGAAGTGGATGTGTCCAGCTGCACGCCCGCAACGGTGACCGCATCCGGACGACCAACGCCCTGGGTAAAGGTGTAGGACACGCGGTCCTTGGTGACTTTGGGCGCCATGAAAGGGAGCAGCAAGGCCACCAGCAATAGGACCGGAGGAATCCACTGTTTTCTTTTGGACAACCACAGAAAACTCAGTACAGCCGGTATGGCCGCCAGGTAAGAGCTCCTGGACTGCGTGTAAAGAAGAGGTATGCTGAAGAGGATCACCAGGATAAAAGCCATGATGCGATTGCGGAAGGATTCTTCCATGAGAGCCAGACCCGTCGCAATGCTCATCATGAAGACAAGATAACCGCCATAGGTGTTCGGCTCACCGATTTTTCCTTCAAAGGGGGCGGAGATTCTTCCGCCTTCCGGGATCTGGGTCATGGAGACGACCGAGACGATCAGGCAGGTGAGGAGCATGGCCCACACAAAGGTTTTCAGTTGTGCTCTGTCCTTTAAGTAGTTGGCGACCATGAAATAGATGACCACATATTCAAAGTACTTCAGGACAAAGAGAAAGCCCGTCTTCAGATCGAGCCTTCCGAACAGCGCGCCAAGAAGCGTGGAAGCGACACACACCAGGATATAATAAGCAATGGGCCGATTGAGAGGGGTCTTCAGAAAAAGCCCCAGTTCCTTGTTGATCGCCATCCTGGCGAGCCAGCTGAACCCTATGACGGCCACAAGAAAATCGTCCACCCGGAGAGTGATGCCGCGGCCCAGAGTGGCGCCTTCGGTTCCTCCCACGATGAATTCCGGGCTCAAGAGCATGGAAAAGATCAGGATGTAGAGGGCGATCTGAGTGCTGACGAAACTCAGAACAAAAATGATCACACCCCCTGCAACGGCGAGAGTCTTGGTCGGAGTGAGGGCAGGAATCACCATGGCAAACGCGATGAGGACGAAGAGCAGAATGACCAGAGGTAGAATGAGCTCAAGCGCCGCCTGACCCCTAGTCCCCTGCGTTTCTGTGGGTGAGAGCATTTTCAAGATTGCTTTCATAGGTGGTTGAAAGTCCGACGCGAAGGAAGCTGTCGAAGTGTGACTACCGTTTAATGACCCGGTTTTCAATTCCCCTGGCCATAAGATCTTGACGCTGCTGCTCGGCGGCTTCTTCCGTTACGTAGGCGCCCACAAGCAGTTTCATTCTTCCATCGCTTCCTTTGACCGCATAAGAAGAATAGCCGAGATCTGAAATGGCCTTGACCTTGTCTTCAAAGTCCCTTGATTGTGGGTAGACCCCAATGAGGTTGGCATATTCTGTTTTCAGCGTCTCTTTTTCAGTGATCCCACGGGTCCGAGCAAAACCCTCAGCCTCTTCCCGATCCTTGAAATGACCTGCATAGATCCGATACCACTCGCCCTTTTCTTTGAAGTGGACCTTCACCCAGTAGGCCTGGATTCCTTTGTTGGCATAGACCGAAAGAGCTCTCTTTGCCTGGTCCAGCGTCTTTAAGGAACTAAGATAGATCGAATAGGGGTACTCACCCTGAAAGACCGGAGCGCTTTCTCTAGCTTTCTCCGCAGGAACGACCTTCTTCTCAATCGCCGGCTTGGCAGCAGGGACAGGCGACCTGGTTTCCTGCAATGATTTCTCCGCAGCGACATGGACCTTAACGTCCGGCGCAGGCTCCTGTTTTACTTCCGCCACAGGGGCCTTCGCGACCGGGCTTTTCCCGCTTTCTTGTTTCACCTGGGAGGGCGGGGAAGGGGGCGGTGGAGCGGGCGTTTTTAGGGGCACTTTTCGCGCAAGCGGTTGGGCGCTTTTGCCTGGGTCCGGCCCGGGTGAAGAATCCAGCATCTTCAGGGGATCAATGATCCCAAACTGCCAGAGAAGGGCCCCTGCAAGAAGGATGAGACCCACCCCCGCAAGAGAGAAGGTCAGAACAGACCTTTTGCTCTTTCTTCCCTTTTTGGCCCTTCCCCAGGAAGAGATGCCGTTCTCTCTGAAGAAGGGGAGGCCTTTTTTCAGTTGGCCTTCCTTTTTCCCTTCCTCGCCGTAGGAGGAGTAATACTTGTAATACTTGAAATTGTGAAAATCCGGACTCACTTCCGGTTTCATCCCGTTGAGAATGACTCCCAGGATACGGCAATTCACCTGTTCCAGTTGGGCCGTCGATCTCTTCAACAGGCCTCGGGATACTGTTCCGAGGCGGTAGACGAGAAGGACCCCGTCCGTCTTCGAACTGAGAATCGCCGCATCAGCCGTTGATAGAATCGGTGGAGAGTCAAACAGGATGAGATCATATTCGCTCTTCGCCTCTTCCATGAATTCCTTGAGGCGTTTCGACTCCACGAGTTCCGCAGGATTCGGGGGAATGGAGCCGGCTACAATAAGATGAAGATTGTCGAGCCCGGGGGTCAGCAGCACCTCATCCAGAGACATCTTTCCGACAATCATGTCCGTAACCGTCTGGACCGCATCGCGCCAAGGGCAGTTCCCCAGAAGGATCTCAGAAAGGCCCGGGGTCTGCTCGACACCGAAGATTCTTGCGATCATCGGCTTTCTCATATCCGACCCGATCAGAAGAGTCTTCATTCCCGCCTGAGCCATGGCGATCGCCAGGTTGACGGAAACGATCGTCTTCCCTTCCTGAGGGGAGGCGCTCGTCACGGCGATCGTTTTGATTTCATTGGCCGTGTCTTTGAATTGAAGGTTGGTTCTCAGTCCCCGGAAGCTCTCGGCCATCATGCTCTTGGCAGCATAGTGGGCCACCATATTGACCATCTGGACAGGAGAGAGCCCATTCATCGCCTCTGGGAGTTTTTCCTTGAAGCTTTCGTGGACCTCTTTGGCATCGGCTTGCGGGATGACGCCCAGGACGCGTGTCTTCAGAGTCTCCTCCACATCTTCGATGGCTCCGATAGACGTATCAAACGTTTCGACAATGAATGCGGCAATCAGCCCCAGAACCAGGCCGATGATCAGTCCCATGGCCCCTGTGGTCGCAGTCCTCGGAGGATTGATCGGCTCCGCGGGGAAAAGAGCCGGCCTGACAACCGTGACTTCCTCCGGTTTCTCGGCTTTCTTGATCAGAGCCTCCTGGTTTTTCCGCTCCAGGAGCGTGCTCATGTCGTTGTAGAGCTCTACCTTTCTTTTCAGACGATCATATTCCAGTTTCTTCTCCATCAGGGCACTGGACTTGCTGTCCAGCTCCTGCAGCTCGCTCCTTGCGTCCCCTTCCTGTTTTTCAAGGTCTCCTGTTTGGGATAGGAGAAGAAGCCTCATTTTTCGTGCACCCTCCAGGATTTTCCGCCCTACATCCACGACTTCCGGATGAAGAGGAGTAAAATCCTTCAGCAGGGTCTCTCTGCGGAGCTGAAGCTCCGTGAGAGAATCATTGGCTGACTGATACTGGGCGGTTGCCTTGGCGGAATAGAAATTGCCCTGGCCGGAAGGGTTGGCAATGAATTTGTCCAGCCGAGCCACCATGCTCTGGAGTTCCCCTTTGTTTTCAACCACCTTCCGAATTCCATTCTGCACATCCTGTGACCTTGCAAGAAGCTTTTCGCTTTGGATGTCGATGGAGAGGAGTTGATTGTTCTGGGTAAATCGATTGAATTCTTCTTCAGCCTCGCGGAGTCTCTGCCTGACCTGGACCAGCTGATCTTCAATGTATCTGATGGCCTCCAGGGTCCTCTTCATCTGCACCTCAGAATGGAGGTCCTTGTAGGTCGCAGCGACGGTGTTCGCAAGCTTCTGGGCAAAAGCGGGTTCCGTGTCCTTGACCTGGATGTTGAGAATGTTGGTCATCCCTTGCCGGGTGACTTCAACTTTGGATTGAAGATTATCAACGACTCTGGCGACACTGCCTTTGGCAGGACTGTCTGCGGGCAGGGTTGTCTTCGGAATAACGCCCAGTCGTTGAGCCACTTTATCAAAAATCGGGAAGCTCTTAATGACGGAGATCTGGGTCTCGATGTCATCGCCCCCTGACCAGGTGATGGTTTTAGCGTAAAGCCCTTCGACGGTGGTTTCTTTTTCGAACTTGATGCTGCACACAGAGGTGTAAATCGGAGTGGGGGCCTTGAGAACAGCAAAGGCGGTGCTGAAAACGCCCAGAACGATTCCCACGAAGAAAACGATGAATTTTCTCTTCTTAAGAATACGCCAGTATTCTCTAAGGTTAATATCGTACTGGGCCAAGGGCACTCACCTGTGAGCCGTTCTACTTGGGTTTGTTGTATTTCAAGTAAGGGACGGCCGCATACTGCTCTTCAAAATCACCCGGATAGAGGATAATATTGAGCAGGGGCGTTATGTTGATGATCCAGTCGTTGATGTCTGCGATCAGCATCCTCGGGACATACACAAGATCCCCGTCCCGAAGTCGAACGTTCTGGGAAATGTCGGCTTTCCTCAAAAGAGACTTCACATCCGCCATCATCACAAGGGGCGGTTTTCCCGGCTCATATCCCCTCACAATCAGGGTGTTCTCTTCTTTCGCCAATCTGTTCGTATTTCCCGCCAAGGCTAGGGCAGCCAAGAGATCCTGAGCCTCTTTGAGCGGATAGATGCCCTGGCTGTTGACCTCACCCAACACATACACTCTCTCTCCAAAGGTTGGGAGTTCGGGAATGCTCACCACATCCGCTTCGTCGATGATCACATTCTGGTCTTCATCGCCTTTTTCAATGATGTCGTACAGGTTAATGAGGTAGGATTTCCCTTTCCTCACAAGCTTGACATTCTTAATGTCCCCATCCAGCGTGTATCCCCCTCCAAGGGCAATCAGATCCGTAAGCGAAGTCTTTCCTCTGAGATTGATCCGGCCGCTGGCTCCCTTTCCATAGCTCACGTTTCTCAGTGAAGAAAATTCTCCTATGATATTTGCGCTTTTGCTGTTGAACTCCTTCAAGAGCACGCTGATGCGAGGGTTTCTCACATAGGCGGAAAGATTGCTCGTCAAGAGTTCGTCCAGTTGGCTGGACGTCAGTCCCTCAACCTTCAAGTGATCCAGGAAGGAGTAAGAGATTCTTCCCCTGCTGTCCACGGTCACGGTGGTCGTCGTCACCTTGTCCCCGGTGTAGGAGCTGATGTCAAGAATATCGCCTGCGCCGATGCGATATTCGGGAATTCCGGCCACCGTCAAAAAGATGCTGTTCTCTTGCACCTGGCTCATCCTGGCCAAAGCTTCAAGGTTTCGCTCAGTCTGCAACCTGGTCACTGCGACACGGTCCTCAAGAGTGGCCACTTGATTTACCGGCGTTCCCTGGATGGCGGTGGATGAAGAACAGGAGGAGAAACTGAAAAGAAAGATCAGGATAAGGGGGACCCATAAAAAAAAGCTTCTACCCCTTGTTCCATGAAAGGGTTTCAACACAGGGTCTCTTACGCCTTGAAACATATACTTTATTCCTCTTATGTATGCTCATTGGAGCTACTCGGTGACGATTTCAGAGCGTCCATCCGGTGTCAGGAAACGTCACCCCGCACGCTCTATGTCAGATCTCTCTCATCGACCGTTTCAACGATGTAGAGAAGTGGGTTGTCTGATAAACGGACGATTTCCCGTCGCTCCGGTTTGTTTCCCAAGCCGTCATAAAGAACTTCGACCGTCGGACGCAGCGGGTGATTCCTGTCCGTAGAGATCACCCGTCCTACCGATTTGTTGTTCAGCTTCACATGGGTGTTGAAAGGGAACAAGGAAATAGAATTCAGAAAGGCCTTCAGAATCTTGGTCGGAAACTGGACCTTTGCGTCCTTCAGGATGAATCGGATCGCATCCGGCTGCAGGATTCTTTCTCGATACGGTCTTTTTCTGATCATGGCCACGTAGGTGTCGACAAGGCCCACGATCGAAGCGACTTCAGAGATCTCAGAACCTTTGAGCCCCCTGGGGTAACCTGAACCATCCGCACGTTCATGCACCTGCAAAGCGACTTCTGCCAACCACTCATACCGATCCCCAAGACGAGAAAGAATCTTCGCGCCTATCTCAGGGTGTTCTCTGATGCGGTCGATTTCCTCTGTCTCGAGCTTGGTCGGTTTTTGAAGGATCCCTTCGGGGATCCGATACATCCCCACATTCTCCAGAAAGGCGGCAAGTGCAAGCTCCAAAAGCTTTTTCTTGTCATACCCCATGCCTTTGCCCACCATGAGGGAGGCCAGGGTCACCTCGACACTGTGGATGGACACGTCTTTCCAGTCTCCCGACTTGGACATGGCGTGCTCGAAAAGAGGCTGGATGAGGCCGCGGTCAATGACGGCATGGAAATCCGCCAGGATGGGACTGGGTACGATACCCTGATCGCTTGTCACCTTTTCCTGGATGTCCTTCGCTGACCGCGTGAGTTTTTCATAGAGCACAGCCACATCGGAGGAATCCCTCTCAGCGCCTATCTCTTCAGGCATGAGGTCTACTTTTTTACTGAGCTCGGAAAACTGAGCATCACTCAGCCGTACCTGACCCGCATCACCACCCCTTGGCGGCACCGTGTCCTTGGGGGTCGTCTTATCCCGTATTTCCTTGATGTCAGAGAAGCGCACCATCTCGAATAATCGTCTCCACGACGTCGACATCGACCATCTCTTGATTCTTGCTGTAGCCGATCAAGAGAGCCAGGTCGCAAAGGTTGTTTATTTTTCTGGGCACTCCCTTCGATACTTCGTAGATTTCTTCGATCGCCGGCCGCGTAAAGGCATTTTTTTCCCTGCCCGCCCTATTGAGCCTGAACACAACGTAGCGGGCTGTGTCTTCCAGGTCAAAAGGAGCCAGGTGGTATTTGATGGGAATCCTCTGATCGAGTTGCTGGACCGCCCTGATTCTTTCTTTCAATTCCGGTTGTCCGAAAAGGATAATCGTAA
>Ga0299912_10004935_pt1 | contig 10944 bp, 8 predicted proteins | sample RVTome_2_FD_207667 | JGI IMG/M metagenome (GOLD analysis project Ga0299912, IMG submission 207667) | Soil microbial communities from uranium-contaminated site in the Upper Colorado River Basin, Wyoming, United States - RVT95D214 (version 2) ... | reverse complement strand
GCGAGTTTTCGTTGGGTTCGCCTATAGGATACACCTTTGGCTCCACCTGAACAGGTTTCTGCGGGTCGCTGAAAATATTCATCACCGCGGTCAGCGTCGGCAAAAACGCATACGGCTCGACAGTATCGACAACCACAATACTGGAATACTTGCAAATCAAACTGACAGCAGTTGCAATCTGCTGGTCCGCCCCGAACCGCTTCTGGTTGGGGGCTCCCGTCCCAAAAGATATAACCGGATAACCTAAAGGCCTGAAGACTTTTCTCAATGACAGAACCCGCATCCTTGAGAGGTTATATAACTTCTCCCGTAAATTTGACGCTTCAAGATTTAATACAATATCCTCAACTCCCTGAGCTTTTATTTTCTCGCTCAAATCTGCAAGGTGCTCAATAGAATCAGCTTTTGCAACAAGCGGACAGTTTACTTCCTTTGCGATTTTCGCCATTGCTTCGGCTGTTTCGGCCTTGGCTGATGCCAGCAAAGGCACAGTTTCTTTGGTTTTGGCGACGGCGGCAGCCATCGCCTCAGCCGAATCAGAAACCAAAATTAGTGCAAGCCCGCTGGCTTTTTTCACCGTTTCTGCGGCCTGTGCAAAGTTACTAACCTGGCCACTATCGTTAACAACCGCTATCGCCTTAACTGCTATCTTAGTCCCGACTCGCTCAAACTGTAGTGCATTTATGGCTTCGATTCGCTTTTTTAAATCCCCACCGGCCAGCTTGTCCGACACGGTAACGCCTACAACCGTTGGATTATGAAATTTCTCTTCGTGCCGGAATACCACGGTCTCTTGCCCGACTGCCACTTGACTTTCACCGCTGCCGAACGCAACCTTGCGCATCGGCGGAGCAGCAGCAGCCGCAAGCTTTTCTTTTGCCTCTTGCGAAACATCAGGACAGTCATCAAGTTTTGCACGTTTCTGAGCAAGGGCCATCGCAAAAGCCAAGCAAGTCGGCATACCACACTTTTTACAGTTGGTTTTTGGTAGTAGTTTGAAGATTTCCAATCCCGTTAATGCCATATTATCTCCTTCGTAAATGATAAATGATGAATGATGAATGATTAATCATTTATCCTTAATCATTAATCATTTTTTAGAACATTGGCTCCATTGTAGTTACAGGGTGCCCACTTTTAGTAATAAATTCCAGAACTTCTTCTTCCGTAGTCGCTGTTTTCTCGTCAGCAATTTTAGCAAGGAAATCCTGCCCACCAAGCCCAAGTTCCTCTGCTCTTTTGATAAAAGTATCTTTAATCTCTTCTTTGAGCATCGCAGGCATCCAGACAATCCTTTTGATTCCACCTTCGGCAGCGATAAATTTCTTCGAGTTAATATAATGCTTTGAATGCCCGATAAAGCCGGGTGTCTGCTGTCCGCCGCCAACTGTCCCGGCAAGCGTTGAAAATTTCATCCCACACGGTGTCATCTCAGTAAATTCTCTGTTTACAATCATTATCCCGCCCGTCGAAGGTAGCACCGCAGCTATACATTCAAAACACCCACATGAGGTCATCGGGTCGGCAATCATACTATACTGACTCATCCGCTGGACATTGCCACCGCTGACCTTGATAACAAATGCATTTATCTTGTCCCATTGCCCTATGGTCGGCTCGATACAATTACCCTTCGAGATTGGCTGGTTTGGCCCTGAGGGAGTTATCTCATACGCCGCCCGGCAGTCAAGCCAGCTATAAGCACCGCACAAACCAGGACGCTCCGGCGAAACCACACATATATGGTTCGGAGCAAAACTCTGGCACAGCGTGCACGAATAAAATGTCTCCACATCCTCGTCTGCCATACCAGCCAAACGAGCATCGCGCTCAGCATACACTTTCACCGCCTCCTTACGGAGCTTTAAAACCTGCTTTTCGTCTGTGAATATCTTAACCTGAACCTTATCCAGAATATTCGAGTACTTGTCATGGTATAGTGCATGCAACAGCTTGCCGATATGCACAAGTCGGAATCCTGCGCCGAATGTATCTTTACTGATTCGGACCCAGATAGTGTCCCGCTGGCCCATATGCCATAGTCCCTGTGCTTCATTCATAAACGTATGAATCTGGCGTTCCAGAACAGGTTCAAAATCAACCTGCATCTTACGACCAGCCACCTCGACCACAACTGCCAGTGGCATCTTGCCGCCTACCTCGACCGAATCAACATCCGCCCCATAAACTTCCACCTTGCCGTCCTCAACCTCACTTATATCCAGCATTCGCAGCCACTCAAATGCAGGCGTCCTCTGTCCGCCAAATTCACAGTGCATATCTTCCTTGCGGATACGTTCACCTTCAAAAGCCGGGCTGTGCGCCACAGGGATATCCACTTCCGTAACTTTTATCTTCAAACCACGAACCTCAATGGCTTTTTCCACAATCTGGTCATGCGGTATATTGGAAACGACGTGCTCATAGGTGCATACACCGGTTGGCAGAATCTCCGGAATATCGGAATCAGCAATTGTAGGAAAGCCATAATTAATTGCGCCTGCGGCATTGGCGTACCACTCATCAGTAACCTTACCCAGAGGCATAACAAATGCAAAAATCCTGTTTTTGTTGTAAAGCAGATTACGCCGGTAATCACCTGGCTGAACGCCACCAAAGCTCATCGCTGCCCGGCTGGCAAATCCCAGCGCATATACTGCCGATGTAATATCCCTGCCAAAAGGCACCAGACGGGTTTCCCATCCTAATTGGACACCGCCCTCGACGAGCTGCTCTGCAAAAGTTGTCCCGTTATGGTGCGCATGCATAAAAACATACAGACACCGCTGCTGTAATTTCCGGGCAATGCTAACCGCAGTTTCCACGTCGGGTGCAGCACCAACAACCGCCGCAAATCCCGGCGCCGTGCCGTCAACAAACTGGATGCCGCGCTCACGAAGAATCACATCATCCGCCGCTCCCAGCCAGATACCATCCACCGGATTAGGACCGATTAAATACTTGCACGCTTCGATAATCTCTTCTGCAAAAAGCGTCGCCATACCAGCATCCAGAGTAGGCCCCAGGTAAGGTATCCACAACTCATCGTCAACAAGAGCAGGCAGCAAATTCTTGATTTCCTTCATAACTTCCTCGAAATCGAATAGCTTCTCTACCGATATCCCCGTCATCGAATAAATAATCGGCATGTAATAACCGGTGTTTGGAAACTCAACTCGGTAATCTTTGCCTTTTTCTTTGATAGCTTTCGCCAGAATATCTTCTGCCTGTTTAGCTATTTTATGAGCGCCGCGTATCGCCGCTGATGCAATAATTTTTGACATTTTCTTGATCCTCGATTCTCGTCTCTCGATTCTCGATACTTGACGAGCATCCAGTATCGAGTATCGAGCATCCAGTTTTTACTCTACTGCCAATGCTCGCCGGTCCGCCATATCGTAAAGCTTGCGTTCTTTCGCTTCGTTTATGCCAAGCGCATCGCGTTTGCTCTCGATACGTTCCAGCATCATCTCTGCGGCCTTGACAGGGTCGGACTCCACTGCCCATTTGCCGCCCATATCCTTCTCAATACCATTAAATAGGTAGTTACTAACGTTTTCACTCCCTGAAACCGGCAGCAATTCCTCGGCAAAAACAACCAGCACACCGCTGGCCACAAAGTACTGCCCGATGGAGATTGCCTTTTCGGTAATCGATTCCAGACATGCACCTGCAACCGGTATTTCGGATATGTCTTCGCCGAGACCTCCCTCTCGCACTATTTCTGTGCATGCCACCAGTAAGCGAGAATTGTCCACACAACTGCCGCAAGTCAATACCGGCGGCATACCCACCGCTTCACAGACTTCTCTAAGACCGGGCCCGGCTAATTCCAGTGCCTGCTTCGGATTCGTCAAACCAATTTTACTGCACGCAATGGTAGCACAGCCGGTAGTTACAACCAAAACATCACGCTTGATTAATTCCTTTGCAAGAGTCGTATGAGTATAATCTTGTATCACCTTCGGATTTGTGCAACCAACAATTGCCGCAACTCCTCGAATCCTTCCATTGATGATGTTATCATTCAACGGCCGATAGCTTGCACGATATCTGCCGCCTAACATATAGTTTATGTATTCATGGCTAAAGCCAATCACTGCCTTTTCTTTTTCTTTGGGGATAGTTACCTGGCCGCGATTCTTGTAGTTATCGATAGCCATCTTCACCAGTTCTTTAGCCGTTTTCAATGCTGTTTTCTCATCCATTGACACATGTTCAACACCGAGTATCCTGGCCTTGTCAGCGGTGGTAATCAGCCTTGTATGGAAACATTTGGCAACTTCAGCCAAACCTTGCATTACACACTGCACATCAACCGCCATTAACTCCACCGCCCCCGTTGCCACAGCCAGTTCCTGACTAAGGAAATTGCCTGCAATCGGGACCCCATGCCGCATCAATAGCTCATTTGCCGTGCAACAAATCCCCGCTACATTGATGCCCTTTGCCCCGACTTTTTTCGCATCAGCCAGCAGGTCTTTATCCGCACATGCAGCAACTATCATCTCTGATAAAATCGGCTCATGGCCATGAACAATTATATTTACTTCATCCTCCTTTAAGACACCCAGATTCACCTCGCCACGACCTGCATAAGGCGTCCCAAAAAGAATATCCTGCAGTTCTGTAGCCAGCATTGAGCCGCCCCAACCGTCAGCAAGCGCCGTTCGACTGGCGTGCATAATGATATTCTTATAATCCTGGTCCACTCCCATGTGTGTCCTGTGCAGCGCTTCGACTACTTCTCTATCTACAGCTCGTGGAGTGATTCCAAGTTTCTTCCATATTTCCTGCCTCGGCTTTGGTGCACGTTTAGCCATCAACTGAGTTCCCTGGGGTTTACCGAACTCAGCCAATGCAATTTGTCCAACATCCGTTGCAATCTCATTCACAGAACGTTCTTTGGTTTTTATTCCCAACTCCTGAGCTAACTTATACAGCTTGACAGTGTCCTTGATTTGATAGTCTGGTGCCTCGCCTTTGGCCGTTGCGAGAAATACTTCCGCCACACCCCGACCGTGGTCGCTATGAGCACTGGCGCCGGCAGCAACTGCTCTGAGAAAATTCCGCGCCACAATGGTATCAGCATCAGCACCACAAACACCCAATGGCGCTTTCTTGGAGATTCGACATGGCCCCATCGTGCAAATCCGACAACAGATTCCCTGTTTACCAAAGCCACACTGGGGTGATTGAGCTGCAAGCCGGTCCCAGGCATTTTCCATACCAGCATCAGCCATATGTTTTATCATTTGCTGTGCCGCCTTGTCAGCACTACGTTTCTCTGCTTCCATAAAAGTTCCTCACCTTAAAACCTGACACTTACTTAAGAAAAAAATCTTACACTGTCAATTGTTAGTCTTTAACATTTGAAGAAATAAGGTTCACTAACTGGTTTTTTGCTTCTCGCAGTTTTTTTACAATTTCCGCATCTGCTCCAAACACCGCAGTTCGTCTAAGGTCAGCTTCCTTCACAGACCGGTTGTATGGGACACTTCCCAGCAGAACCACATCTTTCAATTGAGACTTTATAACATCTGTCTCATAATCCTTCGTAATTTTATTGGCAACCGCCCCCACGTTCCTTATCCCCAACTCTCTGGCCATTTTCGCCATATTGTTAGCCGTTTCAATGCTTCTGCCCCCCGGTTCAACAACTATGACAAGTGCATCTATCCCCTGAACGCTTGCTCTTCCCATAAACTCAACGCCGGCCGCCAAATCAACCAGGACCATCTCCTGCATTTGCAATATCGTATGAGTAAGCATCGCCTTCAAAAATGCTCCTTCCGGGCATGCACAACCGGCTCCTGCTTGTGTAATTCCACCCAAAACCAGCAATCGTACCACGGCCATCCTGGCCGTGGTATCACGGGCTGGAAGCCCGTGATACGCTGTACCTACCTCAAGCCAGTATCTCTCCGGCAAATCGCTAACTTTAGGATTCAGCTTAAAATACGCCCCCACTGCATCTTTTCCGGTGCCGGTGCGTTCGGCAATTAATTCCTTCATTTTGATGAGCGGCTCCGGACTTCGCTCGCAAGGTATGCCAAAAGCCGAAGCAAGATTGGTGTTTGGGTCAGCGTCAATAGCAAGAACGTCAAATCTATCTTCAGCAAACAAGTGTGCCCAAATAGCGCAAACTGTGGTCTTACCTACTCCCCCTTTGCCACCAATTGCTATCTTCACGCCCAACATTAAAATATAATAAAGGCCTCCTGTCTCGGCCTTGCACACTCCTGAATCTAAACAACAGTGTAGAATCAAAACAAACCTTAAACTGGAAAGTTTAATACTTTTCTCTCAGGTTGTCAAGAACTACACTATATTGCAGCAATATTTCTTTATAAAACCGTAGAATTCGTTTATTTATACGCAAGTTATTAAGAGGTGTTCACCATCACAGCAAACTTCAAAACTACCTGCTCAAAGGCCTAATTGCTCACTGCAGCGGTCTTTACCCTGTTAGAAACTTTCCTCCTTTCAAAATCTCATATTTATGCCATATTATTACTTCCATCTCTCACTGAGTTTCTAATGGGGTTTACTAATGCATCCACAGTCAGATTCACGGCCACTAACAAGGCATCCAACGGTAGCTGAGAAGCTGCTGTTTGGTCGAATAGTATCGATGCTCTTGCATCGAACTCCTCATCTTTTTGCCAAATCACTATCGTCAAAGGCAGTCGAGGCAGCACATACAACTGAATTGAAGCATCGCCAAACTCACAACGTTTAGCATCAAAACGCTCTGCAATCTTAAGCAACAACTCGGGACAATTACCAAAGGCGCTTTCCAACTTTGCGGTAGGCAGACTGTGCAGCCCCCTGAAGAAAAACTCTCCACCAGGCAAGGTTTCTGCCTTGACAATTTTATCAGCCAGCGGCAAATCCTGAGCGTTTATTAAATATGCGAGAAGGCAAAGCTGTTCCAGAAATTCTGCTGGCACTTGTGATGTTCCTGGCCTGTCCCGAGCAGAGTCGAGGGGTTGTATTGAACCAATCTTTCTATCTGAAAGGTTGACAACATACTCAGTGTTAAGTAAAGTAACAATATAACGTTCAGGATTATCCAAGTATTGGCACTTTGCTCTTTTAGCGGTTTCCTGGCGATTAAGCCCCAAAAGCTGCTCCCACAATCCTTCATGAGCCATTATATTTTACACCCTCTATCATCTAATTTACCAAAGGCACATATTCCAAATATCAAACTCACTCATCACACTTTTCTTGAAACTCTTCATATTCAGCCATTGTATTCAGATTCACAAATCGCTCTGTATCCAGCTCAATATACTTGACTCTGCACCGACCAAACACATCGCTTATCTTACGCCGGCCTGACGAGAGCACGTCGTTTATAGCGATAAGTGCACTTTTGCGGTAAACCGCGAAAAGCGGCTCGTATTTTCCATCGTCAACCTTTGGAACAACTATGTCAAACCCATCAGCCTCTGCAAGCATTCTTCTAACAAATCTGATGTCTATGCCCGGAATATCGCAGGCCACCACAAAATTAAGCTCATTGTTAGATGCCTGCAGAGCTGAAGCTATTCCCATCAAAGGTCCCTCACCCGGTATCTTGTCAGAGACAATCTCGAAACCAAGATGGCTGTATTTATCCACCTCATTTGCGCTTACAAGTATCTGGCTGAATGCACCGCGAAGCTGCTCAGAGATTCTCTCTATCATAGGCCGGCCTTTAATCGGCAGCATACTCTTATCGACACCCATCCTGCTGCTTGACCCACCTGCCATAATTATCGCCGTTGCCTGCTCTTGAATCATCCATTTACCATTTATTAGCTTTATCCGGTCAAGGTCAAAATCAAAACTGCTGCCATCTGAAACGATAATTTTATCTGCATATTGTATAACTTCATTAGCGGAACTTTTCCACACCTTCACATTGGGACCCTTGACCATAAGAAACACTCCCGGCTCAACCATTTCCCGCAGCGAGTTCGATTCGCAAATTGAAACCGCATCAGGCCCAATTATATCCAGCAAGGCCTTTATACATCCCTCCAGATGTGTTTTCAAAACACGCAACCAGAAAACACGACTCGCACCTGCAGCCAATAGTCTGCCCGTATCTTTGCCCGAACTCTTGTTGGTCTCCTCAGTTATGCAGAAATCTCCGTCCAGCGATGAGCAGACTCCGCAACCCCGACCTCCTCGTGGGCATTGTCCGTCTTTGGCCTTTATCGTAGTAACTTTTATTCCAACCACATCTGTGCTTTTGCCAAACTTCTTAATAAGCGCAGAGGCCAGCTCTGTCTTACCCACATTTGCTCCGGCTGAACCAATCATTAGCATCCCGTCAAGCTTGAACATTTTGTCCCTCAAGGTGGTGACGGCGATTTTTGAGCATAGTAATAACCTCGTTGATGGAATTCCGCATAGTTGCGACAAGCTCCCGCTGGGGAAAACCTGCATATAATTGCCGAACTGCGTCGGCTAATTCTTGTCGAACGACAAGTAATATCAAGGCATCGCTCGAAATCAATAATGAATCTACATTTCTGCGCCAGCCCCGCCCTCCTAATTCCAATGGCCCGAATTCATCAACAATGACAAGGTCAGCCGATTGGGTGGCTTCTACACTCAGGGCAACATTGCCGAGTTTTAGGCCATCGGCGATGAAATTGAAAGGCCCGGCTTTGCCTTTGCCTGCTTTACACCTTGCCAGAGGAGCTCGTTTTTTACTTCGCAAACCGAACGCATCAAACCCAACCAATTCACCCTTACGGCACACACAAGGCGCCAGCAATCCACCAACGTTGAATCCTTTATCACGCGCAGTCTGTGCAAGTTTGGCGACACTCGTAGTTTTGCCGAAGTGTCTCTTACCCGTCCACAAAATAAGCTTTTCTTGTATCGACACCATCAGCCATAATTTATGACAGCAAATATACTCCTATACCAAATACCCATAATGCTGTCGTAACCAGAGATATACTGTTGCTGGCAAACTGAAATCGCAAGCCAAACGGCATAGCAAACTTTGCCTTTAATTGTTGACCAAAACGAAAACTCAATGGGACAAACACTGCACTGCCTACAGCAGCCATGGTCCCCGCGACTGCAATATGCTCGAGAACCCTGCCAAATCCTCCCATTACCCAGTGCTCATATCTGAACACATAAGTAATCATCAGAGCAAACAAAGCATAATTGAGATAAGTAGCTGCCGCTGCAGAAAGTGACCGGTTTTTCATCTTAAATATGCCGAAGACCACGTCGTAACAAACACCCATCAAAAGAATCCCCAGAAGATGACATGCAAAAAAAGGGTTGTTTAGAAATTTATACAGCATCGCCAACGCAGCGATGGGTGTTGCTGTGCCTCTTTGCGGAAAATAAACTCTGGCGAAAGTCAGGATGACAAAGCCAATAACCGTCAAAATAACAGATGCATGAGGTATATTAGCTCGATAAAGTGCGCCACCGAGACCCGCTTCCGAAATACCCCACAATCCGCTGAAAAACAATATTCCAAAAATATACTCTTTCTTCATTTGTGTCTTTCCTTAAATTAAACTGTTATTATTTTGCTCAATTCCTAAATATTTTTTATTTGCCTTCAAGCCAATTTTGTGTGAACTCCAATAAATCAAACATATCAACAACCGCATTAGCATCATGGACAAGGTCCGCTCCACCACACCAATCCTGTTCAGCGCATCCACTTTGCAGCCAATGTTCGGCGAAGATACTAAAGTCAGCAAAGTCAACGCCGCAGTTTCCATCCAAATCAGCCGTTTGCTCGATAATGAAAGACTCGGTACCGGTAGTGAGCAACTGATAATAATCATAATAAATACCATCCACCTCACCCGTATATTGTTCAAGGATGCCGCTCACGCCACAGAAATTCTGACCAACTGCTACATAAGAGTGATAAATTGGACCTACTCCTTTGTCGATATTCATATAGTCTGAAGCCCAACAAGTAAGGTTAGGATCAACATTGCTCTCAAGTATGTAATTATCAGGCTCCTTTCCGTAACCTATATCTTTAACATTAACATCTATAACTTTAATCAACATGCCCTCGTATTTTTCAGCATTGTGGTCGGTGACAAGCCATAAATCATTCCCCTTGACAGGAGCGGCTATTTCATCAACCCTCACTGGCAGCGGTTTTGGTAAGGGATTATTCCTGCTAAGTGGAGCGAGGTTAGAATCAATTGCTTTTAAATACTGCAGAAAGGTAGTACCTTTATACTCTTCGACCAACACATTGGTAAAAGAAACCCAATCCCCAACATTTACATCATCAAAAGCCCCTACCCACCCAATGTCCTTCGCCATAATACCGCCCCATCCATAAGGATAATTTGGGTCGTACAACGTAAGTTTCGGACGTTTCCAGGATGGGCCTTTGAAAACTACTATCCCACCACAGCAATCAACGATATTGCCATCTTGTGGACTGGCACCGTTGACATCAGTGGTATACTGGATTTCATAGATAGAGTATGGCTCGGCCAAAACTAAGTTGACTGGGCCAATTACTGGAAAAAAAATTATAAAAATCATTAACACTTTTTTAATCATCTTGTTGTCCTTCACTTCGCAATTCTAAATTCACCATTCATTATTCGACATTCTTTTTTTCTGGGTCTTTTAGGGGTAAGGATACCAGTCAAGGTCATCACGCGGAGGCACTTCCAGGTCATCTGGCCATTCCGGTTTCCAAACCGATTCGGTCCACTCTACATGATAATCACAATATAAAATCGACCCTCCTAACAACCCATTAGGTTTGGCGTGTCGTGCACTGAACGCTTTAGGATAGCTGCCACAATACTTACCCGCGGTTGGATTTTGTATTTTACCGCCGTAACCCTTTTCAGGGTCGAGCAGTTGGTCAAACAGCAAAATAACCCGATATGGACTCCTTATAGATGTTGTTTTCAAAAAGCTGGGCATATG
>Ga0299912_10004934_pt1 | contig 10945 bp, 5 predicted proteins | sample RVTome_2_FD_207667 | JGI IMG/M metagenome (GOLD analysis project Ga0299912, IMG submission 207667) | Soil microbial communities from uranium-contaminated site in the Upper Colorado River Basin, Wyoming, United States - RVT95D214 (version 2) ... | reverse complement strand
TATTGGCCTTGGTGAATTCCGCGAGGTGCTGGGCGTCCGGGCAGGTGACCCAGCGGGCAGTGTAGATGCCCGCGTTCTCAAAGCTGGCGTCGACGCCATATTCGGTTTTCAGGCGGTGGGCGACGACCTCGAACTGCAGCTGCCCGACCGCGCCGATCAGCAGCGTGTTGTCGGCAAACGGCTCGAACACCTGCACCGCGCCTTCCTCGCCGAGTTCCAGCAAACCCTTGTTCAGCTGCTTGGCGCGCAGTGGGTCGCGCAGGCGCGGGCGGCTGAACAGCTCGGGGGCGAAGTAGGGAATGCCCTTGAACTGCAGCGCTTCGCCTTCGGTGAGGGTGTCGCCGATATGCAGCTGGCCGTGATTGTGGATGCCGATGATGTCGCCCGCCACGGCATCTTCCATGCGGGTACGCTCGTTGGCCATGAAGACCACCGCGTTGGCGATTTTCATGTCCTTGCCGGTACGGCGGTGGCGCACTTTCATGTTGGGGCTGTAGCGCCCGGAGCAGACGCGGAAGAAGGCAATGCGGTCGCGGTGCTGCGGGTCCATGTTGGCCTGGATCTTGAACACGAAGCCGGTGAACTTGGGCTCGGTGGGGTCGACCACGCGCTCGACCGCCTCGCGCGGCTGCGGCGGCGGCGCCCAGTCTGCCAGCGCGCGCAGCACTTCGCGCACGCCGAAGTTGTTGATGCCGGAACCGAAGAACACCGGCGTCTGGCGGCCCTTCAGAAAGGAGTCGAGATCGAAGCTGGCGCCGGCGCCGCGCACCAGTTCGATTTCCGACAGCAGGGCGTCGGCCTCCAGCGGGAAGCGTTCCTTCAATGCCGCTTCGCCCAGGCCCTGCAGCGATTCGAACTGCTGGTCGGCGTTTTCCTCGCCGGCCTTGAAGCGCAGGATCTCGTCGTTGATCAGGTGATACACGCCGTGAAAGCGCTTGCCCATGCCGATCGGCCAAGTCACCGGCGCGCAGTGGATTTTCAGGATCGATTCGATCTCGTCCAGGAGTTCCAGCGGATCGCGCACCTCGCGGTCCATCTTGTTGATGAAGGTGATGATGGGGGTGTCGCGCAGGCGGCACACTTCCAGCAGCTTGATGGTCTGTTCCTCCACGCCCTTGGCCGCGTCGACGACCATGATGGCCGCGTCGACCGCGGTCAGCACGCGGTAGGTGTCTTCGGAAAAGTCCTTGTGGCCCGGGGTGTCGAGCAGATTGAACACGCAGTCGCCGTGGGAAAACTGCATCACCGAGCTGGCCACCGAAATGCCGCGCTCGCGCTCGACCTCCATCCAGTCGGAGGTGGCGTAGCGGCCGCTCTTGCGTGCCTTCACCGTGCCCGCCATCTGGATCGCGCCGCCGAACAGCAGCAGCTTTTCGGTCAGCGTGGTTTTACCCGCGTCGGGGTGCGAGATGATGGCAAAGGTGCGGCGCTTTTTGACGTCGCGCACCAAAGCCGGGTCGCCGGAGTGACCCGGCAAGGTCGGAGTGGATTCCATCGGGGAGGGCGGGCAGATATGAAGCAGAACGACATTTTATTCTACTTTACCGCCACTTACCGTTCAGGCGTCCAACATCGGTGCTTTTCCTGCGGCAGCCCCGGCTTCGGTTGCCCGGCAGATTGGGGAGGGCGTCGGTTCCCCTTCAGTCGACTAATTGCAATCGCAATTTTTGCGGGCGTTTTTGACGCCTTTTTTCTTTGGGCGGGGCTTCATCAATTGCGGCACCGAAACCTTGGGCGCCTCCAGAACCTGCTCACGCTGGATTTTCCAGCGATCGCCTTCGCGTACCCATTCCATGCGCTTGGGCACCACGTCGCTGTAGTTCTCTGACGTGTAGGCCTGCCTGAACTCGGTGATGGCTTTGCCGGGGTTGGCGGTGTCCACCTTGAAATCGCTGACTCCGATCGTGATATTGCCGGGCTTGCCCAGCTGAATCGCCTTTTCGCTGGCCCATTGTTCCGGTGCCCGGCCATTTTCGGGTATGAAGCTTTTCGCGTAATACCCACGGTAAAGCGGGAAATCCTTGGCAGACCAGGCCGCAGTCCACCCTGCCAGCGCCTGCTGGATGGTTTCGGGTGTCCGTTTCTCCGGCGACGGAAGGGGTTCGGCGGGCTGGATTCGGGCCACTTCGATTTTGCGCGGCGTCGGTTTCATGTCGCTGACCAACACGATCGGCGCTTCGGCTGGACACTGGCTGTCGGGGTCGACTTCCTGGCGATCCTGGCCCAGTTCCTGGGCGGAGGGCATGCCGTCGCGGCCCACCTGCAGGGCCGTCAATAGACGCCCCATGCCAGCCAGGGTGCGCGCGTGGGCGATGGAATGGTCGTGGACGGCGTTCACGTAAGCGCGGCGTGCCTGGAAGTATTCGTTTTCGGTGTCCAGCAGGTCGAGCAGGGTGCGCTGCCCGATATCAAACTGATTGCGATAGGCGACACGGGCTTTTTCGGTGGACAGTTGGTGTTGATCCAGAAAACCCAGTTGCCGGGACAGGTTGTGGATGTCCTTGAAGGCAATGGCCAGGGTCTGGCGAACATCGCGGCAGGCCTTGTCGCGCAGATCCTTCGACTGCGCCAGCCGCTCGGCGTACTGGCGCGACAAGGCTCGGTCGGAGCCGCCCTTGAACAGGTTGTAGTTCAGCACGAGCTCGACGATCTGATCGTCGCGCCGACCCTCTACGCCATTGTCGTTGAAGGCAATATCCTTGCTGGCGCGCAGGTCGACTCGCGGTTGGAAGTTGGACTGCCGGCCGCGCGCCTCGGCCTGAGCGGCGCGCACATTCTCGATCGCGGCGTTGAATGCCGGGCTGCCTTGATAGGCCAGTTTCAAGGCTTCTTCGACGCTGGGCGGAATACCCTGTTTGAGGAGTTCGGGTGCGATCATTTCACCCGGCGGAAGCTCGCCCACAATGCGCTGGTAACGCGCGCTGACATCGTGCAGGTTGCTGGCCTCGGTGAGCAGGTTCGACTGGGCCAGCGCCAGACGGCCACCCGCCTGCTCGAGGTCGACCCGCCGGCCGACCCCTGCCTGGACACGCTCCTGAATCTGGCTGAACACCTGGTCATGCTGGGCAAAGTTCTCCTGGGCCAGCAGGGACAACTCGCGATAACGCAAAACGTCGAGGTAGGCCCGGGTGGTTTCCAGCGCGGTCGATTCCGAGGCTTCGAGGACTTCGTAATAGCGAACCAGCTTGGCATAGGCCAGCCGGGCGACCTCGTCGCGGGTGGAAAAGCCGTCGTAGACCATCTGGCTCAGCGTCAGGGCAGCACCCCGGCGGGTCAGGTTGGTCGTCGGCAGGTTCGGCCGGGTGAGGCTTTCCCTGCCGATGCCGCTGGTGAGGTCCACCCGTGGGTAATAGCCGCCCCGGGCGACATCCTGTTCGTGCCGGGAGGACAGAAAGGCGTGCCAGCTGGCCTGCACCTCAGGGTTGCTGACGATGGCTTTTTTGACGGCATCCTGAAGCGTGACGGGCGTTTGCGCTCCGGCACCGGCTGAAAACAGGCTGATGACCGATACAAACAAGGCAATTTTTATGTCTGGCATTCCTTTAGCCTTCCGGATCTCGTCCGATAACGTGTAGGTAGAGTGTCGCCGCTATTACAGCAATTTTTATACCTGTTCGCGTGACCAAGGCAAGTTTACCCGGTTCGCGCATTGACTTGATTCAGGAAATCATTTGTTTATTCCCCGGCAGTTCGAGAGTGTCATCACGCATGGAGTCGTCGCGGGCAGCTGTCAAGCGTGCCTCAGCGCCGTCCGGGCGCGCCTTGAACCCTTGCATTTCTGTCCCGGCCTTCATGCGGTCTAGTGGCCTCATGGCGAATTATCGACTGTTCACAGGAAAACTTGTCTCCTGGCAGTCGGTCGCTTTCCTGGTTTTCAGCGCGAGCCTGTCTTTTGCGGGCGTCGAACTGGACCGGATGCTGTCGCTGGCGGGCCAGCGTTACGGGGACAGCGGGGTGGCCTCGGTGGCAGCCTGGCGTGATTTGCTGAATCAGACCTCCAGCCAGTCCGACGCCGTCAAGCTGCGGTGGGTCAATGACTTTTTCAATCGCCGAATCCGTTTTGGCGAGGACAGCGAAATCTGGAACAAGCAGGACTACTGGGCGACGCCGCTCGAGGTGTTGGGCCGAGGAGAGGGCGACTGCGAAGACTTCGCCGTCGCCAAATATGTGACGCTCAAACTGCTGGGAATTCCGTCCGAGAAAATGCGGATGACCTACGTCAAGGCGCGCATCGGCGGGCCGCAAAGCACCCTCGTCCAGGCCCACATGGTCCTGAGCTATTATCCGGCTCCAGGCGATGAGCCTCTGGTGCTGGACAACCTGATTTCGGATATACGGCCTGCATCCCGACGCAGCGATCTGACCATGGTCTTCGGCTTCAACACCGAAGGGCTGTGGGTGGGTGGAGTGAATCCCCGTGCGGCGAGCGCATCACAACGGCTCTCAAAATGGCAGTCGGTGCTTGCCAGGATGCGGGAAGAAGGAATCGATTGAATCACCTTTTGCTCAGGAAAATGTCATGTCACTAACCAAGCAACTCTGGCTTGCCATCGCAGCGATCATGACCCTCGCGTTCGGGATCAGTCTTATGGTCAGCGTGTGGTCTGCAAAAAGCTATCTGGAGGATCAGCTGCGGCTGAAGAATCTGGACAATGCCAACTCGCTGGCCCTGTCGATGTCGCAAATCGAAAAAGACCCGGTGCTGATCGAATTGCTGCTGTCCGCGCAATTCGACATCGGCCACTACAAGCAGATCAAGCTGACTTCGCCGACCGGCAAGGTGATGATTGATCGGGTCAGCGATGTCGTAATCGACCAGGTGCCCGCCTGGTTCGTCAGCCTGATCCCGTTGCAAACCGAGCCCGGCATCGCCCAGGTGCAGGATGGCTGGCGCCAGTACGGCACCCTGACCGTGGCCAGCCACAACCGCTTCGCCTACCAGGCCTTGTGGGAGGGCAACCGCAGGCTGCTGGGCTGGTTTTTGGCCAGCGCGCTGCTATGCGGCCTGATCGGGTCGCTGATCCTGCGTTCCATTACCCGTCCGCTGGGGGAGGTGGTCAATCAGGCCGAAGCGATCGGTGCACGCCGCTTCATCACCATCCAGGAACCACGCACGCAGGAGTTCCGCAGTGTGGTTCGGGCCATGAATGCGCTGTCCACCCAGGTGCGCACCATGCTCGGCGAGGAATCCGCACGACTGGAGCAACTGCGGCGGGACGCACAGTACGACGCACTGACCGGCCTGCTGAATCGGGAACATTTCCTGAAAAAACTGCAGTATGCGCTGGCGGACGAAAGCACGGCCCCAACCGGCGCGCTGTTCATTCTCCGCCTGCCCGATCTCGTCAAGCTGAACCGGGAACTGGGGCGCGAGGCCACGGACACGCTGCTGAAGCGGGTGGCGGGTGCGTTGCAGGAATCCTGCCCGGACGAGTCCTGTCAGATCGGCCGCCTGAATGGGTCCGACTTTGCCGTGCTCGCCCCCAACGTCGATTCGGTCGCCGAACTGGCACAGCAGATTTTTGCCCGCGCCCGGCTGTCGATCAACGACCCGAGTGCCGCCGCTGAAAATGACGTACTTCTGGGTGCCGCCGTCTATCGGCACGGCGATCCGGTATCGCAGGTGTTGTCACGTGCCGATGTGGCCTTGGGCCGTGCAGGACAGGAAGGCGGCAGCGCGGTCGAGGCAGGGGACCCCGATGTCGAATGGAAACCCGTGCCCAGTCTGGTTGCCACCTGGAAAATCCTGATCGATACGGCCCTGAGGCAGAAGCGGGTTCAGTTCGTGACCTACCCGGTGCTGGACGCCGAGGGCAAGCTGATTCACTACGAGGCCCCCGCACGCATGCAGAACATCCAGAACTCGCAATGGATGCCGGCCCAGGAGTTCATGCCTTGGGCCAGCCGGCTGGGCCTCGCCGAAAGCATCGACAAGGCGGTGTTCGACTGCGCGCTCGACTGGCTGGAAACGAACGAAGGGCCGCTGTGCATCAATGTGTCCCCGCAGTCCGTGTGCGACCCCGTGCTGACCTCGCGCTATTTCCGGGCACTCAAGGGCAACCGGACGCTTGCGCGGAAACTCTGGATCGATGTTCCCGAGTTTGTCGCCTACCGCCATGCCAGGGAGTTCCGCGTGTTCTGTGAAACCCTCAAGCCGCTGGGCTGCAAAATCGGCCTGGAGCACGTCGGCAACCAGATTTGCCATATTGGCGAGCTGCATGACGTGGGACTCGATTACCTGAAGATCGACAGCGCCATCATTCGCGACATCGACCAGAGCGTCGGCAACCAGACCTTCCTGCGGGGCCTGTGCACCATTGCCCACACCATGGGCATGATGAGCATCGCCGAAGGCGTGCTGAATCAGCAGGAGGCTGCGTGCCTGAAGGAGCTGGGTTTCAAGGGCATGACGGGACCGGGCATCGTGCTCGGCTGAGGGCGGCTGCCTCGCCAGATCGGCAGGCCGGCCTTAAATCGTTTCGTTGGCCCCGCCAAGGAGGTCGAGCGCGCCCAGCGATTGACGCATCGAGCGGCGCTCCATCAGCTTTTCCTGCGCGGGCAGCGGCAGGTCGGTAAAGCGGATCACATCGCGGTCGATCAGCAGGTCGATCAGGTCCTCCAGCACCCGCACCAGCCGCATGTCGGACTGCTGCAGCGTGCTTTGCTCCATGCCTATCCGGTTCATGAAGTCGAGCAGCTCCGGCGAAGCGGACGGCAATTCCTCCAGACCATTTCCTGGCTCAAGATGGACCGCGGCAATCTGCCCCTGCTCGTCACGTCTTATATAAGGCACGCTTTACTCCTGTTGCCCAAGGCACCACAAAAGATCAATTTTCGCACGATCAGTCGGTGATCAGCTTGCCCTTGCTCAGCAGATCCTGAATGATCTGCTGATCGGACGTGTAGCCAGCGACCAGATCGACGCCAGACAGATTGATGATCTGATCCGGTGCCGACATTGCGGCTCCCTGCGACCTGACTTCAAGCACCGTCGTGCTGGTGGTTGAGTCATAGCTGAAGTGCAGGTAGTCCGCCAGGTTGCCTGCGTCCGTTCCGCTGTGCGACTCGCCTTGCAGCAGGTCGCGCAGGTCGAGCTTGTCGCTGTTCATCGTGCTGTCGAAATCGGTAATGGTGTCGACGGCGGGCGAAGCCGTGGTGCCGCGATCAGTGAGTTCCCACTTGAACACATCGGCCCCCAGCCCGCCGGTTAGGGTGTCAGTGCCAGCTCCGCCGATCAGGACGTCGTTGCCAGAGCCGCCATTGAGCGAGTCGCTGCTCACCCCGCCGTAAATCCAGTCGTTGCCGTTGCCGCCGTTGAGCGTGTCGTTGCCTGCGCCACCGTAGATCAGGTCGTCGCCGTCGTTTCCATTGAGGGTGTCGGTGCCGGCGTAGCCGCGAATCAGGTCGTCCCCGCTCGTTCCGTTCAAGGTCTGGCCCGACTGCGTGCTCGTCGTGTACGTGGTGTCCGTCTGGTCGATCGTGATGCTCAACGTCTGGCTGGTGCTCGCGGTGGATCCGTTGGCTGCTTCCGTCGCGGTCGCGGTCACCGTGAGGTTGAGCGTACCGGTGTAGTTTTCCGGTGGCAGCAGCGTAATGGTGGAGAGCTGCTCGGCGCTGAAGGTCCAGCTGCCGTCGCCGTTGTCTGTGCCGCTGGTGAAGCGTGCGCCAGCCGGCAGGCCAGAAATCGTGGCGGTTAGCGTTTCCGATCCGTCAGTGTCGCTGAGCGAGGCCGCAAGCGGCGGCAGCACCACAGGGGCGCCATAACGCCCTGTATCGCCCGACACGGAGAACCTCACACTATTCAGCGCAAGCGAAGAATCCTTCAAGGCATCGCGGCCATTCAGTACCAGCCAGTTGAAAGTGTGGGCGCCGCTTTGGGTGGCCGTGTAACTGTAGGAGCCGTTCGAGGTGAAATTCGGGAACTTGCTCTCCGACGAATCGACCACGATGGCCTGACGGTTGCCCAGCGGGTCGGTGACGATGAGCACGACCAGATCGTTGTATCCGTTGGCAACTTCGCTCTGGAGGTTTTCGCCGTTGCTGAAGGCGTAACTCCAGGTCGCCGTCGTGCCGGCAGTCATGGAATAGTGCGCTTCGGTGACCTTGCCGTCGAAGGCGTCGACGTTGCCAGGGTCGTTGACATTGGCCCCCGTGGGATCGAAGCGGTTGTCCAGGTAGCCCGCAGGCAGACCAAGCTCGGCTTCCAGGTTGGCCTGGCTCACGCCGTCGCCTGTATTCAGTGCTGCCTGGGTGACCACGGTATCGGTCCCGCCGGTGGAGATAACCGTGCTGCCGGGGTTTAGGATGAACTGGCTCGCAATCGGCGCCAGCGTCGGCGCATCGGCCACCGGCGTCACGTTCACGCTCACGGTCGCGGTATCGATGCCGCCGTTGCTGTCGCGGATGGTGTAGGTAAAGGTGTCGGTTCCGCTCCAGTCTGCATTCGGCGTATACACCAGGTTGCCGCTCACGTCGGTCGACACCGTGCCGTTGGCCGCCTGGGTGTAGCCCCAGAGCAGGAGCGCGTCACCGTCGGGATCGCTGTCGTTGCCGAGCACGTTGAGCGTCACGGCCGTGTCTTCGGCGGTGGTGTAGCTGTCGTTTGCCGCCACGGGGGCGGTGTTGCTGGGTTCAGTCTGCGAGATCGCCAGACGTGCCGCGCTGGTGTCACCGTCCGCGTCGACCATGTTGTAGGTGAACTCGTCCGGACTGGTGTCGCTGAACTGGATGCTGTCTAGGCCCACCAGCAGGATCTTGCTGCTGGCGCTGGTGTCGACGCCATAGAACACGACGTACTGGAAGGGATCGCCCGAGCTGTTTTCGACATTCAGCGTGAAGCCGGGCTTGTTGACCGAACCGCTGCCGGTCTCCATCAGATTGCCGCTGGCGTCGTATGTTGCCCAGTAGAACGGAACACCCGAGTTGGTGCCGGAGTAGAAATTGGCGTTGAACGAGTTCGCCTCATGGCCGAGATTTACCATGATGGCTTCCGGATTGGTCGGGTGGCCGTTCAGGTAGGTGGCGCTGCCCGCACCGCCGGCAATGCCGAGGCCGTCCGTACCGTCCGGCAAGGCCGCATCGACGACGGTCAGCACACCGGTTCCGCTGATCGAAAGAATGTTCGCCGCAAGCGGAACGAAGGTCACGGGGTCGATGAAGAATTCGTTCTGGCTGGCCACGTTGCGCGCGCCATTGAATGCGGTGATGCTGACATCGCCCCAGTCAGCAAGACCGTTGCTGCCGCCGGCCGTGGTGTAGAGGGTCGACTCGTAGGTGTAGGAACCGTCCTCGTTCATCAGCAGGATGCCCTTGCCGGTATCGATGGTGATGACGCCGTTGGTGGCCGTGTAGGTGGTGCCCTGGTACACGACGCTCTGTACCGTACCGGGCAGATCGGCCCCCAGATCGTTGGCCAGCACGTTGCCGGAAGTGCTGTCACCGATCGTCAGGGTGGCGAAGTCGTTTACGGCAACCGGCGCGTCGTCTTCGATGTTCACGGTCAGCAGACCGGTCGAAGAGGCGCTGCCGTCACTTGCGGTGACGATGATTCCGAGCGACTGGATGTCTTCTACACCGGCCGTTGCATGGTCGATCGCGCCGTGGAGCATCACGGTATAGGCGCCAGCATTGGTGATGCTGATCGTCATGACCGGGGCGCCGCCGGCGCTGGCCGTAAGCGTCGAGGTGCCGCTGCCGCCCCAGGTGACCGGCACGCCGTTCGAGGTCAACGATATCGTGGGGGCCGTGAGCGTGACGGAAACACTCGGGCTGTCGATATCGGTGATCGCAAACGTTCCGCTCGATACAAGCGCATTGGTCGTGTCGCTCGGCGATCCGGTCGTATCCGGAACCCCATTGGGGAACCCTTCTTCCGAGACGCTGGCGGTCTTGCTGGCGGTGCCGAATGAGGGCGCGTCGTTCACGGCGGCGACGTTGACCGTCACGGTGGCGGTGTTCGAGGTCAGGGAGCCGTCGGTCACCGTGTAGGTGAAGTCGGCGGCGCCGTTGAAGTTGGCGTTGGGGGTGAAGGTCACCGTGCCGTTGGCGTTCAGCACCGCGGTGCCGCCGGTGCCGCTGGTGACGGACGCGATGGTCAGCGGATTGCCGTCGGCATCGGTGTCGTTCCCCAAAAGATCGGCCGCGGCGTAGGTGACCGAGGTGTCCTCGGTGGCGGCGAGCGTATCGGCGTTGGCGACCGGCGCATCGTTCACCGCGGCGACGTTGACCGTCACGTTTGCGGAGTTCGAGACGAGGGCGCCGTCGGTCACCGTGTAGGAGAAGTCGGCGGCGCCGTTAAAGTTGGTGTTGGGGGTGAAGGTCACGCTGCCGTCGGCGTTGAGCACGGCGGTGCCGCCGGCGCCGCTGGTGACGGACGCGATGGTCAGCGGATTGCCGTCGGCATCGGTGTCGTTCCCCAAAAGATCGGCCGCGGCGTAGGTGACCGAGGTGTCCTCGGTGGCGGCCAGGGTGTCAGCGTTGGCCACCGGCGCGTTGTCGTTGAGATTCAGTTCGTTTAGCGTGATGTTGGCGCTGGTGGCATTTCCCGCGGCATCCCGTGCCGTAACGTTGTAGACCCCGCTGTTGCTGCCCTGTTCGAAGTCGTTGACCGCTGAAACCGCACCCGCCGGCGTGAGCGTGATATTGCCGCTGTTGTCGAGCTGGTAGTAGCCGTCGGTGCTGGTCTGCGTGCCGGTAGCAGTAAAGGTGAAGCTGGACACCGCTACATTGTCGGTGGCGACGACCGTCGCCACAGTTGTGCCTCCCGCCTGATTTTCATTGTAGGCGTAAGTTTGGGCGTCAAAAGATGGGCTGCCGGCATCGACCGTGTGGGTCGAGGTGGTGGAAGCCGAGAACGGATTGCCGGCGGCATCCGTGCCCGCCACCGTCGCCACAAAACTCGTATCGGCGGCCAGATCGGCGCCGGCGACATCGATGCTGAAATTGC
>Ga0299912_10004933_pt1 | contig 10950 bp, 9 predicted proteins | sample RVTome_2_FD_207667 | JGI IMG/M metagenome (GOLD analysis project Ga0299912, IMG submission 207667) | Soil microbial communities from uranium-contaminated site in the Upper Colorado River Basin, Wyoming, United States - RVT95D214 (version 2) ... | reverse complement strand
CCTTGTGGATGTGCAGATCGATGCCGCGCAGGGCGTGCACGTCGCCGCCGCCGGTGGCGTAGACCTTGGTCAGCCCGCGAATGGTGTAGACGATCGGCGCGCTTTCCTTCACGCCCCGGCCTTTCCCGCCTCGAAGTCCTGCCGGATGCGCAGCAGCTGCAGCAGATCCTTCAGCGTCAGCACGCCAACCACCCGCCCCCCGTCCAGCACCACCAGCCGCGTCCGGGCGCCGCGCCGCATCCGCTCCAGCGCCTCGGCGGCGTCGTCGCCGAGGCCGATGACATCGGCCTCCGACGCCGGCGCGCTGAGCTCGCCCAGGGTCGCGACGGGCCAAGCGTCGCGCGGCGTCCCGAGCAGGGCCCTGGGCTCCAGCGTGCCGACCAGCCGGCCGCCCGAGACCACCGGGTAGAAGTCGTGATGGGAGCGGATCAACTCGTCGCCGACGAAGCGGTCCACCGTCCAGCCGGCCTCGGCGACGTCCGGCATGGGGCTCATCACCGAACGCACCGGCAGGCGCGCCAGCAGGCGCCTGGCGTCGGCCTCGGTCCGCTCCGCCACCGCCATGCTCCGGATGAACCAGCCGATGAACAGCCACCACAGGCCGCCGCTGACCTCCCCGGCCAGGGTGGCGACGATGCCCAGCCCCATCAGCACCAGACCGAGGAACTCGCCGGTCTTCGCCGCCCGGCGCGTGGCCGCGACGCCATCGCCGCTGATCATCCACATCACCGCCCGCAGCACCCGCCCGCCGTCCAGCGGGAAGGCTGGCAGCATGTTGAACACCGCCAGCACCAGATTGAGGGTGGCCAGATAGCCCAGCACCTCCCGCACGCCGCCCGCCGCGCCCGTCACCTGCGCCAGGATCCCGAGCCCGAGAAAGACGCCGGCCACCAGCAGGCTCATCGCCGGGCCCGCCAGCGCCATCAGCAGCTCCCGCCAGGCCGTTCGCGGCTCCTCGACCAGCTCGGCCGCGCCGCCGAAGAAGAACAGGGTGATGCCGCTGATCCGCATGCCCAGGGCCCGGCCGACCAGGGTGTGGGCCATCTCATGGACGATGATGGACAGGCCAAGGCCCGCGACCGCGAAGACCGCCATCAGCCAGTAGGTCGTCTTCGGGAGCCCGGCGTAGAGCTGCGGGAAGGCTCCCGAGGCCAGCGACCAGGCGAAGAACAGGGCGATGAAGATCCAGGTCAGATCGATCTTCACCGGCACGCCCAGCACGGTGAAGGCGGCGACGGTTTGTTTCACGGAGCCTCCGTCCCGCCAGCCCGCTCGCGCTCGGCCTCCGCCACCGCCGCCAGGGTTCGCGGCAGGCTGGAGGGATTGACGCTGATCGAGTCGATGCCCGCCTCGACGAGGAAGGCGGCGATCTCCGGAAAGGTCGCCGGGGCCTCGCCGCAGATGCCGACATGGCGATGGTTGCGGCGCGCGCCGGCCACGGCCTGCCGCAGCATCTCAAGGACGCCCGGGTCGCGCTCGTCGAAATCGAAGGCGACGATCTCCGAATCGCGGTCGACCCCCAGCACCAGCTGGGTGAGGTCATTGGAGCCGATGGAGAAGCCATCGAACAACTCGGCGAAGGCGTCGATGCGCAGGACGTTGTTGGGTATCTCGCACATCACATAGACCTCGAGCCCGTCCTCGCCGCGCCGCAGGCCGTGAGCGGCCATGGCCTCGATCACCCGGCGGCCTTCCTCCACGCGCCGGCAGAAGGGGACCATGATCCGCACGTTGGTCAAGCCCATGTCGCGGCGCACGCGCAGCAGGGCCCGGCATTCCAGGGCGAAACCTTCGGCGTAGGCGGGATGGGCGTAGCGGGCGGCGCCGCGGAAGCCCAGCATCGGGTTCTCTTCCTTCGGCTCGAAACCCGCGCCGCCCAGCAGGCGCGCGTATTCGTTGCTCTTGAAGTCCGACAGTCGCACGATCACCGGCCGGGGCCAGAAGGCGGCGGCGATGGTCCCAACGCCCTCGGAGAGCAGACGGGTGAAATACTCGGCCGGCGAGGCGTGGCCTCGCGCCCGCTTCTCGATCCTGGCCCGGTCGCGGGGCGAGACGACCCGCTCGGGATGGACGGCGGCCATCGGATGCAGGCCGATCTGCTCGCCGATGATGAACTCCATCCGCGCCAGCCCGACCCCGGCGGCGGGCAGCATGGCGGTGCGGAAGGCCAGATCCGGATGGGCCAGATTGACCATCACCTCCGTCCTGGGCCTGGGCAGGGTCGAGGCGTCGAAATGCTCGACCGTGAACGGAACCTCGCCGGCGTAGACCCGGCCCGTCTCGCCCTCGGCGCAGGACACCGTGACCACCATGCCATCGGCCAGCGCGGTGGTGGCGTTCCCGGCCCCGACCACCGCCGGAACCCCCAGCTCGCGGGCGACGATGGCGGCATGGCAGGTGCGTCCGCCGCGATCGGTGACGATGGCGGCGGCGGTCTTCATCACCGGCTCCCAGTCCGGGCTGGTGGCCGGCGCGACCAGCACCTCGCCGGGCTTGAAGCGCCGCAGGTCGGCGGAGTCGCGCACCAGCCGCACGACGCCGGAGGCGACCTTCTCGCCCACCGCCCGGCCGGTGGCCAGAACCTCGCCGCTGGCCCCGGTGAGCTGATAGCGCTCGAAGACCCCCGCCCGTCGCTGCGAGGCCACGGTCTCGGGCCGCGCCTGGACGACGTAGAGTCGGCCGTCATCGGCGTCCCTGGCCCATTCGATGTCCATGGGCGTCCACTGACCGGCGTGGCGCGAATAGTGGTCCTCGATGCGGATGGCCACGTCAGCCAGTTTCAGAACCTCCTCGTCGCTCAGGCAGTACCTCTGGCGCTCGGCCGCCGGCACGCGCAGCGTCCGCAGGCCCGGTCGCGAGCCGCCGCGCCAGGCCAGGCGCACCTGCTTGGCCCCCAGCCGCCGACGCAGGACGGCGCGATGGCCCAGGCGGAAGGTCGGCTTGTGGACATGGAACTCGTCCGGGTCGACCCGCCCCTGGACGATGCTTTCGCCCAGGCCATAGGCGCCGGTGATGAACACCACGTCCGGGTGGCCGGACTCGGTGTCGAGGGTGAAGATCACGCCGCTGGCGGCGTCGTCTGAACGCACCATCCGCATCACCCCCACCGACAGGGCGACCTTGAAATGGTCGAAGCCGTTGTTGACCCGGTAGACGATGGCCCGGTCGGTGAACAGCGAGGCCATGCAGCGGCGGCAGGCCTCGACCACGGCGTCCTCGCCGCGCACATGCAGGAAGCTGTCATGCTGGCCGGCGAAGCTGGCGGTCGGCAGATCCTCGGCGGTGGCCGAGCTGCGCACCGCCACCGACGGCTCGGCCCCAAGGCCGGCGGCCAGATCGCGATAGGCCCCGGCGATCGCCTCCCTCAGGCCGGCTCCACCCGTGGCGTGATAGACGATGTCGCGGGCCCGGGCGGCGGCCCTGGCCAGAGCGGCGACGTCGCGGACGTCCAGATCGTCCAGCGCCGCGTGCAGGGCCGGCCAGGCGTCCGCCTCGTCCAGCGCCTGGCGATAGGCCCGCGCGGTCACGGCGAAACCACCCGGGACGCCGACCTCGGCGCCCGCCAGGGCCCGCTGCAATTCACCCAGCGAGGCGGTCTTGCCGCCGACCAGCGCGACATCGTCCAGACCCACCTGGTCGAACCCGCGGATATAGTCCCCCTCCTCGCCCACGGATCAGGCGCCCGGGAACCGCGGGGTCGGGCGCATCTGGCCGCTGGCGGGCGAGCTTGACGGCGGCCCGACGACCGCCGGGCATCTTCTGGCCTGCATCTCCAGCTCTCCTCCGACCGGTTGGCGTCGCGGGCGTCCGCGATGCGCTGGATTATCAGACCGCAAGCCCCGCGCCGCCGCCTTGCGCTCGATCAACTCCCGCGCGTCGTGGTCCGTCTCCCCGCGGCGGGCTCCGGCTCCAACCGCCCGAACAGCGTCGTCGCAGGCCCCGGGGACGCCTTGAGCGAGGTCAATTTCTCGCCCCCGGAACAGGGCCATGCTGCGCGCGAGTATCAGGAGAAACCGGCTCATGGCCATCGTCGACGTGTTGCTGCAGCTGGCGAGCTATCCCGACCCGACATCCGAGGCGGTGATCGATCGCGCGGTCGACTGGGTCGACCTGCTGGGCGCCCGCGTCACGGGGCTGAGCTTCGACGTCAGGTTCCAGAATCCGAACAACGCGCTCGCCGACCGCCTCGTCGGTCTGAGCGCCACGATCGCCGACGAACAGGCGCGGATCGCGGCCGTGGCCGGGGGCCTGCTGGACCGTCTCGAGGCCACGGCGGGAAGGCGCGGGCTGTACAACGGGCGGCTTCACGAGCGCTGCCTGGGCGTGGAGGCGCCCGAGGTGCTTGTCGAGGAGGCCCGGCTGCATGACCTGACGGTGATCCCCCTGCCCCAGGAGTCCGACAACCAGGCCGGCCTGGCGGAAGCGGTCATGTTCGGCTCGGGTCGGCCCTGTCTGATTCTGCCGGAACCGGTCGGCCGGCCCGCGGCGCTGGACACCGTCGTGGTGGCCTGGGACTTCAGCCGCCCTGCCGCCCGGGCCGTCCATGACGCCCTGCCGGTGCTGTGCAGGGCGAAGCGGGTGCGGATCCTGACCGTCACCGGCGAGAAGCCGATCCGCAGCCGGCAGACGCCGGCCGATCTGGTTCGCCATCTCGACCGCCACGGGATCGCGGGCGCGGTCGCCGAGGAAGTCGCGGCCGGCGGGCGTCCGATCGGGGCCGTGCTCGACGCCTACCTGAAGACGACCGGGGTCGATCTGCTGGTCATGGGCGCCTTCGGCCATTCCCGCATGCGGGAGTTCGTGCTCGGCGGCGCGACCCGCGGCATGCTCAGGACGCCAGCGGTCCCGACGTTTTTCTCCCATTGAGATGATCGGCGCTCAGGCGCCTCAGGCGCGGTCGCGCCCGCAGGATCTTGTAGACCTCGCCGACCAGCAGCACCGTCGCCGCCAGCCCGGCCAGCAACAGCCATTGCGCCGGGGCGGCCGGTCGCAGATGCAGGACGTCGCGAAGGCCCGGCGTGTGCATGGCCAGGGCGTGCACCACCGGCGCGCCGATCAGCGTGGCGATCAGCAGCGGATTGGCGCGCAGCGAAATGCGCAGCACCGACCGGGTCTCCGACCGGCAGTTCAGCACATGCAGGTTGCTGAACATGACCAGGAACAGCAGCACCAGATTGCGCGCGGCCGGCAGATCCTGGCCACCCGGTCCGATCAGCCAGGCGAACAGCAGGAAGGACACCCCGCCGATGTAGAGGCCGGTGATCAGGCACTGCTCGATCATCTGCCGGTCGAAGATGGCCTCGCGGGGCGGGCGGGGCGGGCGGGTCATGACGTCCGGCTCCCTGCCCTCCAGCGCCAGGGCCACGTCCTGGATGCCCTCGTGAACAAGGTTCAGCCAGAGGATCTGCAGCGCCGTCAGCGGCATGGGCAGTCCGGTGAACAGGGTCAGGGAGAACAGCAGAACCTCGGCGATGCCGGTGCTGATCAACAGCCAGACGATCTTGCGGATGTTGGCGTAGGCGGTCCGGCCCTCCTCGATGCCGGCGACGATGGAGGCGAAATTGTCATCGGTGAGGATCAGTTCCGCCGCCGATCGCGCCACGTCGGAGCCGCCGACGCCCATCGACACCCCGACATGCGCCGCCCTCAACGCCGGCGCGTCGTTGACGCCGTCGCCGGTGACGGCGACGAAGTGGCCGTGAGCCTGCAGGGTGTTGACGATCAGCGTCTTCTGGCCCGGTTCCACCCGGGCGTAGACATCGGCCTCGATGATCCGCCGTTCCAGCTCGGGGCCGGACAGGCTGGCCAGTTCCGCGCCCGTCACCGCGTGCTCGGGCGGATTCCCCGGATTGATCTGGCGGGCGATGGCCAGGGCGGTCTCCGGATGGTCGCCGGTGATCATCCGCACCTCGACCCCCGCCGCCCGGCAGGCGGCGACCGCGGCGGGAACCTCGCGACGCACCGGATCGATCAGGCCGACGAAGCCCAGGAACCGAAGCCCGGTCAGCGCCCGCCCCCGCAAGGGTCCCTCGTGGTCCGGCGCGTGCGCCTCGGCCACGGCGATGACACGATAGCCCCCGGCGGCCAGCCGATGCACCTGGGCGGCGGCCGCCCGCGCGTCGACGTCCCGGCACATGGGCAGCACCCGTTCGGGCGCGCCCTTGAGATGGATCGCGTAGCCGCCATCCCGTCCGTTGAGGGAGGCGGAAAAGCCGAACTCCGATTCATACGGCAGGGTCGACGCCTGCGGCTCGGCCTCGAGCAGCGCCTCGCGTCGAAGCCCGAGCTTCTCCCCCAGCACCAGAAAGGCGACGTCGACGGCGTCGCCGCTGGCCTCGACGGCGCCGTCGACCTGGACCAGGCGCGCCTCGTTGGCCAGGGCGGCCGCCCGCGCGAGGAGCCGGACGGCGTCGAGCGCCTCCGGGCCAGCCGTCGTCCCCGGATCCGGAGTGACCGCGCCGCGCGGATCGAGCCCCTCGCCCGCGACATCGAAGGCGAGGCCGGTGGGCAAAACGATCCGTTTCACGGTCAGCCGGTTGGCGGTGAGCGTGCCGGTCTTGTCGCTGGCGATCAGGGTGCAGGACCCGAGCCCTTCCACGGCGGGAAGCCGGCGCACGATGACGTGCCGCCTGGCCATTCGCGCCGAGGCCACCGCCAGGGCCACGGTGATGGCCACCGGCAGGCCTTCGGGAATCGCCGACACCGCTATGGCGATGGTCATGCGGAAGATCTCGGCCGTCGGCATGCCGCGCAGGAACTGGCCCAGGGCCAGCAGGGCGACCAGCGCCACGGTGGCGATGCCGATCCGGCGGGATAGCGCCTTCATGCGCGTCACCAGCGGCGGCGGCGCGTCGTCCCGGCCGAGCGCCCGGGCGATGCCGCCCAGCTCGGTCAGCCCCGCGGTGGCGCAGACCACGCCCACGCCGCGTCCGCCCAGGACCATGCTGCCGGCGAAGGCCATGTTGCGGCGGTCGGCCACCGGCGTTGTCGGCGCGAACGACAGGCCAGACGACTTCTCGACCGCGGTCGATTCCCCGGTCAGCAGCGACTCGTCGATACGCAGGTCATGAGTCGACAGAAGGCGCAGATCGGCGGGCACGGCCGCGCCCGATTCCAGCAGGACGATGTCGCCGGGCGCGATCTCCTCGGTGTCGACGGTCTGGCGGACGCCGCCCCGCAGAATGGAGGGCCGGATGTGGAGGATCTTCTTGAGCGCGGCGGCGCTGGTCTCCGCCCGCCATTCCAGCGCCGCGCCAATGCCCGCGTCGAGCAGCAGGACGGCCAGGATGAACAGGGCGTCGCTTGTCTCGCCCAGCGCCAGCGAGACGACGGCGGCCGCGAGCAGCACATAGATCAACGGGCTCCTGAACTGCCGCAGGACGACCAGTATCAGCGGCGCGGTCTTCGGCGCGGGCAGGATGTTGCGGCCCTGAGCCTGGAGGCGCACGACCGCCTCCGCCTCGCTCAGCCCTTCATGCCGGCTGTCGAGCCGCTCCAGGACATCGTCCTCGGACAGGCTGTGCCACGACCCGGTCGTGGTCTCCGGCGATCGCGGGGCCATCAATTACTCAGTCGAGCCGCGTGGGCGCCAGCAACATGAGGAGCGCCGCCATCGCGGCCAGCGCCGCGGCGAGCATGGCCAGCGCATGGCCGCTGTCGGACCCGGCGGCCGCCGCGGCCGTGGCGCGCCCTCTCCCGGATCGCCTGGTGTCGAGCCTGTTCATCCGCGTCTCCCGATGTCTCGCGTTCATGTCGCCCGGCGTCCCCGACGGGCTGGTCCAGGGACCTTCCACGGAACGGTCGCCCGCCGGAATGTCCGCCGGGGGTCTTTCGGCGGATCAAGGAGCCCGGACCTTGACCAAGGTCAAGGAGCCGCCCGTTCGTTGGGTCCAGGGTCCTGCCTCTCGCCGTCCAATCCGGCGGCGTGTGGCTCTGGAGGCCGACATGAAAGTCCATGACATCATGCACCGCGGAATCAGCTGCGTGGCGCCCGAAACTCCGATCCGCAAAGTGGCGCTGGAAATGCGCAAGGCCGACATCGGGGCCATCCCCGTGGCCGAGGCCGGCCGGCTGGTCGGCATGATCACCGATCGCGACATCGCCGTCCGCGCCGTGGCCGACGGCCGCGACCTGGACTCCCTGACCGCGCGGGAGGTGATGACCACCGGCGCCGTCTGTTGCGGCCTCGACGACGATCTGGACGACATCATGGAACTGATGGAGCGCAAGCAGATCCGTCGGCTGCCGGTGCTCGACGGCGCCCGCTCGCCGGTGGGCATGCTGAGTCTGGGCGACATCTCCAGCCGCGTCGGCGACGACGACTCCGGCGAACTCTTGCGGGCGGTCTCCGCTCACCACGGCTGACCATGACCAAACCGTTCAGAATCCTGTTCATTCTGGCGGATGGCGCCCGCGCCCGCTTCGTCGCGCGGTCTCCCGGCTCGGATGACTTCGTCACGCTGCGCGAGGTCGACGGGTCGGAGCGGCTGCAGACGCTTCGGCGGGAACTGCGGGCGAGCCCGCCGGGCCGGAGTCACGAAAGCAGTTCACCCAACCGTCGCACCGTCGGCAGGGAGGACTTCTTCCGCCAGGCGAAGGAGGCCTTCGTCGCCGAGGTCGCCGACCTGGCCGCCGACGCCTTTCCCGACGAGGCCGGCGACGGCGTGGCGATCGCCGCGCCGTCGCGGCTGCTCGGGCCGCTGCGCACGCGGCTCGAACCGAAGATAAGGGTGCTGGCCGAGCTGTCGAAGGATCTCACCAAGATCCCCGATCATGAGCTCTCCCGCTGGCTGAACAAACTCGAGGTGGCGGCGGAGGCCTGATCCGCCGTCCACCGCTCAGCCCTTTATGCAGATCAGCGGCTTGAGGCGGGCGACGCGCGCCGCCAGACCGGCCCGTTCGGAGACTTCGGCGATCCGGTCGAGATCCTTGTAGGCGGCGGGCGCCTCCTCGGCGATGCCGCGAGTCGAGGCGCATTTGACGATGATGCCTCTGGCCGCCAGATCGTCCTGGATCTTCCGCCCGCTGTACTGCTTGAGCGCCTGCGTGCGGCTCATCGCGCGTCCGGCTCCGTGGCAGGCGGAGCTGAAGGCGGCCGCCTCGGACGTGGCCATCCCCGCCAGCACGTAGGACCCGACCCCCATGCTGCCGCCGATGAGCACGGGCTGACCGGACGCCCGCAGCGCGGGCGGAAGGTCGGGGTGTCCGGGACCGAAGGCGCGCGTGGCGCCCTTTCGATGCACGAACACCGTCCGCATCGCCCCGTCGACCTCGTGCGTCTCCTCCTTGCAGGTGTTGTGCGAAACGTCGAAGAGCAGATCCAGGCGGGCGTCGGGGAAGAACCGCCTGAACACCTGACGGGTCATGTCGGTGAGGATCTGGCGGTTGGCCAGGGCGCAGTTGATCCCTGCCCGCATGGCCCCCAGGTAGTGCTGGCCCAGCTCGGAGTCGATCGGCGTGCTGGCCAGTTCGCGGTCGGGAAACCGCAGGCCGTGGCGGGGCGCGTCGACGACCATGGCGCGAAGGAAATCGGCGCCGATCTGATGGCCGAGGCCGCGCGAACCGCAATGGATGCTGACGACGACCTGACGCCGGTTCAGGCCGAACGCCGTCGCCAGCCGCTCGTCGAATATCTCGCCGACGTGCTGGACCTCCAGATAGTGGTTGCCGGAGCCGAGCGTGCCGATCTCCTTGCGCTGCCGGCGTTTGGCGTCCTCGGAGACAAACTCGGGTCGGGCCCCGGCCGCCCGCCCGCGCTCCTCGATCCGCTCGAGGTCGCCCGGCTCTCCCCAGCCCTGTTGGACGGCCCAGGCGGCGCCGCCCGCCAGCATGGCGTCCATGTCCTCGCCGGCCAGCACGATCCCGCCAGTGGACCCCAGGCCCGCCGGAATGGTGGTGAACAGCGCCTCGGCCAGCTCCCGCTGCCGGCCCTCGATGTCCTTGCGGGTGAGATCGGTAAGGAGCAGCCGCACGCCGCAGGAAATGTCGAAGCCGACACCGCCGACGCTGACCACGCCGCCAGCGGCCGGATCGAAGGCGCCGACGCCGCCGATGGGAAAGCCATAGCCCCAATGGGCGTCGGGCATGGCGTAGGCGGCGCGGACGATCCCCGGCAGACGGGCCACGTTGGTCAGCTGCTCAAGGACCTTGTCGTCCATGTCGCGCAGCAGCGCCTCGTCGGCGTGAAAGATGGCGGGCACGCGCATGCCGTCGACCGGCTCCACCCGCCAGCAGAACTCCCCGACCTTGACCAGCGACGACAGATCCATGGGTTCGGCCTCCTCAGACGTCGACGACGCACTGGGCGCGCCAGCGGCCGTCCGGGTCGCGGGCCACCTCCAGCTCGGTGAACGTGGCCCCCTTGACCTCCACGGCGGGCTCGTGGCGGGCGACGTCGAGAGGTTCGCCGAACGCCCGGGCGACGAGGACCTGGCCGTCGATCTCGACCTCGAAACGGCCGAACAACAGCCGGTCGACCGCCATGGCCGTGATCAGGGCGTTGAGCCAGTCATAGAGGAGCAACCCGAGATCAGGCGCCGAACAGCGGATGACCCGCGGCCTGATCGGCCGGACCGCGCCCGGCGAGGTGACCACGGAGGTCAGGGCCATGCCCGCGTTGGCGAAGGCCTCGGCCGGGCTCGATCCGAATCCGCGCACGCCGACATCGGCGCCATGGGCGAAGGTCTCCCAGGCGCCAGCGGCCGGGTTCGAGCATGACGGCGACGCGCTGAAACCGCCCGGGGCGGCCGTCACCCGCCGATCCCCTGGAATGGACCTGATTCAGAGGGGCAGACCATGGGTCTTGCCGAGCGGGTGCACGGTCGAGGCCTGGGGGCCCTTGTCGCCCTCGGTCTCGGTGAAGCGGACCTCGGCGCCTGCCGCCAGCCGCTCGAAGCCGCCGTTCACCACCGCGTTGCGATGGAAGTAGATCTCCCGGCCGTCGGAGGCTTC
>Ga0299912_10004932_pt1 | contig 10950 bp, 12 predicted proteins | sample RVTome_2_FD_207667 | JGI IMG/M metagenome (GOLD analysis project Ga0299912, IMG submission 207667) | Soil microbial communities from uranium-contaminated site in the Upper Colorado River Basin, Wyoming, United States - RVT95D214 (version 2) ... | reverse complement strand
AGCCCATTTTTTCCGGAGCACGAACCGCTTTTTCCCATGCGTTGCATGAGCCATGGATGCGCAGAATGGGCTGTAGCGTCAGTAGTTGACTTTCTCACAGATTTCCAGATGCGGCTGAAAATGGAACCCAAGATTGATGCATCCAATCCGGGGCTTCAGACTAAATAGCATGCGTCATAACAACAAAGTGCACCCGATTCACTAAAAGCGGCGAGCGGGTGACATTGGACGTTAAGCGAGTAAATATCCCCGCGGCAAGCCGCGGGGCATTACTGAACCTCGCATAATATAGTGACATTTGCGGATGATGAGTGTATACTGATGGTATGCATACTCAATATCGTCCACGGCGAGATTTTGAGGCTCTGGAGCAACGGCGAAAGCGCGCCGCGCGCCTGTTCGCGGCCGGCCGACTGATCGTGGCCTCCATTGCTCGACACCTGCAGGTGAGCCGCCAGAGCGTCAGTCGGTGGTACGAACAATGGAAGCGGGGCGGGACTACGGCGTTGCGAGGCGCCGGCCGGGCCGGCCGTAAGCCGAAACTGAGCACGACACAACGGCGACGCGTCGAGCGGGCCTTGCGCCAAGGAGCGCGGGCTCACGGATACGGCACAGATCTCTGGACTCTGCCTCGCGTCGCCGTGGTCATCGAACGGCTGACCGGCGTCCATTATCACCCTGGTCATGTTTGGAAGATCCTCGGGGCGATGGATTGGACCCTCCAGCGACCCGCCCGGCAAGCTCGGGAACGCAATCCTGAGGCGATCCGATACTGGATCTCGGAGAGATGGCCCGCGGTAAAAAAAACGCTCGGCGCCGGAAAGCCTGGATTTTCTTCCAGGACGAAAGCGGCGTCTCCCAACGGCCCTCGGTGCGGCGGACCTGGGCGCCCCGAGGAAAGACTCCGGTCTTGATCCAGGCTTTCAATTGGAAATCTCTTTCGGTCTGTGCCGCGCTGGGCTTCCGCTGGGACGGGCGGCGTTACCGTTTGTACTTTCAGACTCGCCCCGGCAGTTATAACTCGGAAAGCCTGATCTCGTTCCTCCAGGATCTCAAACGCCACCTGCGCGGCCGGAAAGCCGTTCTGGTTTGGGATGGCTTGCCGTCGCACAAGAGCCGCGTCATGGTCGAATATTTGCACCATCAGCGTCGTTGGCTCCGCGTGGAACGACTGCCCGGATATGCGCCTGAACTGAATCCCCTGGAGACCCTTTGGGGAAACGTCAAAGGGCAGGAAATGGCCAACGGCTGCGCGGAAAATCTCGGGGCCGTCGATCGTACCGTTCGTGACGGTCTGGAACGAGTGCGTCGCTCTCGGACCCTGGCCTTTGCCTTCTTGGATCATACGGGTCTGTCTTTTTGACCAGATTGTCACTCTATTATGCGAGGTTCAGTAGGTCTTTCTGACTTTCAACCGACGTACCGTAATTTCAGCGGAATTCAACTCAACTTGTCACGTATTTGCAACGCGGGGAGAGGTTTGCCTCTGGCTAGGGGATGCTCAATAGCATGGTTTGACAGCCCAGAGGCCACCGATAAATATTTGTGCCAGTCCCCCCCGTCCTTTCCCTTCTTCAAGAATAGCCCCTAGGCCCGTATCTACGCCCTTAGCGGGACTTTGCCCACCGATTAGGAGAAACGGCCCTCAAAATGCACTTAACGCATTTTTCCGGCATGTTCTAGACGACTCCTAGATGGAGGATATGAGAGGGCGGCTAGGCCTCTGGGCGAGGCGGTTTTCAACTGAATCCGTCACACCTGCGTCACACGGGGAGAGGTTCGCCTTGGCGGCTTCTATGGATTGACCAGTATCTCGGGCATGCCACCTTTGACTTCTGGCTTGGTACTTGCTATTTTTATGCAGCAAACGAAAAGGGGGTTGGCGGTGGCCGTCAAGTGCCCCAAGTGCTGTAAAGATATAAAATGAACAAACTAGCTTGCAAAATACTCTGGTGGCAGGGCATCATTCTTGCTGCTCTTGCGCTTGCTAGGCTCATAGTGTGGTTCGCGGGTTTCCAGCGCGAACTGCTAATTGTCGAACTTGACACAGCCTGCTGTCTTGCTTTCGCTGCTCTCAGCATGGCGTTGTCCCGAACACGTCTGTGCGGGTTGTCACCCTGGTTAGCTGTTCTATCCAGCTTCGTACTCGGCTGCGGATTCCTGACCACAGGTTTTTTGCTACCTGGCGGGTCGCTGTTAGTTGGCATTATCGGTACGGAAATGGCGTTCGTAGCTCTTGCGACTATGACGGGGGGCGTTACCGATTGCAAACAGGAAGCAGGCAGGAGAATGGACAAGCCGCTTCGTATTGCCGGTCTGCTTTTGGCGACGTATGTCTTGGCGCGCTTTCTCATGAATACAATAACCGCGACCTGGTTTACGGCGGCCCGTGGTCCTGTCGTTCTGATTAGAAATGCCGTTTTTGAAATCCTCCTACTGTTCCTTTCCGCAGCTGGCGTGATGCTGAGTCTCAGCACGCGTTGGCCGAAAGCTAGCACCGCGTTGTCCTTCGTCGTAGCTGTTGCGTTTGTTGAAGGTGCCATACTTCTGGCCGGAGCTTTATCAGAATGGTACGTCGGGAGCATTTCGCGGAATGTCCTTCTTGGAATGGTCTTGGGTATTGTGCTGCTCTTTCCCAGTTTCCTGCGCAGATACTCGGGCAAGGGCTTATGAGCACAACGTTCCAGGTATTTTCGCGCCAGGCCGCGAGCATCATTTAGGACCCGCGCCGTTCCATGTGGCCGTGCCGACTCGCGGCCGTGGCTGCTTGTGCCTACGGGCCAACACAGGACCCTGGACGTCGGGCCAGTCACGCCCTGTCGCTTTAGAAGAATCAGAAGGCCGGGTGTTCGAGTTACCCCGGGCGCGCTCTAAAAAATCCTTCAATCCCAAGAAAATATCAAGCTTTGTCGTTTCAATCCTAGACCCGTAGTTTCAGCGGTTTTCAACTGAATCTGTCACACCAGCGTCACACAGGGAGGACTCTGCTCCGCGCCCGGCGGACGCTACGCCCCCGCCTTTACAGCCTAGAAGCCCGTAGTCTAGAATATAGCAGTGGGGGAAGGGAATGACATGAATCTTATAAAACTATCACTGCCCGGCCTATCCCTTACCTTTGGAATCATGACGCCATCGCTGACGGCCGTCCAGGCTGGGGAAGTCGGGGTCGGGCTTCCGGGCTGGTCGCATTTCAAGGACGCCTGGATTATGGGCTTCCGGGGGAAGGATGTCGTCCTGGTAATGGACGCCGATGAAGCCGGCCGGAAGGGGACGCGGAACATCGCCAGCCGCTTCATCCGGGCCGGCATTCCCGCGCCGCGTCAGCTGGTCCTGGACAAAGAGAAAGACCTGAATGACTTCTATCAACTTTCCGGGAAGACGGAAATATGAACATCATCGAAATCTTAGTGAGCGCAGTTATTGGATTTTTAATAGCCTGGTATTTCTTTGGCAGAGATGCGCGAGAATCAAGGAAAAAATATCATGACCTGGAAAAGCTTATCGAGAGACTGCCAGATGAGGTTATTGAAAAATTAAAAACGAGCCCAAGAGAGAAATTAACAGTAAAACAGCTTAACAAATTAATCGAGGAAAAAACGGTTGATAAAAACAAAGAGGGACTTGGAGCCTTGAAGTGCTGTCCCAAATGCGGCTCTCCCAAAATATGGGTAGGAACGAATTTCGACCCATATATTGCCGATGAAAATGGGACGATTGAGCCTAATCCATATGAAGAAGCGAGGTGTCCGAAATGCGGTTGGAGCAAGGATGAAATGGGCAATGAATTTTATTATCCGATAAAAAAGGAGGGTTGTAATGAAGATAAAAATTTACAAAAAGAGCAAACTTAACGGGCACTGTCCCTTTTGCTCATCTCCGCATACTTTAAAAGGGACAATATCTATTGGGGTGAAAGCGGGGGGGAACTCTAATAAATATCCAGAACCTAATATTGAAGCCTGGCATTGTGGGGATTGCAAAAAACAATTCAGCGTTTTTAAGGAATTGTAAGGCAACATTTTCAAAAATAGGGGGACAAAATGAATAAGTGTTTTATTGTGACTCTTGTTTTGACCCTGGCATTACCTGGCCTGGCCTTTAGCAACCAGACTACTTCAATGGACCAGGCACAATCACCCGGCGGTTTTCGGGAAAATCCGTGGGGAACCCTAAAAGAGCAAATTCAAAAAGCCGAGCAGGGAAAATTGGTAAAATCAGAAAAGGTGTCAACGGGCTTGGACGCGCTTGTTTATGAAGAAAACGCGGGGGGAATGGACTGCGCCATAGGTTACTTTTTTGCCGAAAATAAACTTGTTCAGGGACGATATGTCTTTCTTCAAGAGCATTCAAATAGAACCCTGTTCATAGATGACTACAATAAAGTGAAGAACTCCCTGATAGAAAAATACGGAAAACCGGGCACCGATAACATAATTTGGAGAAATAATCTCTATAAAGACGACCCCGGAGAATGGGGCATGGCGATAGCCGTTGGTCATCTTATTTATGCGTCAAAGTGGAAAACAGCAGATATGGAAATTAACCTTCAGCTTTTTGGGGACAATCACAAAATAACATTCATACTTGATTATCAAAGCATGCTACCTGAGCACGTAGAACTAAGAAAACAGGCCCAGGAAAAGGCAACGAAGGGAATTTGGTAATTTCAATAATGCAGCATTATTCGCTACGTTGCATAAAACGATTATATCAACTTTCATGAAAAACGGAATTCCATCTTTCATGAAAACATAAAGTAGGGGAAAGAGATGATGATTATTTACTTAATAGTCATGTATGTCCTGTCTCTTCTTCTGGCCTATGAATTAGCTTTTACAGCTTCAACCCGTTTTATAGGAAAGTCAATTAATGATACAAATAGCTATACTGGATATCAAAACGCCATCACGCCACCCATGTCCTCATATTTTGCCATAACCTTATATATCGTCACCATTGCCGCCATCGTTTTTGGCTTTATTAAATACGGCTTATTGGCGGGCTTAGGAATTATTTTAGGCTTCGGTTTCATAATAGCTGTTAATAGAGCTGTTATCTTGCCGAAGGAAAACAGCAGACACTTTCGTCTCATAATTATTCGCTCAATGGGAAGACGACGTGCTTGCTATTTACGGCACGGGGACGATTTACGCGCCGCTGTTATGCAAGAGTTATTAAATAAGCTAGCATTGCAAACAATGAAGGAGTGGCCATGACAACAAAGCCCAGGCCTGTCTTTCTTGATATCGGGACAACTGGAGTTTAGCGGATGAAAATAATAAACATCTTGAAAGGCAAAATTAATAAAACTGAATTGTTGAAGAAATATTCGCTTGAAAGGCCATTAATTAAAGATGAAGATTGGAACCTAATAGCAGGAGAAGCCTGTAGAGTCTTAGAATTCGAACCAATGGCAGCAGTTGAAAATGGCGAGGTCCACGACATTGGTTTGTTCCTTCCATATGCGGCGGTTATTCTTGAGTTCAAAGGGATGCCGCATCCTGTTCGTGGCTGTATTTCTCATAAGATAGACTTTAAAAACTTGTGGGCGGCCTTCAAAGAAAGGCCACTTGGAGAAAACGAGGAAGTGATAATCTTCTGGATAAAACATCGTCTTAAAGGCATCGCAAAAATGACGTCACGTGCCCTGCCCGGATTATCCGTAATGGTGTTTAAGAAAGAAGCCTTCGAATTGATTACCGATGAAACGTATCGCCCAGAATTGAAAGATGAGGCTCGGTGGGAAGCCGAACGGATGATTGCAGAATGGACACCTGAAATATATCAGCACTTTTGAGAAAAGAGGCGAAAGGGGAAAGTTTTATGGCCCTGGCCGTCATAAATAACAAGAGCGGGACGGGAAAGACGACGTCGGCCGTCATACAAGAACGCCTAAAAGGGTAATAATTCTATAACAGGGGATGGACGACAATGAATATGAAAAAGTTTATTGTTCCGATTATGATTATTTTTATGGGCATTGGGCTTTGCGGACAAGAGGGAATAGGGAAGTATGAGGATGGGAATAACTGGCTGAAGTATAATGAGGGAATGAAGCTTGGTTTTATCATGGGACTTGGTGATGGGACGTCGGCGACAACCAACATAATTTTGGGCCTTATCAACATCCTTACAAAAGGGGGGACGAAAGAGAGGGAGCGGGAGCTGGTGGAATTATATTTTAAATTACAGAATAGCATTTACGGCGTTAATGTTTATAAGGCACAAAGGGGACAGATTATTAGTGGGGTTGACGAGCTTTATAAGGATTACGCAAATCTCCATATTCCCATCTTCGCTATGGCTACGCTTGTTGCCAAAAGAATAAGAGGGGAGATAAATAAAGAAAACGTTGAGGAATATCTGAAAGAATTGCGAGCAGCTAAATTTTTATACTGAAAAGCTGAAAGTGCCAGCTGCCATCAAGGAACGGCTGAAGGGCTGGTGCTAGGCGGCAGAAAAGCGATTAGCCGTCTTTATGGATTTATATATTCATATTTTTAATAATTTTAATTTCTGACCTTTTGCTTCTAAAGTATTCAACTATTGCGGCACTTATAATTAAGGGAAGGAATATAAAAACAAAATAGCCCCAGTACTGTGTCTCTCTGCTGATTCCTATAAGGTTTCCTAGTAGAATAAAAGCAGTAAGAAGTATAATTAATAAAATTACAAATAGGCCCCAATCTCTAAATTTCCAATCTTTCAAATTCATCCTGGCCCCCTATTCTTGATAGCTGGATAATATTATTAATATAGCATATTACTAAAGGGCTTTTATATAAACACAGAGGCCGGGGAAAATCCGGACCATTGAGGGCCCGGGCTCTTCCGGTACACGCCAGTACGGGCTAAGCACGGCTTGACGATAGCTCAATTTTCTTTTTGGCTGCGCCCATCTCCATAGTTTCAGCGGTTTTCAACTGAATCTGTCACACCTGCGTCACACGGGGAGAGGCCTGCCTCCGGCACTGCCAAGAACCATCGGGGCCCCGTCCTTCTGCTGTTATTGACATCTTCCAAGCTCCAATTTATGCTTCTACCCGGTTTGAGAAATGGGAGCTTCGAACGGAAACAGTATTCTCTAGGGGGTAGAGCCGAAAAAGAAGGTTTTATCAAGCGGGACCGACCCGAGTGCAATGCGGCCTTCGTAAGATTCTTATATAGACAGACTTTGCGCGAGCAGAAGGAGCCATCGTCCGACTTGCTCATGAAGGAATTGCTCACCTTCTTCGGCAATCCTCCGCTGTCGAGCAGCGCGCGGCTCAGACGCTCAAGATTGCCTTAGCGCCGCAAAGAGGAACTCGAAGACGCCGGGAAGGTCATTTTTTGCAGGACGAAGTTATATCACATATGAACGAGATGAAAGTTTTCATCAGCTACAGCCACGACACGGCCAAGCACACCCAATTGGTGCTCCAACTGGCCAATGCCCTTCGTAGTCAGGGCGTGGACGTGGAACTCGACCAATACCACGTCCGCCCGCCTCTCGGCTGGCCGCGCTGGTGCGAAGAACAGCTTCGCCCGGAGAACGCGGCTTTCGTGCTCGTCATTTGCACCGCCACCTACCTGCAACGGGTCGAAGGCAAGACGGCCGCAGACGAAGGGCGCGGCGTCTTCTGGGAGGGCGGAATCATCTACAACTACCTTTACAACGAGAAGGCCAACAAGCGGTTCATCCCCGTCCTGCTCCCAGGAGCAAAAGAAGATGACATCCCCTTTCCGTTGCGCGGAGATACGCGCTACTGCCTCAAGGCGTTCGACCTGAAGGATTCGGGTTATCTGGCCCTCTACCGTGAACTGACTGGCCAACCAGCCGTCATCATGCCTCCCACGGGCGCGGTCGTCTCCCTGCCGCCGGATGCGCAAAGCGCGGTCAATCCCCTCAGCCCACTGCCTCCCCGCAATGTCCTGTCCCGCTTCATCCCCGCTGATATCTCCCGCATCATCAAATATTCCCCGGAGGAACTCATCGGCCGCGAAGCCGAAACAAAGCTCCTTAACGACGCCTGGACCAAGGTATGCAATGAGACTAAGAAGCGCCCACATGTCCTCACTCTTGTAGCGCTCGGCGGCGAGGGGAAGACCTCGCTGGTGGCGAAGTGGGCGGCGGAGATGGCGGGTCAGGATTGGTCGGGGTGCGACGCCGTCTTTGCGTGGTCGTTCTACAGCCAGGGCACGCGCGACCAGGCCGTGGCGTCGTCCGACATCTTTTTCAAGGAAGCCCTCACCTTCTTCGGCGACCCGGAGATGGCGGGCAGCGCGCAGGGAGCGTTTGACAAAGGTCGGCGGCTGGCCCAGCTCGTTGGCGAGCGACGTGCGCTGCTCATCCTTGATGGCCTGGAGCCGCTGCAATATGCGCCCACCTCGCCCACGCCGGGTGAACTCAAGGACCAGGGCCTCTCCGTCCTGCTCAAAGGGCTGGCCGCTTCGAGCCACGCCCTGTGTATCGTCACCACTCGATATTCCATCCCCGACTTGCGCGCCTACCGGCAGACCACCGCGCCGGAGGAGAAGCTCCTGCGCCTGTCCAATGAAGCCGGCGTGGCACTGCTCAAGAAACTCGGCGTGAAAGGGAATCAAAAAGAGTTCAAGACGCTGGTGGAGGACGTGAAGGGACACGCGCTCACGTTGAACCTGCTTGGCACCTACCTGCGCGACGCCCACGCCGGTGACATCCGCAAGCGCGACCTCGTGAAGCTTGAGGAAGCCGATGCCGCGGAACAAGGCGGCCATGCTTTCCGCGTCATGGATTCGTATGTGCAGTGGTTCCATAGGGAGGGTGAGAACGGCCAGCGAGCCCTGGCTCTGCTGAGTCTGCTGGGATTGTTCGACAGACCCGCGACTGGTGATTGCCTGGAGGCCTTGTGGGAAGGGGACGCTATCCCGGGCCTGACGGCGCCGCTTGTGGGCTTGAGCGAGGCGCAGCGGAACGTGGTCCTCACCCGGCTGGAGTCAGCGAAGTTGCTCACGGTAAACCGTGATGCGGCGGGCACACTGGTCTCGCTGGATGCCCACCCTCTACTGCGGGTATACTTCGCCCAGCAACTCTGCAAGAAGCAGCCCGAGGCGTGGCGAGCCGCGCACCGACAGCTATACGAACACCTCTGCGCGACCACGAAGGAAGGTGACCAGCCCACCCTTGAAGACTTACAACCGCTCTACCAAGCTGTGGCCCATGGCTGCCAGGCGGGATTGCAGCAGGAGGCGTGTGACAAGGTTTACCGCGACCGCATCGCAAGAGGAAGGGAAGCATACTCCTTAAAAAAACTCGGCGCGCTAGGTTCCGACTTGGGAGCCTTCTCCTGCTTCTTTGAGACCCAATGGAGCCGCGTCTCGCCCGCGCTCCTGGAGGTTGCCCAAGCCTGGCTGTTGGGCGAAGCCGCCTTCCGCCTGCGCGGCTTGGGCCGGCTAGCAGAGGCCCTAGAGCCGCTGCGGGCTGGGCTGGATATGGACGTCCAGCAAAAGAACTGGAATGAGGCTGCCAGAAGTGCCAACAATCTGAGCGAGCTTAAGCTGACCCTGGGCGATTTGGCTGGTGCGTTGGCGGATGCCGAGCAGTCAGTGATTTATGCTGACCGCAGCGGTGATGATTGTACGCGGATAGTGACTCGCACGACCCATGCCGACACCCTGCACCAGGCAGGCCATCGAGCCAAAGCGGAGACGCTTTTCCGCGAGGCTGAGGAAATGCAGAAAAAGGTCGAGCCCGCCTACCCGCTGTTGTATTCGTGGAGAGGTTTCAAGTATTGCGACCTGCTCTTGATAGATGCGGAGCGTACCGCGTGGCAACTTACTTTAACTTCGGAGTTCGCACTTTACACTTCGAATATTTTTAAGTCCTGCGCCGCCGTCTCCCAGCGCGCAGCGCAGATGCTCAAGTGGACAGAGGATGAACGCGAATGGTCAATTATCACCGTTGCCCTCAACCACCTCATCCTAGGCCGCGCCAGGCTCTACCTAGCTATTCTTGAGAAGTCCGCAATCCGCAATCCGATATCCGAAATTGAAATGGCCATGTCCGGCTTCCGTCGCGGCGGCGCAGTCGAGTTCCTCATCCGTGGCCTGCTCACCCGCGCCTGGCTGCGAAGTCTCACCAGGGCTTACACCGGCCCCGAAAGCGCGCAAGCGGACCTAGATGAAGCCTGGGAAATTGCAGAACGCGGCCCTATGCCACTCTTCCTGGCGGATATTCTTCTTTACAGGGCTAGGCTCTTCGGAAGGCAAAAGTCAGACGGCACGCGGATGAATTATCCCTGGGAATCCCCACAAGCCGACCTAGCCGAGGCCCAGCGCCTCATTGAGAAACACGGCTACTTCCGCCGTCAGGATGAACTCGTGGATGCCCGGCGGGCCATCCTCGGCTGAAACAAGCCAAATGTTGGCCCGACTGTTATGATATTTCTCCTGATTTCCATTCAAAATCGCCTCGTAGTCTTTTTTGGGCACTCTCAGCCATCATAATCCCTCAGAGAAAAGAAAAGCTCCTACAAATGCGCCGACGCATTTTTCGGGCATGTTCTATGTGGCTTCTATATGGAAAGATTGTAAAGTCGTTAAACCCTTAATTCAGCGGTTTTCAACTGAATATGTCACACCTGCGTCACCTCCCAAATTTGGCCCATTTCGGCGATTGACATCGCCGCGCGGCCGGCAGCATATTTTCGGCGTGGTCAAGAGGGGAGATTCGTCGGCCGGCGCCCATCGCTCCGTCAAAGAACCCTTCGAAGAGGACAAGATATCATACTTGACATTTAGGCGACTATTTGATAATTATAATTACATGATAAACCGCCCCTACTGGCTGGGTCTTATCAAGGCCGCCTGGCGCAAGCGGCCGATCGTCTGGCTCGCCGGCGTCCGGCGCGTCGGAAAGACGACCCTGGCCCGCATGCTGTCCGATACGATTTACCTGAATTGCGACCTCCCTTCGGACGCGCGCCGCCTCGA
>Ga0299912_10004930_pt1 | contig 10952 bp, 5 predicted proteins | sample RVTome_2_FD_207667 | JGI IMG/M metagenome (GOLD analysis project Ga0299912, IMG submission 207667) | Soil microbial communities from uranium-contaminated site in the Upper Colorado River Basin, Wyoming, United States - RVT95D214 (version 2) ... | reverse complement strand
GAAACGAGATATTCGGCCAGCGCCTCGACACCCAGCACTTCCAGGATGTCATGCGGATCGGGCGAACCGGAAATCAGGTTATCGCCCTTCTTGACCCAGTCGCCTTCCTGAACGTCGATCACCTTGCTCTTGGGGATTAGGTATTCGACGGGCTCGCCTTCCTCCGGCACAATGGCGATCTTGCGCTTCGCCTTGTAGTCGCGGACGAATTCGATGCGGCCCGAGGTCTTGGCGATGATCGCGTTGTCCTTCGGCTTGCGCGCTTCGAACAACTCGGCAACGCGCGGCAGACCACCGGTGATGTCGCGGGTCTTGGCGGCTTCGCGGCTGGCACGCGCCAGCACGTCGCCCGCTTCCACCAGCTGCCCGTCCTCGACCGACAGCGTCGTGCCCGGCGCCAGCATGTAGCGCGCGGCCTCGCCGCTGTTTTCGTCGAGCAAGGTGAGGCGAGGACGCAGGTCTTCCTTCTTGGAGCGGCTGACCGAGCGGTTCTCCGTCACGACGCGGCTGCTCATGCCGGTCGCTTCGTCGGTCAGCTCTGTCAGTGTCTTGTTGTCGACGAGGTCCTGATACTTCACCACACCCGAGGTTTCGGTGATGATCGGCAGGGTGAACGGGTCCCACTCGGCCAGGCGATCGCCTTCATTGATGATCGCGCCATCCTCATGAAGCAGGTGCGTACCATAGGGCACGCGGTGGATCGCGCGTTCGCGGCCATCGTTATCGATCACCACGATCTCGCCGTTGCGGGCGAGGCTGAGGCGGCGGTTGCGCTTGTCGACGATGGTCGGGATGTCGCGATACTGCACCGTACCGTCGCAGATCGATTCCAGGTGGCTGGTTTCGTTGACCTGCGCCGCGCCGCCGATGTGGAAGGTACGCATGGTGAGCTGCGTGCCCGGTTCACCGATCGATTGCGCGGCGATGACGCCCACGGCTTCGCCGATGTTGACCGGGGTACCGCGAGCGAGGTCACGGCCATAGCACTTGGCGCAGACGCCCTGTTCCGCCTCGCAGACCAGCGGCGAACGGATGCGCGCGCCCTGCACGCCGGCTTCCTCGATCTTCTTGACCGCGGGTTCATCGAGCAAGGTGCCGTTGGGCACGATCACATTGCCCTCCTTGTCGGCGATGTCTTCGGCCAGCGTGCGGCCCAGGATGCGCTCAGCCAGCGAGGCGATGGTCGAACCGCCCTGCACGATGGCGCGCATTTCCAGCGCACGCTCGGTGCCGCAATCCTCGATCACGACGACACAGTCCTGCGACACGTCGACAAGGCGGCGGGTCAGGTAACCCGAGTTCGCCGTCTTGAGCGCGGTGTCGGCCAGGCCCTTGCGAGCGCCGTGAGTCGAGTTGAAGTATTCAAGAACGGTCAGGCCTTCCTTGAAGTTCGAGATGATCGGCGTTTCGATGATCTCGCCCGAAGGCTTGGCCATCAGGCCGCGCATGCCCGCCAGCTGCTTCATCTGCGCCGGCGAACCACGAGCACCCGAGTGGCTCATCATGTAGATCGAGTTGACCGGCTTTTCGCGGCCGTTCTCGTCTATCGGAGTCGCCCTGATCTCGTCCATCATGGCGTTGGCCACCTGGTCGCCGCAGCGGCTCCAGGCGTCGATCACCTTGTTGTACTTTTCCTGCTGGGTGATGAGGCCGTCCTGGTACTGCTGCTCGTAATCGGCAACCAGTTCCTTCGTCTCGTTGACCAGCGCATCCTTGCTGTCGGGGATGATCATGTCATCCTTGCCGAAGGAGATGCCCGCCTTGAACGCGTTGCGGAAGCCCAGCGACATGATTGCGTCCGCGAACAGCACCGTGTCCTTCTGGCCGGTGTGGCGATAGACTTCGTCGATCACGTCGCCGATGTCCTTCTTGGTGAGAAGGCGATTGACGATCTCGAAGGGCACCTTGAAGTTCTTCGGCAGGCATTCGCCGATCAGCATGCGGCCCGGCGTGGTTTCGAACCGTTTGATGTACTGATTGCCGTTCTCGTCGGTCTGCGGCACGCGGCTCACGATCTTGGAGTGCAGCGTGACGGCGCCGATTTCCAGTGCCTGATGCACTTCGGCCATGTCGGACAGCAGCATGCCTTCGCCCGGTTCGCCGATGCGGTCCATCGACAGATAGTACAGGCCCAGCACCATGTCCTGCGAAGGCACGATGATCGGCTTGCCGTTGGCGGGGGAAAGGATGTTGTTGGTGGACATCATCAGCACGCGCGCTTCAAGCTGGGCTTCCAGCGAGAGCGGCACGTGGACGGCCATCTGGTCACCGTCGAAGTCGGCGTTGAAGGCGGAGCAGACCAGCGGGTGCAGCTGGATCGCCTTGCCTTCGATCAGCACCGGCTCGAACGCCTGGATGCCGAGGCGGTGGAGCGTCGGCGCGCGGTTCAGCAGCACCGGATGCTCGCGGATCACCTCATCGAGGATGTCCCAGACTTCCTTGCGTTCCTTTTCGACCCACTTCTTGGCCTGCTTGAGGGTCATGGACAGACCCTTGGCGTCAAGCCGGGCGTAGATGAAGGGCTTGAACAGTTCGAGCGCCATCTTCTTGGGCAGGCCGCACTGGTGCAGCTTGAGTTCCGGACCGGTCACGATCACCGAACGGCCCGAATAGTCGACGCGCTTGCCGAGCAGGTTCTGGCGGAAGCGGCCCTGCTTGCCCTTCAGCATGTCGGACAGCGACTTCAGCGGACGCTTGTTGGCGCCGGTGATGACGCGACCGCGACGACCGTTATCGAACAGCGCGTCCACCGCTTCCTGCAGCATGCGCTTTTCGTTGCGCACGATGATGTCGGGCGCGCGCAGTTCGATCAGGCGCTTCAGACGGTTGTTACGGTTGATGACGCGACGATAGAGGTCGTTGAGGTCGGACGTCGCGAAACGGCCGCCATCGAGCGGAACCAGCGGGCGCAGTTCCGGCGGAATGACGGGAATGACATCCATGATCATCCATTCCGGGCGGTTGCCGGATTCGATGAAGCTTTCAACGACCTTCAGGCGCTTGATGATCTTCTTGGGCTTGAGCTCGGACTTGGTGGTCGCCAGATCTTCCAGCAGGTCCTCGCGCTCGCGCTCGAGGTCGAGGCTGATCAGCATGTGCTTGACGGCTTCGGCGCCGATGCCGGCGGAGAAGGCATCTTCGCCGTATTCGTCCTGATATTCGTACAGCTCGTCTTCGGAGATAAGCTGGTACTTTTCAAGCGGGGTCAGGCCCGGCTCGATGATCACATAGCTTTCGAAGTAAAGAATGCGCTCAAGCTGCTTGAGCTGCATGTCGAGCAGCAGACCGATGCGCGAAGGCAGCGATTTCAGGAACCAGATGTGGGCGACGGGCGCGGCCAGTTCGATATGGCCCATGCGCTCGCGGCGCACCTTGGTGACGGTGACTTCGACGCCGCACTTCTCGCAGACGACGCCCTTGTACTTCATGCGCTTGTACTTGCCGCAAAGGCACTCGTAGTCCTTCACGGGGCCGAAGATGCGGGCGCAGAACAGGCCGTCGCGTTCCGGCTTGAACGTGCGGTAGTTGATCGTCTCCGGCTTCTTGATCTCGCCGAAGGACCAGCTGCGGATGCGCTCGGGCGAAGCAAGGCCGATCTGGATCTGGTCGAAGGTTTCGGTCTTCGCCAGCTGGTTGGTGAATTTGGTCAGGTCGTTCATTTTTCAGTCCCTTTGAAGGGGTGAATCTCTGGTGCGGGAGGAAGGGAAGCAGGCGGCGCTTGCCGCCGCCTGCCGAACCTTACTCCGCGGCCTCCGCGAAATCGTCGTCCTTATCGTCCTCGCTGAGCGAAGACAGTTCGACGTTGAGGCCAAGGCTGCGCACTTCCTTGATAAGCACGTTGAAGCTTTCGGGAATGCCGGCCTCGAAAGTGTCGTCGCCCTTGACGATCGCTTCATAGACCTTGGTGCGGCCGACCACGTCGTCCGACTTCACCGTCAGCATTTCCTGCAGCGTGTAGGCCGCGCCGTAAGCCTGCAACGCCCAGACCTCCATTTCGCCGAAGCGCTGGCCGCCGAACTGCGCCTTGCCGCCCAGCGGCTGCTGGGTGACGAGCGAGTAAGGACCGATCGAACGGGCGTGGATCTTGTCGTCGACCAGGTGGTGGAGCTTCAGCATGTAGATGTAGCCCACGGTCACCTTGCGGTCGAAGGCATCGCCGGTGCGCCCGTCATAGAGCGTCACCTGGCCCGAGGTGTCGAGCCCGGCCTTCGCCAGCATGGCCGAGACATCCGACTCGCGCGCGCCGTCGAACACGGGGGTGCCCATCGGCACGCCGTTCTTCAGCAGCTCCGCCATTTCGACGATCTCGCTGCTCGAACGCGATTCGATCTGGGCATGGTAGTTCTCGCCGTAAATGTCCTTGAGCTTGTCGACGACAGCTGTCGGCGGGACGGCGGTTTCCGGGTTCGGATTGGCCTGGCGCCATTCCTCCAGCGCGGCGGTGATCTGCTGGCCAAGGCCGCGCGCGGCCCAGCCGAGGTGCGTCTCGAAGATCTGCCCGACGTTCATGCGCGAAGGCACGCCCAGCGGGTTGAGCACGATGTCGACATGCGTGCCGTCCTCAAGGAAAGGCATGTCCTCGCACGGCAGGATGCGGCTGATGACACCCTTGTTGCCGTGACGGCCAGCCATCTTGTCACCCGGCTGCAGCTTGCGCTTCACCGCGACGAAGACCTTGACCATCTTGAGCACGCCCGGTGCCAGCTCGTCGCCGCGCTCCAGCTTTTCCTTGCGGTCCTCGAACTTCTCCTGGATCGCCTTGACGGTCTCGTCGTACTGGACCTTCACCGCTTCCAGTTGCGCCTGCCGCGCATCGTCGGCAACCGCGAACTTCCACCATTCGTGCTTCTCGGCTTCCTCAAGCAGCTCGGTGGTGATTTCCGCACCCTTCTTGAAGCCTTTGGGAGCCGCTGCCGCGACCTGACCGACCAGCATTTCACGCAGACGGTTGTAGGTCGCACGGTTGAGAATCCCGCGCTCGTCCTCGCGGTCCTTGGCGAGGCGTTCGATTTCCTCGTTCTGGATGGCGCGGGTACGATCGTCGATCTCGATGCCATGGCGGTTGAAGACGCGGACTTCCACGATAGTTCCGGCAACGCCCGGCGGCAGGCGGAGCGAGGTGTCGCGCACGTCGCTGGCCTTTTCGCCGAAGATGGCCCGCAGCAGCTTTTCTTCCGGCGTCATCGGGCTTTCGCCCTTCGGCGTGATCTTGCCGACCAGGATGTCGCCCGGATGCACTTCCGCGCCGATATAGACGATGCCCGCCTCGTCGAGGTTGCGCAGCGCTTCCTCGCCGACGTTGGGGATGTCACGGGTGATGTCTTCCGGCCCGAGCTTGGTATCGCGGGCCATGACTTCGAATTCCTCGATATGGATCGAGGTGAAAACGTCATCCTTCACGATCCGTTCGGAAATCAGGATGGAGTCTTCGTAGTTGTAGCCGTTCCAGGGCATGAAGGCGACGAGGCTGTTGCGGCCCAGCGCCAGTTCGCCCAGCTCGGTCGAGGGACCGTCGGCGATGATGTCTCCGGCCTCGATCACATCGCCCACCTTCACCAGCGGACGCTGGTTGATGCAGGTGTTCTGGTTGGAGCGCTGGAACTTCTGCAGCGTATAGATGTCGACGCCCGACTGGCCGGGTTCGATGTCTCCCGAAGCGCGGATGACGATACGGGTCGCATCGACCTGATCGATCACCCCGCCGCGCAACGCGGCAATGGCGGCACCCGAATCGCGCGCCACGGTTTCTTCCATGCCGGTGCCGACGAAAGGCGCTTCGGCCTTCACCAGCGGCACGGCCTGACGCTGCATGTTCGAGCCCATCAGCGCGCGGTTGGCGTCGTCGTTTTCCAGGAACGGAATGAGCGAGGCGGCAACCGAGACGAGCTGCTTGGGGCTGACGTCCATCAGCGTGACTTGCTCGCGCAAGGCCATGACGAATTCGCCGGCCTCACGCGCGGAGACCAGTTCTTCCACAAAGCTGCCATCCGTGTTCAGCTCGGCCGAAGCCTGCGCGATGGTGTGCTTCTGCTCCTCCATCGCCGACAGATAGACCACTTCCTTGGTCACCTTGCCGTCCGCCACCTTGCGGTAGGGGGTTTCGATGAAGCCGTACTTGTTCACTCGCGCGAATGTGGAGAGCGAGTTGATCAGACCGATGTTCGGACCTTCCGGCGTTTCGATCGGGCAGATGCGGCCATAGTGCGTGGGATGCACGTCGCGGACTTCGAAGCCCGCGCGTTCGCGGGTAAGACCGCCCGGCCCAAGCGCCGAAACGCGGCGCTTGTGAGTGACTTCCGAAAGCGGGTTGGTCTGGTCCATGAACTGCGAGAGCTGCGAGGAACCGAAGAACTCGCGCACCGCGGCCACGGCCGGCTTGGCGTTGATGAGGTCGTTCGGCATCACCGTGGAAACGTCGACCGAGCTCATGCGTTCCTTCACCGCACGTTCCATGCGCAGCAGGCCGACGCGATACTGGTTTTCCAGAAGCTCACCGACGGAACGCACGCGGCGGTTGCCGAGGTTGTCGATGTCGTCGATGTCGCCCTTGCCGTCCTTCAGGTTCACCAGTTCCTTGACCACGGCGAGGATATCCTCGGTGCGCAGGGTGGTAACGGTGTCCTCGGCGTCGAGGCCAAGACGCATGTTGAGCTTGACGCGGCCCACGGCGGAAAGGTCGTAGCGGTCGGAATCGAAGAACAGGCCTTCGAACAGCGCTTCGGCGGTTTCCTTCGTCGGCGGTTCGCCCGGGCGCATCACCTTGTAGATGGCTTCCAGGCCCATTTCGCGGTTTTCCGCCTTGTCCGCCTTCAGGGTGTTGCGGATCCAGGGGCCGATGTTGACGTGATCGATGTCGAGCAGGTCGATCTGATCGATACCCGCCTTGTCGAGCGCATCGAGGTTTTCTGGCGTCACTTCGTCGCCGGCTTCGATCCAGATGCGGCCGGTCGATTCATCGATGAGATCGCGGGCCGAATAGCGGCCGAAGATTTCCTCGGTCGGGATCAGCAGCTCGGTCAGCCCGTCCTTTTCCGCCTTGTTGGCGGCGCGCGGCGAAATCTTCTGACCGGCCTGGAAGATCACTTCGCCGGAATTGGCGTCGATGATGTCGAAAGCCGGCTTCGAACCGCGCCACTGTTCCGGCGTATAGGGCAGGCGCCAGCCGCCCCCCAGCAAATCACTGGCGCCACGCTTCCATGTGACGGTTTCGTAAAAATGGTCGAGGATCTGCTCGCTATCGAGGCCCAGCGCATAGAGCAGCGCGGTGACCGGCAGCTTGCGCTTGCGGTCGATACGGACGTTGACGATGTCCTTGGCGTCGAATTCGAAATCGAGCCACGAACCGCGATAGGGGATGACGCGGGCCGCGAAGAGGAACTTGCCCGAGGAATGCGTCTTGCCGCGGTCATGGTCGAACAGCACGCCCGGCGAACGGTGCATCTGGGACACGATCACGCGCTCGGTGCCGTTGATGAAGAAAGTGCCGTTCTCGGTCATGAGCGGCATGTCGCCCATGTAGACATCCTGCTCCTTGATATCGAGGACGGAGCGGGTTTCGGTCTCGGCGTCGACTTCGAAGACGATCAGGCGCAGCGTGACCTTCATCGGCGCCGCAAAGGTGATGCCGCGCTGGCGGCATTCGGTCACATCGTATTTCGGGTCTTCCAGCTCGTAATGGACGAAGTCCAGCTCGCTGGTGCCGGCGAAATCGCGGATCGGAAACACCGAACGCAGCGTCTTTTCCAAGCCGGAGACATAGCCGGTTTCCGGGTTGGAGCGCAGGAACTGCTCATAGGATTCGCGCTGAACCTCGATCAGGTTCGGCATCTGCACGACTTCGTGGATGTTACCGAAGATCTTGCGGATGCGCTTCTTGGCCGAAGCACGGCCGCCGTTAACGGGCTTGGTCGCCATGGGAGAGACTTGCCTCTTTGCTTCTAAAGCCGGAAAACCCGGCGGAAATTCTGCTACGCGCGGCCCAGTTCACCCGGGATAGGGCGCCATCAAACGCGAAAAGGCCGCATGAACGCGCAATGTCCGCCGATCCGGCGGCCTGCGGCTCGCAGCCTTTGCGTCAGATGGAAATCCCGGCCGCTTCCTTCCTGGGCGAATCCCCGCGCATGGATTCGTCTTGCTCGAAGCGCCGAGCCGGATGCCTATAGGATTGCGGCCCAGCAGTGTCAATTCCTGAAAAGACCCGCCCCGGCGGCGGCACCGGCGCGCGGCTCGACCGGCTGCTGGAGCGCACACGCGCAACTTGACTTTCCGGGCAGCTTGCGCCAATTGCGCCCCCGACCGCTCCGGCGGTCATCCGTCCGAGACAGTTGGTGGAGGTTCCCTCCTTAATTTCCAGCCTAGACGGGGAAACGAGATTTCGGGGTTTCGGCCCCTGGCCCTCGCTCCTGTGGAGTGCGGCGTCTGATTTGCGTAGCACACGCAAACTCCTTCCCCATCAAACGGACTCGCCCGTGTCGCCTCTTGCGGCGCGGACAAACGTAGCCGGCCGTGCGGGGCAACCTGCCCGGCCATTGTGAAGGAGTAAGCATGGATCGTTCGCAGAAAGCCGATGCGGTCGCAACTCTGAACGCAACCTTCAACGAGGTCGGCGTGGTGGTCATCACCCGCAACCTCGGCATGACCGTGGCCCAGACCACGGCCCTGCGCGTGAAGATGCGGGATGCCGGTGCGTCGTTCAAGGTTTCCAAGAACAGTCTTGCCAAGCTGGCCATCGCAGACACCGACTATGCCGGGATTGGTGACATGCTCACCGGTCCCGTGGCGCTGGCGACTTCGGTCGACCCGGTCACCGCGGCAAGGATCGCTGTCGAGTTCGCCAAGACCAACGACAAGCTCGAGATCGTTGGCGGCGCGATGGGTTCGCAGGTGCTCGATGCCGAAGGAATCAAGGCGCTCGCCTCGATGCCTTCGCTCGACGAACTGCGAGCCAGGCTTATCGGCCTCGTCCAGGCACCGGCGACCAAGATCGCCCAGGTTGTCGTGGCTCCGGCAGGCAAGCTCGCCCGCGTCTTTGGTGCGTACGCCACCAAGGAAGCCGCATAAGACTGTCCAGTCGATTTACCGGAGTGCCAGAACGTCTGGGGCCCCGGCCAGAACACATTATGGAGTGAAACATCATGGCCGATATCGCCAAGCTCGTTGAAGAACTTTCGAAGCTGACCGTCCTCGAAGCCGCTGACCTTGCCAAGGCTCTCGAAGAAGCATGGGGCGTTTCCGCCGCCGCCGCCGTGGCCGTTGCCGCTGCCCCGGCCGCTGCTGCCGAAGCCGTTGAAGAGAAGACCGAATTCGACGTCATCCTGACCGGCGACGGCGGGAAGAAGATCCAGGTCATCAAGGAAGTGCGTGCCATCACGCAGCTCGGCCTGACCGAAGCCAAGGCGCTGGTCGAAAGCGCCCCGAAGGCGATCAAGGAAGGCGTCAACAAGGCAGAAGCCGAAGACATCAAGAAGAAGATCGAAGAAGCCGGCGGCACCGTCGAAATCAAGTAAGGCCTGCCCTGCTTCGCAGAACACGGAAGGGCGGCGCCGATGGTGCCGCCCTTTTCCTTTGGCGATTGCATCCTTTTCAAACTCGTCGCCCCAAACAAGTTCAGCATGGCGCAACCGGATGGGCGCCAGACCTTGCACAGATAATACCAAGGTTCGATGAGCCTGACTCATCGAACCTTGGTATTATCTGTGCGGCGCTTGAGCATTTCCAAAGTGTGATGCACCAGCATCTCAGCACTTTGGTATAAGGCACCTGCCGCGCCTGTCCCGGAACGGGGGACGCGGGCCTGCAATTTTTTCTGCCGGACTCGCCTTGACGGAAGATGAACACCCACCCATATCCCGGCGCGCTGGCACTCCTTCCATGGGAGTGCCAAATACATCAGTCTTCATTGGATAAGGGAGTATCCCATGAGTTTTCGTCCGTTGCACGATCGTGTTCTCGTGCGCCGCGTAGAGGCCGAGGAAAAGACGGCCGGCGGCATCATCATTCCCGACAGCGCCAAGGAAAAGCCGGCCGAAGGCGAAATCGTCTCTGTCGGCTCGGGCAGCCGTTCGGAAGACGGCAAGGTGACCCCGCTGGACGTCAAGGCGGGTGACCGCGTGCTGTTCGGCAAATGGTCCGGCACCGAAGTCAAGATCGGCGGTGAAGACCTGCTGATCATGAAGGAAAGCGACATCCTTGGGGTGATCGGCTGAAGCCGGACGGCCCCTATCCTGACTCAGGTCAGGATCTCATGGTTCTGGGCCGAACATCGCTGACAGGCGAGAAAAGGTCCGAGATCCCAGCCTTCGCTGGGATGACGAATTAGGAAGGAAGAATTCAAATGGCTGCCAAGGACGTGAAATTCGGCCGCGACGCACGCGAACGCATTCTCGCGGGCGTCGATATCCTCGCCAACGCCGTGAAGGTCACTCTGGGCCCCAAGGGCCGCAACGTCGTGATCGACAAGAGCTTCGGCGCTCCCCGCATCACCAAGGACGGCGTGTCGGTCGCCAAGGAAATCGAACTCAAGGACAAGTTCGAGAACATGGGCGCCCAGATGCTGCGCGAAGTCGCCAGCAAGACCAACGACATCGCCGGTGACGGCACCACCACCGCCACCGTGCTCGCCCAGGCGATCGTACGCGAAGGCATGAAGTCGGTTGCCGCCGGTACCAACCCGATGGACCTGAAGCGCGGCATCGACCTCGCCGTGGCCAAAGTCGTCGCAAACCTGCAGGCCCGTTCCAAGCCGGTTGCCGGCTCGAACGAGATCGCACAGGTCGGCATCATTTCCGCCAATGGCGACCGTGAAGTAGGCGAGAAGATCGCCCAGGCCATGGAAAAGGTCGGCAAGGAAGGCGTCATCACCGTCGAGGAAGCCAAGGGCCTCGAATTCGAACTCGATGTCGTGGAAGGCATGCAGTTCGACCGCGGCTACCTTTCGCCCTATTTCGTGACCA
>Ga0299912_10004929_pt1 | contig 10953 bp, 11 predicted proteins | sample RVTome_2_FD_207667 | JGI IMG/M metagenome (GOLD analysis project Ga0299912, IMG submission 207667) | Soil microbial communities from uranium-contaminated site in the Upper Colorado River Basin, Wyoming, United States - RVT95D214 (version 2) ... | reverse complement strand
TCTGGTATGGTGCGGTAGAGCTTGTACCAAACCTATGGGCCAATATCCCTATCTATTACATGGGTGATCCTGATGTTTACATTATGGCTTTATACTACACGCTTGCCTATAAGAGAGTCATCCTCGATACGCTCACCGGTGGTCAGCTATTCTGGCCTCTTACGGAATGGTATTCTAAAGATTTTGTCGATTATAATGATGATATAGGTATCTGGAGCAACCCACCAGGTTATCATAGCTTAGCGTTTTTGGGTTGGGCTAGAGGTTTAAATTTTATGGATCTTCCGCTTTTGCATTGCGAAGTTCCGACTCATATAATGTCATTTAGAGCCCATACGGCAGATAATGATAATTTAATTGGACAGACATTTTTGGATGCCTTCATCGAGGGCGTCAGCCCTTATGGTAATGGTCCCAGTGATTGCCTCGACTCAACTGGAGCTGGGATCTATCCAATGGATTTATCCTTTGCCTGCGTGCATTTTATAGAAGGCTATAAATATCTTCCCGGCGATGTCAACATGTATGTTGGCGACTGGCCGCCGGCCGCTCGCTCCGGAGATGTCACTTATCTGGTTAATTTTTTCCGTGGTTTGTCATATTCACACGATTGCAAGCTGGATGGTTTCTGGGCCTCGGCGGATATCAACGGCGACTGCGATGTAATCGGCAGCGATGTAACTAAATTGATAAATTATCTCCGGGGCCAAACCCAATTAAGCTATTGCCCGAATTACCCGCCAAGCTGGTTTGCTCCGGCTGATTTCCCCGAAGAGCCGCCTGCCGGCTGGCCGGGGTGTGAGTAGAACCGTACTTCTCCTGGCGGACGAGGACGTCCGCCAGGCACGAAGTAAAATGCCGTAGGGGCGTCCTGGCGGATCTTTGATACCGCATACGCCCCTTTCTATTTCAACAAGTCGTTAGCTTTTGCCCTCAATCTTCCCTTCCCCTATCGGCAATCGGCTTTTCTTCCGGCACACAGCCGCTCTGGCCGCTCGTTCGGCGGGGCCGCGGTTAACACCGGTGACTTCGATAATTTTGTCAACGGCGCGATCCAGCCACACCGACCAATGGGCGCTGGGAAATTTCTCGGCGAAATAATCCGTCACATCATCGGCGATAATCAGCACATGGCCGGCGGTTTGTTTCGCTTGCGCGGTCTTGAGAAGCGGGATCAGATATTTTTTGGTAACCATGCCGACCACCAGTAAAATCAGCGCGCCAAGCGCGCTTAACGATTGTTCGGTGATTAATTCGCCGATACCGCTTAACAGGCCGGCTTTGATTATTGTTAGCTCTTCCATAATATCTCCTTTGCTAAAAAAGTTCAGGATTTCGCATCTGTGTTGTTAATAACCTTTCCCTTATTCCGCGTTGTCAGGAATCCTTTCCTGACAACATCATGGTCGCACCGCCAAGGGCAGGAAGAGATTCCTGCCTTCGCCTTAAAAGAGTTTAGAGATTTCGCGTTACTGCCATCCTGAAATACATTGTTAAACTTCCCTTACTGCAGCTGCCAGCTCGATTGATCTGGCACGGCGGTTTCGGAACGATAAATCACGCCTGACTGATATTTCACCGTGAACATGTACTTGGAATTAATATTCGATAGCGCTGATGTGGGGATTAAATCGAGATACCAGTAACCGGTCGAATCGGTGACAGTTGCTTTGGAAAACGGCGTGATTACCACATTGCCGTATTTAACCGGATGATAGGCTCTGGGTATTTCGGCGGTAATCTCGACATCGGCCAGACTGTCGCCGCCAATATCATACACCCAGCCATAAACACGGCATAAACCGGGATCAGGCGGACCACCCGGATCGAACATCGACATGAAAAGCGTATCGGTATTTCCACCGACAGGCACGGTAATCGTATCTCTGACCTGGTTATAGTTGTTGGCGGTTATTTCCAGCCAGAAGCTTCCCGCATCCAGCGCCAGTATCAATTTGCCGTCGATATCGGTTGGCAGGCCCGCGACTTTGGTCGTTGTTTGATCGACTGTTTTAGCAGTTACCCTCGCGCCCTGTATTTTCGTGGAATCGGTGGCTGACAGCACTATCAGCGTTTCCGGTTCGGCGCCGCCGCCGGTCGCGCCGATTGCGGCCACATCATCTTTGATATTATTGCCCGGACCGGCCTGTCCGTTATAACCCAGACCGATTTTCATGTGCAATGATGGTATTTCTCCGGAAACTCCCGGAAGGCCAACCGAGGCGTGCACCGAATTTAATTTCGTAACCATTGCCAGAAGCGAATCAGGTATCGATCCGGATTTTAATGTCGCGTGAGCGTATGAACCATCGCCGGTATCGACTGTCGCCGAATCAGCCATTAAAGCCGACAGCGCCGCCAGGTAAACGGCGTTGGAATCGATATTATTGAGGCCGTTGATATCGGCATCGATACCGCCGGCGCCGTTGCCATCGACATAGGCATGGATACGATACAGCAAAGCCGAAGCGGTATCGCCATCGCCGGGATAGCCCGGTATCAGCATTGTACGCCATACCAGTTGACGGGTCGAATCGGCGATCTCATGAATCGCCCCCGGCGCGAGTTCGGAATTATCCAACTCGCCATTGATATCATCGAAATCGGGACTGACATGGCCATCGCCTGAGATTTTCATATCGCCCCAATTGCCGGGCGTATCAGCGGTAACCAGCAAATCGCCGATTGCGCCATCGTTGACATAGTAGCAGTGATCGGCCAGAGAATAGTAATGGCCGTTGCCCGAACCGACAGCGTGAACGATATATTGCCCTTCCTGGCTGCCCGCGCGATAACGTTTCATATAAAAACCGCTCGCGAAATTAAGCGCGCCCGGTGACGCTATCGTATCGGCTGTAAGCGTATCGCCGTTCGGATCGAAGCGATAGATGAATAGCGTATCGGGAGCTTCCGGTTTCAGCGCCAGCGAATCCCACATAGTGATATACACCCGGACCGAGTCATCGGCGTTATCGTTACCTTTATCATATACTCCTAAAAAATCAGCCCGGACTAAATTTGCGAATAGCAGAAATATAATTAAAATTACAGCGGGTTTTTTCATTAATTGCTCCTTTTCAATTTGCGCGTCCGAATGTAAGGATCGTTTGCTGGTCCGCCGCCTTCATCGTATTCTATATAGACACTGCAAATGTAGCTGCCGGATGAATATCCGGCCAAATTATCGTTGGTTCCCCAAGCGGAATAATCGGCATACCGTTCATATCCCCAGATACCGGTGTAGTCGGCGCAGATTCGCAAACAATAATCACAGCTTTCTTTACCTTGCCAGGAAACCATATAATCTTCATTATCTTCCAGCGTTCCGGAAATGGGCGTGCTAAACCAGGCGGCGCTGTCGGGACTGACCGCGAATTTGGTTATCTCTATCTTATTACTTGTAGATATTTTCTGGCAGTTGCCTAATGTACTGCTGTAAGAATAGACCGCCGCCGTTGTTGTGCAGGCGGCCGATGAGGTATTTTTATAGCCGCATATATACGCGGTCTGCATATCGCCATCCGCCTCGCTATAATCATTGTAGTTGACCAGATGACGGAAATTGTGCGTGCCTATACTTAAGCCGACCGCGCCTTTGGTCGTGCAGCCAAAAGTCGGATCGACTACAATCGGATATTTCGAATCTGCCAGAAAACTCGAGGGGATCGATATTGACAGCGCATTTGAAACAGTGTCTATATACAGGTCGCACCAGACCGTATCTCCATTTCCATTCCAGACTCTGGGCCGATAAATATGAAACGCCTTTCCGGTTTTAAACTGATTATGTTTGCCTGAACTATGATACAACGCGTAGGAACCGGGAATATCCACGCCGAATTCCCAGTCATTTTTGTGAACTTCAAAAGTATCCGGATCTTGATAGAAAAACCTGAGATTATCTGATTCGAAGGAATACGTTAATACATTGCTTGCCGGTTTTTCGTTTAAGATTATTTCCCATTCAAAATCGTTTGCTGATTTCACGTAAAACAGGTTTTCGCTATTGTTTCCCGACAATCGTAGTTTGGATGTTCCGGCCGCGGTAGTTATGTCTATCAGACTGTCCGACACCGGCAGGGCGATTTTGAACCCGGCGTCATTATTCCATTTGGAAATAACCAGGTTGGGGCTTTCATTCGATATTTCCGCCGGCGTAATTACAATTTCAAGATCATGCAAACTGTTTTTAAATGCGTAAATTCCGCTTGATGAATCAAGCGAAGCACGCCAGGTTTCCTGCTCTAAAACATCATTGATAGACTGCGCCCGGGCCGTAACGGGATTCCAACTTGATTGTAAAGCGGCGATTGCTATGATGATTCCCATCACGGCTAATTGCCGAATAGCCTTAAAGGCATCACATCTGATTTTAATCATCTTCCCTGCCTGTTCTTGACCTTAAACTTTGCGCGGGGTTTTAAATTCGGTCAGCGTTCCCACGAATTTTTCCAGAAATATGAAAGCGTCCCGCTTGTACTGATCGGCCAACGCCGACCAGGTCGAGCTGACGAAGTTTTTCAAGCCGGATGAAACCGCCCAGAGAGCCTTTATTCGGCAGATAATAGCGACCGCCAGATAAGTTTCGGCTACGACCAATGAGCGGTCCGTCGATGATGAGTAGATCGTATCGATAAAATTCAAAACCTGCTCATTGGCCTCGCTGATAGCATTTGCTATCGTTTCGTCCTCGATAAAAGCGTGTTCCGTTTCATAATCAACATACACCAACTGCTCCGGTTCGATATCGCCATCAGCCAGCCTTTTGATTTCGCCTTTGACATAATCGATAGTGTAATCGACGCCCCTGGTATAGACACGATACGGCATATACCAAATTGAGATATATGCGCCCAGCGGGATGTTGCCGGAAGCGATTCTGGTTATCACGCCGTTATTGTAATCAACGGTATAATCGAGGTTTTCCTTGTAAATTGTCCCCAATGAGCTGTCGGATGCCACCACCACCGATTCCCTTATCAATTCTGATTTATTTAAAACAACCTGATTATCCTGGGGAATCAGGACTTTCTGATAATCGGGCTTGATATTTTCTTTGGCTTTGACCTTCTCCGATTGCCGGTTAACCGGTGGATAGCGAAGGCAAGCGGCGGAATTGGCGGATATTTTTAGCGGCTCGGAATCTACCTGGCTGACCACCAGGTGATTTTCCATAAGATGCTTTTTAACTATTTCGACTGTCGTAAAACTCATGGCAAATCAACCTCCATAATTAATATATCAACCAGGCCATCACAGTTATAATTTGCCCCTGACTCGTTCTTGCCAATTTTAAATCCGTTTGACGACGGTCTGCCGATCAGGAAACAGTGAATTTGATTACGGGGAATAATTATGATAATCGGATTGGCTATCTGATCGGGCAAAGCATTGCCGTTTACATCGACCAGATCGGAATATAAAATCGTCTGATTAAGGCCGCTTATATCATCGGCGGCGAAAACAACGCGATGCGGGGTTCCGGTTTCAGTCATTAAAAGCCTGGCCGAACAGGCATCGGCATCACCCCAGACGATTAAATTAGGCGCCAGCCATTTGCGATTAGTTTTGAGATATTCTAATGTCAGGTTCATGATCCCTCCCGCGCCAGCGCCAGATGATCTGTCCGGGGTATCGCCAGAAGCCGCGAACCGACCGGCGCTACGGTAAAAGCGTCGGTAACTCTGACTCTAATCCAGAAATTAGCGATTGAGTTGACAGAGTTAATTTGCCATTCAGCGGGTGCCGATTCCAAATCCTGCCAGAAATAAACAAGCTGATTTAATTCACTGAAATTATATCCGCCCGACTGAGGAACAAACGATTCCCAGGCCTTGCCGTTAAAATATTCCCACACCACTGTACCGCCGCTTCCGGCAGTCGAAAGAACCGTGGCCAGGCAGTAGAATTTCTCATTCATGCCCAGATATACGCAATCGTTCTGTGATAACAGAAGACCGGCGGTGGAAGAATGGAACACATCGGCGGAATCAGCGCTGCCCGCTTCTTCGGTTTTATCATCATATGTCTGGCTGACACTGTCGTATAGAAGCACGCTATCGAAATAGCCGATCCCTCTGATCAACGCGACTGATTCAAAAGATTCGCCGTCCCGGTAAGCGCAGCGGGGTATAAAATAGCCATTGCCGATATCCTCGGCGAAAAATATGTAAGGCTTATTAACTTTATAAGTCAACTGCGGCGCGCGACCGCTAACTGAAGCCGCCTCAATCAGGCCGCTCAAATTAACGCCGTCATACTCCCTAAAATACACCCGGCCTGCCGGCGACGGGCAAATCGCTATGCCCAGCTTCATATCGCTGGAGACCGCGCAATCGAACTCGGAATCGATATAGTCTCCGGCCAAGAGCAATACGGCCGATATCCAGCCCGGGCCGCCGCTTGCGTACTTGCGGAAATACAAATTCGATCTGACTTCAGAATAAACCGCGTACAGATCATTGCCTATAAAATTCAGGCAAATATACGGCATCTCCGATGATTCGGCTGACAAAATGGTGCCGATATCAGTTGGCCCGCTTCCCCAGGTTTGACCGCTATCAGTTGAACTTTTGACCCTGATTGCGAATTCCTCTTTGACATTATCGTAATGGGCGTAGCCGCACCACAGATGGCCATCGTTATTACGGGCGATTACCGGATAGTATGCCAAACCGGTATTAAGGACTGTCACCGGAGAACCGGTAACCCAGCCCCCGGCGTAAAAAGCCAGCCTGATGAATTTCAGATTCAAGGTGGTTTGCTGCGCATAGATAACATAGATATTGCCGGCGCTATCAATACAGGCCCCGACCGGATAATCAGCCGAATCGGTAATAAGCGCGACAGGCTCTAACCAGTTTGTATATGGCGGATCGGCCCAGGTGAACGACAGATTGCTGGATGATTTATTATACAGGCAGACCAACCTGTCGGCATACGGCCCGGTTTTAAGCCGGAAAAGTTTTCGCTGAGGCGAAACGCCGGTAGGTATCGCGGCCGATGAAGTGTCAAGTAATTTAAGCATATGTTTAAACATGGGAGCGGGCGATCATATGGCCCGCTCCCCGATGCTCTCCTTTATGTGTGAACGATATCCAAAATTTTCGAGGCTTCCTCGATAATCTTGGCGTAAGCCACCGATTCGGTGATAACCGCTTCCTCCAGCCTTTGCTCGATGACCTTGTCATATTCCACGGTCAAAGGCTGCGAGAACACTTCCTCGAGCGCGAAACGATTATCGATACCGACTATATAATCGCCGGGCACTTCGTCGCATCTAACCAGCGTAGCCCCCAGAGGCGAAGTGATCTCGCCGGAACTTTGGAATTTGAAGCCGATCATGGGATCTTTGAATTCGCTGATAGTCAATATATCCTTGATGACCTCTTTATGGCACACCATGATATTGGACTTGTACGGGAAAAACTCGTTGAAAAATTTCACCATATCTTCATAATCGAGCGTTCCGGAAACATCGGTGTTAATAACCGAGGCCGCGTTATCGTTGCCATCGCCATTGATAATGGTATTAACCGCCAGCGCTACCCTGTCCGAAGCCAAACGATAGCCTATGTACCACAATAAAGCTTTGAATTGAGCCATGGTTCGATGGCGCAGGGCTTTGTACGTGACTTTCAAAGCCAGGCCGTAATCCGGGATCAGGACCGTGTTGGCCTGGTCTGTTACCAAAATCGATGGCACCTCGGCAGCTTCCCCTATGGGCCGAAGCGATAAACTGGAATCGGCGGAGCTGGTTTCGATATGAAAAGGCGTGTAGCGGGAAGTATTAACGCCGGATGTCGAAGCGATCAAACGGTTTAATTCGGGACGCATATTTTGGCCGCGCCTGATTTCGCGCATCATGAATTCCGGCATCAAAGCGGCGGCGGTACGATAAAACATCTCCACCGTCACCGGGTTATTGCCGCCGGTACGAAGGCCGTGATAAGCTAATTGACGTTCGAAAGCGTCCAGTTGGGAGCCGGCCGGGGATGGATCGTATTCCGGCAATTCCAGCATCTCTGATAGTGACAAGCCAAGTTTCTGCGCTTCCAGATAAAGGTCCTTATCGACTTTGAGCCGCGCCGTTTGCGAAAAATCAATTGAGCTCGTAAGCGGCCTTTCGCCTGCCGCCGCCGGCATCAGTTTATCCATAAACATATCAGAACTTAAATTATTCATATTCACTCCTAATTGAGAATTAATGTAACTTCGCTGGTGCCGTTAATATCGATAACGGTTCCGCGTCCTACGTTGCCGCCGGCGGGATCATTGCCGCCAAGCGCGGGCGCCTGTTTTACCGAACCCGCGCCGTTGACCACTACCCGGTTGCCCGGCGAGGGTATCGTCGCCGCCGAGGGCAAAGTCATCACGCCGGCGATTTGCACCGTGGCTACGCGGCTGCTCGAATCGGTGTCGGTTAAAGATAAATCAATCAGCTTGCCCAACAGCACATCGCCGTTGCTGCCGTGGCCGATTTCATAGTTGCCCACTATGGCAACAGCCTGGCCAATATTATCATCCGCAAGATCATTTACTCCACCTGTCTGGTGAACCTTGAAACTGACATAGACCGCGCCGGTCGTTTCGAGGTTTTGTTGTCTGACAGTCATATTATCTCCTTTAAATTACCGGTAGTCAGCCGGTTTAGGCGGAAAGTTTTGCCTGGTTTGGTTGTTTAATTCAAAATGTTTTGTTTGCCCCGTGAATATTTTCTTAAGCGATTCATCGATTTCCAACTGCAGGGCTTTCAGTTTGTCAAAATCGAGATTTTCTTCGGCCAGCATTTGTTCGGCCTGGGATATCAGGTTTGAACTTCCGGCCATTTTCAGTACTTTCAGCCGGGCCAGCATTTCCCCGCGGCAATCGTTGATCAGTTGCTCTCCCAGCTGAAACCGCGGCGCAACTTCTTCCAGAAACAGTTTGGTGCTTTGAATAGTCGATTTGACCAGGTCAAGATCGACAAATCCTTTCTGGGGCGCCGAATCCAGTGCCGTATAAGCCGACTTTAAATTTTTAACGAATTCATCAATCTTCAAAAGTTTTCTCCTTCCGGTTTAATCGCGCTTCAATCCGCGACAGGCGAATTATCAAATCTTCTTTAAGTTTGAAAAAATCCTCTTTGGTCGCAAAATTATCGGCCAGGCGAATTTCCAGGTTTGATATTCGTTTATCCAATGAGGCGACCATAGATTCTTCCGCTTTGCCTGCTACCTCGAGCCTGAGACCGGCTATGGTTGTGTAGTAAGTTGACAGCGCCGCCAATAAGGCGATCAGGATAGTCACCGCGACCTGTTTATATCGATCACCCATCGGGCTATTGCCTCTCCTTTACCAGCAGAAATTCGATAGCGTTGAGCCTGGCTCTGAATCTTTCGGGATTATTGCTTTTGCCGACAAGGTGGCAAAAATTGCCATTAGGGGCGAGAGTATAGACAAAACGGTTTTGGGTATTATTAAGGCTCGTCTCTTTTTTAGTATCGAAATCGAGCTGATTGGTTATCGAGGTATCCGGCACCGATCCGCGATAGACAAGCGATGTTTCCAGAATTTTATCGACTCCCCGATAATAGAAAAATACGCCGTTGCCAACTTGATGGCCGCAGAATCGAATATCCTTGCCGCAAGCCGAACATTCAGGCATCGCGTAGGTAAAGCTGACCGAGCATTCCTTGTAAATACCCGAATCGATATTCAACCTGAGCCTGTCCGCGCCTTCGACATCTTTTAACCAATAAAAATAGCATTTTACCCAGAGACGGTCGTCTTTCTCGACAGTTTCCGCCCAGAAATTTCTGGCTACGGGCAAGCCGCTTTTATCATGGCCGATTAGCACCGGTGAATCGATAAATAATTTGGCGATAGACGGCAATTCAGCGCGGTCGAACCGTCCATGATAGGAGTTTATGGCATCGCTGACTATATACATAGCCCGAATTGTCACCTGTGAAACCTCAAGCGGGACCGGGGGTTTTATATTGCGGTTAATCAAAGCAACATATGTTTGCAAGTCTTTGTTAATTACCGAGGCTGATAGCTCGGTGGTTTGTAAAGCATTGATCATCATCATGGCATCTCCTGTTTTCACTAAACCCCGGAAAAGAAGAATTAATGCGGATTGTACAGTCTTTCTGATAAATTAGCCTGTCTGTTCGTGTAACATATTATATATCAATATATTACATGACGCATGCAGATATTTTCACATATCGACCGGAATCTGAACAATATAGATTGAGTAAGGCTTGCAGCAGACAAATATCGAATAATCTAACTTATTATAAATCAAGCAATTAAAAAATATATTCAATGATAAAAGTCGATTGGCATAATAATTGCAGTAGATTAGGCCAATAGATTTGAAATTAGAAAGGAAAAAAAATGAAAAAGCTCTTGATTATCACCCTCGGCCTTTTGATAGCAGGTTTTAGCTCATCAATGGCATTGCCAACCGGCTTTTTATTAAACGATTATTTTGGCGTCGATGAATTATCTGTCGGCGGAAATGGCCGTTTTAATATGGATTGGGATCCGCTTGTCGGTCACAATGTCGTCCAGGATTGGCCGACCAACGCGAACGCGCCTGATCCAGGCCCGCGCTATTTCATCTCCGAAGCTTTCGACATCGAAGCGATGTATGTCGATATCAATCCGGTTGAGGAAATGGTTTATTTCTCGATTGTTACCTCGATGCCCAATACCGGTTTCACTCACGTTCCCTGGTATGGCAACTATTTATTCCGCGCCGGAGATATCCGTTTCGGTATAGGCGGAGATAATTACGTTCTGGGAACCATGAACCGCAGCTATCGCGGCAACAATTATTATGGCAACCTTTACCATAATCCCCAGATGAATTATTACGATGGTTTTCGCGGCTTCGGTTATCGCGGCAACCCCGTACTTGATACCATGACCACCAACGGCACCGGTTTAGCCACCTCCAGCGAT
>Ga0299912_10004928_pt1 | contig 10954 bp, 9 predicted proteins | sample RVTome_2_FD_207667 | JGI IMG/M metagenome (GOLD analysis project Ga0299912, IMG submission 207667) | Soil microbial communities from uranium-contaminated site in the Upper Colorado River Basin, Wyoming, United States - RVT95D214 (version 2) ... | reverse complement strand
AAGCCGAGCCCGAGCGCGCGGCGCAGTGAGCTCTTCAGGACAGGCATCTTACGACCAACCTTTTTAGCATCCGGGAGGAAGGAAGTCAAACCCTCTACTCTCTAGCCGCAAGGCATCGATTTGTCAGGGTTAACCCTAAGCCCCGCTCTTTTATCCGTCATTGAAGGGGCGAACGGGTCAAACGAGCGGCCTCTGGCGCGGCTTCGCTCGTCGTGCTAAAATCCTTCCCCCGCGACCGCGTGCCGGTCGCGGCGGAGCCCGGGCTCTCCGGCCCGGGAAAGGAGTTCGTCATGTTGACCGCCATCACGAAAGTCCACGGCCGCGAGATCCTGGATTCGCGCGGCCATCCCACCGTCGAAGTCGACGTCCTCCTGGAGAACGGGGTCCTGGGCCGGGCGGCCGTCCCCTCGGGCGCCTCCACGGGGATCTATGAGGCCCTCGAGCTGCGCGACGGCGACCGGACGCGCTATCTCGGCAAGGGCGTCCTCAAGGCCTGCGAGAACGTGAACGTCGCCCTGGCCGCCGCCGTCCGCGGCCTCGACGCCCTCGACCAAGCCCGTCTCGACCGGACCATGATCGACCTCGACGGGACGGAGAACAAGAGCAAGCTCGGAGCCAACGCCATTCTGGGCGTCAGCCTGGCCGCGGCCCGGGCGGCGGCCGCCTCCGTCGGCCAGCCCCTCTTTCGTTATCTGGGCGGCGCGGAGGCCCGGCTGCTTCCCGTGCCGATGTTCAACATCCTCAACGGCGGCGTCCATGCCAACTGGCAAAGCACCGACCTCCAGGAGTTCATGATCGCCCCGATCGGCGCGCCGAGCTTCCGGGAAGCGCTCCGCTGGGGAGCCGAAACCTACCAGTCCCTCAAGAGCGTCTTGAAGAGCGCCGGTTTTTCGACCGGGGTCGGCGACGAGGGCGGCTTCTCGCCCGCGTTCAAGAAAAACGCCGACGCCGTCGAGGTCATCCTCAACGCGATCGAGAAAGCCGGTTACAGACCGGGCGAAGACATCGTCTTGGCCGTGGACGGGGCCGTCAGCAGCCTTTACGAGGATGGGTTCTACCATCTGAGGACGGAAAACAAGAAGATCAATGCGGACGAGATGGTCACCATGTATGAGGATTGGGTCCGCAAGTATCCGCTTCGCGTCCTCGAGGACGGGCTGGCCGAGGACGATTGGGACGGCTGGAAGCTCCTCAACAAAAGGTTGGGCGGCAAAATCGAGCTCGTCGGCGATGACCTCTTTGTAACCAACGTCAAACGCATCGCCAAGGGAATCGCCGAGGGCGCGGCCAACGCGGTCCTGATCAAGTTGAACCAAATCGGGACGCTGACCGAGACCGTCGAGGCCATTGCCATGGCGAGGAAAGCCGGCTGGGGGGCCATGGTATCCCACCGGAGCGGCGAGACCGTCGACAGCTTCATCGCCGACCTGACCGTGGCTATGGGCACCGGGCACCTCAAGACCGGCGCCCCCTGCCGCGGCGAACGGCTCGAGAAGTACAACCAGTTGCTGCGGATCGAGGAGGAGCTGGGCTCGAAGGCCGTCTACGCCGGACGGAAGGCCTTTGTCCCCTGAGCCACGACGGCCGAGCCGGGTGTGAGGTCCCAGCGCCAGAGCATCTCCCAGCCCGCTTGACGGCGGGCTTTAGAAATCTGCTCTCCCCAGCCTCATTTTCGTCTTCTTACGATAGGTTCGGCGTCGAGCCCGCGTCCCCAGTGTCCCGTCTCGTCAAGCGCCTTCCAAAGTCATCGGCAGAGACGGGACACTTCCAGGGGGGAGTCAACCCCTAGGCTCCCCGGCGGTGGTGCGTCTTTACTGACCGTCCTGCGGCTGCGCTCCTTGTGAAACGCACCACCAGGGGAAAAGAAAGATTTTTCTTGACAGGCGAGCCCCTGCCATAGTATATGACTTTGTCTATTGGTTAAGTCAACTAATATATCAGGCCTGATGAAAGCTGGATGAGATGAGACTCTCGACCAAGGGCGAATACGCCAGCCGGGCCATGCTCGAGCTCGCCCTGCGGCACCCTCAAGGCGGTCCGGTCCACATCCGGGAGATCTCGCGCGCCCAGAACATCCCCCAGGAGTTCCTGGAGCAAATCCTCCTCCTCCTCAAACGGGCCGGCTACCTTAAGAGCAAAAAAGGGCCCCACGGCGGCTATTCCCTGGCCAAGCCGCCCGACAAAATCACCGTGGCCGAAGTCATCAGGGTCATGGACGGCCCCCTGGCGCCCATCGACTGCGTCAGCGTGATGGCCCATGAGGCCTGCCCGATGGAGGCGACTTGCGGTCTGCGTGGTCTGTGGAAAGAAGTCCGGGACTCCGTGGCCGCCATCATGGAACGCACAACGTTCGAGGACCTCGCGCGGCGGAACAAACCGCGCCTGGAAAAAAGCATCGGGAGAGAATAACGACCATGCGAAGACACAAACACACCAATCCCCTCGCCCGGCCGCTCCTCGCGGCCGCCCTGACCGTGGCCGTCCTCATCGGCGCCGCTTATCCCGCGGCCGCGCAGGAGAAGAAGGACGCGTCGGCCGTGACCGCCGGGAAGGCTCTCAAACTCAGCGGGGCGACCCAATTCCAGGCCGCTTTCTGGAAAGACGCCGTCGACAGCTTCTCCGTCCGGCGCGCCCGTTTCACCCTGAGCGGCGAGCTCCAGAAGAACCTGCGCTACCGCGCGACGGTGGACATGGCGAAAACGCCGACCCTGCTGGACGCGCTCGTCGAGGTCGATGTCATCTCCGGATTGAGTGTGCGGGCGGGGCAATTCCTCGTCCCCTTCAGCTTGGAGAACTTAACCTCGGTCTCCGACCTGGACACCATCAACCGTTCCCAGGTTGTGGACAAGCTGAGCCCCGGCCGCGACATCGGCACTCAGGGCCGCGATGTCGGGGCGGCCGCTTTTGGGCAGGCCTCGATCTTCGAATACACGGTCGGCGTCGTGAACGGCTCGGGCATCAACAAGGCCGACGCGAACGACCAGAAGGACCTGGCCGGCCGGGTCCTGGCGCGGCCGCTCGCCGGTCTGACCCTCGGCGTTTCGCTATACCGGGGCGACCAGAGGCTTGCAGCCGCCGAGACTTCCACCGCGCGGAATCGCGAGGGCCTGGACGTCGCTTTCGGCCGCGGGCCGGCCTCACTCAAAGCGGAGTATCTCCACGCCAAGGACGGCGACGTGTCGCGCTCCGGGTGGTACCTGCAGGGCGGTTGGTTCTTCCTCAAGGACAAGCTCCAGGCGGTCGTCAAGGTCGACAGCCTGGATTATGACCGCGCCCTCGCCGGCGACCGGACTGACGTTTTGACCGCCGGGTGTACCTGGTTCATCGCGGGCCGGACCAAGCTCCAGCTCAACTTCGAAAGCCACCGGCCGGAGTCAGGGTCCGGCGCGACATCCACGTATGCGCTTCTCGCCCAATTTCAGGCGGCCTTCTAACCGGCGGCCGGACTCTCCTGCCGACGAGAGGCGAACGAGAAACCGAACGGTTCAAAGGTGAGACAGGGTGAGGTGAGAAGATGAAAAAAAGCGTCATTGTCGTCGTCCTCGTGATCGCGGCGGCGTTCGGCGCCGGCCGGATAGCGCTGTCGCAAACGGAGCCCCGGCTCACGGGAAGCCTTTCCCTCTCCGGAGCCTGGGCCCTCTACCCCATGACCCTCAAGTGGACCGAGGAGTTCCAGAAGCTCCAGCCCGGCGTCAAGATCGACGTCCAGGCGGGCGGCGCGGGCAAGGGGATCGCCGACGCTTTGGCCGGCATGGTCGATATCGGGATGGTCTCGCGCAACATCCATCCGGCAGAGGTCGAGAAGGGCGCCTTCGCGATCGCCGTGACCAGGGACGCCGTCGTCCCCATGGTCAGCCTCCGCAACCCGCTCCTCAAGGACCTCCAAAGCCGCGGTCTGAAACGCGAGGAGTTCGCCGCGCTCTGGATCGACCGGACGCTCAAAGTCTGGGACGCTCTCTTCGGCGGGTCCGGCCGCTCCGAGATTCACGTCTATACCCGCTCGGACGCCTGCGGCGCGGCCGAAACCTGGGCGGCCTATTTGGGCAAACGGCAGGAAGACCTGACGGGCATCGGCGTCTATGGCGACCCGGGCTTGGCCGAAGCCGTGCGGCGCGACCCTCTCGGCATCGGGTATAACAACGTTAACTTCGCCTACGACGCCCGGACTCTGAGGCCCGTTGAAGGGCTGGCCGTCCTGCCCCTCGACCTTGACGGGAACGGGCGGGTGGACGCCGCCGAGAACTTCTACGCCACGCGGGACGACCTGACCAAGGCCATCGCTGAGGGCCGCTACCCGTCGCCGCCGGCCCGCGACCTCTACTTCGTCACCAAGGGCCGGCCCGGCAAGCCCGTTCTCGTAGCCTTTCTTCACTGGGTTTTGACCCAGGGTCAAGCTTTTGTCCCGGAAACGGGCTATATCCGGCTCGCCCCGGAGCGCCTCCAGGAAGAGACGAAGAAGATCGGACGCTGACGTCGAGCGCTGCGCGACGATGAGACTCGTCAAGGATTGGCTGGGCCGGAGGGTGATGCAGGCCTTCAGTTTCATCCCCGGCTTCCTCGTCCTGCTCATCGTCGTCGGCCTGTTCTGGAAATCCCGCGCCATTCTGGCCGTCAAGCCCGTCGGGCGGCTCCTTTTTTCTTCGGCCTGGCAGCCCCTCAAGGGCGAGTTCGGTCTCTGGCCGTTTCTCATGGGGACCCTCTGGGTGACCGCGGTGGCCCTGGTCATCGCCCTGCCCATTTCCCTCCTCACGGCCGTTTACCTCTCGGAATACGCCCCCCGCACGATTCGGGAGTTCGCGCGGCCGCTCATCGACCTGCTGGCCGGAGTCCCCTCGGTTGTCTTCGGCGTCTGGGGAATGCTCGCCGTCGTGCCCTTCGTCGGCCGGGTGCTGGCCCCGCTCTTCGGGACGACCTCGAGCGGCTACAGCATCCTGGCCGGCGGGATCGTCCTGGCCGTGATGATCTTCCCGACCATCATTCACGTCTCGCTCGAGGTCTTCGCCTCCGTGCCCCGCGCCCTTCGCGAGGCCTCGCTGTCTCTGGGCGCGACGCGCTGGGAGACGGTCCGGCGCGTCGTCCTGCGCAAAGGGGGCCAGGGCATCCTGGCCGCCGGCCTCCTCGGGCTGTCCCGCGCGTTCGGGGAGACAATGGCCGTGCTCATGGTCGTCGGCAACGTGCCGGTGGTGCCGCGCTCGCTCTTTGCGCCCGGATATCCGCTGCCGGCCCTGATCGCCAACAACTACGGCGAGATGATGAGCATCCCGCTCTACGACTCGGCCTTGATGCTGGCCGCCCTCGTCCTGCTCCTGGTCGTGCTGTCGTTCGCCGTCGTCGGCCGCTGGATCCTCGTCAGGGTGGAAAGGAGGGCCCAGTGACCCGCGGTCAGAAGGACGGCCGGCTCCTGCGGCGCAAGTGGACGGAGGCCTTCTTCCTCGTCCTCATGGCGGCCTCGACCATCATCGTCGTCCTCAGCCTCCTCCTCATCGTCGGGACCATCGTCTGGAAGGGCTTGCCGGCCCTCAACCTGTCCATGGTGACCCAGACACCCAAGGGCGGCTATTACCTCGGGAAGGAAGGCGGGATCCTCAACGCCATCCTCGGGTCGCTCTATCTCGGGCTCGGGGCGACGGCCCTGGCCCTCGTCTTCAGCCTGCCCGTGGCGCTCTACCTCAACCTCTACGCGCGAAAATCCTCGCGTACGGCCAGCCTGACCCGCTTCGCGCTGGACGTCCTGTGGGGCATCCCCTCGATCGTCTACGGCGCGTTCGGATTCCTGGTCATGATGCTCATCGGCCTGCGGGCGTCGCTTCTCGCGGGGATCATCACCGTCGCCCTGCTCGAGCTCCCCATTATGACCCGGACGATGGATGAGGTCGTCCGGCTTGTCCCGCGCGAACTCCGGGAAGCCTCCTTCTCCCTGGGCGCGACGCGGCTGGAGACGGCCTTCAAGGTCGTCACCCGGCAGTGCCTGCCCGGCTTCCTGACGGCCGTCCTCATCGCCTTCGGCCGCGGCATCGGGGACGCGGCCTCCGTCCTGTTCACGGCCGGCTTCACCGACCGCCTCCCGCTCGGGCTCCTCCAGCCTGCGGCGACACTGCCCCTGGCCATCTTCTTCCAACTGGGAACGCCCTTTCCCGAGGTCCAGCAAAGGGCCTACGCTTCGGCGGCCGTTCTGACCATCCTGATCCTGGTTCTGAGCATCCTGGCCCGCGTTCTCGTCAAGCGGGCGACCCGGCACGTCATCAAATGAACGGAGGAACCCGATGAACGGAAGAAACGGCAACGGCAACGGCCATCCCCGGTCTCACATCAGCCTCCGCAACCTCAATGTCTATTACGGGCGGCATCACGTCCTCAAAAATATTTCCCTGGACATTCCCGACCGGACGACGACGGCCATCATCGGGCCCTCCGGCTGCGGCAAGACGACCCTCCTCAAATCCCTCAACCGGCTCCTCGACATCGAGGACGACGTCCGGGTCGAGGGCGAGATCCTCGTCGACGGGGAGGACATCTACGGGCCGCGGGCGGAAGTCACCCACATCCGCCGGAAGATGGGCCTCCTCAGCCAGAAACCCCAGGTCCTGCCGATGTCCGTCTATGACAACATCGCCTACGGACCCCGCATCCACGGGCTGCGGGGACGGCGGAAGCTCGACCTCCTCGTCGAGCGTCACCTCAAGATGGCCGGACTCTGGGACGAGGTCAAGGGGCGGCTTCACCAGCCCGCCTCGGAGCTTTCGGTCGGCCAACAGCAGCGCCTGTGCCTCGCGCGGGGCCTGGCCGTCGGTCCGGAGATCATCCTGGGCGACGAGCCGACCTCGGCCCTCGACCCCCAATCCAGCCAGACCGTGGAGCGGGTCCTCAACGAACTCAAACGGGACTACACCGTCGTCGTCGTGACCCACATCCTCCGGCAGGCCCGCCGCATCGCGGACTACATCGTGTTCCTCTATCTCGGGGAGCTCATCGAGCATGGCCCCGCCGCCGAGGTCTTCGCAAATCCGAAGCACCCGCGGACGAAGGCTTACCTCACGGGCGAAATCAGCTGAGGACGCCGGTCAAACGCTGACCGGGCGGGTGGAATCCCACCGCGGGCGACCGCAAGAATCGGGCACCGGGAGAAGACCTTTTCCGGCCTGTTCTTGACCTCTCGCCCCGGGTGCGTGGCGAGAGCGACAGGTCCGGAGGAAAAAAGAAAAGCCGGCCGGAGACTCTCTCTGCGTCCCCGGCCGGCCGTTTCTGCCGACTTTGAGAGACTCAACCCGCCCGCCGCGCGGCGGCGCGGGACTAGCTCGCGAGGATCTTCGCCACCTCGTCCTTGTCGACGTCCGTGATGAAGGGGATGCCGCTGATATCGGAGACCTCTTTGGTCAAGGCGGCGATATCGTCCCGGGTGACGTACCCGAGAGTGAACTTCCGCTCGCCGGCCATGAGCTGCCGCAGGCCCTGGCTCAGCCGTTTGAAGTAGGTGTAGACGCCGATGGCGCCCGACGGCAGGTCGGCGAACCGGTCGCCGAAGCGCCGCTTGAGCTCGGGAGCCGTGACGAAGATCTCTTCCCGGTTCGTGCCGAAGCGCTCGACGTAGACCGGGATCTGGCCGTCGCTGATCCGGCTGCCGATCGTTTTTCCGACCATCGCCGAGGCCAAGGGCGAGCGGGCCATGCCGACCGCCTTGACGTAGGGCGAGCCGAGGGCCAGGGCCTTGAAGATCTGGTCCTCGAAGGTGATGCCGCCGCCGAAGACGATGTCGGGAACGAATTCGCCCCGCTTGGCCAGGAGGTCGGCGAACTTCCAGGTCAGCGACCAGATTTCGACACTCGGAATGCCCCACTCGTTCATCATCCGCCAGGGGCTCATGCCCGTCCCGCCGCCCGCGCCGTCGACCGTCAGCATATCGAGCTTGGCCTTGGACGCATACTTCACGGCCCGGGCCAGGTCGGCCGGCCGGTAGGCGCCCGTCTTGAGGAAGACATACTTGGCCCCCGCCCGGCGCAGCTCCTCGACCCGCTTCATGAAGCTCTCCTCCTCGACCATGCCGAGGCGGGAGTGGCGCTCGAACTCCTTGAAGCTGCCCTTCTCGAAGGCCTCGATGGCGCTGGGGTCCTCGGGGTCGGGCAGGACGATGTAGCCCTTTTTCTTCAGGGCCTGGGCTTTCTTGACGCTCTTGATCTTGACCTCGCCGCCGATGTCCTTGGCGCCCTGGCCCCATTTGAGCTCGACGGCCTTGACGCCGAGGCGGTCGATGGCGTACTCCTGGACTCCCAGGCGCGTGTCCTCGACGTTGGCCTGGACGACGACCTCGCCGTACCCCTCCGTCTGCCAATCCCGGTAGAGCTTGACCCGATTCTCCATGTCCGGCGAGCGGACGATCCGGCCGTTGCGGAGCTCCGATTCGTCGTCCATGCCGCAGACGTTCTCGCCGACGGTCAGGATGGTCCCGGAGATGGCCGCGCCGATGGCCAGGCCCGGCCAGTTCTGCTTGGCGACGTTCGTCGAGCCCATGCCGGAGATGATGAAGGGGATGCGAAGCTTGATCCCCGGGTCCCGGCCGACCTTGGTCTCGATCGTGACCTTCTCGAACGTGGCCTGGTCGCTATCGGCCGGCACACCCCAGGCCCCCTTGGCCGTGCCCATGATGCTGAAATGGGACAGGTCGACCGGGTAATCCTTCTCGCAGCCGGCGGTAATGATGCCGAACGGCTGGGGATAGAGGACCTCCGGGCCGCGATAGGCGGATTTGCCGATTTCGCACATCCCGATGCAACCGTCCACACAGGTCACACACATCCCGCTGATGGAGCTGATGGAACCCTCGGTCCGGTTCTTGGTCAGGGTGGCGGCGCTTCTGTTGAGTCTGGTCAAAGACGGCATGAAATTACCTCCTCGTTTCCTTTATCGGTCCATATCTTGGCTGGTCATTTGCTTTCGGGCGTCCGCTCGCGGACGCACGTCCCGCACCGGCCGGCATCATACATCCAGCACTGGAGCTCGTCATAGTGGTCCAGGCAGGTCGGGTCGAGCGTCAGGCAGGAATTGCAGACCGCCGTCTCGGCCGACGGCCCCTGGCAGCGGAGTTGGCAGGCGGGGCAGATATACATGCATGCGCCGCAGAGCCGGCATTCCTCCGATCGCATGTCGAACGGGGTCGAGATCTTCCGTTTGTAGCCACGCTGCTGGAAGCCGATGGCCCGTCCGTCCATCTGCTCGGCGCATATCCGGACGCAGAGCCCGCAGAGGACGCACTCGTCGTTACGGACCTCGAAGCGGACCTGGGTGACGCCGAACTTAGAGGCGAGGTCCTGCAGGACCTTGGAACCCGGGGCTGTGGCCAGCATGAGTTCGATCATCATCCGCCGGGCGGCGATGACGCGTTTGGTGTCCGTCCGGACGACGAGCCCGGGCTCGACGGGATAGGTGCAAGAAGACGCCAATTTCGACTTACCCGGCGGTCCGACCTCCACGACGCAGAGCCGGCAGCCGCCATACGGGCTCAGGCCCTCGTTGTAGCAGAGTGTCGGGATCTCCAGGCCGTAGAAGCGGGCCGTCTCGAGGAGCGTCCAGCCTTCCTCGGCCTTGACTATCAAACCATTGAGAACGAGTTCGATCATGTTTCCCGTCCTGTGGCTTTCTTGCCGTCCTCGGTCTCGAGCTCGCAGCGGAGGCAGCGCCGGGCTTCCCGGACCGCGACCTCCTTGGAGAAACCGAGCTCGATCTCTTCGTGTCCGGTCCTCCGTTTGGCCAGCGCCAGATGGGGCATCGGGGCGCGTTTCGCGTTCTGGACTTCCTCGTCCGTGAGCTCGACGGGTTCGACATAGAGGGAGGGCCGCGTCGGCTTGCGCGTCCGGGTGAGGCTCCGCCCCTGGAGATAATCGTCGATGGACTGGGCGGCCGACTTCCCGGCGGCAATGGCCTCCACAACACTCGAGGGGCCGGAGACGACGTCGCCGCCGGCGAAGACCCCGGGGCGTGTCGTCGCCAAGGTGGCGGCGTCGACGATGATCGTCCCCCATTTCGGCGAGAGGGTCAGGCCGTCGCTGTCCCGGAGATAGGGCGTGTAGGCGCGCTCGCTGAGGGCCAGGATCAGGGTGTCGGCTTGGACCTGGAACTCGGAGTCTTTGACCGGGACAGGTCTCGGCCGCCCGCTCTCGTCCTTCTCCCCCAGAGTCATCTTCAGGCACTCAACACCGCAGACCTTCTCGCCCTTGATCCGCACCCGGGCCGGGGCGGTGAGGAAGCGGATGTCGACGCCCTCTTCCAGGGCGGCCTCAATCTCCTCGGGATAAGCGGGCATTTCTTTTTTGGTCCGGCGGTAAAGGACCGTGACCTTCTTGACGTTCTTATCCCGGAGGGCTACCCGGGCGGCGTCGATGGCCGAGTTCCCGCCGCCGATCACTACGACCCGGGCGCCGAGCCTGACGGGGATACCGAGGTGGTGCTCCTTCAGGTATTCGAGGGCCTGCAGAACTCCCTCGGCCTCCTCGCCCGGGACGCCGATCTCGATCGGCTTGTGGGCGCCCGTCGCCAGGAAGACAGCCTTGTAGCCTTGCTTGAAAAGATCGTCCAGGCTGAAGTCCTTGCCCAGGGTCATGTTCGTCTTGATGCCGACCCCGCATTTCACCAGGTAATCGATGTCTTCCTCGAGGATGCTCTTCGGCAAGCGGTGTTCCGGAATGGTGACCCTCAGCATGCCGCCCGCGACGGGGAGAGACTCGAAGATGCGGACGGCGTAGCCGCGGCGGACCAGTTCGTAGCCGGCGGCCAGCCCGGCCGGGCCGGCGCCGACGATGGCGACCTTCTCCGCCTTGGTGACGGGGAACTTCTCCGGCGCGTCGAGACCCTTGGCCCTGCCCCAGTCCATGACGAACCGCTTGAGGGCCCGGATGGCGATGGGGTCCCCGATCTCGCCCGCCCGGCAGGCCGATTCGCAGGCCCGGCTGCAGACGCGGCCGCA
>Ga0299912_10004927_pt1 | contig 10954 bp, 8 predicted proteins | sample RVTome_2_FD_207667 | JGI IMG/M metagenome (GOLD analysis project Ga0299912, IMG submission 207667) | Soil microbial communities from uranium-contaminated site in the Upper Colorado River Basin, Wyoming, United States - RVT95D214 (version 2) ... | reverse complement strand
AAAACGGTCATGCAATTTTTTTGAGAGCAAATTCGCTTTTACCAACTTCATCATATCGCTGAACTCTTCTTTATTTCGCCCGAAAAAATAGCCGATAGCAAGGACTCCACCGGAAAGAGCTCCACAGTGGCCATCACCAGTCAGGCCGACTCCGTCCGCCAAACCCGCAGCAGCCTTAAAAATGTCATCATTCTGAACACCCAGGGCATCAAAGACTCCCGATAGGGTACATTGTGAACACCCGCCGCTTTTCATCTCATATTGTTTAGCTTTGTTAAATGCCACATCCAGAATTTCATCTTTCGATTGTTTCATAGGAACAACTCCTCCCTATAAAATATTTCAATCTTGCTTTATCTTAGGAGAATACATGGCTGAAACTCAGCCGCTTAATTCGCAGAATATTTTAAGGGCGTTTAGGGTTGAAGATCAAGCAAATAATAAAACTCTCCCATTTTTTTAAACCATCAGGAATTGTTTTTTCTGCGCACCCGTCCGTAGTGAACAAGGGCATGCATCGCGCGAGCACACTGTTCAGGTGTATCGTAAATCGGTATCCCGCCTTCTCTGAGGATGTCTTCCATGACATCCTGTTCGAGTCGGACAAATCGAAGACAGATAATTGGTTTGTTATATTTCTTAGGCAGCGATGCATAGACCTTTGCCCCGTCCAGGGCAACTTGGAGGGGTTCGGAGAGCGAATCGGAATTCCGGTCAATCTTGAGAGAGCGATCCCAGATCTGTGGGCTGACCGGCACGTTACTGATGACGCCATCGATATAATCAAGCCTAAGCAGCCTTTCAATGATCCCTGCCTCTTGCAGGGCTGTTCGGGAGCTTCCGGCAAAATCGATGGGATTTTTTGCCAGTGGAGCGTGCGCCGGCAACAATGCGGTGATACAGGATGCCGTGTCGTCGTCCAATTCCGGCAGCTTGAGGCCAAGAGCGGAGCAGGCATCTGTTCCCACAACCCCCTGTCCTCCGCTCCCGAGTATGGCTACACGGTTACCGTCAGGCAAAGGCAACCCGACAAGCGCCTCGGCCATCTCAAAGAGATGGAAGGACTCTTCAGCCTGCAGCAATCCAATCTGCTTGCACACACCGTCAAAGATCCTTTCAGATCCTGCAATCGATGCAGTATGTGATAAGGTAGCCCGCGCACCAGGGGCAGAACGGCCACCTTTATAAACGACAATGGGTTTTTTCTTTATCACCTGGCGGGCGACCGTGAAAAAACGCCTCCCGTCTTTCAGTCCCTCGAGATAGAGCACGATCACCTTTGTATCCTCATCGTCTGCAAGGTATTCGAGATAGTCAGATACCTCAAGATCAGCCTGGTTTCCGATACCGATGAATTTGCTCAAGCCGTATCCCCTATCGCTGGCGACCTGTGCCATCGCAACGCCGAAGGTCCCGCTCTGTGAAATAAACGCAATAGGACCCGCTTTGGGCGCCTGCGGAAAGCATAAACTGAGTTGTCCCGCGGCGCTCCATATCCCCATGCAATTAGGTCCGACCAGCCGGATACCGCCTGAACGGGCCACCTCCACCATGGCATGCTCAAAATCCTTCCCTTCTTCACCGACTTCGGCAAAACCCGCGCTTATCACAACGGCCCCTTTGATGCCTTTTTCGATACAATCACGCAAGATGCCCGGAACCGTTGCAGCAGGCGTGGTGATAACGGCAAGATCAATCGCGTCCGGCACCGCGGATACGCTGGGGTAGGTAGGAAGTCCCAGTATTTCGCCTTTTCTGGGGTTGATGGGGTAAATGGCTCCCTTGAACCCTGTCTCCAGAGGCCTCTCAACCATCAGAAACCCCCACTTTCTGAAGGTATCCGATGCCCCTATCACGGCTATTGATTTTGGCTTGAAAATGTAATCGAGTTCTTCCGCTATCTTCTTTTTCAGGTACGATTCCTCGTTGCAGGTGTTTTAACCGCTGAGGGGTCGATGAAGAGCGCCTCCAGCCCTGGTGTTTTAGTTCGCCCATCCTTTAAATAGACATGACCCGTGAGCCGTCCGTGATTATCCAGATCAGAACTAATCAAATAGGTTGCTTCATAGTCCTTGTCCCCTGATCGGAAACGAACTCTTAAGACCTTTATCTTATCGGGTGTTGCAGTCTCAATTTTTCCGATTCCCCTCACCGCACGCCCTTCCATCCTGCGTACAATCTCCAGATGGTTGCCTGAGAGTTTAATTTCTACTTTTCCGGAGTAGGTTTGATCAGAATCCGGAAGTCTTCCGATGACCTGGTAGAAGCCGCACAGAAAGTCATAGAGAGGTTCATCGATGGCGTCTTTGGCTTGAGCCCATGCAAGAGCACTCACCAGTAGCAATACCGTCAATGCGTACCAACAGTATCTCATTCTCATCCTCCTTAATCAATATCAGAAATGTGCGTGCAAGCCACCGTGTCAGGTCTGAAATGTGAATCAAGCTCATCGATGATTATGAGTAATTTCTTATCGAAAGGATCTTCTCGTTCAACCTCACAGGCATCTTCCTTGGTATTTTGAAAGTTATAAATGCCCCGTTAGAAATAATGCTTACTGGGGTTTCTGACGGGGTAAACCAAATCTTATCAAAGTAAGATAAAAATACAACCAGAATTTTTGGAATGAGAGAGGATCCATGAGATCGTGAATTGACAACCAACGAATAGAAGCGGGCCGTTTATTTCCAAGCGCGGGGGTCAAAAAAAGGGGGGTGTGGTTTGTCTACTTTTCTTTTCTTCTTCGGGCCATTTCCTCTCTGGCCAGTTTCCGGGAGGTAGGTAGAAAGAACCATTGATCGATTTTCCCTTCTAAGTAGCGAATATAAGTCTTTTCAGTAATCTGGAAAATATCCGAATAGAGGGATATCCCTTTTCGGGAGTATCGGAAAAGCTTATCTGAATCTTTGACCAATAGATCATTTCGAGAGATGGGCCTTTTTCTTGAGTCGTGCCCCCGGACGATATCACAGATCTCTTTCACTTTTTTAGGGGAATAATGCAGTTGTTCCAAAATATTTCGAGCTATCTTGGCTCCCTCCAATTCATGCATTCTTACCAATTCAGGATTGCACGCATTCGGACCAAAAGCGGTAAGCTGCAGAGGTTCAGGAACCATCTTCCAGCCGACGTCATGGAGAAGGATCCCGGGAATCACGATTTTGTCATCCCCCGTCTCTTCTTTTAAGAGTTTTAAAGCATATTGGAGTGCAATCTTGGTGTGAATGACATTTTTTCGAGTCCGAAGAAACGGTTTTGCCCGTTCAAAAATCTTTTGATAAACGGGTTTTATCCTCAAGATGACCGAATGCAAAGATTCTCCCCTCAAAAACCCTTTGGCGTGGGCTCAGCTGAACGCCTGTCGAACATCAGAATAAGCGAAGAATGATAGGTTCTGAGCTGGCAGTCACCTCATACGATGTCAGCACCGGCGTCCCGGCATACATATTCTTGAACTTAGCGACTAACTTTTCGTAATCTCCACTCCTCTCATAAGATTCCAAATCTGCCTTTGTATCCCACGCCGTGAGAGAAATCCCCTCATCTTTATTGTCGAGAGACTCAAGGAGATGGACAAAGCGGATCCCCTTGTGGTTTTTGTGGGCAGAGATCACCTCTTTGTTGTAAAGTTCACGGAGCTCCTGCATCTTCCCCGGCTTCAATTTGAAAAAAGTCATTCGGACGTACATCTTTTATCCTCCTTATCTTAAAGGTTGCTAAGAGCATACTTCACAGCCTAAAACAAGAGCTATTTGAATAACCGGGTCATGAGATCGATGATATAATCGGCATCGTTCCCCTTCTTCTTTACAGACTTGGCGGGTCTCGCCTGGACAAAGAAGAGGTTCTCCGGAAACGGAAGATCGAGATCGATGACCCACTCGATATCCTGGGGACCCCCATAATGTTTCTCGATCTCCTTACATGTCCTTGCAATCTCCCGTACCTCTTCATCAACGAGAATAGAAAGCCTCTTCTTCTCTTCCGGGATGTCAACCACGGTCGTTCCTTTATTGTTGTAGACCACCATCTTTGTCTTCTCGGCCACCGTTCTCTCTATGTCCAGGGTTTCTTTATCCACGATATAGCTATCGGGGTTTACCTCTCCGCTCACCACGCTCTCCCCTAACCCCCAGTTACCCTCGATGATGATCTTAGACGTATCTCCTGTCGTGGGGATGACCGTTAAGACCACGCCTGCACACTTGGCGTTCACCATCTTTAAAACGGCAACGCCAATAGGGGCCCAATCAATAGGAAGTCCCTGCTGGAAGCGGAAGGAGATGGCTCGAGCGGTAAAAGCGCTTCCCCATACCTGAATGACCTTTTTGACCATTTCCTCGGCACCCTTCACGTTGAGATAGGTTTCCATCTGCCCGGGCATGCTTACCACTCCACTTGACCGGACAGCAACGGAGAGATCAGCCAATCGACACTCCTCACACAGCTTTTTATAATGAGCGATGAGCTCCTCTTTCATCTTCGACGGCATCTCTTTCCCTTCGATGATGCCTCTGATCACCCTGCTTGCTTCCAACTGCTGGGCCACATCCTTTGTATCCTCAAATTCCTTCCTCACATATTCTTTGATCTCTTCACCGGCCCCTGTCTCCTCCATGAACATCCTATAGCCGTCCACTGAAATGGCAAAACCAGGAGGAACGCGCAGGCCGATCTTGGTCAGCTCTCCCAGATTTGCACATTTTTTCCCAACAGAATCGTTCGCCTCTTTACTCAACTCCCCGAACCAGTAGGTCCATTTTCCACCCATCGGTTTGCCCTCGTGGTAACGCCCTGCACCCCGTAAGGTGCAGGGTATCATCCAATTTCTATTTGTCTAAGATATAGACAGCTCCCATGTTTGCATCCACACGAATCTTCTTGCCTGACTTGATCTTGGTTGTTCCCTCAAAGACGTTCATGACCACAGGGATTCCGTACTCACGGCCCACGATGGCGGCATGGGAAAGGCTGGCGCCCCTGTCCACTACCACCCCATTGATCAAACTGAAGACCGGTGTCCATGCAGGAGAGGTGCTTGCCGACACGAGGATGTCTCCCTTCTGGATTTGAGGCAGATCTTCATCCCTGGAGATCACTCTTGCGATCCCTTCGGCTACCCCTGGAGATCCACATGTTCCGTATAGGTCTGCCTTAAGCTCGGTTCTTACAACCGGCATACTGCCCACGACCACCTTGAGGGCAATCGGATCCAATGACTGAACCAGACCTCCGATGGCTTGATCCAAGGTAAACCCTTCTTTCATAATGGCAGGCGGATTGCCCCGCTGGGCCCATTCCTGCCATTCTTTCTTACGGCGTTCCACCAGAGGCTTTAGATTAAATTTGTCAGGATTTATTCCAGCCTTTCGAACCTCATCAGGGATGAGAAAGAAGATATCTTCAGGCTGATTAATGGTACCCGCTTTGACCCATCGCTTGCCCAGTCCCATGCAGGACCTTCTGATCAAAGCATGCGTGTAAAGATCAAGGTAGTGGTTATGTTCTTCGCTGAACCTGCTGCAGTTCTGAGCCACCTTGAGCAGCATGGAAAACCAACCCTTTTGCTCCTGGGTAACCTTCGCCAAAACCTCCTTCTCAGCCTCCTTCCTCTCCCTCTCGGCTTTCTTCCGATCTTCGTCCAGGTCGAAATCCCCGCCTTTTTTTATGTAGAGCTTTATCGTTTCGAAGCCCGGCGTGGGATCTTCCTGCCAGGTGGGCACGTTGATCTCAGCCATTCGCTCCATCCGCCAGCCCGCCTCTTTATCGAGAAATTGATCGAATTCCTTCAAGAAGGTCTTCCCCTTGTCGCTCGTTTCGAGTTTTGCCTTGATTTGCTTTGCCGGGGTCTCCATAAAAAGGCCTTGAAGTCCCATATCTTTTGCCTTCTTAGAAAACTCCCAGAGCCTCCGGTCTACGCGGAAGCTTTCATTATCAAAGCCGCTCACCATCTTCTGAAAAGTGGGATGGGTATCATCGATGTTGAGCATCTGTTTGCAGAGTTGCTCGAAGAGAACGTAAGGAGTGTAGGTGCCGTACATCATATGCATGTGGATCTCCCACATCCTTCGGCAGGTATTGACCACTTGCTCGAAGTTCTCCAGCAGCTGGATATTCGTGGCTGTGTCAAGATTCAAGGCTTTCACCTGGTCATATCTTTTCAACATCTCCTTGACGTATCCACCCCAGAGCCCATCATAGTTATCGACGAAGGGCCGGATGGCTTCCCTGAACTTCTTCTGCCTTTCCTCTTTCTCCTTGTCAGAATCGACGAGGAGAAGGCATAGATAGCCACCTCCATCCTTGAAGCGCCAGTCCCATCCTTTTACGGTGGGAAGGGAGAGGGTTTCAGCGCCGTACTGCATTCCGTGTCGGCAGAAGTTTATCCAGAACCACCCGAACATCGGGGTCCATGGGGGAACAGAATGGGTGGCATCGAGAAACCAGGCCGGCGATTGTTGTAGGTCATGCTCCTCATTAAATTCAAGCCCCGGAACGACATCATAGACTTTCATTTTCCACCTCCTAACTCGTTTTTTTGTTGATACTTCTCAATTTCCCACCATCCGTGCTACCTATACAGAATCATTCAGACATAGGCCTCCCCCTCCTTTCGTTCGGTCATTTGATGACTCTCTTCTATCAAGAGAACATTACGGGTCGCTTCGTTTCATCTTCTCATGGCCATGGGAAAAATATCGATTCCTGTCATCACTGGTCAAGCTTCACAATGAAGCTCCCCAAATCCACTCCCGTATCCGCAGCGATCGGCCCACACTTAACCTTCAGCATGAAGATTGCTTTTTTCCCATCCAATTCATCTTTCAAGGCCTCGTAACTTCCTGTGCCCTTGACGATGAGCAGGTCACTCCTGCTGAAGAGATCACGATGAGCAGTCGGACTCTTATCCAGGACGAAGAACCCCTTTACGATGGAGATGTGATCAACTAACTTATCCAGCCCGAAGAAAGAAGCATCCTTCAGTGTAGCATCCTCGAAAAAGGGTTCTTCTTTCACTATCAGGGTCACCTTTAGGCCTATTTCTTTGAGTTTTTCTATGAGAAGAGAATCGAATCCTATTTCGCCGGCATTGTCAGTAATGTAAAGAACGCGCGTGGCACCTTGAGCAGCTTTAAACACGTCTCCCATCACGGTGGGGAATGGTTTTTTTTCTTTCATGATATTCAAGGCTTCTTGAAATTTGAAACCTTCGGAGGGTGCGCCCATGGGAGCGACATTTGTTGCCGCGGACAGTCCGCATGCCCGCATAAACTTCTCCTGAGGTGACTGGCCCTTTTCTATAAAATTCCTTGCAGACTTCAATAAATCCTCCGCCAGTTTGTTGCTCTGGAGTTTGAGTCCCTCGTAATATGCGGCAGAATCGATGACGAACTCATGGATGGAATTGATAATTCTATTAGATAGCCAGCCGACATTGGCGGTAGGATCAAATTCAAGAGAGAGCACTTCCAGGATATTCCTTATCAGTTGAAAGCGCTTCTCTCTGTTGGCCAGAACTCCTGATCTTTCATAGACCCACTTCATTAAACAGGGTCCGCACTCTAATTCAGGCCTCAAAAGGACCTCCTTACCTCTTCCCCCTCTCCCCTCAGGAGAAGAGGGTCGAGAGGTGAATGTCTACCTCTGCAAAGCTCGCTTAATCTTTTCGGGTGTGATCGGCAAATCCCGGACGCGAACACCACAGGCGTCGAAGATAGCGTTCGCAATGGCTGGTGCGGTTGGGACATCTGCATACTCCGCCATTCCTGAAGCACCGAAGGGCCCCTTCTTCCTGGGGATATCGAGCGTGATCACTTCTATATCAGGCATGTCTTTGGCTCTGGGAACCTTGAATTTAGCGAAGCTATCGGTCTTCGTGTAGATAAACTCTTCCATGAGGGCATATCCGAGCCCCATATAGATGCCACCGTGGAGCTGACCCTCCACATTTTGGATATTGATCACCGTTCCAAGGTCATGGACGGATGTGATCTTAAGGACGTCTACCTTGCCTGTCTTCATCTCGACTGCCACTTCGGCCATCTGGATCCCAAAGGAATAGGTTTCCCATGGCACACCCTGGCCGGTCTTGGGATCGGGTCTTGAGGTCACGGGTTTATTGACCGCTTTATATAGAGTGGGCAAGCCCTTTGCTTTCATTTCACCGTACGTCTTAACACCATTTTCATCCACGGCCTTTTTCAATTCTTCAACGGCCATTTGAACGGCTCTTCCAGAGACATAGGTCTGACGGCTTCCAGCGGAAAAGTTTCCGTCCGGTGTGACCTCAGTGTCGGTTGTAAAGACTTTAACCTTTTCCAGAGGAAATCCCATAGTATCTGCAGCAATCTGCCAAAATGTCGTTTCTGCCCCTTGTCCCATGTCCGATGCGCCGATCCAAATCTGTAAGGTATCATCAGGAAGAAGTTCTGCCCACGCCTCCGATTGATCTGGAGCACTCCGTCCTGGACCGAACCAGACCCCTCCTAAGCCTACGCCCCTTTTAATTTCATTGGTTGTGTTTGCTTTTGCTTCTTTGGATGCTTTTTCGTAGAGAGGTTTTAGAGTCTCCATGCATTCCTTGAAGCCAATCGCATGATCCAATTCTTGACCACAGATCGTCGTATCCCCTTTCACAAAGCCATTTTTCATCCTGAGTGCTAAGGGATCCATTTTTAATTCCTTGGCCAACTCATCGAGGATCGACTCAATTGCAAAAGCAACCTGGGGGACACCAAAACCCCTCATGGCCCCCTTGAAAGCAGTATTCGTATAGACAGCTTTTCCATAAACATGTGCGTTCGGAAAGCGATAGGGTCCCTGAGAATGAATAAGGCCTCGTTGAGTCACACTGTTGCTAAAGGACTTATATGCTCCGCCATCTGCCGTGAGATCAAAATCCAATGCCATCAAGGTTCCGTCCTTTTTGGCCCCCACTTTGACCTTCATAAAGAAGGGATGACGTTTTGGGGTGGCTGCAAAGGTTTCACCCCTTGTATAGACGAGTTTCACCGGCTTTTTTAGCTTTGATGCAGCCAACCCGAGTATTCCGCCCACTGAGACATCCAACTTCCCCCCGAAAGCTCCTCCCGTAGGAGTTTGAATGACCCGCACCCTATCCAGACTGAGTCCTATGGCCTCTGCAATCGTCTTTCGGTGGGCATGGATGTTCTGGCTTGCGGTCATAATGATCAATTGGCCATTGTCGTGGATATAAGCTACGCCAGAGTCGTTTTCGAGATAGCCATGCTCAACCGTTTGTGTGGTATAGGTTCGTTCAAGAACCCTCTCCGACTGCGAAAGACCTTTCTCGACGTCCCCATGGATGATGGGCTGCTCGAAAAAGACGTTGGGTCGATCGTCATGGACCCTTACGGCACTTTCATTCAGTGCCTCGTCCGTAGTGAGGACTGGTTCTAAAGGGTCATAGGTCACTTCGATTTTCTCAAGAGCATAGGAGGCTATTTCTTCAGAGTTGGCCACAACAGCGGCCACAGGGTCTCCGATGAAGCGGACCTTATTCCCGCAGAGGATGGGTTGGTCATCTCCAGCCATCTTCAGAATATTGGTCCCTTTCACATCTTCGGCTGTGAGCACGGTGATCACTCCAGGAATAGCCGCTGCCTCTTTCTTATCGATATGGACGATTCTAGCGTGGTGATAGGGACTTCTCAGAACCTTGATGTGGGCACATCCGTCCACAGCGAGGTCAGCAGCATAAAGGGTTGTCCCTGTTGCCTTTTCGAGTGCATCGGGTCGGGTGACAGGTTGGCCAATCGTCCCCTTTCCGGTCAGTTTTAATTCAATAGATTTTGTTTCCCCACGCAGATAAGAGGCTGTGAGTTCAATCGCCTCAAAGATCTTTTGATAACCGGTGCAGCGGCAGATGTGGGGTTGAAGGGCCTTCTTTATTTCGTTTCTTGAGGGGTTAAGATTCTTATCCAAAATGGATTTGGCCCGGATGATCATCCCCGGCGTACAAAAACCGCACTGAATGGCTCCTGTTTTTGCAAAGGCCAATTGAAGAGGATGGGGACTTTTGAGCGTGCCGATACCCTCAATGGTCGTTATCTCTTTGCTTTGAGCTTTAGCAATCGGAACCCTGCATGCGAGGACGACTTCACTATCCATTAACACAGCGCAGGTGCCACAGTGACCGGCAGAACAGCCGTCTTTGGTCCCCGTTAATCTTAAGTCTTCCCGAATGACTTTCAGTAAACTTCTTTGAGGATCAACAATGACTTTTCGAGGGGCTCCATTCATATTGAAACTTATCTCTTGCATGTTCTAATATCTCCCATTGGAGCAAACAGATTGATAAATCCATCCTTACTCAAGATGGAAGAGATTTGTTTTGCCTAAACAACACCAGAATACGAACAAGATGCTGAAACAGGTTCAGCATGACATGATCGGAAGGGCTTTGTATTCTTGTCATCCCGAACCAGGTCCAGAACGTGTTTCAGGATCTACGATTTCGAAATCTCGATTTTGATCTTGGACAGGTAAGGTTTTTAAAACCCCTCTCAGTGAGCGGGATTCTTTATTACCAACGATATAGCGGGGAAAGCTTAGCAGCGAAAACTAAGCCCGCGCCTGTGATGATTAGAAAACAGGATCAATGCATGGCCCTCCCGCCATCCACTAAGAGGGTCTGCCCTGTGATGAAATCGCTCTCGTCCGAAGCGAAGAAGATGAGTGCTCCAATGAGATCGTTCGGCTGTTCCAATCGCTTGATAGGTGTCCGGCTGACATCGTACTTGGCCACATCTGCAATCGTCCGGCTCGCTTCTGTATCTGTAAACCCAGGAGCGAGGGCATTAATGTTGATATGGTGGGGGCCTAACTCAATAGCGAGGGCCCGAGTCAAACCGACCACGGCTCCCTTTGAAGAGACATAGTGGGCAAAACCATGAGACCCTGTGAAGAACGTTTCGGATGAAAGATTGATAAT
>Ga0299912_10004926_pt1 | contig 10955 bp, 9 predicted proteins | sample RVTome_2_FD_207667 | JGI IMG/M metagenome (GOLD analysis project Ga0299912, IMG submission 207667) | Soil microbial communities from uranium-contaminated site in the Upper Colorado River Basin, Wyoming, United States - RVT95D214 (version 2) ... | reverse complement strand
CGCACCCGCGCCCGCCCCCCCGCGCGCACCCGCGCGAGTCAGCTTCGATCCGGCCGCCCCGGAACGAACGCGCCGCCGCCCGTCTGCGCCCTGTGGGCCAGGAAGGCGTCGGCCAGGACGCAGGCGGTCATGGCCTCCACCACCGGGGCCGCGCGGATGGCCACGCAGGGGTCGTGGCGGCCGGTGGTGGCGACCTCGATCTCGGCGCCCGTCTCGTCGATCGAGCTTCGAGGCGTGGGGATCGACGATGTAGGCTTGAACGCCACGCGCGCGATCAGCGTCTGTCCCGTGGATATCCCGCCCAGTATCCCCCCCGCGTGATTGGACAGGAACACCGGCCCGTCGGGGCCCATGCGCATCTCATCGGCGTTGGCCGCGCCGGTCAGGGCCGCGCCGGCGAAGCCCTCGCCGATCTCCACCCCCTTGGCGGCGTTGATGGAGATCAGGGCGGCGGCCAGGTCCGCGTCCAGCTTGCCGTAGAGCGGCGAGCCCCAGCCTGCGGGCACGCCCTCGGCGTGCACCTCCACCACCGCGCCTGCGGAGCTGAGGTCTTTGCGGAGCTGATCCAGATACCCCTCCCACTCGGCGGCGGTCTTGGCGTCCGGACACCAGAAGGGGTTGTTCTGCGTCTGGGCCCAATCCCAGCGGCTCTTGTCGATGACGTGCGGGCCGATCTGCACCAGGACGGCGCGGATGCTCACGGCCTCGCCCAGCACCTTGCGCGCCACCGCGCCGGCGGCTACCCGCGCGGCGGTCTCGCGGGCCGAGGAACGGCCTCCGCCCCGGTAGTCGCGCACGCCGTACTTGGCGAAATAGGCATAGTCCGCATGGCCCGGCCGGAACGATTGGGCGATGTCGGCATAGTCCTTCGACCGCTGGTCGGTGTTCTCGATCATCAGCGAGATCGGCGTGCCTGTGGTCACCTGGCCGACGGTCCGTTCGTCTTCGAACACGCCCGACAGGATGCGCACCTGATCCGCCTCGCGCCTTTGGGTGACGAAGCGGCTGGAGCCCGGCTTGCGGCGGTCCAGCCACGGCTGGATATCGGCTTCGGACAGGGGCAGGCCCGGCGGACAGCCGTCCACCACGCAGCCTAGCGCCGGCCCGTGGCTCTCGCCCCAGGTGGTCACGCGAAACAGGCGTCCGAAGGTGTTGTGCGACATGGTTCGCCGCTTCTAGAGCATTTCCCGGCTTAGCCCAAAGCGGCCTTCAGCCAGCGGGCGGCGCGCGCCATCCCGTCCTGGAGCGACACGCGCGGTTCGAAGCCCAGGGCGCGGGCGCGGGCGATGTCGGCGGTCAGCCGCTCGGGGTCGCCCGGCCGGGTCTGGCCGCTGAACCGGATGGGCGCATCGAGCCCCAGGGCGTCGCGCAGGGCCTCGGCGACCTGGCGCACCGTCACCGCGCGACCCGAACCTCCGTTGACGATCAGGGGCTCGGCCTGTCTCGGCAGGCCGGCGAGCAACAGCGCAAGCGCGGCCGCATCGTCGGCGTAAAGAAAGTCGCGCGCCTCGTCCCCGGTTCCCGACAGCACCACCTCGGCCGGGCGAGCCAGCAGTCGGCCCGCGAGGTCCCACAGGAGCTGCTTTCGCAGGCCGGGCCCGTAGGCCGAGAAGAACCGGATTATCGCCGCGTCCACGCCCCAGGTCGTCGCCGCCTCGCCGATCAAGGCCTCTGCCTTGGCCTTGTGCCGGCCGTAGGGGGAGACGGGATCGATCCGCGCGGTCTCGGGGATCGGCCCCACAGCCCCCGCGCCGTAGACCGCCGCGCTCGACAGATAGACCAGCCGGGTCTGCGGCGCGTGCTCGGCAAGGAAGGCGAGGGACTCCTGAAGGCTGCCGACGTTGCGGGCGAGGTCGCCCTGGGGATCGGCGATCGAGGCGCCCACTGACGAACCCCCGGCGGCGTGGATCAGGACGGCCGGAGCGCCATGCTCGCGCGCGGCCCGGGCAAGGTCCTCCCGGCTGAGATCCCCCGCCACATAGGCGGACGGCGCGCTGACGCCGAGGCCGGGCTCGGCGGCCGGTTCGCGCCGCCCGAAGCCGACTGTCCGCCGGCCCGCCTGGACGAAGGCCGAGGCGATATGGCGGCCCAGGAACCCGCCCGCGCCGGTCACGAACACCGGTCCGGCCATGCGCGGCGCCGGCTCAATTGGGGTGGGCTGATCGACCGGCATCGGGCCTCCAAACGCCAGGCGACGCCGGCCTGGGCGGGGACAGCATCTAGGCGAAGCGCGCCCGCTGGGATAGGGCGAAGGCCACGGACGGCTCCGCCGGCCGTCCAGCAAAGGACCACGCCGGACCCATGCCCGACGAACCGCGCCTATCGGTCGTGCTGGGCAGCTATGACCGGCTCGAATCGCTGAAACGCTGCCTGGAGAGCATCCTGCGCGAGACCAGGACGCCCGTCGTTGTCTATGTCGCCGACGCCGGCTCCACCGACGGCTCGCAGGAATACCTGCGCGGCGTAGAGAGCGAACGGATCCGCCCGGTGTTCGCCGGCCAGAAGCTCGGCCAAGCCAAGGCCTATAACGACGTCTTCAAGACCGTCACGAGCCCCTACGTCGCCTGGCTGAGCGACGACAACGAGGTGGTGGACGGCGGGCTGGACGCGGCGATCAGGATTCTGGACCGCCACCGGCGGATCGGCATGGTGGCCTTGAAGACCAAGGACGTGCAGGGTCCGTTCCTCGGGTCGGCCTACATCGGCGGGGTGTCGGAAGCCGGCGTGCTCAACGTCAACCAGGGCGTCCTGCGCACCGAGGTGTTGCGCGAGGTCGGCTATTTCAGCGAGGCCTTCAAGTCCTATGGCATCGACCCGGACCTGACCGCCAAGGTGCTCTACTCGGGCCACGCCATCGCCTACACCCGCCAGATCGCCCTGCATCACTATCGCGACTGGGCCATGGAAGAGGGCACGGCCGCGAACGCGGCGCTGATGGCCGCCCACGAGCGCTCGCTGCGGCTCTATCGTGACAAGTACGGCGATTTCGGCGCGGGCGACCGGGTCTGGCGGTCGAAACGGAGTTTCTGGGCCTGGCTGAAGAAGCGCCTGCGCGGACGTTACGACGAAAATTCCACCAAGCCCGTGCTGGGGGCCCTGTGGCGCGACTGGAACAACGTCTTCCTCGCCCGCCACATCAGTCTTCTCGATCCGTGGTTGAGTCTCGGGCGGGACCACCACCTCGTCCAGCACTCGCCGGCGCGCCCGCTACCGCCAGATCCTCCGGGCGACGCATGAACGCCCGGCGCCAACCCGCTCGCGTGGCGGGAGGCCCCGGTTGCAAACCGCCCGATAACGTGAGACCTCACGGGTCTCAGTTAATGGGAAGGCGAAGGCGTCTCGATGAGCCGAAAGTTTGTCATGGGCGACAAGGTCGTCACCCAGGAGTCGCCGGGATATGTGATCGCTGAGATCGGTCACAACCATCAGGGGAACATGGAGACCTGCAAGGCCATGTTCCGCTCCGCCGTCGAGGCGGGGGCCGACGCCGTGAAGCTGCAGAAGCGCGACAACCGCGCCCTGTTCACCCCCGAAATGTACGACAGCCCGTATAATTCCGAGAACGCCTACGCCCCGACCTATGGCGAGCACCGGGAGATGCTGGAGTTCGGCAAGGACCAGTACGCGGAGCTGGCCGACTACGCCAAGGAGCTGGGCATCCTGTTCTTCTCCACCGCCTTCGACCGGCCGTCTGCGGACCTGCTCGAATCCATCGACATGCCCGCCTACAAGATCGCCTCCGGCGACATCGCCAACACGCCGCTGCTGAGACACGTGGCGAGCTTCGGCAAGCCGATCATCGTCTCCACCGGCGGCGCCACCATGCAGGACGCCCGGCGCGCCTACGACGCGATCATGCCGATCAACACCAACCTGTGCATCATGCAGTGCACCTCGGGCTATCCGCCGCCCTTCGAGCAGCTCAACCTGCGGGTCATCGAGACCTTCATGCAGACCTTCCCGGACATCGTCATCGGCTTCTCCAGCCATGACTCGGGCGTGGCCATGCCGCTGGTGGGCTACATGCTGGGCGCGCGGGTGTTCGAGAAGCACTTCACGCTTAACCGCGCCTGGAAGGGCACCGACCAGGCGTTCAGCCTGGAGCCCGCTGGCCTCAAGCGCGTGGTGCGCGACCTTCAGCGCACCGCCATCGCGCTCGGCACCGGCGAGAAGACGCCCTACGAGTCCGAGACCAGGCCGCTGAACAAGATGGTCAAACGCATGGTCGCGGTCCGCGACCTGCCGGCCGGCCACGTGCTCGCCGAAGCGGACATCGACTTCCGCATCCCGGTGGACTCCAAGATCACGCCGAACGCGCTCCAGCCCTTCTGGGTCTACGAATTCGTGGGCAAAACACTGGTCAAGGCCGTGCCCGCGCACGAGATCATCGGCTGGGACGAGATCGGCGAGCGGCCTCAGTAGGGCCGCGCGGTGGCCGCATCCTTCGATCTGGACGGCCGCGTCGTCGTCGTCACCGGCGCCCTGGGCCAGCTCGGCTCTTGCTTCGTCAAGGCGCTGCTTGAGGCGGGCGCGCGGGTCGCGGCGCTCGACGCCCTGGACGACCCGGCCCGCGTCAGGGACCTGTTCGGCGAGGCGAACGAAGGCCGCCTGATGGTCCTGAAGGCCGACGTCACCTCCAAGCCGGAGCTTCGCGCCGCCCTGGCCCGGATCGAGGCCGCCTGGGGCGCGCCCTATGGCTTGATCAACAACGCCGCCATCGATTCCCCGCCCGGCGCCCCCGCCGAGGAGAACGGCCCGTTCGAGACCTATCCGGACGCCTCGCTCGACAAGATGCTGAGCGTGAACGTCAAGGGCGTGATGTTCTGCTGCCAGGTGTTCGGCGCGGCCATGGCCAAGGCGGGCAAGGGCTCGATCGTGAACATCGCCTCGATCTACGGCATGGTCTCGCCCGACCAGGGCCTGTACCAGTACCGCCGCGACGCGGGCGAGGATTTCTACAAGCCGGTGGGCTACTCGGTGACCAAGTCGGCCCTGTTCAACCTGACGCGTTATCTGGCGGTCTATTGGGGCGCCAAGGGCGTGCGGACCAACACCCTCACCTTCGCGGGGGTGTTCGCGAACCAGGACCCGCGGTTCCTGGAACCCTACACCCGGAAGGTTCCGCTCGGGCGGATGGCGGAGCCCGAGGATTACGAAGGGCCGGTGGTGTTTCTGATGTCCGACGCCGCGCGCTACATGACAGGCGCCAACATGGTGGTCGACGGCGGCTTCCTGGCGATGTGAGGCCCTGCCCGTGAGCGCCTATCCCGACTTCGTCCCCAATCTGATCGGCGGCGCCGAGCGGGCGGCCGAGGGGGGCGCGAGCATAGACATCCTCAGTCCGCACACCGGCGCACGGATCGGCGCCCTGGCGGCCTCGGGCGCGGCGGACGTCGACCTGGCGGTGCAGGCTGCGCGGGCGGCGCAAGGCGCCTGGGCGGCGACGCCGGGCGTCAGGCGCGGCGAGATTCTGCACGCGATCGCTAACGCCCTCGAAGCGCGCCGTCAGGAGCTCGCCGAGATCGTCGCGCTTGAGGCCGGCAAGCGGATGCCGGACGCGCTCGGCGAGGCCGGGGCGGCGGTGCAGTGCGCACGCTTCTTCGCCGGCGAGGGCCAGCGGCTGTTCGGCCGGACCATGACCTCGGGCATGGCGCACCGCTGGGCCATGACCGTGCGCCGGCCCTGCGGCGTGGCGGCGCTGATCGTGGCGGCCAATACGCCCGCGCCCAACTTCGCCTGGAAGGTGTTTCCGGCGCTGATCTGCGGCAACGGCGTGGTGCTGAAGCCCGCCGAAGACACCCCCGCCTCGGCCTGGTTCATGGCCAAGGTGGCGGAGGAGGCGGGCCTGCCCAAAGGCGTGCTGAACGTGGTCCAGGGCCTCGGAACCGAGGTCGGCCCGCCGCTGGCGAACCACCCGGACGTGGACGTGGTCTCCTTCACCGGCTCCACCCGCGTGGGCCGCGAGATCGCCGAAAGCGCCGGGCGGCTCCTGAAGAAGGTCTCGCTGGAGCTGGGCGGCAAGAACGCCCTGGTGGTCTGCGACGACGCGGACCTGGACAACGCCGTCACCTGGGCGCGGGCGTCGGCCTTCTCCAACGCCGGCCAGCGGTGTGCCGCCGCCTCGCGCCTGATCGTGTTCGACGCGGTCTATGACGCCTTCAAGGACAAGCTCCTGGCCGCCACGCGCGCCCTGAAGCTCGGGGTGGGAGACGACTGCGACCTCGGCCCCGTTATCAACGCCCGGCAGCTTTCCAACATGTGCGCGGCGGTGGAGCGGGCCAAGGCGGCCGGCGCCAGGGTGCTGACCGGCGGCGAGCGGGCGGGCGAGCCCGGCCTCGCGGACGGCTTCTACATGCAGCCCACCATCCTGGAAGGCGTCGATCCGGCCGCCGAGGTCTCTGGCCTGGAGCTGTTCGGCCCGATCACAGCCCTCTACCGCGTGAGGGGCTTCGAGGAAGCCCTGGCCCTGGCCGACGCCGCCCCCTATGGCCTCACCGCCGCGATCCACACCCGCGACATCGACCGGGCGCTGGTGTTCGCGGACCGGATCAAGACCGGCGTCGCCACCATCAACGGCGGCACCCACGGCTCGGAGCCGCACATGCCCTTCGGCGGCTTCAAGGACTCCGGCAACGGCACGCGCGAGCCGGGGACCGAGGCTCTGGACGTCTATTCGGAGCTGCGGGACGTCTATGTGAACGTGCGGCCCCCGGCGGACTGAGCGCGATCCTCGGGCCGATGCTCATCCCGGCGGGACTTGCCCCGGCCATCCGATTGTTCGATGACGACCGCGCACGGGGCGAGGGCGAGGCGTGAGCAAGACGGCGTTGATCACCGGAGTGACCGGCCAGGACGGCGCCTATCTGGCGCGTCTGCTGCTGGAGAAGGGTTACACGGTCCACGGCGTCAAGCGCCGCTCGTCCTCCTTCAACACCGCGCGCGTCGATCCGATCTACCAGGACCCGCACCTGCCCGGCGCGCGGTTCTTCATGCACTACGGCGACATGACCGACTCGATGAACCTGCTGCGGATCGTGTCGGACACCCAGCCGGACGAAATCTACAACCTCGCGGCCCAGAGCCACGTGATGGTCTCCTTCGAGACGCCCGAGTACACCGCCAACGCCGACGGGATCGGGACCCTCCGGATGCTGGAAGCCCTGCGGATCCTCGGCATGGGCGCGCGGTGCCGCTTCTACCAGGCCTCGACCTCCGAGCTCTTCGGCCTTGCACAGGAGACGCCCCAGCGGGAGACGACGCCCTTCTATCCCCGCAGCCCCTATGGCGCGGCCAAGCTCTACGCCTACTGGATCACGGTGAACTACCGCGAGGCCTATGGCATGCACGCCTCCAACGGCGTGCTGTTCAACCATGAGAGCCCGATGCGCGGGGAGACCTTCGTCACCCGCAAGATCACTCGCGCCGTGGCGGCCATCGAGCTCGGCCTGCAGGACAGGCTCTACATCGGCAATCTCGACGCACGCCGCGACTGGGGCCATGCACGCGACTACGTCGAGGGCATGTGGATGATGCTGCAGCAGGACGCCCCGGACGATTACGTCCTGGCCACCGGCGAGAGCCATTCGGTGCGCGAATTCTGCGAGCGCGCCTTCGCCGAGGTGGGCCGCCAGATCGTCTGGAAGGGCTCGGGCGTGGACGAAGTCGGGATCGACACGAAGACGGGCGACGAGCTGGTCGTGGTCGACCCGCGCTATTTCCGGCCGACGGAGGTCGACCAGCTCATCGGCGACGCCTCGAAGGCCCATGACAAGCTCGGATGGCGCCATCGGATCGGCTTTGATGACCTCGTCAAGGAGATGGTCGCGAGCGATCTTGAAGTGGTCAAACGCGACGCCAGGCCGGGCGGCCGAGGGGCTTAGGTGGATCCGGTCTTCCAACTCGACGGGCGCAAGGTGTGGGTGGCTGGCCACACGGGGATGGTCGGCGGCGCGATCGTGCGCCGCCTGGCGTCGGAGCCTGTCGAGGTGCTGACCGTCCCGCGCGCCGCGCTCGACCTGCGCGACGGCCCCGCCGTGCGCGCCTGGCTCGCTGAGCGCCGGCCCGACGTGGTGGTGCTGGCCGCCGCCAAGGTCGGGGGGATTCTCGCCAACGACACCTTGCCGGTGGACTTTCTGGAGCAAAACCTGGCCATCGAGCTTTCGGTGATCCCGGCGGCCTTCGCGGCTGGGGTGAAGAAGCTGTTGATGCTGGGCTCGGCGTGCGTTTATCCACGTTTGGCGCCCCAACCGATCCCGGAGGACGCCCTGCTCACCGGCCCGCTTGAGCCTACCAACCAATGGTACGCCTTGGCCAAGATCGCCGGGATCAAGCTCTGTCAGGCCTATCGCCGCCAGCACGGCGCGGACTTCATCTCGACCATGCCCAACAACCTCTACGGCCCCGGCGACAACTACCACCCCGAGCACAGCCATGTGCCCGCGGGCCTGATCCGCCGCATGGACGAGGCTAGGCGCGCGGGCGCCAGGAGCGTCACGGTTTGGGGCTCGGGCCGGCCCCTGCGCGAATTCCTTTATGTGGACGACCTCGCCGACGCCTGCGTTCACATGCTGCGCCATTACAGCGAGGAGGCTCCGATCAACGTGGGCAGCGGCCAGGAGGTCTCGATCGCCGAGTTCGCGCGGCTTGTGGCCAAGACGGTGGGCTTCGAAGGCGAACTGGTCTTCGATACGTCCCGTCCGGACGGCATGCCGAGAAAGCTTCTGGACGTTTCGCGCTTGGAGGCCCTGGGTTGGACCGCGCGCACGCCGCTCGGCGAGGGCTTGGCCCTTGCCTACGCCGACTATCGCGCCCGCCGCGAGGCCGGGCTGATCCAGGCCGCGTGACGGCTCGCCGATGGTGACGTGGTGGCCCGCATGGCCCGGCAGGGGCAAGGATCGGCGCGAAACGCGCATGGCGCCGGCCGCCCTCGAGCCCGCGCCCGAACGCAAGCCCGTCCAGCGCCCCGCCGGCTTTCCCGACTGGGGCGCGCTGACCGCCGCGAGCACGGCCTGGGCCGCTCGCCGCCCGGGCCGGCGCGGGCGGGTGCTGATCGCCACCAATATCGGCGGCCACGGGCCGGCGTCGATGATGGAGAGCGCCCTGGCCGCCGCCCTGGTCCTGCGCGACGCGGAGGTGGAGATCGTGCTCTGCGACGCGGCCCTGCCGGCCTGCCTGCGGGCGGAATATTCCGACCTGCCCGACGATTCGGTGTTGGTGGAGCGGCGGCTGCACAAGACGTTCTGCCCCACCTGCCTGAACCGGGGCCGGGCGATGTTCGAGCCGCTTGGCCTGAAGATCCACTACCTCTCCGAACTGATCACGGACGCAGACCGGGCCCACGCCCGCGCCGTGGCCGAGGCCGTCCCCGCCGCGGACCTCCCGTATTACGCCGAAGACGGCCTGAAGATCGGCGAGCACGCCCTGGCGGGGGCGCTCCGCTACTACGCCCGGGGAGATCTGGCCGGCGAGCCGAACGGAGAGGCGGTGCTGCGCCGGTACCTCGAGGCCGCGATCCTCAGCGCGGCGGCGTATAAGCGGTTGCTCGGCCAGAGGCGCTACGACGTCGCCGTCTTCCACCACGGCCTCTACGTGCCCCAGGGCCAGGTCGGCGACGTCTGCCGCAAGATGGGCGTACGGGTGGTCAACTGGCTGGTCGCCTACCGCAACAACACCTTCACCCTCAGCCATGGGGACACCTACCACCACACCCTGATGTCCGAACCGGTCGCGCAGTGGGAACAGATGGCCTGGGGCGATCGCCAGCGCGACCAGATCATGGCGTACCTCAAGAGCCGCTGGCAGGGGGACCGCGACTGGATCGGCTTCCACGAGAAGCCCAGCGACGACGTGCGCGCCTACGCCCAGTCCGTGGGGCTGGACCTTTCGAAACCGATCGTCGGCATGCTGACCAACGTGGTGTGGGACGCCCAGCTCCACTATCCGGCCAACGCCTTCCCCAGCCTGATCGACTGGGCGGTGCGGACCATCGCCTACTTCAAGGACCGGCCCGACCTTCAGCTCTTGATCCGGATCCACCCCGGCGAGATCCGCGGCACGGCCCGCTCGCGCCAGCCCATGGCCGAGGAAATCGCCCGGGCCTTCCCGGTCCTGCCCAAGAACGTCTTCGTCGTGCCGCCGGACAGCGATGTGTCCACCTATGCGGCCATGGAGCTGTGCGACAGCGTCTTGATCTACGGCACCAAGATGGGCGTGGAGCTCGCGGCCGTCGGCCTGCCCGTGGTGGTGGCCGGGGAGGCCTGGATCAAGAACAAGGGCCTCACGCTCGATGCGTCCAGCCCCAAGGAGTTTTTCGCCATTCTGGACCGCCTGCCGCTCGGCAGGCGGCTGGATCCCGACGTCGTCGAGCAGGCGCGCAAATACGCCTACCACTTCTTCTTCAGGCGGATGATCCCCCTGACCTTCCTGACGCGGGAGGAGTCCAGCCTGTTCTTCAACCTGAACATCGACACCGTCGATGACCTCGCCCCCGGCGGCGACGCTGCGCTGGACATCGTCTGCGACGCCATCCTCGACGGCGCCCCGTTCATCTACCCGGCCGAGACGCTGGGCGTGCACGACGCGGGCGGCTGAAAGGGTGCGGACGATGGCGGACCCGGTCGTCGTCGCGCTGAACGCGCTGATCAACCCGGCGAACGCCGGGGGCAGCGAATCCTCGGCCCTGTCGATCCTGACCAATTTCCGCGACGCCGGCCCCACCGACATCGACATGCTGGTCACGGCGCTTTCGCCCTACGCCGAGCGCATGACCCAGATCCGTGGCGCGGCGGACAAGGTGATCGTCTGGCCCTGGCCGGAGTTCACGCCGATCGCCTCGGCGCCCAAGGCGGCTTGGGCGCGGGGTCTGCGAGCGGGGCTGGGCTCCGGCGCGCTCGGTCGGATGTTCGACTCCGCCTCGCGGGCGGCCAACCGGCGCGCGGTCCTGAGGACCATGCCCG